>Ga0102953_1000269_pt1 | contig 37465 bp, 40 predicted proteins | sample SalPon2A_C_D2_MG_FD_78509 | JGI IMG/M metagenome (GOLD analysis project Ga0102953, IMG submission 78509) | Soil microbial communities from South San Francisco under conditions of wetland restoration - Salt Pond MetaG R2A_C_D2_MG | ecosystem: Environmental > Terrestrial > Soil > Wetlands | place... | reverse complement strand
TGAGCAGCGCGCCGAGCTCGATGCGCGCCGCAAGGCCCGCGTGCCCGACAGGCCGGCCGCGGTTCTGATCGAATCGCCCAGCACCACCCTCGACGGCTACGTCAAGCGCTCCAACGGCAAGTCGACCGTCTTCCTCAACGGCGAGCCGATCACCGAGGGCGCGGACGCCAAGCGTGCCCAGGTCGTTCCCTCGCGCGACGACCCGAGCCGCGCCGCGATCGAGCTGAACGAAGGCGGGCGACGCATTCCGCTCAAGGTCGGCGAGTCGCTCGACCGCGGCAGCGGGGAGGTGAGCGACGTGATCGGCAAGGGCGAGATCAAGGTCAGCCCGCGCAAAGCGGAACCCCGAAGATGAGTCGCGTGAGCCTGCGACCGCAGCGAGGAATTGCCCTGATCGCGTTGGTCGCCGTGATCGCGCTCGGCGCGTCCTGGTACATGGTCCACCGGCTCAACACGGATACCGGACTCATGACTGCCGTAGTACGCGAACGTAACGCAGAGGCGCTCAACCGGGCGAAGCAGGCGCTGATCGGGTACGTCGCCAACGACACCGCGGACGCCGCGGAGCAAAACCCCGGCCGGCTGCCCTGCCCCGAAGCGCCGGGGTCCTTCGACAACCCCTCGACGGAAGGGACTGCTGCCGGCACCTGCACGCTGCCTGCGGTCGGCCGCCTGCCATGGCGCACGCTCGGGCTAGACAAGCTTGTCGATGCAGCCGGAGAACCGCTCTGGTACGTGGTTTCGCCAGGGTGGGCATACTCTGGCAGCAATCTCACCATCAACTCGAATACTCCCGGCCAGCTGACGGTCGACAGTGTGGCGAATAGTGCGGTGGCGCTGATCATCGCGCCCGGCCCGGCGTTCGCCGCCCAGGCCTCCGGCCCCTGCGCCGCGAAGAGCCAGACGCGGCCGACATCGGGGACGCCGGATCCGAGTAACTACCTTGAATGCCAGAATGCGGTCGGCAGCACCTTCGTAACGACGGGTCCGAGCGTGTCGTTCAACGACCAGGTCCTGCGCGTCACGGCCGCGGACGTGATACCGGGGATCGAGGCGGCGATCGCCGACCGCATCCAGCGACAGATCGTGCCCGTGCTGAAGACCGTGTACGCCCCCTCGACCTGGGGTTTCTCGGGCAGTAATCCCGTCTACCCCTTCGCCGCGCCGTTCGCAAACCCGGGGCCCGGCTCTGGGACGTCGAACTATCAGGGCGTCGCGACCAGCTACCAGGGGCTGCTGCCGTTCAACCAGACCCAGGGCTGCACCGCGAGCGCGAGTAATCCGCGCTGCCTGCCGCACCCGGCGCTGGTGACGTGGCAATCCACGCCCGCGCCAGCGGTCGAGGTGTACGGCTACGGCTATATCCAGACGCAGTCCTGCTCCTGGCAGTCTGGCAACGACGTGCGCGAGTGCACGGGCGAGTACCACGAGTACAACTACCAGCCATGGCGGCCGATCCGCATCGAGATGACGGCGACCTTCACCAACGTCGCCATGGGGCTGCGAGCACTGGATGCCACCAAGTTCACCGTCGAGGCCAAGGACGACACGAGTTCCGGTCCCTGGCTCTCGCTCCCGCCGACCTACACGATCGCGCTGAACAACGGCAGCGCCTGGGGCAAGCCCCTCGGCTCGGCCACCATTACCTTCGGTGCCACGCTGCCGAACATCGATGCCTACGGCTGGGGCACGTACGCCGACTTTCGCATCCGCATCGACCGCAACTCGATTTCGGACCATTCGCTGCTCGACGCCACCAACCCGACCACCGGCTGGTTCGTGCGCAACGATTGGTTCCGGCTGGTCTACTATGCCGCCGCCAAGACCACCACGGCCGCGTACCTGCCGAGCGTGGGCTGCACCACCAGCACCAGCGGCTTGCTCTCCGACAACTGCCTTCGGCTGACCACGTGGCCGAGCACCGCAGTCGCCGGGGACAAGCGCGCCCTGCTGCTCCTTGCCGGCAGGACGCTCACCGGCGCCTCGCGCCCGAACGGCAACATCGCCGATTACGTCGAGTTCGGGAACAACGACGGCGGCACGCTCTACGAGCAGGACCCGATACGCAGCTACGTGAACGCCGCCCTCAAGGCGCCGTTCAACGACCGCGTCATGGTGGTCGACTCCAACTAACTATGCGCGCGCGCCATCCCGCCGCTGATCGCAACACCGGATTCACGCTCGTCGAGCTCGCGGTAGTACTTGCGATCGTTGCTCTGCTCCTTGGGGGAGCGATGTACACGCTCTCGGCACAGACCGAGCAGCGCAACTTCCAGGAAACGCGGCAGCGCCTCGATCAGGCGCGCGATCTGGTGCTGGCATTCGCGGTCGCGAATGGCCGTCTTCCCTGCCCCGCGCGCTTCACCAGCACGTCGAGCAACAGCCAGGGACTGGAGAGCTTCTGTTCCGCGGCCACTGGGTCGTGCGTGGGGAGCGAAACCACCACCTTTCAGTCGCACGGGAACTGCTCGAACTACTACGACGGATATCTGCCCGCGGCTTCGATCGGGTATCGGCAGACCGACAGCAGCGGATTCGCGGTCGATGTCTGGGGTAACCGGATCCGCTACGTCGCGGCGAAGACCAATACGAATTGCACCACCTCGCCCCCCCCAAACACGATACTTTTTACGAGCCAGTCGAACCTAAAGCAATACGGCATCAGCTGCCAGCCGAACGACCTGCTCGTCTGCAAATCGGCCACTGGAATCTCGGGCTCCAATTGTGGTGGCCCGGCAAATCAGATAATGACCCAGGACCTCCTCACTGCGATCATGTTCTCCACGGGAAAGAATGGCGCGCAAACGACGCCAGGAGCGGACGAATCCGCCAACCTGAACGGCGACCCGATCTTCGTGTATCACACGCCGACGCCGAGCAGCGCGACAAACGGCGAGTTCGATGATCAGTTCACCTGGATTACGGTCGGAGAGCTTTACCGGCACCTGATCGCCGCGGGCCAGCTGCCGTGATCGCGCGCCCCGGCCTCACGGCGCTCTACGAGCGGCTGCGCAGCGCCGGGGTGCAGGCCGGCGACTCGGACGAGCTGCAGCTCAAGAAGCAGGTGCTGCTGTTCGCCTGCGGGCTGATGATCGCGGGCTCCGCGATCTGGCTTTCGATCTATTGGCTGCTCGGGCTGCGGCTGCCCGCGACGCTGCCGGTGGCGTTCCAGCTGCTCTCGCTGGCGACGCTGCTGATCTATCTGTGGACGCTCAATTTCGAATTCTTCCGCGCGATGCAGCTCGGGCTGTGGCTGTTCGTGCCGTTCGTCGCGCAGTGGGCGATAGGCGACTTCGTCTCGGCCAGCGGCCTCATCCTGTGGGGGCTGCTCGCGCCGGTGGGGGCCGGGCTGCTGTTCTCGGCGCGCGAGTCGCTGCCGTGGATGGTCGCCTACGTCGTGCTGGCGGTCGCTTCGGGCTATGTCGACTACCAATTGATCGGCGTGCCGCATATGACGCGGCAGGTGCCGCTGCAGACGAGCGTGGTGTTCTTCGCGCTCAATTTCGCGGCGGTGGCGACGATGGTGTACTGGCTGCTGAGCTTCGCCTTCGCCGAGCGGGCGCGTTCGCGCGCGCGGCTCGAGGTGGCGCACGCCAGGCTGCAGGAGGAGCAGGACCGCTCCGAGCGGCTGCTGCTCAACATCCTTCCGGCGCCGATCGCCGAGCGGCTGAAGCGCTCCGACGCGGAGATCGCGGACGGGTTCTCCGAGGTGACGGTGATGTTCGCCGACATCGTCAGTTTCACGCAGATCGCCGAGCACATGACGCCGGCCGAGGTGTTCGCGCTGTTGAACCGGATGTTCTCCGAGTTCGACATGATTGCCGAGCGGCACGGATTGGAGAAGATCAAGACCATCGGCGACGCATACATGGTGGCGGGCGGGTTGAACGGTAGCGAAGCGGACTTTATCGGCGCAATCGCCGAGCTTGCGCTCGACATGCAGGACGTGGTCGCGGACGGGTACGTGGTCGAGGGCAAGCCGCTGCAGCTTCGCATCGGCATCGGCACGGGACCCGTGGTCGCCGGCGTTATCGGCAGGAAGAAGTTCATCTACGACCTGTGGGGCGACACGGTGAACATCGCCAGCCGCATCACCACTGAAGGCGTGCCCGAAGCGATCCACGTCGATGAATCGACATTTCTGCGGCTGCGCGACCGCTACGAATTCAATCCGCCGCAGACGATCTACCTCAAGGGCAAGGGCGACACCAGGGTCTACCGTCTGGGCGGCCGGCGCGCGACCGCCTGACTTCAACTTCAATTAGGGCCAGCGACGGCTGACATGATGAAGCACACTTGGCCATCGCAATTTTCCTTCAGCTCGAGCAGGTAGCCGCTCGCCTCCGCCTGGCGCGCCGCCTGGTAGAGCCCGATCCCCAGCCCGGAGCCGGAGCGCACCGGCGAACGCAGCAGCGTCGTCGCAATATCCGGCCGCACCGCGATTCCCGTGTCGCAAACGCGCAGCTCGACGCCATCACGGCACGCGAGCGTCACGCGGACCTGCACCGCGGGGTCCGCTTCGCGCTTAACGAGCGCGTTCTGCAGCAGGTTGTCGGCCACGCTGTCGAACAGCATGCGCGGGACCCGCACCCCGGGCCGCAAGCCCTTCGCGTCGAATTCGACGCGTTTGTCTCGGTACTGCAGCGCGAGCGACTCCCACCATTCGTCCACCGGCGTAAGGGGCTCCGTTTTCGGATTTGGCTGCTGCAGCCTGTCGAGCGTGTCGCCGAGGCGCTGCGCGATGACCGGCAGCTGCCTGCGGATCAGCGCCTGCAGCTGCGCCGAGTTGCCCTCGGGCTCGCGCGCGGCGACTGCGCACAGCGCGTTGAGCGACTGCAGCAGATTCTTGACGTCGTGCGTCATGCGCGCACCGGTCTCGTGCACCGCCTCGAGGTAGCTTTGCAGCTTCAGTTTCTGCTCGCGCAGCTTGGCGATATAGAACTCCCCGAGCAGCTGCCCGAGCAGCCTCAAATGCCAGTGCAGCGCCGGACTGGTGCGGTAGCGCGAATACAGGGTAAGCACGAGCTCGCTGTTTTCGAACTCGACACGGTGCTCGGTTTTCGTGCCCGCCGCGCCCTGGCCGTGCGCTCCGCGCCATTCGACGCCCGAAATCCACTGCAGCCGCATCAGCGCAGCGACCGAGTCGGCTAGAAAGCGCTCCGGTCTGGCCTCGACGTGCGACAGCTCGGCGAGAAAGTAGAGCCACTTCTCCACCGGCAGGCCGATCGAGAACAGGTAGCGGGAAAAGAACACGTTGAGACCGGCGTAACCGGTGCGCGGGTCCCAGGCGAGGCCGATCACGAGCACCGTGGCGGCGATCGCGAACACGGTGTAGGTCAGTGCCTGGAGATACGGCGTGCGGCCGAGCGTCATGAAAGTGAAGCTGCCAAGAATGACGATTCCAAGCACCAGCATCACGAACACGCTGTAGAAGAAATCAACGACCTGCGGCGCGTCCAGCGCTTCCGGCTCGGTCGGCAGCAGCAGCGCGACGAGAAGGATCAGCGGCAAGCCATACTGCGCGGCGAGCCGCAGTTCCGGCGAGATCTCCTGCCGCGGGGCGATCTGGGGCAGGATCACGACCGCGAGCAAGGCCAGCAGGTAGAACAGCACCAACAGGTGGAAGCGGCGCTGCCAGCGGGCATCCTGTTGGTAGATTTTGCCGCCAACCAGCCCCGCGAGAACAACCACCCAGAACGCCAGCAGCCACCAGTCGAGCCGCAGCATGACGCCTGCCGCGGCAATGACGATCAGCACGAACTGGCTGGTCGAGACCTGGTACTGGCCGCGCAGGAAAGGTTGCCAGAGCAGGAACAGGCCGAGGTGGGCAAGCAGCAGGCCGCGCGCCCAGACGTCGGCAACGCCGCGCACCGCCGCTACGTGAAGCAGGCCGAGCATGGCCACGATCACGAAGCCCCAATGGCGCTGGCTGAACCTCGAAACGGGGCTTGTCAGGCGCGCAAGCGACAGCACGGTCATGGTTTTATGGCGCAAATCCCAAGGGCTACCGACCCCATTGTAGCCATCGTGGCCACCGCCCCTCGCGCGCCCGGTCCCGGCCGGGGCGCGCCGGCACACTCGGTGAAATATGTCACATCCCCAACGGAACTGTCGGGATCCCGACGTTTTTGCTTGCAGTTGTTCACAAAACTTGTTATCTATCAATACCTTACTGATTGGCACGTCGATTGCTTATGTTCCACCACTCAGTCTAAGCATTGAGAGGCAACACCATGAAAAACATGCAAAAAGGCTTCACGCTGGTCGAGATCGCGATCGTCCTGGTGATTATCGGCCTGCTCCTTGGCGGCATCCTCAAGGGCCAGGAAATGATCACCCAGGCGAAGATCAAGAACGCGGTGTCCGACTTTTCGGGCATCTCTGCCGCCTACTACGGCTACCAGGATCGCTACCGCGCCCTTCCCGGGGACGACCCGAACGCCGGCACGCGCTGGAGCGGTGCGATCTCCGGCGGCGGCAACGGTGTGGTCGCGGGGGCCTACAACGCCGATTGCACCGGGACACTGACTGCAACGATGGAGTCCTGCCTGTGGTGGGACGACCTGCGGCGAGCGGGATTCGTCGCGGGCGCCGGCGGACGCCAGCCGTTCAACGCTTTCAGCGGGATCGTCGGCGTGCAAACCGGCGACGCAGCCGGCAGCACCGCGCTCGGCGGCTTCGGAGCGCTGATCATCTGCTCGGCCAACATCCCGGACAAGGTCGCGATCGCAATCGACACCCAGATGGACGACGGCAAGATCGCCACCGGAACCGTGCGCGGCCAGCTTCAAAGCGCGCCCAATCCGACGATCAACACTGCCGCGGACAGCGCCGAGTACGCCGAAACCGGAACCAACACTTACACGCTCTGCCGCTCGCTGTAAGGCACCGGGCGAGCCCTCGGGCGAAGACAAGGCCGGCATCGCCGGCTTTTTTTTCGCCCCTGCTCAGCCCTGCAGCAGCCTGGTCTCGGCGAGCGCCAGGCTCTCGGGCACGCCGAGCAGGACGACGACGTCGCCCGCTTCGAGCCCGCCGACGTCCGCCGGCTCGAGGTTGCGCGCGGCCCCCGGCCGGCGCACCGCCTTGACCTGGACGCCGAGGTCCGCGAGGCCCAGCGCCTCGAGCGCGCGGCCAACCGCGTGCGCGCCCGCACCGAGCGTCACCGCATGCAGCCGCGGCTGCGCCTCCTCGCCGACGTCGGGCTCGTCGCCGGCACCATGGAACAGTCCGCGCAGCAGGCCGTAGTGCTGGTCGCGCACCCGGCGCATGCGGCGCATCACGCGGGCGAGCGGCACCCCGATCCAGACCAGGGTGTGCGAAGCGAGCATCAGCCCGGACTCGAACGCCTCGGGCACCACCTCGGATGCGCCCGCCGCAGTCAGCTTCTCGATGTCGCGCTCCTCGCGCGCGCGCACGATCACCGGCACGGTCGGGTTGAGGGCGTGGATGTTCGCCAGCACGCGCACCGCGGCGGCCGCGCCGGCAAAAGTGATCACCACCGCGGCGGCGCGCGAGATCCCCGCCGCGACCAGCGATTCGCGGCGTGCGCAGTCGGCGAACACGACGGTGTCGCCCGCGAGCGCCGCCTCGCGCACGCGCTCGGGATCGAGGTCGAGCGCCATGTAGCGCACGTTCTCGGCCTCCAGCATGCGCGCGAGCCGCTGCCCGTTGCGGCCGTAGCCCAGGATGATGACGTGCTGCTCGGTCTCGATCGACTGCACCGCGATGCGGTGCAGCTCGAGCGAGCGCAGCATCCATTCCGAACTCGCCAGCCGCATCACGATACGGTCGCTGGCTCCGATCACGAACGGCGTCGCGAGCATCGACAATATCATCGCCGCCAGCAGCGCCTGCAGTATCGAATCCGCGACGACGCCCTCGCCGCGTGCGAGCGTGAGCAGCACGAAGCCGAACTCACCGCCCTGCGCCAGCGAGAGCCCGACGCGCAGCGCGGTTCCAGGGGCGCTGCCGAACACGCGCGACAGCAGCGCGATCAAGCCGAGCTTGGCGCCCATCAGCAGCGCGAGAAGCAGCAGCACGAGCCCCAGATGGCCCAGCACCAGGCGCGTGTCGAGCATCATGCCCACGGTGACGAAGAACAGGCCGAGCAGCACGTCGCGGAACGGCTTGATGTCCTCCTCGACCTGGTAGCGGTACTCCGTTTCCGAGATCAGCATCCCGGCCAGGAACGCACCGAGCGCGAGCGACAGGCCGGCCAAGCCGCTCAGGAAAGCGAGCGCGAGCGTGATCAGCAGCACGTTGAGCACGAACAGCTCCGTCGAGCGCCGCCGCGCGACAACGCCGAACCAGGCCCGCATCGCCTTGGGGCCGACCACCAGCAGCACGCCGAGCGCCAGCACCGCCTTGGCAAGGGCGAGCGCAATGGCGACGCCGGTCTCGCCCGCGGGCCGGCCCAGCGCCGGGATCAGGATCAGCAGCGGCACCACCGCGAGATCCTGGAACAGCAGCACGCCGATGATCTCGCGCCCGTGCAGTGATTCGAGCTCCATGCGCTCGGCAAGCAGCTTGGAGACGATCGCGGTGGAGGACATCGCCGCGGCGCCGCCCAGCACCAGCCCGGCCTGCCACGACCCGCCCAGCGCGACCGAAGCCAGCACGCACAACGCGACCGAGGTCAGGACCTGCACCAGGCCGAGTCCGAACACCACGCGCCGCATCACCAGCAGCCTGGGCAGGCTGAACTCGAGCCCGATCGAGAACATGAGGAACACGACGCCGAACTCGGCCAGCCGGCGCGTGTCCTCGCTGTCCTCGATCAAGCCGAGCGCGTGCGGACCGAGGACCAGGCCGGTAACCAGATAGCCGACGATCGGCGGCAGCGACAGGCTGCGGCAGGCGACCACGGCCAGCACGCTGCTCGCAAGCAGCACCAGAACCGGTTGCAGGGCGATACCCGTTGCGTCCATCGGGAAAAGGGGTCGGTTGGGCTATACTTCCTCGCTATGATAAGCGCTTCGTCAACGGCGCTGGAGCTTGCGCGCCGCGTGCTGGCGATAGAGGCGGATGCGGTTCGCGCGCTGATCGACCGCCTCGACGAGCGCTTCCTCGATGCCGTGTCGCTGATTCTCGGCCGCGGCGGTCGCGTCGTGGTGAGCGGCATCGGCAAATCCGGGCACATCGCGCGCAAGGTCGCCTCTACGCTCGCGAGCACCGGGACGCCGGCGTATTTCGTTCATCCGGCCGAAGCGAGCCACGGCGATCTCGGCATGATCCAGGCGGACGACATCTTCATCGGCATATCGCACTCGGGCGAGAGCGAAGAGCTGCTCAGGATCATTCCGCTGGTCAAGCGCCAGGGCGCCAAGCTGATCGCGATCACCGGCAATCACGACTCGACACTTGCCCGCGAGGCCGACATACATCTCGACGCGGGCGTGGCACAGGAGGCCTGCCCGCTCAACCTCGCGCCCACAGCCAGCACGACAGCCGCGCTGGCGCTCGGCGACGCGCTCGCGGTGGCGTTGCTCGACGCGCGCGGCTTCTCGGCCGACGACTTCGCGCGCTCGCACCCCGGCGGCACGCTCGGCAGGCGACTGCTGACCCACGTTGCGGACGTCATGCGACGCGGGACCGACCTGCCGTCGGTCCCGGAATCGGCGACCCTGCGCGAGGCCGTGCACGAGATGTCGCGCGGCAGGCTGGGAATGACGGCGGTGGTCGACGCGGCGGGACGCATCGCGGGCATATTCACCGACGGCGATCTGCGGCGCGTGCTCGACAAGGTCGCGGATTTTTCGAGCGCGGGCATCGCCGAGCTGATGACGCCGGGTCCGCGCACGATCCGGCCGGAGGCGCTGGCGGTCGAGGCGGTGCAGCTGATGGAGCGTCACAACATCAATCAACTTGTCGTCGTCGACGACGACGACAAGCTCGTGGGCGCGCTCAACATGCACGATCTGTTCCGCGCCAAAGTCATCTGAGCCGATGAGCGAAGTCTCCAGCGCCGCGCTCGAGCGTGCGCGGCGCGTGCGCCTGATGATCTTCGACGTGGACGGCGTGCTCACCGACGGACGGCTGTGGTACGGCCCCGCAGGCGAGGCGCTGAAGGCGTTCCACACGTTCGACGGGCACGGGCTCAAGATGCTGGCGGCGAGCGGCGTGGTGCCCGCCATCCTCAGCGGTCGCCGCTCGCAGGCCGTCACGCAGCGCGCCGCGGAGCTCGGCATCGAGCACGTCCTGCAGGGGATCGACGACAAGCGTTCGGCCTATGCCGCGCTTCTGGCGCAGCTCGGGCTGCAGGCCGAGGCCAGCGGCTACGTCGGCGACGACGTGGTCGATCTGCCGGTGCTGGTGCGCTGCGGCTTCGCCTGCGCGCCGCGCGAGGCGCCGCAGGCCGTGCGGCAGCGCGTGCATTACGTGTGCCAGTCGCCGGCGGGCGCGGGCGCGGTGCGCGAGATATGCGAGCTCCTGATGCGCGCCCAGGGCTCACTTGACGCGGCGCTGGCCCGATACCTGGCGTGAGACTTTCGGCGACCGGCCTGTTCCCTCTCGCGCTGATGCTCGCGCTGGCGATGGTGACTTTCTGGCTCAAGCAGGCGGTACAGGAGCCGGCGCCGCAATCGACGCTGCGACGCCACGACCCCGACTACATCGTCGAGAACTTCAACATCACGAGCTACGGCCCCCGGGGAACCGCCGAATCCACGTTGCAGGCGGCGAAAATGATACATTACCCGGACGACGACTCGACCGACCTGGTGGCGCCACGCATGGTGCAGACCAAGCCGGGCGAGCCGCGCATGACCGTCACCGCGGACCGTGGCACGCTTTCGCAGGGCGCCGACGAGCTGTTTCTCTACGGCAATGTCCTGCTGGTGCGCGCCGGAGACGCGGAACGCCCGGAAATGCGCATGCGGACCAGCTTCCTGCATATCGTGAGCGCCAAGTCGCTGGCGCTGACCGACCGCCAGGTGACGATCAGCGACAGCGAGCAGTCGATCACCGGGAGGGGAATGGAATACAACAACGAGCTGGGACGGTTGATTCTGCACGAGCGCGTGCGCGGCCGATTCGAGCCGGAAAAGAACAAGCCATGAGATCGCGCAAACACTTGACTGCCCTCGCCGCCGCTCTCGCCCTAGCGGCGTTGCAGGCGGCCGGCGACGCCCGCGCGGAAAAAGCCGACAAGGACAAGCCGACCGAGATCGAATCGAACCGCATGATGTCCGACGAGGCGCGCCGGATGAGCATCTTCGAGGGCGCCGTCGTGCTGACCAAGGGAACGCTGGTGGTGCGCGCGGACCGTCTCGTGGTGCGCCAGGATGCGGACGGGTTCCAGCACGTCACGGCGACAGGGAATCCGGTTCGGTTTCGGCAGAAAGCGGACTCAAAGGACGGCAAGGAAGGCGCCTGGATCGAGGGCGAGGCGATGCGCATGGAAATCGACGAGCGCGAAGACAAGGTGCAGCTGTTCGACAACGCGCGCGTGTCGCGCGACAAGGACGTAGTGCGCGGCAACTACATCTTCCTCGACCAGCGCTCGGGCTTCTATTCGGTCACGGGCGGCACCGATGCGCCGCAGGGCCGGGTACGCGCGGTGCTGCAGCCGAAGAAAGCGCCATCCTCCCCCGCCCCGGCCACGCCACCGGCGCCCGCCGCAAAATGAGCGTATTGCGCTCCGGGAGCCTGCGCAAGCGCTACAAGTCGCGCACGGTAGTGCAGGACGTCTCGCTCGAGGTGTCGAGCGGCGAGGTCGTCGGCCTGCTGGGGCCGAACGGCGCGGGCAAGACGACCTGCTTCTACATGATCGTCGGACTGGTACCGGCCGACGCCGGAACGATTCAGCTGGACGGACGGGACCTCACCCACCTCCCCATCCACCGCCGGGCCCGTCTGGGCATCTCCTATCTGCCGCAGGAGAACTCGGTATTCCGCAGGCTCACAGTGGAGGAGAACGTCCGCGCCATACTCGAGCTGCAGGGACTCGCGCAGGAGGAAATCGAGCCGCGGCTCACCGAGCTGCTGAAGGATCTGAGCATCGCTCACCTGCGCAAGCTGCCCGCGCTGTCGCTTTCGGGGGGCGAGCGCCGCCGGCTGGAGATCGCGCGCGCGCTCGGCACGCGGCCGTCGTTCATCCTGCTGGACGAGCCGTTCGCCGGCGTCGACCCGATCGCCGTGCTCGACATCCAGCGCATCATCCGCTTCCTCAAGGAGCGCGGCATCGGGGTGCTGATCACCGACCACAACGTGCGCGAGACACTGGGAATCTGCGACCGCGCCTACATCATCAATGAAGGTGCCGTCCTGGCGTCGGGTCAGCCCGAGGAAATTGTCTATAATGACAGCGTGCGCCGCGTTTACCTCGGCGAGAACTTCCGCATGTAGCGCGCTCCGCGCTTCAACCCCCAATGAAGCCGACTCTGCAGTTCCGGCTGTCGCAGCACCTGACGCTCACGCCTCAGCTGCAACAGTCCATCAAGTTGCTGCAACTCTCGACGGTCGAGCTGAACCAGGAAATCGAACGCCTGCTGATGGAGAACCCGATCCTCGAACGCGAGGACGGGGAGACCGAGGCCGCCGCTGCGACGCCCGCTGCACAGGCCGGCGAGGCAACGCCGCAGGAACCTGCGGGCGAGACGCCGCAGGCCGAGCCGCGCGAAGACTGGGACGCGGATCAGGCGAGCGTGTGGCGCGGCGCCGACGATGAGGAAGGCGATCGGACCTTCGTCGCACCCGAGCAGCTCACGCTGCGCGATCATCTCTACACGCAGCTTTCGCTCACCAACCTCGACCGGCGCGATCGGGCGCTGATCGGCATGCTGATCGACGCCCTCGACGACGACGGCTACCTCACGCAGAGCCTGGAAGACGTGGCGGCAATGCTCCCGGAAGAGGTCGAAGCGGACATCGAAGACCTGGCGATCGCCCTCCGGCACCTGCAGAACTTCGAGCCCACGGGCGTCGGCGCGCGCTCGCCCTCCGAATGCCTCGCGCTGCAGATTCGCGCCGGCGGCACGGATGACCCGGTGCGCCGGCTCGCGCTCGCGATCTGCGAGCACCACCTCGAGCTGCTCGCCAGCCGGGACTACGCGCGCCTCAAGGTCGCTACGGGAGCAAGCGAAGACGACCTGCGGGCGGCACAGCGGCTGATCCTGAGCCTCAATCCGCGCCCGGGCGCGGCATTCGCCTCGGTGGAGACGCGCTACGTGGTGCCCGACGTGATCGTGCGCAAGCTGCGCAACGTCTGGCGAGCCAGCCTGAACTCCGACGCGCTGCCAAAGCTGCGCATCAACCGCCTTTACGCGCAGCTCGCCGGCAGCCGCAGCGGCGGCAAAGCGCTCGCCTCCCAGCTGCAGGAAGCGCGCTGGCTGATCAAGAACGTGCAGCAGCGATTCGAGACGATCCTGCGCGTGTCGCAGGCGATCGTCGACCGGCAACGGCATTTCTTCGAGCACGGCGAGGTCGCGATGCGGCCGCTGGTGCTGCGCGAGATCGCGGACACGCTCGGTCTGCATGAAAGCACGATCTCGCGCGTGACCACGCAAAAATACATGGCGACGCCGCGCGGGACTTACGAGCTGAAGTACTTCTTCGGCAGCCATGTAGCGACCGAAACCGGCGGCGCCGCCTCGTCCACCGCGATTCGGGCGCTGATCAAGCAGCTGGTGGCGGCCGAGGACGCACGATCGCCTCTTTCAGACGCCAGAATCTCGCAAATTCTGGGGCAACAGGGTATCGTAGTGGCAAGGCGCACGATCGCGAAATACCGCGAATCGCTCCAAATCCCCCCCGTCAACCAGAGAAAATGCCTGTAGGAGAAGCGAGAATGAATCTCAGCGTGAGCGGCCACCATCTCGAAGTGACGCCAGCGATTCGCGGCTACGTTCAGACCAAATTGGAGCGCATAAAGCGCCATTTCGACCACGTGATCGACGCCCACGTCATTCTTTCGGTCGGCAAGCTCAGGCAAAAAGCCGAAATTACGCTCCATGTGCGGGGCAAAGACCTGCACTGCGAGTGCGAAGAGGACGACCTCTACGCCGCGATCGACCTGCTGACCGACAAGCTCGACCGCCAGGTCATGAAGCACAAGGGCAAGGCTTTCGACAAGCCGCACGACGCCCTGAAACGGCAGGAACTGAGCTCCTAGGGCCCGGCGATGGCCGCACCCCGTAACCCGCGGCATTGGGCTATAATTCGCGCCCACCGCAGTCCCCCGCCTGCCAGGGCATGAGCCTAGTCGCGAAACTTCTACCACCTGCCAACGTGGTGCTCGACCTTTCGGTATCGAGCAAGAAGCGCCTGTTCGAGCAGATCGGCCTGCTGTTCGAGAACAACCACGGCATCGCCAGGAACCTCGTGTTCGACAGCCTGTTCGCGCGCGAGCGGCTCGGCTCGACGGCGCTCGGGCAAGGGGTGGCGATTCCGCACGGACGCATCAAGGGGCTCAAGGACGCGCTCGGCGCGTTCCTGCGGCTCGAGCAGCCGGTGGCGTTCGACGCCCCCGACGGCAAGCCGGTGACCCTGCTGTTCGTCCTGCTGGTGCCCGAGCAGGCAACCGAAAAGCACCTGCAGATCCTGTCCGAGCTGGCGCAGATGTTCAGCGACAGGAGCCTGCGCGAATCCATGGCGGGCGCACCGGACGCGAGTGCGCTGCACCAGCTCATCGCCGCCTGGCAGCCGGATGTTTCAGGTCAACGTCGCGCAGCTGCATGAGGACAACCGCGAGGCGCTCTCGCTGGCATGGCTCGCGGGGCGCGACGCCAGCGTCGCGGTGCAGCGCGACGCGGCCGCGTCGGCCGCGCTGATAGGCCACCTCAACCTTACCCATCCGAACAGCATCCAGGTCCTCGGCGCCTACGAGGCGGCGATGCTCGCCGGCGGCGATCCCACAGCGCGCGCAGAGTTTGCGGCGCGACTTTTCGTCGCCTCGCCGACCGCGGTAATCCTGGCCGACGGCGTGGGCCCCACGCAGGAGCTGCTCGAGGGCGCGGAGCACACGCACACGCCGCTGTTCACCACGCGCGCGCCCGCGGCAAGGGTGATCGAGAGGCTCTCGCGCTACCTGGCCAAGGCGCTCGCGGAGACCACTGAGCGCCATGGCGTGCTGATGGACGTTCTCGGCCTCGGCGTGCTGATCACCGGGGATTCCGGCGTCGGCAAGAGCGAGCTCGGCCTCGAGCTCATCAGCCGGGGCCACGGTCTGGTCGCCGACGACGTGGTCGAGATCTCGCGCATCGCGATCAACACCCTGGAAGGGCGCTGCCCGCCGCTGCTGCGGGACTTCCTCGAAGTGCGCGGCCTGGGTCTGCTCGACGTGCGCACGATTTTCGGCGAGACCGCGGTGCGCCCCAAGATGAAGCTCAAGCTGATCGCGCACCTCGACAAGCCCGCGCCGGGCCAGCGCGAAGCCTCCGAGCGCCTGCCGCTGGCCGAGCTCTCGGAAGAAATCCTTGGCGTCACCGTGCGCAAGGTGGTGATCCCCGTGGCTGCGGGTCGTAACCTCGCGGTACTGCTTGAGGCCGCCGTGCGCAACTACATCCTGCAACTCAGGGGCATCGACTCGATGACGCAGTTCGTGGCTCGTCAGAAAAGGGAAATCGAGCGCGGGAACTGAGCGCCGCCCGATCCATGCAGCTCATCCTGGTCAGCGGACTCTCGGGTTCGGGCAAGAGCATCGCCCTCAACGTGCTCGAGGACGGCGGCTATTACTGCGTCGACAATCTACCCGCGACACTGCTGGTGCAGGTTGCGGACTTCCTGCAGGACGCCGGCCACGAGCGCGTCGCCATCAGCGTCGATGCACGCAGCGCGGCGCTCCCGGCGCTGCCGGAGAACGTGTCGCAGCTCAAGGCGCGGGACATCGACTGCCGCGTGCTGTTCCTCGAGGCGGGCGTGCAGACGCTGCTGCGCCGATTCTCCGAAACCCGCCGCCGGCACCCGCTTACGGTGGCCGGCCTGACGCTCGCCGAGGCGATCGAGCGCGAGCGCACGCTGCTCGCGGGCGTGGCCGACCTCGGCCACCGTATCGACACCAGCGAGTTGCTGCCGCGCGCACTGCAGGGCTGGATCAAGGAGCTCGTCGGCCTGGGCGGAGGAGCGCTAACGCTGCTGTTCGAATCGTTCGCGTTCCGTGACGGCATTCCGCTCGACGCGGACTGGGTGATCGACGCACGCATGCTGCCGAACCCGCACTATGAGGCGGCGCTGCGGCCGCTTACCGGCCGCGACGCGCCGGTGGCGAGCTACCTCGGCGGCCAGGAGGCGGTACAACGCCTGATCGTCGACGTGCAGGCGTTCCTCGCGCGCTGGCTGCCGGAAATCGAGCGCGAGCAGCGCAACTACGTCACCGTGGCGATCGGCTGTACCGGCGGGCGGCACCGATCGGTGTACCTCGTCGAGCGCCTGGCGGCGGCGTTCCGCGGCAACTGGCGGGTGCTGGTCCGGCACCGCGGCCTCGCGCGCACCGATCCGGAGGGTCCGCCCTGAGCGCAGCCGGCCAGCGAGAAATCCCCCTCTTCCCGTTGCGCGCGGTCCTGTTTCCGGGCGGCCTGTTGCCTCTGCGCGTGTTCGAGCAGCGCTACATGGAGATGGCGACGGACTGTCTGCGCGACGACCATCCGTTCGGCGTCTGCCTGATCCGCAGCGGCACCGAGGTCGGTCCCGCCGCAATGCCGGAAGAGATCGGCTGCCTGGCGCGCATCTCGCAGTGGGACATGCAGCAGCTGGGCGTGCTGCACATCGTTGCCCGCGGCGAGGAGCGCTTTCGCATCCTGCGCCGCGAGGTGCTCGCAAGCGGACTGACGCGCGCCGAAGTCGGGCTGCTGCCTGCGGACGACGACTGCGCGCTGCCCGACGAGTTCCTCGCTTGCGCACGGCTGCTGCGCCTGGTGATAGAGGAGCACGGCGCGCAGCAGATCGAGGCGCCGTTCCGCTTCGATTCGAGCTCGTGGGTCGGCTCGCGCCTGGCCGAGATCCTTCCCGTACCGCTGGCCGCAAAGCAAAAGCTGATGGAGCTCTCGGACGCCCGCGAGCGGCTCGAGATCCTGTACAAGTATCTCGTCCAGCACGGCCTGGCGACGCGCGCCTAAGCGCCTGCGGCGAGCCGCACGAGCAGTCTCTTCACCGGCGCCGGCACGGCGGCGCCCGGCGCATCGGCGAGGTCGAGCCACAGACGCCCCGGGGCTTCGACGGCCGCGGCAGGGGCTTTGCGCAGCGCGATCACGACCGGGGTCGCACGCAGCCGAAAATGCGTGAACTGGTGCTCGAGGGCGTCGAGCCGCCGCGCCGGCCGCGCCTCGCAGCCGAACTCGCGGCGGCAGAATGCGGCGAAGCCGCGCGCGCCGGTCTCGGGAAAGGCCCAAAGGCCGCCCCACAGACCCGGCGCCGGACGTCGCTCGAGCAGCACCCGGCCGGCGTGGGTCAGCACCAGCCAGTTGACGATCCGCTCGGGGTAGGGCTTGCGCGGGCGCGGCGCGGGCAGTTCGGCGGTGCGGCCCTGGCGCCGGGCGACGCAGCGCGGCGCAAGCGGGCAGGCGGCGCAGCGCGGCGTGCCGCGCACGCACACCATCGCGCCGAGGTCCATCAGTGCCTGCGTATAGCGCCCGATCTGACGCTGCGGCAGCTGGCGCGCGGCGAGCCGCCACAGGCGCGCCTCGACCGCGCGCTCGCCCGCGAAGCCCTCGATGCCGAAGCAGCGCGCCAGGACCCGCTTTACGTTGCCGTCGAGAATCGCCTCGCGCCGTCGGAACGCGAACGCGGCGATCGCCGCAGCGCTCGAGCGCCCCAGTCCGGGAAGCCGCGCCAGGGCCTGCGCGGTGTCGGGAAAGCGCCCATGCAACTCCCCGGCCACGATCCGCGCCGCGCGATGCAGGTTCCTTGCGCGCGCGTAGTAGCCCAGCCCGCTCCACAGTCGCAGCACATCTTCCTCCGCGGCGGCGGCCAGCGCGCGCACGTCGGGGAAACGGGCGAGGAAGCGTTCGTAGTACGGAATCACCGTTTCGACCTGGGTTTGCTGCAGCATCACCTCCGACAACCAGACGCGGTACGGGTCGCGCGTCGCCTGCCAAGGCAGCCCGCGGCGGCCGTTCCTGCGTTGCCAGGCGATGAGGGTTTGCGCGAAATCCGGCACGGCGCGCAGTTTGACGCGACCGAGCGAAGGCGGCAACATCGTCCACCCCCCCCGAGCAGGCCCAAACTTTCCATGCGCACGCCCGTCGAAGAGATCCGCAAATTCCACGCCGAGCTGCGCGAGATTCGCCACGACCTGCACGCCCATCCCGAGCTGGGGTTCGAGGAGAATCGCACCTCCGAAATCGTCGCGGGCAGGCTCGCGGCGTGGGGCGTAGAAGTGCATCGGGGGCTCGCCAAGACCGGCGTGGTCGGAGTGGTGCGTGGCCGCAAGAGCTCCAGCGGCCGTGCCGTCGGCCTGCGCGCGGACATGGACTGCCTGCCGATACGCGAGATGAGCGAGCTGCCGTACCGTTCGCGCCACGATGGGCGGATGCACGCCTGCGGTCACGACGGCCACACCATTATGCTGCTCGGCACCGCTCGCTATCTTGCCGCGACGCGATCCTTCGACGGCACTGCGTATCTCATCTTCCAGCCGGCGGAGGAAGGCGGCGGCGGCGGCCAGAGGATGGTCCAGGAGGGGCTGTTCGAGCGCTTTCCCGCCGACCAGATCTATGCTTTGCACAACTGGCCGGCCCTGCCGCCCGGCAAGGTCGCCGTGCGCGCGGGGCCGATGATGGCGGCAACCGACGAGATCCAGATCACGGTGCGCGGCAAGGGCGGGCATGCGGCGATGCCGCAGCTGGGCATCGATCCGGTGCTGATGAGCGCGCATATCATCACGGCGCTGCAGTCGGTGGCCAGCCGCAATATCGATCCGGTGGACGCACTCGTGATCAGCGTCTGCTCGATGCAGACCAGCCAGGTCGGCGCGTTCAATATTCTGCCCGATTCGGTCACGCTGATCGGCACGGTGCGCAGCTTCCGGCCGCAGACGCGAGAGCTCGCCGAAGCGCGTATCAAGCAAATCGTCGCCGGCATCGCCGGGTCGCTCGGCGGCAGCGCCGAAGTGCAGTATCAGCGAGGCTATCCGGCGACCGTCAATACCGCACGCGAAGCCGAGTTCGCCGCGCGCGTGGGCGAGAAAGTCTTCGGCAAGGAGAACGTGGTGCGTGACGCCGACCCGACCATGGGCGGCGAAGACTTCGCATACATGCTGGAGCAACGGCCCGGCGCCTACATCTGGCTTGGCCAGGGCGGCGGGCCGAGCGGCTGCTTCCTGCACAATCCGGGCTACGACTTCAACGACGACGTCATTCCGCTGGGCGCAGGCTACCTCGCGGCGCTGGTGGAGGAGTCCCTGCCGCTCAAGTAGATGCGCCTAGCGGCGCAGAAGGCCGCGCAGCTTGTCCTGCAGGCTACCGCCCTGGCCGGGTTTGACGCCGAGCCGCTCCTCGAGCTTCTCCTTCACGCGCGACTTCGCCAGCTCCGCCGCGACCGACTTGTAGTCGATCTCGTACTTGAGCGCGTCGAACGGCCCGACGATCCTGACCGGCACGCTGACACCGCGCAACTGGGCAAGCTCCTTTCCGCCCTGTCCCTCGGCGCTGCCGACCACCGCGGCCTTGGCGCGGTAGTCGATGCGCTCGCGGCCGATGTCGATGTCGCCCGCGCCGGTGAGGCGAAACAGCGGCGCCTTGACGCTCAGATCGTCGTTGTGCGCCACGCCGTTGCGGATCGCAAAGCTGGCGGACATCTCGCTGAAGTCCGTCTGCTGCGCCTGATCCGCGCTCACAGTCTGGGTCGACTTCGAGCTGATCAGCGATTGCGCCTTGCGCAGGGACTCGCCGAGGTTGACGCCCTTGACCGCACCGTCCCGCAGCACGAGGCGCGCGCTTCCGGCGAGCGATGTTTTCATGGCATTGACGCTCGACCCGGCAGCAGCGACGTCGAGCGCAACGTCGCCGCGCCCGCTGATCGCGTCGCGTTGCGCAAGGTCCGCGACCAGAGGCCCGATCGAGATGCCGGACAGCTTCTCCTTCAGCGCGACCCTGCGGGCATTGGCGTCGAGTGTCAGAGCGCCCGCGAGCGAGCCTTGGTAAAGGCTCGCCGAATGCGGGCTCAGCTCGGCGCGCCCCCCTGCAATACGCACCTCGGTCGCCAGCTGGGAAAGCTTGACGCGATGCACCTGGAGCTGGCCGATGCGCAAGCGGCCGCGCGCGCGCAGCCCTTTCAGCGCCGACAAGTCGACCGGGGTGTCGGCTGCCTGCGCGCCTTTCTTCGCTCCGCCCGCGCCGGCCGCACCGCTCTTCGCCTCGTCCTCGGGCGGGAGGTAGCGATCGACGTTCAGGCGATCGATCTCGACGTCGAAACTGTAGGAAGCGGGCGTATTGCCTTCGAGTCCGAGTTTCGCGCGGATGTTCGAGTCGTCCAGCTTGGCCTCAAGATCAGCTCGCACGCTCGGCTTGCCAAGTTCGGCCTGCACCGATCCGCTGAGCGGGATCGTCAGCGTCTTGCCCGGCACATCCGGCCCGCTTAGCGTGATCTTGCTCGAAAGTCCTTCCAGCTTAGCGACGTTGCGCGCCGCTTCGTAGCGGTAGCCGGTGGACAATTCGATCCTTCCGTCGATCGCGGGCTTGTCCGTCTTGAGCGCGGCCGAAAACTCCAGCTTGCCGGGGACGCCGCTTGCGATGCGCCCGGTGCGAAGCTTCAGCTCGCTGACCGCCACCCTCTGGCCGCTCGTGAGGTCCTGATACGTCAGGTTTGCATTCTCGACGCGCACGCCCGAGACGTCGAACCGCACCTTCGGTCCGCTGCCGCTCTCGGGCGCCTGCTTGCGCGCGGCCGGACGCCCGCCGGCGGCCGCGGCACCGAGCAAATCGTCGAAATTGAACTTGCCGTCGCGCCCCTTCACCAGGTTCACCTTCAGGCCCGACAGCCGAACCTCGTCGACGATCGTCTCGCCGCGCAACAGCGGAAGCAGCTTCACCGCGAGCTGCGCCGACCCAAGCGAGGCGAAAGGCTTGTCGCTGGCACGCTCCGAAAGACTGGCGCGCCCCATCGACGCGCCGATGCTGGGCCAGAAAGCGAGCCGCAACTCGCCTTCGAGCTTGAGAGTGCGCCCGGTCTGCTCCTTGACCAAGCGCTCGATCTCGCCCTTGAGCTGGTTGGGATCGAACAGGACGGCGACCGCGATCGCGACGACAACCAACAGCCCGACCAGCGCGCCGAGAGCGTAAAGAAGGTATTTGACGGCTTTCATGATGCCTTGCGTCCTATGTTGGAGACTCCGAACGGCACGTGCCCGGTCGCCACGTGCTTTCTGGCGGACTCGACGTGCAGGCGCTGGTCGTCGAAGAAGAAGTCCGGCTCGTAGGCGCGCAGGAACTCGCCCTTGTCCAGGCCGCCGAGGAACATCGCCTCGTCGATGTCGATGTTCCACTGCATCAGCGTGCGCACCGCGCGCTCGTGCGCGGGCGCGCTGCGCGCGGTGACCAGTGCGGTGCGCAGCCGCATCGGCACGTCGGTGCCGGCGGCCTGCTGCAGGCGGTGCAGCGCCTCGAGCAGCGGCTTGAACGGTCCCGGCGGCAATGGTCTCTCAACGTGCTCGGTCTCGTGGCGGGTGAACGCCGCCAGCCCGTCGGCCTGAAACACGCGCTCGGCCTCGTCGGAAAACAGCACCGCGTCGCCGTCGAAGGCGATCCGCACCTCGCCGGCATGGCGCTCTGCGGCCTGGGCCGAATCGGGGTACACGCGGGCCGCCGGAACCCTGGACTCGAGCGCGCTCATGACGTCGGTCTCGTTGGCCGAAAGAAACAGGTTCGCCTTGAGCGCATCGAGGTAGCGGTAAGGCGTACGTCCGCGCGTGAAAACGCCGCGTTCGAGCTGCAATCCGGCAAGGTTCGCCGAGCGGAATACGCGCAGACCGCTCACCGGATCGTTCTTCGACAGGATCACCACCTCGACGCGTTGTGCGCCGGGGGTGTTGAACGCCAGCAGTTTCTTCACCAGGGGGAATGCGACGCCGTCCTTCGCCGGCACGTCCAGGCGCGAGAGCTGGAGCGCCACGTACTCGCGCTCGCCGCGCCGCTCGAACACGAGGTTCTCCTCCTCGAAATCGAACAGCGCCCGCGAGGAGATCGCGACCACCAGCTTGCCGTCGAAGGACACCGCCATCGAAGTCCATTTTACCCGCGCGAACCGTTTCGCTGGGACGAATTGCCCGAGTCTTGCCGAACTCCGCCGCGGTCGCGCGGTCGCAGCGATTTGGCTAGAGTAGAGGCGATGGCGATCCGGCACTCCCACCTTCCCGCACTGGCGGCTGCGCTGGCGCTCGCGACCGCGGCGGCGGCGCATGCGGATACCGTCACCCTGCGCAACGGCGACCGCCTGAGCGGCAAGGTGCTGCACAAGTCGGGCGACGTGCTGACGTTCGAGACCTCGTACGCCGGAAAAGTCCAGATCCGCTGGAGCGAAGTCCGCTCGATTTCGACCGACTCGCCGGTACGCGTGATGCTGGAGGGGGAGCGCGACCTCCGCAGCGTCATCCTCGCTCCGGGCAGCGTCGAGCCGGGCCGGATCGCCTACCTCAACCCGCGTCCGGAGGAGTCGGGGCGCGGCGTCACTTACAAGGGCCGGCTGGCGCTCGCCGCCTCGGCGACGCGCGGCAACAGCCCCAGCAGCAGCTTGCACGGGGAGGGCGAATTCAAAGCGCGCGCCAAGGACTACCGTTACGGTCTGGCGGCGCGGGCGGACCAGGCGAAGGACAATGGCCAGACGGTCACCTCGAACTGGCGCGCGAGCGGACACTACGACCACTTCCTCGCTCCGAAACGCTTCGTCTACGGCCGCGGCTCCGCCGAGCGCGACCGCTTCAGGGACATCAGACTGCGGACCACCGCCGGCGGCGGCTACGGCTGGCAGCTCTACGAAACGGACCGCACGCAGCTCGCGATTCGCGGCGGCGCGGATGCGGTGTCGGTCAAGCACAACGACGGCAGCAGCGAAAGTTACCCGGCCATGGGCTGGGGGCTGCAATATTCCCACCGCCTGCGGGAGCGCAGGGTCGAGCTGTTCCACAACCAGGAGGGCTTCTGGAACCTGCGCCACACCGAGCAGGTCACGTTGCATACCAGCACCGGACTGCGCGTTCCTCTCTCGAGCGGGATGACGGCGAACGCGCAACTCGATCTCGATTGGGAACGGACACCCCCGCCGGGGGTCAAAGCGGTCGATACCACCTGGCTGCTCGGGCTCGGCTACGAATGGTGAAATCGCCCCCGGGGATTGACACAAATTGACCGCAAAACCGCGAACAGTTCCTGGCCCCTGCGCGTCGCGCGCGCTACAAAGCGGGCCATGGAAAAGCACCTGGGCATCCTGGAATGCGAGATCCCGGTCGGCGGCAACGGCCGCCGCATCACCCCGGCCGAGTGCGCCCGGCTGCGCGGGCACGGCGTCGCCTGCAAGGAAACCTACATCGTCGTGCGCACGGCAGTCGACACGCCGCGGCTGGGATATCTCTACGCGCCCTCGTACACAGCCGAGCGCTTCGCAGGCGTCGACGTCCTGGTCGGCTAGCCGCCGGGCGAAAGTCGTGGAGCGGGTGAAGGGAATCGAACCCTCGTATGCAGCTTGGGAAGCTGCCGTTCTGCCATTGAACTACACCCGCGTGCCCCAATTCTAATCAATTGGCGCAATCCGGAGTAAGCCCATGAGCAAGTACGCATTCGGCAAGACAGTGTCCCTGGACCTCGCCAGCGCCGTGCAGAAAGTGACCGAAGCGCTTTCCAAGGAGGGCTTCGGCGTACTCACTGAAATCGACGTTTCGGCGACCATGAAGAAGAAGCTCGATCTCGACCTGCCGCCCTACAGGATCCTCGGCGCCTGCAATCCCCATCTCGCCAGCCAGGCGATCGCCGCGGAGCCGGAAATCGGCGCGCTCCTGCCGTGCAACGTCGTGGTGCGCGAGGACGCCGAGGGCAGAACCCGCGTCGAGTTCATGGACCCGTACGCGGTGCTCGGCCTCGTCGAGCGGCCCGAAGTCAGCACCCTTGCGGGCGAGGTGCGCAACAGGCTCGAGCGGGTGATGGCCGCCCTTTGAGCGCCACCGGCCGCCGCGGGCCGTTGTAGAATTTCACCCATGATCCGGGTGACCGTAAACGGCGCGGCGCACCGCTTCGAGCGTCCGCTCGTCGTGGCAGAGCTGATCGCGCGCCTGGAGCTCGCGGGCAAAAAAGTTGCGGTCGAGCGCAACGGCGAGATCGTGCCGAAGAGCGCGCACGCCGCGACGCAGGTGGCCGACGGCGACGCGCTGGAAATCGTAGTCGCGGTAGGCGGAGGCTGAGCATGGCAAAGCAAGACGAGCTGGTCGTCGCGGGTCGGTCGTATTTCTCCCGCCTGCTGGTCGGCACCGGCAAGTACAAGGATTTCGCCGAGACGCGCAGCGCGATCGAGGCCTCGGGCGCGCAGATCGTGACCGTGGCGATCCGCCGCACCAACATCGGCCAGACCAAGGGCCAGCCCTCGCTGCTCGAGTTCCTGCCGCCGTCGAAATTCACCTACCTGCCGAACACCGCAGGCTGCTACAACGCGCAGGATGCGATCCGCACTCTGCGCCTGGCGCGCGAGCTGCTCGACGGCCACAAGCTGGTGAAGCTCGAGGTGCTTGGCGATCCGCACTCGCTCTACCCCAACATGCCCGAGACGCTGGCGGCGGCGAAGCAGCTGGTGAGCGAGGGTTTCGAGGTCATGGTCTACTGCTCCGACGACCCGATCCAGGCAAAGATGCTGGAAGACCTCGGCTGCGTCGCGGTGATGCCGCTCGCGTCCCTGATCGGCTCCGGGATGGGGATCCTCAACCCGTGGAACCTGCAGCTGGTGATCGAGCGCGTGGGCGTCCCCGTGCTGGTGGACGCAGGCGTGGGAACCGCATCGGACGCCGCGATCGCAATGGAGCTCGGCTGCCACGGCGTGCTGATGAACAGCGCGATCGCCGCGGCGAAGAATCCCGTCATGATGGCGCAGGCCATGAGGAAGGCGGTGGAAGCGGGCAGGGAGGCGTTCCTCGCCGGCCGCATGCCGAAGAAGCTCTACTCCGCGACGCCGTCCTCCCCGAGCGCAGGAACGATCACGTCCTCGCAGCCCAAAGCTGCGTGACCCGGCCGATCCGCAGCTACGTCCTGCGCCAGGGCAGGACCTCGGCTGCCCAGCAGCGCGCGCTGGACACGCTCTACGCACGCTACGGACTGCGCTACTCGCCCAATTGCATCGAGGCGCGGGAATTGTTCGGCCGCGACGCGCCGCTGGTTCTGGAAATCGGTTCCGGAATGGGCGAAACCACCGCGGCGATCGCTGCGGCGCAGCCCGACACGGACTTCGTCGCGGTGGAGGTGCACGGCCCCGGAGTGGGCAGTCTGCTGAATCGCATCGAGGCGCAGAAGCTCGCCAATCTGCGCCTCATTCGTCACGACGCGGTCGAAGTGCTCGAGCATATGATTGCCGATGTCTCACTCGCCGGCTTGCATCTGTTCTTTCCCGACCCCTGGCCGAAGAAGCGCCACCACAAGCGCCGCCTGGTGCGGCCCGCCTTCGTCGCCCTCGCCGCACGCAAGCTAGCGCCGGGGGGCTATCTCCACGTCGCCACCGACTGGCAGGAGTACGCCGAGCAGATCCTCGCGCTGCTGTCTGCCGAGCAGCTGCTGGAAAACGCGGCCGCCGGATTCGCCGAGCGCCCGGCACACCGCCCGCTCACCAAGTTCGAGCACCGCGGCCTGGCGCTCGGGCATCCGGTGCGCGACCTCCTGTTCCGCAGGCGCCGGAACTAGGCGAGGAACAGCTCGACCAGCTCGTTCAGGAAGCGCCGTCCGCGCTCGCTCGGCCGGATGCGCTGCCAGTCGCGCTCGATCAGGCCTTTTTGCTCCGCCAGCGCGAGCGCCGGCTCGATCGATCCGATCGCCAGCCCGGTGCGGGCCTGGAACAGGGCGAGCGGAAAACCCTCGAGCAGGCGCAGCGCGTTGAGCATGAACTCGAACGGCAGCTCGGTCGGCCGCAGCTGCCGCTGCTCGGCGACCGTGCTGCCTTGGGCCTGCATGTAGTCGCGCGGCTGCTTGATGCGGGCGTGACGCGTCACCCGGTCCGGGAAGCTGACCTTGCCGTGGGCGCCGGCGCCGATGCCGAGGTAATCGCCGAACTCCCAGTAGTTGAGATTGTGGCGCGAGCGCCGTCCGGGCCGGGCGAAGGCGGAGGTCTCGTAGTGGCCGAAGCCCGCGGCACCCAGCGTCTCCTCCACCGCCAGCTCCATGTCGGCGCAGGCGTCGTGCTCCGGCAGCAGCGGGCGCTGGCTCCAGAACACCGTATTGGGCTCGACCGTCAACTGGTAGGCCGACAGGTGCGGCGTGCCCAGACGCGCCGCCTGGCCGATGTCGACGCGCGCCTGCGCGAGCGTCTGGCCGGGCAGGCCGTACATGAGGTCGAGATTGACGTTGCCGAACTCGCGCAAGGCAAGCTCGACCGCGCGACGCGCCTCGTCCGCGGAGTGGATGCGACCGAGTGCCGCGAGCATCCGGTCCTCCAGGCTCTGCACGCCGAGCGAAAGTCGATTGACGCCCGCCTGGCGAAAACCGCGAAAGCGTGCCGCCTCGACCGTGCCCGGGTTCGCCTCGAGCGTCACTTCCGCCTCCGGCTCGAGCGGCAGGCGCGCGCGCACCTCCGACAGCAGGCGGTCTATCGCCTCGGGCGAGAACAGGCTCGGGGTGCCGCCGCCGATGAACACCGAGCTCAGGCGGCGGCCCCAGACGGAGGGCAGCAGCTCGTCGAGGTCGGCCGTCAGCGCGTCGACGTATTCGCCTTCGGGCGGCTCTCCACCGCGCTGGTGGGAGTTGAAATCGCAATAAGGGCACTTGCGCACGCACCACGGGATGTGGACGTAGAGCGCGAGAGGCGGCAGCGCCTCGAGACGCACCGTCCAGGGACGCTCAAGCTCGATCTTCATCGCGCAGCCGCGCAATCAGCTTCGCCAGCGCCTGCCCGCGATGGCTGATACGGTTCTTTTCCTGCGCGTCGAGCTCGGCCGAGGTGCAGCAGCGCTCGGCAAGGTAGAACAGCGGGTCGTAGCCGAAACCTCCCGCGCCGCGGGGCGCCGGCGAGATCTCGCCGCGCCAGGCGCCTTCGGCGAAGATCGGCTGCGGATCGTCGGCGCGGCGCACCAGCACCATCACGCAGTAGTAATGCGCGCGCCGATCGCCGACACCGGCAAGCGCGGCGACGAGCTTGGCGTTGTTGCGCGCGTCGCGCTCTTCGCGCGAGCCTTCGCTGCCGGCGTAGTAGGCGGATTGCACCCCCGGCGCGCCGCCGAGCGCGTCGACGCAGAGCCCCGAGTCGTCGGCCAGCGCCGGCAGGCCCGTCGCGAGGCTGGCATGGCGGGCCTTGGCGAGCGCGTTCTCGAGGAACGTGAAGTGCGGCTCGGCGGCCTCGCCGACGCCGAGCACGGCCTGCGAAGTCACCTCGATCGCGAGCGGCGCCAGCAGCGCTCCGATCTCACGTAGCTTGCCGGGGTTGTTCGACGCGAGGACCAGCTTTCTCACAGCGCGAGCGCGCGGCGCTGCTGCCCCACCAGCTCGGCGATGCCGCGCGAAGCGAGCGACAGCAGGGCGTCCATCTCGGCGCGGGAATAGGGCGCGCCTTCAGCCGTTCCCTGCACCTCCACGAACCCTCCCGCGCCGGTCATCACCACGTTCATGTCGGTGTCGCAGGCCGAGTCTTCCGCGTAGTCCAGGTCGAGCACCGGCGCGCCCTGATAGATCCCGACCGACACCGCGGCAACGAAGTCACGGACCGGCAGCGCTTGCAGCATACCGCGCGCCTTCATCCAGGCGAGCGCATCGTGTACCGCGACGAAGGCACCGGTGATGGCCGCCGTGCGGGTGCCGCCGTCCGCCTGCAGCACGTCGCAATCGACCTGAATGGTGCGCTCGCCGAGCGCAGGCAGGTCGACCACGGCGCGCAGCGCCCTGCCGATCAGCCGCTGGATCTCGAGCGTGCGCCCGGATTGCTTGCCGCGCGCCGCCTCGCGCTCCGAGCGCGTGTTGGTTGCGCGCGGCAACATGCCGTATTCGGCGGTAAGCCAGCCGCGCCCCTTGTCGCGCAGGAACGGCGGCACGCGCTCCTCCACGCTCGCGGTGCACAGCACCCGCGTGTCACCGAATTCAACCAGCACCGAGCCTTCGGCGTGGCGCGTCCAGGCGCGCTGCAGGCGCACCGGGCGCAGTTCCTCTGGCCGCCTTCCGCCCGGGCGGGTCATGGCGTGCTCGAATGCTTTCGCAGCGCCGCCTTGATCTCCGCGATCTCTCGCTCTATTTCTTCGTCGCTCATGCGCATGTAGTCGGGGTCGGTTGCGGTGAAGTCCTGCACGTCCGTGGGGAGCTCGTGAAAGGGAACGGTGAACGGCTCGTCGGCCGGAGCAATCTCGCCTTCGCCCCACGCCATCGCGAGTGCCGACACATTATCGCACTGCCTCCCTGCCCTCGCCTCAGCCAGCGCACCGAGGTCGGATACCGCCTGCGGCAGATCCTTCGCCCGCAGCCCGTCCAGCAGTTGCCGCTCGGTCAGCGGCCCCCACAGCCCGTCCGAACACATGAGAACCAGGTCGTCCTTCGCCAGTCGCGCGCTGGCGGTCGGCTCGAGCTTCGGCGCGTGTTCGCTGCCCAGGCAACGGGTCAGGATGTTTCGCTCGGGATGCGTCGGCACCGCCTCCTCGCGTATCAGGCCCTTGTCGATGAGTTGCTGCACGCGCGAGTGATCCTTCGTGCGCGCGATGACTCGACCGCGGCGGATCAGGTACAGCCGCGAGTCGCCGATGTGCGACCAGTAGGCGTAGCCATCCTGCACCGCGCAGGCGACCAGCACGGTGCGTGGCGTCTCCTTCAGCTCGAGACGCTGCGCCTCCTGAACGATCGCACCATGCGCTCGCGCGAGTCCACGGAACAGGAACATGTCGGGGTCAGCCAACTTCGGCTTTGCCTCGCCCTGGAACGTACGCGCCAGGCTCTCGAGCGCGACCTGTGCCGCGACCTCGCCGTGCAGATGGCCGCCCATGCCGTCGGCGACGACCATCAGCAAAGTGTCGCTCGTCGCCCAGTGGCCGACGCGGTCCTGGTTGTACCGGCGCGCACCGACGCGGCTATCCTGAGCGATCGAAAATCTCATCTTCCCCCACGCCTCATTCCCGACCTTTCCTCAATTTCGCCACGACGCCGATGAACTGGCGCAGGACCGGCCATCCGCGCTGTTTCAGGACGGGCTCCTTGAGTCCGCGCAGCGCCTGCTGCAACTCGAACACGCTCTGCGGTCGCTCCAGATGATCGAGCCGCAGGCACCAGTCGATGATCGTCAGCAGCTCCTCCGAGTATTTTCCCGCCCAGGCCTTGCGCGCCGGGATCAGCCGGTCACGCTCCAGCCTTTGATTCGCGGGCTGCGGCGGCTCCAGCGCCATGCAGGCGTGCAGGCTCGCGCCCACCGAGTAGATGTCGCTCCAGGGCCCCAGGTGTTCGCGCCGCGCATGGTGCTCGGGCGAGGCATAGCCCGGGGTATACATCGGAGGCAGCTTGGTGCCCTCCTCCGTCAGCGTCTGGCGAGCGGCGCCGAAATCGATCAGCAAGGGCGTGCCGTCGTTCCGGATGTAGATGTTTCCCGGCTTGATGTCCAGGTGCAGCATCTTGTTCGTGTGCACCTCCCGCAGCCCGCTCAGAAGCTGCGCGAAGGTGCGTCGCACCCACGATTCCGGCAGAGAGCCGCTGCGCACATGGACGTGCTCCTGCAGCGTGCGCCCGCGCTCGTAGCGCATCACCAGGTACACGGTCTCGTTGGCACGGAAGAAGTTCAGCACGCGGACGACGTTCGGATGAGACAACCGCGCAAGCGCCCGTCCCTCGTCGAAGAAGCAGCGCATGCCGTAGCGGAAGGTGGCGAGGTTCTCTTCCGGAATATCGGGCGCAATCTGGTCGCCGACGCGCAACGCCAGCTGCGCCGGCAGGTACTCCTTGATTGCCAGCGGCACTTCGTTCTCGTCGTGCGCGAGGTATACGATGGAAAAGCCGCCCGAAGAAAGAACTCTCAACAATCGGTAGTTCAGCAGCTGATAGCCTTCCGGTAAAGGCTGGTTGGCTTGGGCTGGCATCCACCTTATGATACCTGCTTCCACCTGAAAACCGCGGTCGCAGTTGCGCACTATTAACCGCTCCGCGCCGCATCGACACGCACCATGATCCACAGCATGACCGGGTACGCGGTTGCCTCGACCGAAACGCCGCGTGGCACCCTGAGCCTCGAGCTGCGCAGCGTAAATTCACGCTTTCTCGACCTGCAGTTCCGCGTCGCCGACGAGCTGCGGTCGCTGGAGCCGGCGTTGCGGGAGATGCTCACCGCGCGGCTCGCGCGCGGCAAGGTCGATTGCCGGCTGTATTTCGCCGCGGGCGTCACGCGCCCCGGGCGGCAGTCGCTCAATTCCGCCGCGCTGGACGAGCTCGCGCGGCTCGCCGCGCAGGCTGCACAGGCGCTGCCCGGTGCGGCGGCATTGCGCGTGGCCGACGTGCTGCGCTGGCCCGGCGTGTTATCCGAGAGTCCGCTCGACGAGGAGCAAACGCACGCCACGGTAGAGCAGCTCGGCCGCAAGGCGCTGGACGAGCTGCTGGAAGTTCGCGCACGCGAAGGCGCGCGACTGGCCGCGATCGTCGCTGAGCGGGTGAGCGAGATGCGCCGCCGGCTGTCCGAGGTCGCGCCGCTGGTACCCCAGGCCCTCGCCGCCTATCAGGAAAAACTCGCCCAGCGCCTGCGCGAAGCGATCGGCTCGGCCGACGACGAGCGGATCCGGGCCGAGCTTGCGGTATTCAGCATGAAAACCGACGTCGACGAGGAGCTGACCCGCCTTGCCACGCACATCGACGAAGTCGAGCGGGCGCTCGCCAAGGGCGGAACCGCGGGCAAGCGGCTCGACTTCCTCGCCCAGGAGCTGAACCGCGAGGCGAACACCCTTGCCTCGAAGGCGGCGACCCAGAAGATTTCCGATTGCGCCCTCGAGCTGAAGCTGCTCATCGAGCAGATGCGCGAGCAGGTCCAGAACATAGAATAGGAACCAGCGTGAAGGGGCTACTTTTCGTCGTCACCGCGCCCTCCGGAGCCGGCAAAACCTCGTTGATCAACGCGGTGCTCGCGCAGGACTCGCGGCTCAGGCTGTCGGTGTCCTACACCACGCGCGCGCCCCGGCCCGCCGAGCAGAACGGGCGCGAATACCACTTCGTCGACGACGCCACCTTTGTCGCCATGCTCGAGCGCGGCGAGTTTCTCGAGAGCGCCCAGGTCCACGGCCATCGTTACGGCACCTCGCAGACGGCAATCGCGGGCGCGCTCGAAGGCGGCTATGACCTGGTGCTCGAGATCGACTGGCAGGGCGCGCAGCAGGTGCGGCGGCTGGTTGCGGAATGCGTCGGGATATTTCTCCTGCCGCCTTCGCTCGGCGAGCTCGAGCGCCGCCTGCGCGCCAGAGGCCAGGACAGCGAGCCGGTCATCGCGCGCCGCATGGCCGCCGCCCGGGACGAGATAGCGCATGTTTCAGAGTCGGATTATGTTATAATTAACAAGGACTTCGAGACTGCCAGGCGCGACATGCTGGCGGTCATCCGTGCCGAGCGCCTCGTCACCGACCGGCAACTTGCACGAATCGGCGAACTTTTCTGAATGGAACGCAAAACATGGCCCGCATCACCGTAGACGACTGCCTGAAGAGGATTCCGAACCGCTTTCAGCTGACACTGGCGGCGACTTATCGCGCGCGTCAGATCACCGCCGGCGCCTCGCCGCTGCTCGAGACCAACAAGGACAAGGCGACGGTGATCGCGCTGCGCGAGATCGCGTCCGGCAAAGTCGGCACCGAAGTCCTCAAGCGCAACCCCACGCCGCCGGCCGTACCCGGTTCGCCGCTCTGACTTCGCCCCGGGCGGGAGCCCGGGGTGTTCGCAAGGGGCGGTCCGATCGGGTACGCTCCTCGGCATGGCGGCCGTACCCGTCCTTGATGAGAAGCGCTTCGCCTACCTGAAGCCGTCGGACTTCGCCCACCTCGCGGAGGCCTACCGCTTTTCGGAGGCGGCGCACGCCGGACAGAAGCGCCAGTCCGGTGAGCCCTACGTTTCGCATCCCCTCGCGGTAGCCGAGATTCTGGCCGGGTGGCGCCTCGACGGTCAGACCCTGATGGCGGCGTTCCTGCACGACGTGATGGAGGACGCCTCGGTCACCAAGACGGAGATCTCCGACACCTTCGGGCGCCCGGTCGCCGAGCTGGTGGACGGCGTGTCCAAGCTCGACAAGATCGATTTTCAGTCTGCCGAGGACGCGCAGGCCGGCAATTTCCGCAAGATGCTGCTGGCGATGGCGCGCGACGTGCGCGTCATCCTGATCAAGCTGGCCGACCGCCTGCACAATATGCGCACCCTCGGCGCGGTTCCGCCGGCGAAGCGCCGCCGCATCGCGCGCGAGACGATGGAGATCTACGCCCCGATCGCCAACCGGCTCGGTCTCAACGCGCTGTATCACGAGCTGGAGGAACTGGCGTTTGCGCACCTTCACCCGCTGCGCTACGGAGTGCTCGCCAAGGCCACCAAGGCGGCGCGCGGCAACAGGCGCGAGGTGATCAGCAAGACCGAGGCCGCGATGAAAGCGAAATTGGCCGACAGCGGAATCGAAGCGACCGTCAGCGGACGGGAGAAGCACCTGTACTCGACCTACAAGAAGATGGTCGAGAAGCAGCTCAGCTTTTCCGAGGTGCACGACATCTACGGCTTTCGCGTCGTGGTCAAGACCGTTCCCGCCTGCTACCTCGCGCTCGGCGCGCTGCACGCGCTGTACAAGCCAATCCCGGGGAAATTCAAGGACTACATAGCGATTCCAAAGGCGAACGGCTACCAGTCGCTGCACACCGCGCTGATCGACCCCTATGGCCTGCCAGTCGAGGTTCAGATCCGAACCGAGCACATGCATCACGTCGCCGAATCGGGGGTCGCTTCGCACTGGATGTACAAGGACGAGGAGGATTCGCTCTCCGATCTGCAGAAGCAGGCGCACCTCTGGCTGCAATCCCTGCTCGAAATCCAGAACCAGTCGGGCGACTCGGCCGAGTTTCTCGAGCACGTCAAGGTCGATCTGTTTCCGGACGAGGTCTACGTCTTCACCCCCAAGGGACGGATCATGTCGCTGCCGCGCGGCGCGACGGCGGTGGACTTGGCCTACGCGGTGCACACCGACATCGGCAACCGCTGCGTCGCGGCCAAGGTCAACGGCGAGCTGGTTCCGCTGCGTGGCGAGCTCAGGAACGGCGACCGGGTCGAGATCATAACCGCGAGCCACGCCAAGCCGAACCCGGCCTGGCTGCAGTACGTGCGCACGGGCAAGGCGCGCGCGAACATCCGCCATTTTCTCAAGACGATGCAATACGAGGAGTCGGCGAGCCTCGGCGAGCGCCTGCTCGAGCAGGCGCTGAAAGCGCTCGGCACCGGCCTTGCCGGGATAGACGACGCAAGCTGGGAGCGGGTTGTGCGCGACAGCGTCGCGCGTTCCCGCCAGGAGCTGCTTGCGGACATCGGCCTGGGCAAGCAGCTGCCGGCGGTGATTGCGCGCCGCCTGCTGCGCCACGCGGATTCCGCGCGCGACGAGACGAAGTCGACCGGCAGCGTCACGATCCGTGGCACCGAGGGCATGGCGGTACAGCTGGCGAGCTGCTGCCGCCCCATCCCCGGCGATCAGATCGTCGGCTCAATCAAGAAGGGTCAGGGGCTGGTAGTGCATGCCGCCGATTGCGCTCAGATCGAGCGCTCGCGGCGCATCGAGCCCGGGCAATGGATCGACGTCGAATGGGACCCCGGCACCACGCGCCTGTTCCTGGCGGCGATCAAGGTGACGGTCGCCAACCAGCGAGGCGTTCTCGCCAAGGTCGCCTCCGAGATCGCCGACGCGGGGGCCAATATCGACTCGATCAGCATGGACGACGACCGCTCGCTGTACACCACCATGGCGTTCGTGCTCGAAGTCGCCAACCGGCAACACCTGGCGCGCGTGATGCGTTCGCTGCGGCGCCTGCCCGACGTCAAGAAGATCGCGCGCGTGCGCGAGTAGCGCAGCGATTACAGCTGGCTCGCGACCCTGCGGAAGTGATGGCCCAGGATCGAGAGCTCCATCGCGGCGCGGAACTTGCGCGGCTGCGCCAGCAGCGTCAGCCAGAACAAAGCCCAGTATTCGCGCCGCCCGGCGTTGCGCAGCCCCAGCACCCAAAGTGACTTCAGAAAGGCGAGAACGTCGGCGCCCGAGAGCCGCGCGGCCGGGCCGCGCGGCTCATAAGCCGAGAGAAAGGTGCGAATGCGTCGATAGTAGTTCGCCGGCTCGTACAGCCCGCGCATCAGCTCCCGGTAGCCTGCCAGCAGAAAGTCGCGGTCGAGCCGGGTCACGAAGTTGATCGCCGCGTCGGTATTGTTGCCGCAGCTTTCCGCGACAATGCGGCCCTCGCGCGCCAGGCGGCGGTAGAGCGCGGTTTCCGGCAGCGCGCTCAGCAAGCCCACCATCGCCGTCACGACGCCGGATTGCTGGATGAACTCGAACTGGCGGCGGAAGATGTCGCGCGGATCGCTGTCGAAGCCGACGATGAACCCGCCCATCACTTCCATGCCCGCGCGCTGCACCGTCTTTACCGCCTGAGCAAGGTCGCGGCTGCGGTTCTGCCGCTTGTCGCACTCCAGCAGCCCGTCGGGCGACGGCGTTTCGATGCCCATGAACACCTTCTTGAATCCGGCCCGTGCCATCAACTCGCACAGCTCGGAGTCGTCGGCCAGATTCATCGAGGCCTCGGTCAAGAAGCCCATCTTCGGCGCCGCGCGGGCGCGCCACTCGATCATCTGCCTGAGCAGCTGCTTGGCGCGCTTGCGATTGCCGATGAAGTTGTCGTCGACGATGAACACCATGTCGCTCCAGCCGAGCCGCCTCAGAGCTTCGAGCTCGCGCACCACCTGCTCCGGGTTCTTGGTGCGCGGCACGCGCCCGTTCATCACCACGATGTCGCAGAATTCACAATTGAAAGGGCAGCCGCGCGAGAATTGCACCGGCATGGCGACGTAGTCGCGCAAGCGCAGCAGGTCCCAGCGCGGCACCGGCACCTTGCGCACGTCGGGCCACGCCGCCGAGCGATACACGGACTGCACGGCGCCGCGCTCCATGTCCCGGACCAGGTCCGCGATCACGTTTTCCGCTTCACCGAGAACGAAATGCCGGATCTCGGGGAACTCCCGGTGACCGGTGGTGAACAGCGGTCCGCCGGCGATCACGGGTTTGCCGTGCGCCACGCAGCGGGCCGCGATCTCGTGCGCCGACTGCTTGTGCACGATCATTCCGCTCAGGAGCACGTAATCGGCCCAGAGCAGGTCGGCGTCGGCGAGTGGCCGAACATTGAGGTCCGCCAGCCGCAGGCTCCAGGCTCGCGGCAGCATCGTGGCGACCGTAAGCAGGCCAAGCGGCGGAAAGGCCGACTTCTTCGACACGAACCGCAGCACATGCTGAAAGCTCCAGAACGTGTCGGGGTTGCGCGGATAGACCAGCAGGACGTTCATCCGGCGCTACTTCGCGGATGCGATGCATAAACTTGCGCCCGGCGGCCGGGACGCGCAAACGCGAAGTTGATCGACCTTAACCGCGATCAACCTTTCCACAGCCGGAAAAGAAAGAGCCGGCATTGCCGGCCATGGTTCCGCTATGCCGCGCCCGGACTCAGCGCCGGCGGTACTGGGTATTGGGACGCCTGGTCGGCGGCGCCGCCCTCTCGTCCTTGTGACGGAAGTTGATTCGCGCCTTGGTCAGATCGTAGGGCGAAATCTCGAGCGTGACCTTGTCGCCGGCGAGGATGCGGATCCGGTGCTTCCTCACCTTGCCCGAGGCGTAGGCCAGAACCTTCACGCCGTTTTCGAGCGTCACGCGGAACTGGGTGTTCGGCAGGACCTCGTCGACCACGCCATTCATCTCGATCAATTCTTCCTTCGCCATCCTGGGTCAGATCGCCTTCAGGTTGACGGCGGACGACCTGCCGTCGCGCCCCTTCTCCACGTCGAACGAGACCTTCTGGTTCTCGCTCAGGGTACCGAGCCCGCTTCGTTCCACCGCGGATATATGGACGAACACATCCTTCGAGCCGTCATCGGGCTGGATGAAACCGAAGCCTTTGGTCGTATTGAAAAACTTCACGGTGCCTGTTGCCATTTCGTACCTCCAAGTCTGGCGCCGCCCGAGCCGAGCGTGGCCCGGGCATCAAATTACATATTGGAGTAGATAGGCGGCACCCGGTCAAGGATGCTGCTGACTGACCCATAGCGAATTCGACACCCGGAAGTATGAAGCCGCCGGCGCGGATTGCAAGGGGTGGCGAGCCACTTTTCGACTACGAAACAACAAATAAGTGCCGTCCCGACCGCGCCGGGCTGGCGAGAAACCCCGCAGGAACCGGTGTCTTCGATTGCTATACTGGCCCACCGAATTTGCCCAGCCGCAACTGAATCAGGCATGGAAAGCAATACTCCGCGTCCGACCGAGATCAAGCTGCATCAGAAATCGCGGCTGCTTGAGCTGTCATTTTCTGACGGCAAGACTTTCAAGCTGCCCTGCGAATTCCTGCGCGTCTATTCGCCTTCGGCGGAGGTGCGCGGGCACGGCCCGGGACAGGAAGTGCTGCAGACGGGCAAGAGGGACGTGGACATCACCCATATCGAGCCGGCGGGCAGTTACGCGATCCAGCTGACCTTCTCCGACGGCCACGACACCGGGATCTACTCATGGGAACTGCTGCACGAATACGGCCTGCGCCAGGAGGAGATGTGGCAGCACTACCTCGCACGCATGAAGGAGGCCGGGGCGAGCCGCGAGCCGGGACCGGCACCGTTCGCCCAGCGGCCGCAATCGAAGTAGCCAACGCCTTCGAAGTCGTACTCATCAACCCCTATGAGTTGGGGAGGCAGCCGTTCGCCCTGGCGCAGCCGGCCGCATGGCTCAAGCGCGAAGGCTTCGCGGTGCGCTGTCTCGATCTCTCGCTCGAGAAGCTCGATTCCGGGATTCTCGAGGATGCGCGAGTAGTCGCGATCTACGTCGGGATGCATACCGCGACCCGGATCGCGATCGAAGCCCTGCCCCGCGTCAAACAGCTCGCGCCGAAGGCCCACCTCTGCGTCTACGGGCTCTACGCCCCTATTAACGAAGCGCTGCTGCGCTCCCTGGGCGTGGACACGGTGCTGGGCGGAGAGCTGGAGCCGGCCCTGGTTTCACTTTGCCGGCGACTCAGGAGCGACGGCACGGCAGGCGCGCAGACCGGGCCGGTCACGAGCCTGGCCAAGATCGCGTTCCAGGTCCCCGACCGCAGCGTTCTGCCGCAACTCTCGCGCTACGCTCACCTGGTGCTTGCCGACGGTTCGACCCGCGG
>Ga0102953_1000268_pt1 | contig 37471 bp, 29 predicted proteins | sample SalPon2A_C_D2_MG_FD_78509 | JGI IMG/M metagenome (GOLD analysis project Ga0102953, IMG submission 78509) | Soil microbial communities from South San Francisco under conditions of wetland restoration - Salt Pond MetaG R2A_C_D2_MG | ecosystem: Environmental > Terrestrial > Soil > Wetlands | place... | reverse complement strand
GGTGAGGCGATCTGGCATGCGGCCGAGCTGCAGGGAACCGATCTGCTTATTCAAATTCCTATTGAGGAGCCCAAATGAGACTTGGACTGATCGTTGAAGATTTGCCGGAAACCCAACTCTGGCTGTCAAGATTGCTTGAGAAGACATTCCCCGGCATACGCCTGCAAACGGCCAATTCTATCAGAGAGGGATTGGCGCTTATCGAGGCCTCATGCCATGACATTGCCCTCATCGATCTGGGGCTTCCGGATGGAAGCGGCCTCGCTTGTGTTTCGCGTCGCACCATGAAGTGGCCCGGAAAGCCTTCTATTGTCAGCACCAGCTTCGAGGATGACAGCCATCTCTTTCCGGCGTTACAGGCGGGGGCTGCTGGTTACATCCTGAAGGATCATAGCGAAGAGGAAGTGATCGAACTGTTGCAGGGAATATCCAGTGGCATTCCACCGCTATCTCCCATGATTGCACGCAAGGTCATCGCGCATTTCCATACGCAGCAAACCCGGCTTCATGAATACAAACTGACCCCGAGCGAAACCGAGGTTCTGGAACACATTGCCAATGGGCTGACCGTTCCGGAGACGGCAAATGCCTTGGGGAAATCACATCATACCGTCACATCCCAGCTGAAACAGGTATATGGCAAACTAAATGTCACTTCACGCGCGGAGGTGACCCGTAAGGCGATCAAGTTGGGCATAATCTAACTCTCCCCCTTTACTCGACTGCATACGATGTGTGCATAAGCAAAAAAAAACGGCCGGCGCTCTCTCGAGTCGCCGGCCGCTTGCCTTTGGATCAGAAACGCTTAGTCGCGCTTCCTGTCCTTCTTCCTGTCGGACTTCTTACGGTGCTTCTTTTCTACCTTGGACTTCTTGTGGTCGTCCTTCTTTGCTTCGTGCTTCTCATGCTTCACCTTCACCGGGAAGGCATAGGCATCCGAAGCCGTACCCGTGTTGCCCGAGGCATCGGTGGCCGAAACATTCAGGGTGAAGCTCATACCCTTGATCTCCAGCTTGCCGTGCTCGAACTCGGCTTCTGACTTCTTGCTCTGCTTCAGCTCGACGATCTGACCGTTGGTCACCGTCGCACCATTCAGCGTCGCCGTCAGCACAGGGTTCGGATCGACAATATCCGAGGCTGAGAACACCACCTTGAACAGGCCCTTCCTGGCATGTTCCTTATGCTTGTGCTCGTCGTCGTCATCGTCGCTCACCACAACAGGTACCAGCTGCGCCGTTACCGTCGGTGCCGTGGTATCCACCACCGTCACGTTCTGCGTGCCGGTAGTCACGTTGCCGTTGGCATCCGTGGCAGTCCAGGTCACCACCGTGGTACCCAGCGCATAGGTGGCCGGGGCGTCGGAGGTGATCGTGACAACGAAGATGTCGGTGGCAGTTGCACTGCCGATGGTCACAGGCGTCATCACGCCGGTGGCTTCGACAGACACATCAGCCGGAACACTCAGCACGGGTGCTGTGGTGTCCTGCACGGTCACGTTCTGCGTGCCGGTAGTCACGTTGCCGTTGGCATCCGTGGCAGTCCAGGTCACCACCGTGGTACCCAGCGCATAGGTAGCCGGGGCGTCGGAGGTCACCGTGACAGCGAAGATGTCGGTGGCAGTTGCACTGCCGATGGACACCGTGCTCATCACTGCATTGGCTTCAGCCGTGATATCAGCCGGAACACTCAGCACGGGTGCTGTGGTGTCCTGCACGGTCACGTTCTGCGTACCGGTGGTCACGTTGCCGTTGGCATCCGTGGCGGTCCAGGTCACCACCGTGGTACCCAGCGGATAGGTAGCCGGGGCGTCGGAGGTCACCGTGACAGCGAAGATGTCGGTGGCAGTTGCACTGCCGATGGACACCGTGCTCATCACTGCATTGGCCTCGGCCGTCACGTCAGCCGGAACACTCAGCACGGGTGCTGTGGTGTCCTGCACGGTCACGTTCTGGGTACCGGTAGTCACGTTGCCGTTGTTATCCGTGGCAGTCCAGGTCACCACTGTCGTACCCAGGCCATAGGTGGCGGGTGCGTCGGAGGTAATGCTCCGGATACCGAAGATATCGGTGGCGGTTGCATTGCCGATAGACACCGTGCTCATCACCGCATTGGCCTCAGCAGTGACATCAGCCGGCACAGTCAGGGCTGGTCCGGTGGTATCCACCACGGTAACCGTCTGCGTACCGGTCGAGGTCAGGCCGTTGCCGTCGGTTGCCGTGTAGGTAACCGTGGTCATGCCCAGCGGGAAGGTTGCAGGCGCATCATTGACCACCGTTGCACCGAAGATATCGGTTGCAGTTGCAGTACCCAGATCAACCGTGCTCAACACACCATTGGCTTCAGCACTCACATCAGCCGGAACAGTCAGTACAGGAGCAGTGGTATCAACCACTGTTACTGTCTGCGTAGCGGTTGACGTCAGGCCGTTACCATCGGTTGCCGTGTAGGTAACCGTGGTCGTACCCAGCGGGAATGTTGCCGGTGCGTCGTTCACAACCGTGGCGCCGAAGATATCGGTTGCGGTTGCAAGACCCAGATCAACCGTGCTCAGTACACCGTTGGCTTCAACATTCACATCAGCCGGAACGTTCAGGACAGGTGCCGTGGTGTCCACCACCGTCACGTTCTGCGTGCCGCTGGTGCTGTTCCCGTTCGCATCAACCGCCGTCCAGGTCACCAGCGTGGTACCCAGCGGATAGGTCGCCGGGGCGTCGGAGGTTACCGTCACCGGGAAGATGTCGGTGGCCGTGGCACTGCCGATGTTTACGGTGCTGTTCACTGCATTGGCTTCAGCGGTTACATCAGCCGGGACACTCAGCACAGGTGCCGTGGTGTCCTGCACCGTTACGTTCTGCGTACCGGTGGAGACATTTCCGTTGGCATCCGTGGCAGTCCAAGTCACCGTCGTCGTACCCAGCGGATAGGTCGCCGGAGCATCGGAGGTGATAGTCACCGGAAAGATGTCGGTGGCCGTGGCACTACCGATGTTTACGGTGCTGTTCACTGCATTGGCTTCAGCCGTGATATCAGCCGGGACACTCAGCACAGGTGCCGTGGTGTCCTGCACCGTTACGTTCTGCGTACCGGTGGAGACATTTCCGTTGGCATCCGTAGCCGTCCAGGTCACCGTCGTCGTTCCCAGCGGATAGGTCGCCGGGGCATTATTGGTGATCGTCACGCCGAAATAATCATCAGCGCTTGCCTGACCGATGTTTACCGTGCTCTGCACGCCATTGGCCTCGACCGTCAGGTCGCCCGGCACCGTCAGCACCGGAGCCGTGCTATCTGTCACCGTCACATTCTGCGTGCCGGTCGTCGTCCAGCCATTGCCGTCCGTTGCTGTCCAGGTCACCACTGTCGTACCCAGTGGATAGGTCGCCGGGGCATCATTGGTGATCGTCACACCGAAGATATCGGTGCCGGTCGCCGTGCCGATAGCTGCCGTGCTCTGAACACCATTGGCCTCAATCGACACATCAGCAGGTACGGACAGGGTCGGCGGCGTGGTATCCACCACGGTCACGCTCTGCGTGGCGCTGGAGCTGTTGCCATTGGCATCCGTGGCTGTCCAGTTCACCTGAGTATTTCCAAGCGGGAAGCCGGCTGCAGGCGCATCGTTCGTCACCGTCACCGGCTCGAAGATATCGGTAGCTGTGACCGTACCGATATCCACCGTGCTCAGTACAGCATTGGCCTCCACAGTCACGTCACCCGGTGCGGAACTGATCGGCGCAAAGGTGTTGGTCAGTTTCCAGCTGAGGATGTCGTGGCTGCCGCCACCGCCGCCCGTACCGGACGTAAAGCCGACAAATGCATCGGTCTGACCCAGCACTGCAGGCAGATCCACTGTATAAGACAGCGTTGCAGCAGCCGGTCGTGTCGCGGTCTGCGACAGGCGGACCTCAAGCAGCTTGCTCGCGCCGTTGTAATCCACCCATGCGTACCATGCGCCACCGTTGTTCAGGCGGGTGGCGATATTGGCACGTGCGGCGGAATTGAGGTTGCCATTGAGGTCGATGCCGACATGGTTGCCATTCCAGCCATCGCCCGCACCGTTGTTGTAGGTGTCGAACTCGATACCCACACTGTTCGGGATACCGGCGTAACCGATACCACCACCGGATCCACCATACTGGTTGGACTGCGTCTGTACGACGAACACCAGACCGTCAGCACCCTGCCCATCGCTATCCCCGATGCCGGTAGGATTGTGAATATTGAAGCTGAACGCCGTGCTGAACGAGGCGCTGCCTGCCAGCGACACAGGGTTGGTGACAAAGCCGCCACCTGCCTGACTGTTGTTATTGGTCAGACGCAGCACGCACTGGCCGGCATAGGCCGCAGGGTTAAGGAACTGTGTGGTTCCGCTCAGCGTGATGTTCGACAGATCACAGAAGTTTGCATAATCGATAAGGCTCGGCGTATTCACAGGCGCATTCGGCGGGCTCATCACCGGCGGCGTGGTATCCACCACCGTCACGTTTTGCGTGGCCGTGGCGCTGTTTCCGTTCGGATCGGTCGCCGTCCAGGTCACTGTCGTGGTTCCCAGCGGGAAGCCCCCGGCAGGGGCGTCGCTGGTGATGGCGACCGGCGTGAAGATGTCGGAGGCCGTGGCCGTGCCGATAGCCACCGTGCTAAGCACTGCATTGGCTTCCACCGTCAGATCGGCCGGTGCAGTCATCGTCGGAGCCGTGGTATCCGCCACCGTCACCGTCGAGGTGCCGGTGGTCACGTTGCCGTTAGCATCCGTGGCCGTCCAGGTCACCGGCGTCGTACCCAGCGGGAACGCACCCGGCGAATCGGAGCTCACGGAGACGGGGAAGATGTCGGTCGCGGTGGCCGCAGGCAGGCCGACCGGTGTCAGCAGGCCGGTGGCTTCCACCGTCACATTGGCAGGAAGGTTCAGTGCCGGCGGCGTGGTATCCGCCACCGTCACGTTCATCGTGGCGCTGCCGGTGTTGCCGGAGCAGTCGGTGGCCGAAACGGTCACCGGCGTGGTGCCCAGCGGATAAACACCGGCAGGCGAAACACTGGTCGCCACAGAACAGCAGGTATCGGTAGCCGAAGACTGGGCGGCCACATCATAGGCAGCGCCGCTGGTGCCGGTGGCCTCAAGTGTCACGTCCGGACCGGCATTCACCGTCGGGGCCGTCGTATCCTGCACGGTGACCGAGGTGTTCGAGGTCACGACATGGCCGTTACCGTCATCCACACTCAAGGTGACCTGCGTGGTTCCCAGCGGGAAGGAGGCCTGCACATTCAAGCCCGAAGCCTGCACACTGCCGTTCCACGACCAGGTCATGGTCAGCGGATCGCCATCCGGATCGGAGGCAGAACCGGCAAGCGTGGCATTGGCGCTGGATGCGCCCGTGCACTCCACAGTCTGCGCCGCTCCCGCATCCGCCACAGGCGGCTTGTTCGCCGGCACTCCCGGCGGGGTATCGAAACCGCCGGGAACAGACAACCTGACCACAGCATAGCCACTTGAAGCCACGCCGTTATCGAGGATCACGGGGCTGACGTTCAGGTAGAAAGCGCCATCCGGACCGACCGTGGCCAGATCACCATATCGTCCGCTATAGGCCACCACGGTTTCGGTCGCCGTACCGGTGTAGCTCGGTCCCGAGAAGTCGAAACGCGACACAGAACCATCGGTGTTGTTGGTGTACAACGAACCGTTACCGAAGGCCATGCCGTCAGGCCGCCCGTTTCCTGTGTAGCCACGCACCTGCACCCGGTTCACCAGCTGGCCGTTGTCATTGATAATCGCCACCTGACCACGGCTCAGCGACGCCAGGCCGATATAGCCATCGGAGGTGGTTGTCAAATCGTCGATGAACGACCCTTCGTTGAACAGGAACTGGTTTGAGCCCGTAGAAGGGTCATAGATATAAACCTGATTACTACCAACGGCAGTATTAACGATGCGGCCATCCGGCAGCGTACCGATGCCGTAGTAGTAACCGGTGTTGGTCACGTGCGTTGCTAGCCAACTGGTCGTATCGATCCGGTAGATACCGGAGGGCGTGTTGGCATAGATATAGCCGTCGGTACCATTGGTCATGCCAAAGCCGAGATTCTGCAATCCGGCGACATAATGCCTCTGGACGACAGGATACACCATCGTACCTAAATAGTTGAGAGTCTGGTCGGGGCCATACTCGTTGATGTATACACCGGAACGGCGCAGCATGCGGCCGTCAGCCGTCCAGGCGATGCCCGGGCCACCAAGATCCCGGCCGGTTACCACATCCTGCTGGAACTCGGTGTCGATCAGGTGGAAATGCCGGCTTGGCGAGTCCACTGTCTGCACCGGGGAGACCAGGCACTGCGCGGCACTACCGGCCAGGCGGGCGACTTCGCAATCTGCCAGTGCGCGATTGTAAATCTTTACCTCGTCAATGCCGCCGGAGAAATACAGCTGCCCCTGCCCTGTCGGCGCACCACCACCGATGCGCACCGGCTGCGTGGTCGGCACGATCGCGCCGGTAACGGCCATCGAGCCGTCCAGTGCACCGTCGACAAACAACTTCAGCGTAGCACCGTCATAGGTCATGGCCACATGATGCTGTGAACCAGACGCGACCGTAGACGCACCGTCAAGTACCCAGAACCCTGTTGTGGTTCCGACATGGGCACGGAAATGCCCGTTCATGGTATTGATCAGGTACTGGCGGTCGAAGGTCTCGCCATCCTTACCGACAATATCACCGGTCAGCCCGCCAGCCTGCACAAATGTACTGATAGTGATGGCCGCAGTTGGATTCAGGGAGGCCGAATCGGGAATCACGACATTCTGATCGACGCCGTTGAAGCTCAGACCAGTGTTCACATGGCCGGGGCCAAAGGTCGCGCCTCCGTTGATGGCGCCCGTGTTGCCATTACCGGACACGTCGTTGGCGACAATGCCGACAGCCTCATCGAAGGTCCAGTAACCGGCCAGGCCGTCGTTCAGGCCGGCGTTTGCCGTACCGGACATGGCCAATGGCAGCAGGGCTGCCGCGAAGAAACCTAAAAGCTTGCGTTTAATGTTCATGATCAGTTCCCCTTACTGACGATAGAAATCGAAACCGACTGACCGGTGGCATCACTGCCGTTACCGTTCAGGAAGATGTAGCCGGCCGGGGAAACCCCGTCGATCTTGATGAATACCTTGGCACCGGCGGCAATATCCCCGATGCTGACCGGAGCCTGCGCATCAACACCCGTACCCATGGGCTGCAGGCTCACGTTGTATAGCGCATCAGAACCGTTGTTGATGATGGTCACATCCACACCGCTTGCGCTGGTTGAGAATGTTGATGTAAGCGCAGCTGCGGCCTGCGCCGAAAACGGCGCCAGGGCCATCAGTGCCATGAGTGTTAATCCGTAAAACAGGTTGTGTTTGAGCCGCATATCCCTTCCCCTCTTGTGATATCCCTCACAGAATTTTTCATTGCGACGAATTTGGCGAAGCAACACAACCCTGTCGTCCCCCATATGGGGTAGAATTGCACACTGGTTAAAAAAACCTTTGCCAATACTCAGGTAATTTCCTATAAAGCTGTGTATGGGAAGAGGAGCGGAAGGGATCACCCCCGCAAAGGAGGGGGTGCGCGACAGGCTGATACACAGCATCTATGGCCTGGTGCATGATGATGAAGAGTGGCCAGCGCTGCTAGGAATCATGGACGAACTTTTCTCGGAATCAGATGACAGCACTACAGAGGCCAGCCGGCCCGACCATGCCACCTCCCTGCTACCTCATATCGAGCGAGCCAACCTGCTGCTGGAAAAAATCTCCGAACTGCATATAAAAAGCACACTTTCGGACCGGGTGATTGATCGCATCCCCATGGGCATCGTATTGATCACACCCGAAACGAAAATCGTGTCAAAAAACTTCCGGGCCGATGCTGTGCTGAACCATATCCAGGCGAATTATCGGGATGGAAAACTCGCCTTCAGGGATATGAAGCATCAGCGGGCCTTCCTCAAGGCGATTGAAGAGGTAGCCTCGGGCAAGGCACAGGCTTCACCCATCCGGATGGGTGAACTGAATGTCTGGGTTTCACACTATGGAGAAGGCTATTCGGCACAGCTGGTTGTCTACTTCGGGCATCAAACCTTCCAGCGCAACATCCGCACCGATCAGCTGACATCCCTCTTCGGACTGACGGAAAAGGAAGCCCGCCTGACTGCCGAGCTTTGCAACGGCCATGCCAGCCTGGAAGAGGCGGCCGAACATCTCGGCATTGGCCTCTCGACCGGCCGGACACACTTGAAGCACATCTTCGCCAAAACCGGAACCCGCCGCCAGGCCGATCTGGTCAAAATGGTGCTGGTCAACCCGATCCTGACCCTGCAGCAACGCTCATCACCACAAGCCGGAAAGTCACCAAACAGGTTGAACGATACCCTGATCGCCCGCCTGCCATCCGGACGCACCCTTTCCTATGCCGAATACGGCGATCCGAAAGGCAAGGCCGTTCTGTTCTGTCATGCCATTACCGGTTGCCGGCTGATGGTACCTGCCGATAAGGCGCGACTGGCCAGAATGAAGATTCGACTGATCGCTCCGGACAGGGCCGGCTACGGCTTCTCCTCCCCTGCGAACGAGAACTGCATGCAACAATGGCTGGAGGACATGCGTCATTTTCTGCCCATGATGAATGTCTCAAGCTGTTGTGCCATCGGGCACTCGGCGGGCGGAGCACATGCCATGGCCCTTGCTGCGGCTTTTCCGGCCCTGGTTGAGCGGCTGTGCCTGATCAGCAGCGTGGCCCCGCTACGAAACGTCACGGACACCAGGCATATGCTGCCCATCAACCGTATGGTTATTCATCTGGCTCGCAGCAACCCTGAAGCCGCGCGTAGCTTCCTCAGGCTTTCACTGCAGGTCGCCAAAAAAAAGTCCGACTCCTACTTCAGCCTGATTACCAACAGCCTCCCCGATCTCGATAAAGAGGTGCTGGGCAATACCGAGCTCCAGCAGCATCTGCTTGGTGCCTTTGCCGAGACCACCCGGCAGGGCATCGACCACCTGATCGATGAGATAATGTATATATCCACCTCATGGCGGATCAATGCCCGCCAGATTAACTGTCCGGTGAATATCTGGCATGGCACGGACGATATGCATGCCCCGTTCACACTGATGGAAAAATTCAGTCAAAGGCTTCAGCAGGATGTTGCCACGAACTGGATGGATGGTGCCGGCCACTACATGCTCTTTAAACACTGGCCGGAGATCGTCAGCGGACTGCACAGCGGGAATAAACCAGGCGGCAGGCTTATGCCGCAGCTGCTAGGCCTTGCATTCTCCCCGCAGCTTGCCGAGTGGCTTGAGCTGTTTTCCACCTGCTGATCTTCACCTTTTCCGCAGCCGGACGCCTCGGGGGGACGAGGTCTAAACGGTGAATGAAACCCCGCAGCCGCACTCGCCCTTCTTGTTCGGATTGCGGAACACGAAGCCGGAGGATAACAGATCCTGCTCGAAATCGATGACCAGCCCGGTCAGCGCCCTGGTGTAGGACGCATCATCAACGAACAGCGCGAAGCCGTCGAAATCCAGCACATGATCGCCGGATTCCGGCGTGTTACAGAAATCCACCACATATTCGAGGCCGGAGCAGCCTGCCTCCCGGACACTCAAACGAATCCCGGCCATGCCCTTCTCATCGGCCTGCTGACGCATGCGCCTCACGGCTGCGTCGGTGAGTTGAATATCGGTTGTCGCTTTGTCCTGCATGCTGTCTCCTTTTCCTTTTACCCTTCTCTCAGGCCGCGCCGGCCATGCCACGCAGACGCTGCCGAATACGCACCAGCTCAGCGACCAGTGCGCCCGCATCCTGCTGCGAATTACCCGGACCGAAGCTGACCCGGATACTGCTTCGCGCCTGCTCCTGCGAAGCCCCCATGGCGAGCAGTACATGCGATGGCTCGCGCTTTCCCGACGAGCATGCCGAGCCGGATGCCACAGCGAAACCGGCCAGATCGAGCTGCATCAGCAGGGTCTCACCGTCCAGGCCCGGGATGCAGACCATACTGGTATTCGGGGTGCGCTCCGCACCGATGCCGAACACCGTCGCATCCGGGATGGATGCGGTCAGTTCAGACTCGAAGCTTTCACGCATCGACTTGTAGTCGTTGAAATCAATACCGCCCAGCGCCGCCGCAAAGCCGGCAATGCCGGGCACATTCTCGGTTCCCGAGCGGCGCTTGCGCTCCTGCCCGCCGCCCGGCGCAATTTCGGAAAGGCTGACCCCGCGGCGCACGATCAGCGCACCCACGCCACGCGGACCACCGATCTTGTGCGCCGAAAGCGAGACGAAATCAGCCTGCCAGTCGCGCAACGACACCTTTCCCTTGCCCAGCGCCTGCACCGCATCCACCATGAAAGCGATACCGCGCTCCCGGCACAGCGCGCCGATCTTCTCCACCGGCTGCTTTACACCCGTTTCGTTATTGGCCGCCATCACGGCCACCAGCCGGGTATCCTCGCGCATGGCTGCCGCCACATCGTCCGCCCTGATCGCGCCGTTCTTCAACGGCTTGATATGGGTCACCTGCCAGCCGGCTTCCTGCAACCGTGCTACGGGCTGCAGCACGGCGGGATGCTCGATAGCCGTGGTAATGATATGTCCGGTCTTTTGGGCCGCGCAGTAACCGCTGATCGCCAGGTTGTTGGCCTCGGTGCCGCCCGAGGTGAACACCACCGAGCCGCTTTCCACGCCTACATGGGCGGCCAGGGCATCACGCGCATCATCGAGCGCACGGCGCGCGTTGCGACCGGCCCAGTGCAGGCTGGATGGATTACCACAGGCCTGCCGCGCCGCGTTTGCCTGCGCCTCTAGCGCAGCCTCCAGCGGCGGGCATGTGGCATTGAAATCAAGATACCGCTGCAACCCGCTTATCCACCATCTGGATCTGCTGCGGCTCGGGCGCATACTGCTCGACAGGAGCCAGCTCCACGCCTTCAAGCGATACGGTCTTGTCACACACATCCTGCAGGCTTACCACATCGAGGAAGCGGTAGATGTGCATACCCAGCGCATCCCACAGCTCATGGGTATCGCATCGGTTGCCGCGATGGCAGCCACGCAGGGCATTCACGCAGCGCGTAGCCTTGATCTGCTCGTCCACGGCGCGAATCACATCCGAGACCGTAATCTCGGCCGGCTCGCGATTCAGCAGGTAGCCGCCGCCCGGACCGCGCACGCTCTTCACCAGCCCGCCTTCGCGCAGCCTGCGGAACAGCTGCTCCAGGTAGGACAGGGAAATAAACTGGCGTTCGGAAATCGCAGCCAGGTTCACCGGGCCCTGACCCTGATTCTTGGTCAGATCAATCATGGCCGAGACCGCATAGCGGCCTTTACTTGTCAGTCGCATAAAAACCTCCGGTTGGGAATAACCTCATATGAGGGTGGGATATTATAATCCCGACTGATTTAGTCAAGTATGAAAGGTATCCGGCGCAGCGCGCCGGCATGCGTGAGGAAGAAATAGCCAAGAAAGGGAAGCCGGATGGATGCTTGCGAAGCATGCTGCGCATCGCGCCTGCCCGCTGCCTGCAGTTAAATCCCACCGCCCCCGAGGAAGCGCTCCAGGTTCTTGTGTTCCTTGCGCATGTCCTTCTCGGTCTGCCTGGTGCGACGGCTCTTCTTATGCCCTTCCTCATGCTCTTCCGGGTGCAACTCGTCCACGCGCGCATTCACATCGTCCACCAGCTTCATCACATGGCGAATCGCCTCGGCCACCGGGTTGGGCATGGTGTGGTGATCGAGGTTGATGCGGCCGCCCTCGATAATGGTTTCGGTCTTGCCGACCACCGTACCGGGAATACCGATCACCGTGGAATGTGCGGGCACATCGCGCAGCACCACGGAATTCGCACCGATACGGCTGTGCTCACCAATCTCGATCGCACCCAGCACCTTGGCGCCGGCGCCGACAATCACGCCGTCGTGCAGGGTAGGGTGACGTTTTTTCTTCTGCCAGGTCGTACCGCCGAGCGTCACCCCGTGATACAGCGTCACTTCATCGCCGATCTCGGTCGTCTCGCCGATCACCACGCCCATACCATGGTCGATGAAGAAACGCCGCCCGATGGTTGCACCCGGATGGATTTCGATACCCGTCAGCCAGCGGGCCAGGTGCGAGACCATGCGCCCCAGCCACAAAAGCTTCTTACGCCACAGCCAGTTGGCAATACGGTACATCCAGATGGCGTGCAGGCCGGGGTAGGCCGTGACGACCTCCAGCGTGGAACGCGCCGCCGGATCGCGATCGAACGCGCTGGCGATGTCTTCCTTGATATGGCTCCAGATGCCCATGGCGGCGGACTGTATCCCCGAGGGCCTAGGCCTGCAAACCTGTATCCAGCGAAGCACCGGCCAGATCGGTCGGAAGGCCGGCCAGCGATTCGGCCTGCCCGCTGCATGTCCACAGCGCCGGCGCTGCCAGCATGCGGGCAGACCAGTCCCGGGCCTGATCCAGGGTCACGCCGCGCACCGCATCCACCCACTCAGCCTGGGTCACGATGCCTGTCTCATCCAGCCGGCTGCCCAGATGCAGCATGTTCGACTCGCTCGAATCCATGCCCATGCGCAGCGAAACCTCGAACTGGCGCACCGCGCGGCTCAATTCGTCCTCATTCAGCGAAGCGGAAAAATCATGCATCACCTGACGCACCACGCGCATGCATTCGCCAAGCCGGCCGCAATCGGTGCTGCCGGAAATACTCCACGCCCCGGTATCGGAAAGGCCGGACAGGTGCGAGGCCACACCGTAGGCCAGACCGCGCTTCTCGCGCACTTCGCGGAACAGTCGGGACGACATGCCCCCGCCCAGCATCTGGTTCACCAGCCATGCTACCGGGCGCTCATCGGAGGCCGCGCTGATGCCCGGCATGGAAACCACGAAATAGCCCTGCTCATCGTCGCGTTCCAGCGGCTGCGTGCCACTGGCCATCTTCACACTGCTGCGCGCCGGCCTGACCCCTGCCTGCGGCCAGTCGCGTCCGGCAAGGAAGCTCTCCAGTTCGGCATGCGTGATACCACCGGCCGCGGCAATCAGCATGTGCGGCGGGCGATAGTGTGCAGCAAGGTAACCGGAAAGGTCGGCCACGCCGAAACCGGCCAGCGATTCGCGGCTGCCCAGCACCGGACGGCCCAGCGACTGACCTGGATACAGGGCCTCGACATGACGATCGAACACCCACTCCTCGGGCACGTCATCGGCCATCGCCATTTCCGAATAAATCACCTCGCGCTCGCGCTGCCATTCCTCGGGAGGCAGGGCCGGCTCGATAACCATATCGCACAGCGTGGACAACGCCTCGCGCCAGTCCTCGCGCAGCACCCGCATATGAAAGCAGGTGCGCTCGCGTCCCGTGAAGGCATTGGCCGTACCGCCAAGCCTGTCCAGCAACTCGGCCAGCGTGTCCACATCCAGTCTGCGCGTACCCTTGAACAGCATGTGTTCCAGCGCATGCGCCATGCCGGCCTGCGCAGGCAATTCATCGCGGCTTCCGACATCGAGAAAGATACCCAGCGACACGGTCTGCGCTGCCGGCATTTCATGGGTGAGCAGCAGCGGTCCGTGCTCGAGCTGCGTTTCGTGAATCGGTGATGTGGCTGTGATGGCGTTCGTCATGCGTTGCAGATGCCCCTTACAAAAAGAGGGAGGCGGAAAAACCGCCTCCCTTGTTTACATTAGCCCGGCATATGCCGGCAGTCATGTGGCTCAGGCGGATGCAGCCTCTTTGTCCACATCCTTCATGGACAGACGGATGCGGCCGTTACGGTCCACTTCCAGCACCTTGACGCGGACCACCTGGCCCTCGCTGAGTACATCGCCGACCTTCTCGACACGCTGGCTGGAGATCTGCGAGATGTGAACCAGACCATCGGTCTGGCCGACCAGACGCACGAATGCGCCGAAGTCCATCAGCTTGACGACCTTGCCTTCGTAGATGCGGCCGACTTCGACCTCGGCAACGATGTCCTCGATCAACTTCTTGGCAGCTTCGCCGGCATCACCGGTGACTGCGAAGATCTTGATCGTGCCATCGTCTTCGATATCCACCTTGGCACCGGATTCTTCCACGATACCGCGAATCACCTTGCCACCGGCACCGATGACTTCGCGAATCTTGTCCGGGTGAATCTTCATCGTGAACATGCGCGGAGCATGGTCGGCAATGGCATCACGCGGAGCAGTCAGGCACTTGTCCATCTCGTCCAGGATGTGCATGCGGCCGTCATGCGCCTGGGCCAGGGCCTCGCGCATGATTTCACGGGTCAGGCCGCCGATCTTGATATCCAGCTGCAGCGTGGTCACGCCTTCGCGGGTACCGGCCACCTTGAAGTCCATATCGCCCAGGTGATCCTCATCGCCCAGGATATCGGTCAGCACGGCGTAGCCGTCGGATTCCAGAATCAGGCCCATGGCCACACCGGCCACCGCAGCCTTCACCGGCACACCGGCATCCATCAGAGCCAGCGAAGTGCCGCAGACGGACGCCATTGAGGACGAACCGTTGGACTCGGTGATTTCGGACACCGAGCGAATGGCATAACCGAAGTCGTCCATTGCCGGAATCACGGCTTCCACACCGCGGCGGGCCAGACGGCCGTGGCCGATCTCGCGACGTCCCGGAGGGCCGAAGCGGCGGGCTTCACCGACGGAGTACGGCGGGAAGTTGTAGTGCAGCATGAAGCGCTGCTTTTGCACGCCTTCCAGCGACTCGGTCATCTGCATATCGGACTCGGTACCCAGCGTGATGGTCACCAGCGCCTGGGTCTCGCCGCGCGTGAACAGGGCGGAACCGTGGGTACGCGGCAGCACGCCGACCTGGCAATCAATGGCACGCACATCCTTGGTGGAGCGTCCGTCGATACGCGGATTGCCGGCGATAATGGAGCGACGAACCACATCCTTCTCCAGGCTCTTCAGGGCCGAGGAAACATCATTGGAGGAAAACTCGCCCGGATTCTCTTCGGTGCCGGCCAGCTTTTCCTGTGCAGCGGCGCGGAAGGCGTCGATCTTTGCGGCACGCTCGGACTTGTCCTTGATACCGTAAGCTGCGCGAACCTCGCCCTCGAAGGCAGCCTTCACGGCCTCCTTCACGGCACCGCCGCTGCCGGCGACCTCGATCACCATCTTTTCCTTGCCTGCCTGACGCACCAGTTCTTCAATGGCGTCGAGCACCGGCTGGTAGCCTTCCTGGCCGAAGATAATCGCATCGATCATCTGCTCTTCGGAAAGCTCCTTGGCCTCGGATTCGATCATCAGCACCGCATCGCGGGTACCGGCAACCACCAGGTCCAGGCGGGATTCCTGCAACTGCTCGTAGCTCGGGTTGAGCACGTACTCGCCGTCGATGAAGCCCACGCGGGAAGCGGCAATCGGCTCGGCGAACGGTACATCGGAAACGGCCAGCGCGGCGGACACGCCATTGATGGCCACGATATCCGGGTTGGTCTGCTCATCGGCGGACATGACGGTGGCAATCACCTGGGTCTCATGGAAAAAGCCCTTCGGGAACAGCGGGCGAATCGGGCGGTCGATCAGGCGGCTGGTCAGGGTTTCCTTCTCGGAAGGACGGCCTTCACGCTTGAAGAAGCCGCCGAGAAAACGGCCGGCTGCGTAGGTTTTTTCCTGGTAGTGCACGGTCAGCGGCATGAAGTCCACGCCCTGCAGGGGGGATTTGGCTGCGGTGGCCGCCACGTGCACGATCACATCACCGCACTGCGACAGTACCGAACCGCCGGCCTGACGGGCGACACGCCCGGTTTCAAAAGAGATTTCCTGTCCGCCTACCGAGGCGGTGGTCTTCTTGATATCAAACATATTCATTCCTTTTTGCCGGAGCCATGCGTGGATTTGAGAACAGAAATCAAACAGAGGCAGAATCTAAACAGGTGCTGCGATGAACCGTAGCAGGGGCAAAAAAGAAGGGCGAGCCTAAGCTCGCCCTTGCAGTCATCAGCGACGCAATCCCAGGCTGTCGATCAGCGTGCGATAGCGATTGAAATCCTTGTTCTTCAGATACTTCAGAAGATTGCGGCGAACGCCGACCATCTTCAGCAAACCACGACGGGAATGATGATCCTTGTGGTTGTCCTTGAAGTGCTCGCTGAGCCCGTTGATGCGGGCAGTCAGCAGCGCAACCTGCACCTCAGGCGAACCGGTGTCGCCCTCGTGGGTTGCATACTTGCTAATAATTTCGTTTTTCTGTTCTAAATCCAACGCCATGAATCCAGCTTCCTTTGTCTTTTCCTTGTTATAGGGCGGCGAACCATAGCGGCAACTCGTCAGGCATGCAACGACTGAAACATGGCGAGCGCGGCAGATTGCCACAACCTGTCTCCGGGCGGCTCTACGTGGCCTTGCAGGGCGCCTGCGCACAACGCTCACTGCTTGCCGGCACACCATGCGCTTGGCATCCTCGCAGACGTGATAAGAAACCTTGCAGCAGGAATCCAATAACATGGATCCGAGCGTGATCGAACCGACCGAGACCTTCGTCATCGCCGTGCTGCTGGCGGTCGGCGCGCAGGTGGCGGCCGGGCATATACGCCTGCCGGCCATCGTGCTCTGGCTGGGCGGCGGCATGCTGCTCGGCCCCTGGGGGCTGGGCCTGCTGAATGTCGTGGCCATCCAACCGGCAATGGAAACCCTGATCGAGCTCGGCCTTGCGGTGATCCTGTTCGAGGGCGGCCTGAACCTGAACCTGCGCGCCCTGCGCGAGCAGGGCTGGGTCGTCGGCCGGCTGGTGCTGCTCGGCCCGCTCATCACCATGCTGACCAGTGGCGGCCTGCTGCACTGGTTCAGCGGCCTGGCATGGGATATCTCGCTGCTGTTCGGCGCGCTGGTCGCGGTCGGCGGGCCGACGGTGATCATCCCGATCGTGCGCCAGACGCGTCTGGACAGGAAACTGCGCCACATCCTCACCGGCGAGGCCATGCTGATCGATGCGGTCGGCGCGATGCTGGCCATCGTGATGCTGCAGATCGTCATCTCGCCGAGTTTCAATGCGCAATCCATTATCCCCACACTGGCGGTTAAATTCCTGGTCGGCATCAGCTGCGGCTGGGTCGGCGGCCGTCTGCTGACCTGGCTGCTGCGGGGCAACTGGCTGAAGGACACAGAACTGCGCCCCACCGCCACGCTGGCCATGGTCTGGGCCTTGTATCACCTGGCCAACCACATCAGCGACCAGGCCGGCCTGATGGCCGTACTGGTGGCCGGCGCGGTGCTGCAGTTCGAGCAGCTACCGGACATCCAGCGCCTGCGCCACTTCAAGGGCAGCCTGGCCACCCTGCTGGTCGGCATGCTGTTCGTGCTGCTGGCCGCCGGCCTGAATCTCGGCATTGCCTTACAATACCTCGGCCAGGGCATCCTGCTGTTCCTGGCACTGGTGTTCGTGATTCGCCCGCTGGTGGTGGTCAGTTCCGTGTTCGGCTCGGACCTGTCCGCAGGGCAGATCAAATACCTGTCGGCGATGGCTCCTCGCGGCGTGGTGGCAGCGGCCATCACTGCGCTTTTCGGTGTGATCATCAGCCGCATGGGCATTCCAGGCGGCGAGGTGCTCGAAGCCCTGGTCTACATCATCATCATCCTGTCCGTGCTGGTGTACGGCATACTGGCCTCACCGCTCAGTCACTGGTTCGGGGTCGAGGGTAGCGACGAGCGCTCGGTACTGATTGTCGGCGGCGGACAGATCGGCGCGGAACTGGGGCGCTCGCTGAACGACGACCGCGAGGTGCGGTTCCTCGACCTGAACGGCGAGGTCATCGAGCATCTGCAACGCTCCGGCTTCGTCGCCGTGCGCGGCAACGCGCTGGACCCGCTGTACATGGAAATCGTGCATGCCGAGGAAATCGGCGTCATCGTCGCCATGACCGGCTCCTCGGATCACAACCTGCTGATCGCCCAGTTGGCTCGCAACGAGTTTCACGTGCCGGAGGTCTTCGTCGCCCTGCAGCCGGACGACGAACAGAAACAGTCCCGCGTGATCGAGCAACTCGATGCCAGGCGCCTGTTCGCCAAGCCCTATAATTACACCTACTGGAACGATCAGGCCTACCGCAAACGCCTGGTATTCGAGACACGTATTGTCGAGGAAGGTTCGGAGCTGGTCGGGGTGGCAATGAGTGAGGCGCGTATCCCGCACGGGGTGCAACCGCTGGTTGTCATGCGCGATGGGCGCTCGGAATTGCCGCACGATTCGTTCTGCTTTGAGGCCGGCGATGAGATCAGGATGCTGATGCGTCCCGAGCGCATTGAGGAAGGCCAGCCGCTGATCCTGCCGCCTGCCGAGAAGGGCAAGCCCGAGGCGGCTCCCGCGGAAAGCTGAGGAAACCCGGCCTGCTGCGCACCCGCTTCGCACCCAGCCCCACCGGTCACCTGCATGTCGGCAACGCGTATTCCGCGCTGACCTGCCTCCAATGGGCCGAAGAAAACCATGCTGAGCTGCTGCTGCGTATCGAGGATATCGACACCAACCGCTGCCGCCATGAATACGCCGCGCAACTGATCGACGACCTGAGCTGGCTGGGGCTCGACTGGCAGGGGGACATCCGCTACCAGAGCCGGCATATCGACGACTACCTGCAGGCATTGCAAAAGCTGAAAAATGCGGGGCTGGCCTATCCCTGCTTCTGCACACGGCGCGATATCCGGCGTGAAATCGAGGCAGCCGGCCTGGCCCCGCATGCCGAGGACATGCCGGAGGTCTACCCCGGCACCTGCCGCGAGTTGAGCATGCAGACGCGCCAGAAACTGCTGGCGGCAGGCACACCCTGCGCCTGGCGGCTGGATGTGCAGAGCTCACTGGCCCGCGTCGGGGACATCCATTGGCGGGATACCGATGGGCACAGCCATCGCGTATCGTCGCGGCTCAACGATGCGGTGATCGGCAGGAAAGATATCGGCGTGAGCTATCACCTGGCCGTGGTGGTGGACGACGCTGCGCAGGGCATCACGCATGTCGTCCGCGGCGAGGACCTGCTTTCCAGCACCGGGCTGCACCGCCTGCTGCAGGCCGTGCTCGGGCTTCCCTCGCCGCTTTACCTGCATCATCCGCTGCTGTGCAACCCTGCCGGCGAGCGGCTGGCCAAGCGCAACGGGGCGCCAGGCCTGCGCGAACTCAGGACAAACGGGGTCAGCGCCGATACACTGCGCCGCAGTCTGATACGCAGGGTTGGGTTGCACAGCAGCGAAACATCATCGCCCGCGGCGTGGACAGGCACAAGCGACACGCAGGATGCAGGCGATACGGAGTGACCATAGCTGTGGCAGATAACAAGAAAACCATCCTTGATCTGATCGGCAATACGCCGCAGGCCCGCCTGACGCGCCTGACCTCCCACCTGCCCGACAACATCATCGTCGAGGCCAAGCTGGAGCGCTTCAATCCCGGCGGCTCGGTAAAGGATCGCCCCGCCCTGAAGATGGTGCGCGACGGCATAGAGAGCGGCGCGCTCGCCCCCGGCAAAACCATCCTCGACTCGACCAGCGGCAATACCGGTATCGCGCTGGCCATGATCGGCGCGGCCCTTGGTTACCCGGTTCGGCTGGTGATGCCGGGCAATGTGTCCGACGAGCGCAAGCGCATCTGCCGCGCCTTCGGGGCCGACCTGATCTTCTCCGACCCGCTGGAGGGCTCGGATGGCGCCATTATCCGCTGCCGGGAAATCTTTGATCTGGACAGGGAATATTATTTCAAGCCGGACCAGTACAATAACCCGTCCAACCCCCTGGCCCACGAGGAAACCACGGGGCCCGAAATCTGGCGCGACACCGATGGGGGAATCACGCATTTCATCGCCTCGCTGGGCACCTCCGGCACGATGGTCGGCACCGGACGCTTCCTGAAGCGGACCAGCCCGGAGGTGCAGATTATCGCCGCCGAGCCGGACTCCCCGTTCCACGGCATCGAGGGCCTGAAGCATATCGAATCGAGCATCGTTCCCGGTGTGTACGACGAAACGGTGCACGACGAAAAGATCGGCGTCTCCACCGAGCGGGCCTATGAGTTCACCCAGCGGCTGGCCAGCGAGGAGGGCATCCTGTCCGGCCAGTCGTGCGGCTGCGCCGCAGCTGCGGCGCTGACCATCGCCGAGCGCCTGGCCGCCGAGGGCAAGCCCGGCCATATCGTCGCCATCTTCCCGGACGGCGGCGAGAAATACCTGAGCACCCCGGTATTTTCCGGCGAAACCATGCACTACGCGGACGGCATCTGACGGCCCCAGTCCCGCGAAACGCTTCTGCATACGCAACCGAAGCAATTTGAAACAGGCATCTGCCTGGACTACATTTGGATGTCATGAGCTCGCTTTCCGTGAGGTTCCCGCTTTACACCAGCCTGCTGGTGTTCGTGGTGTCGCTGTTTATTTCCATGTACTGGGCACACTTCACGCGGCAGCAGCTTTTTCAGCAGCAATTGCATGAGATCGAGACCGAGACGCTTGAACAGGCCTCCCTGATCACCATTCATCTCAGCAACCTCTTCAGGCAGGTGCGCTTCTTTGCCGAAAGCGAAGCCGTGCGGAAAATCCTCTACAACCTGCAACATGAGGACGCGGCTTCGGTCAGCGAGTGGAAAGACACATGCGCCAACGACTTTGCTGCCCATTTGAGAGTCAATCACGACCACTTCCAGGTTCGCTTAATTGGCCTGGCCGACGGCGGCCGGGAGGTCGTGCGCGTTGACAGCATCGGCGGCAAACCGGTGCGCACATCCGAGAGCGGCTTGCAACGCAAGGCTGATCGCAATTATTTTCGGGAAACCATTCAGCTATCCCACGGCCAGATCTATTACTCGACCATCGACCTGAATATCGAACGGGGCAAGGTGGTCATTCCCTATCAACCGACCGTGCGCGCGGCCACACCCATCTTTTACGACGACGGCAAACTCTACGGCATACTGGTCATCAACATGAACGCCTCCCGGCTGCTGAAGAACTTCAAAAACACCCTCTCGGCCGATGGGCGTAGCGCCTATCTGCTTAATCGCAACGAATCCTTTCTCGTACACCCCGACCCGGCCCGACGCTTCGGGTTCGAACTCGGCCAGCCCTTCAGCCTCCAACAACAGTTCACCGATCTGGCCGATGCAATTGCGCGATGGCGCACCAAGGCCACCCCCATGAAACCGGGCCACTTCCAATCGGACGACCAACTCCTGACCGCCATCAGGATTCCGTTGGATACGGATCATCCGGAACACACCCTGCTGGGCATCAGCAGCGCCCCCAAGGACAAGATCAATGCCATTGTCGCCGAATCGCTGCGCACCAATCTGTTGATCACTTTCGTCCTGGTCATGCTGTCGATCGGAATCGCCGTCCTTTTTTCCCGTCGCATGACCCGTCCGCTGGCACGCCTGATCGATGCTTCGACTCGAATCGGCGAGGGACGCGACCTGGCAAGCGCCCTACCGACCGGGCTGGACAACGAAATCGGCACCTTGTCCCGCGCCTTCGTGGACATGCACGACAAGCTTCAGCAACGGGAAGCCGCCTTGCTGGAAAGCAGGGAAAAGATTTCGGCAGTGCTCAATTCAGTGGTGAACGCCGTGATCACCATTAACGGGCATGGCATCATCGAATCCGTCAATCCCGCGGCCGAGAGCATGTTCGGCTACAAGGCGTCCGACATGGTCGGACAGAACGTCTCGATGCTGATGCCCAGCCCCCACCGAGACAACCACGACGCCTATCTGCACAACTATTTTGAAACGGGGGAAAACCGGATTATCGGCATCGGCCGTGAATTATCAGCCATGGACGCCGGAGGCAACGAATTCCCCATCTATCTGTCGGTCAGCGAAGTGGCTCTGTCTGAAGGTCGCCTGTTCACCGGCGTGATCGTTGACCAACGCGACCAGAAGGTCATGGAAGCAACGCTGCGTACCTCCGAACAGCTGGCCCGCATCATGGAAAGCACGCAGGACCTGTTCATATCCCTGGACCACAATTTCGTCATCACCTATGCCAATCGGCGGACCGAGACTGTGTTTCAGCTGACCCGAGAAGCCATCGTAAACCACCACGTCCGCCTGGACGAAGCCATTCCCGACCTCGGGGATGCAATCGCGGAAGCGCTGCGCCGGTGCGACGAAACACGGGAGGAAATGGATCTGGAAGTGCAGCTTCAGACTTCAGGCACCTGGTTCCATGTATGGCTGTATCCGACCGGAAACGGGGTACTCCTTCAGATATTGGACATCACCGATATCAAGGAGGCCGAGCAAAATCTCCTGCAATACACAAACAAGCTTGAGCGCGCCAATCGGGAATTGAGCGAATTCGCCTACGTGGCATCGCACGACCTGCAGGAGCCGCTGCGCAAGATTCAGGCATTCACCGACCGGCTGAACAAACGCCTGACGGACGAGCAGGACGAAAAAACCATCGATTACCTGCAACGTATCAACGCGGCGGCCAAACGCATGAGCAAGCTGATCGAGGACTTGCTGCTACTTTCACGACTCGACAGTCAGGCGCGCCCCTACGAGGAAATAGACCTAGCGCGTGTTGCGGGCGAAGTTTTATCGGACCTGGAGTCCACCATCGACCTGCATGACGGCCGGGTCGAGGTGAAGATGCAGGGCAGCATCTTCGCCGACCCTTCTCAGATTCGCGCCTTGCTGCAAAACCTCATCGGCAATGCATTAAAATTCCACGTCCCCGGCCAGCAGCCGGTCGTGAAGGTGTCCGGTGCCCCGGACGACACACAGAACCGTTATGTCATTCTCGTGGAAGACAACGGCATCGGCATCGTCGAGGAACACCGACAGCGAATTTTCGCCCCGTTTGCCCGACTGCATAGCCGCGACGTGTTCGAAGGGACCGGCATAGGACTTGCTGTATGCAAAAAGGTGGTTGATCGCCATGGCGGTAGCATTAACGTGGAGGGCTCGAAGCTGGGAGGATGCCGGTTTGTCGTGAACCTTCCGATTACGCAAAGCAACGGGGACGAAGAGCAATGAACAAACAACCGATCCACATTCTGATTGCCGAAGACGACAAGGACGATCAGTTACTGACCACCGAGGCCTTCGAGGAAGCGCGCATCCACAACGAGCTGCATTTTGTCGAAGATGGCGAAGAGTTGCTCGACTACCTGCATCGTCGCGGCAAATACAATGCTGAAAATGCACCGAAGCCGGGATTGCTCATCCTCGATTTAAACATGCCTCGCAAAGACGGTCGAGAAGCGCTCATGGAGATCAAGAAAGACCCGGCACTACGACGCATCCCGGTACTGGTATTAACCACCTCGTCCGCCGAGCAGGACATTGTCGCCACCTACGAACTGGGCGTTGCCGGATATGTGGTCAAGCCGGTCACCTTCGACGGTCTGGTAAAAGCCTTCGAATCGGTGGGCAATTACTGGCTCGAGGTCGTTCACCTGCCGGGGTTCGAGTAGAGCCTCATGGCCCGCATCATCCTGGTCGGTTTCGAAGCAGAGGACGTCGCCCTTCTGAACAGGCTTCTGGGTTCGAGCGGGAATCAGGTTACGAATGTCAAGGACGCCCCCAGAGCCAGTCAAAATATTCGCAGCGGCAATTTCGACGTGGGACTGGTCAATTTCCGTCTGTCCGGCCTGAGCGGATTCCAGTTCATCGACGGCCTGAGTCACCACCGAATCTCCGAGATTCCGCTTATCATCCTGCTCGACAAGCGGGATGAAACCGACGCTTTCGACGACTTGCATATCGGCGAGATCGAAAGCCTGTTCAAGCACGAACTGACACCGCACATCCTCGATTGCGCCATACGGCAGGCTTGCGCCACGCAGCAGATCAAATATCAGCTGCGCGAAGCGACCGAATTGCTGCGAACGATCATCGACCTGATCCCGATGATGATCTACGTCCGCGACGAGCAGGGCAAAATCCTGTTGGCGAACAGAGCCGCCGCGGACACTTTCGGCATCCCGCTGAGCAAACTGGTGGGCGCCGGCATGCACGACCTGCACGCCAACCGTGAGGAAGCCGAACATCTGCTGATGCAGGACCGGGCCCTCATGGATTCCGGGGAAACCGTGCACATCGACAGGAAAAGCTTCTTCATGCCGGGCGGCAGAAAGATCAGCCAGTCGGTCACCAAAATCCCTTTCGCTTTTCCCGGAAAGACACAAAAAGTCATCCTTATCCTCGGCCACGACCTGACCAGCGAAGTGGAAAAGCAAAACCTCGCCCTGCGCATGCAGGCCGCCATGGAGTCAATCGGCGAAGCCGTTCTGATCACCGATCCGAGCGGCAAGATCGAGTACATCAACCCGGCTTTCGAAGCGCTGACCGGCTACAGTGAGGAAGAAGCGATCGGCAACACCCCGTCCATTGTGAAAAGCGGCAAGCATGACGAGGCGTTTTACAAGGAAATGTGGGATATTCTGCTGCGTGGCGAAACCTTCCGCGGCTTGCTGTTCAATCGCCGAAAAGACGGCACCGTGTACGAAGCCGAAGAAACCATTTCCCCGGTCCGGGATCTCAACAACAATATCGTCGCCTACATCGCCGTGGAGCGGGATGTCACGGACAAGCGCATGGCAGCCGAGGCCCTGCGCCTGAGCGACGAGCGCTACCAGCTTGCCACGAAAGGCGCCAACGACGGCCTCTGGGACTGGGATATCACTCAGGATACGCTGCACGTGAGCCCACGCATGCTGAGCATGATCGGGCGGGACCCGGAGCAAACGGAGGTTCGCACGCCACAGGACTACTTCGCGTTCATTTACCCCGACGATCGGGAAGAGCTAAAGAGCCGGCTGATGCGCCACATCAAGGGGCTGACCGAGTATTTCCACCATGAATACCGAATCGTGGATGCAGCAGGCAATACACGCTGGATGCTTGCTCGGGGGCTCGCGCTGCGCGACCAGGACGGCAAAGCCTACCGCTTCGCCGGTTCGCAGACCGACATCACCGAACTCAAGGAAAATCAGCTGCGCCTGAAAGAACAGGCCCTGCGCGACGCGCTGACCGGTTTCCCCAACCGCGAAATGATGCTCCAGCATATCGCTGAAGCCATCGCCAAAGTCGGGGAACAGCCGGACAGGCAGGCTTACCTGTTTTACATGGATATCGACCGGTTCAAGAGCATCACCGATTCAGTCGGTCATGTCCTGGGCGATCGCATGCTGCTCAAGGTGGCACGGCGGATTAAGGAATGTCTGCATCCCGAGGATATCGTCTCCAGGCTGTCGGGCGACGAATTCGCCATTCTGGTGCAGCGACCGATGAGCATTGCTGAAAGCGAAGTCTTCGCGCTGAACATGACCGAAAAACTCTCCTCCCCTTTCAACCTGGAAGGACAACAGATCAGGGTCGTGGCCTCCTTCGGCATCGCAGTCATCGATAACACGTCGTCGCCCAGACCCGAACACATCCTGCGCGATGCCGATGTAGCATTGAGGGCCTCGAAAACCAGTGATTCCCGGGTGACTATCTTCAACAAGACGATGCATGAATCCGCAGCCTACCGTCTGAAGGTCGAGAACGACCTGGACAAGGCCATCGAACGCGATGAATTCCGTCTCTATTATCAACCCATCGTCAATTTGAAGACTGAGCGCCTCGCGGGCTTCGAGGCGCTGGTTCGCTGGCAGCGCGGAGACGAGGTCATTTCGCCGGACACCTTCATTCCGATTGCCGAGGCGACCGGGCAGATTATTCCTATCGGCAACTGGGTCATCGAAGAGGCAATCCGGCAACTTGGCATCTGGCAGCAAATGCCGGGAAGAAATGACATCTACGTCAGCCTTAACATATCGCCCTTGCAATTGAAGGATCCGAATACGATCGATGTGCTCACCAGGCACCTTGAGGAATCGGGCATCGACCCCTCAACCGTGCGCATCGAGATCACCGAGTCGGCCATTCTCGACAATGCGAAGCGCACCCTGCACCAGCTCAACAAATTCAAGACATTGGGTGTTTTGCTCTATCTCGACGACTTCGGCACCGGCTATTCCTCATTCAGCTACCTGCATTCGATGCCCTTCGACGTCATCAAAATCGATCGCTCCTTCATCACCGATCTCTGCGCCAACAAGCGCAAGTCGATGATCGTTCGCTCGATCATCCAGATGGCGCACAACCTCGACCTCCGGCTGGTTGCCGAAGGCATCGAGGAACGAGAACAGATGGCGATGCTGCAAGCCCTGGAATGCAACTTCGGGCAAGGGTATTTCTTCAATAAGCCGCTCCCCTCCGAAGATGCACTCTCCGCCTGGCAGCCGCACGAATAACCGCCCCAATACCCTGCCTTGACGCTCAGGTATTATCTGTTATTTTGAATAGCGTAACAGCAAGGAGGTACATGAGCATGAGCCCTCAGCCTGAATCCAATGTGCAGGAGGCCATCGACGACTACCTCGAAGCAATCGGCGATACCTTCGGCGAAGCCTATCGTGACGCAATGACCGTGGAAGCCAGGGGTCAACACATTATGATCAGGCATCCAAACGCCAGGGACGGCGAAATCGTCCCACTCTTCGACATGCCGACTCTCAGCCGTAACACGCGTGAGGGATGGCCTCACAAGCCTGCCGACTGATCGCCGTCTATCCGGACACCGGAAGCGCTGCTTCCGCAAGCAGCGGCATGAGCCAGACGGACCTAACCAGCGCCCCGGGAGCCTGCAGATGCAGACTCCTTGTTATTGCGCCCGGCTCTTCATAGTCCTGTTCATAATAGCCGACCTTGACACTCGGGTATTGTTTGCTAGAAAAACATGTATAAACACCACAAGGGGGTATAATCCATGATTGATCGCAAGACACGCATGCAGGAAGCCATTGATGAATACCTTGATGCAGTATCCGAATCCTTCGGCGAGGCCTACCGCGACGCCATGGTGGTCGAACCCAGGGGTGCGGACATCCTGATCAAGCACCCGGATGCCGCCGAGGGTGAGCTGCTGCCGCTCGGCTATATGCCCATCCTGACGCGCCACACGCGCGACGGCTGGTTCCGCAAGCACGCCGCCTGAGCCCTCAGGCGCCCCACAAGCCGAACCTGAAGTACCGGGAGCCTGCGCACGCAGGCTCCCGGTACTTCACCTCAGGCACGCCCGGCGCCGGTTCGTGAGTGTCGCCCACCCTGCTGCAAAGCCCGTGCTTCCCGTCTAAGCTAGCAAGCATGATACCGCGCACTGTCATACGCCCCGTGATCGGGCTGGTCCTGCTGCTAGCCGGCATGGGCGCGCAGGCCGCGCAGGCCAACCCGGTCGTGCAGCTGGACATCAACGGCCCCATCGGGCCGGGCGTAGCCGGCTACGTGGTGCACGGCATCGCGCAGGCCAACGAGACGGCCAGCCCGCTGATCGTGCTGCGCATGGATACGCCGGGCGGGCTGGACCCGTCGATGCGCGACATCATCCGCGCCATCCTCGCCTCGAAGGTTCCGGTCGCAGCCTTTGTCGCGCCGTCCGGCGCACGCGCGGCCAGCGCCGGCACCTATATTCTGTACGCCTCGCACATCGCTGCCATGGCCCCGGCCACCAACCTGGGCGCGGCCACGCCGGTGCAGATCGGCGGCCTTCCCGGCTCACCAGCCAAGCCGAACGCCCCCGGGCCTGCCAACCCGACCGGCAAACAGCCCCCGGACATGGGCCAAGCGTCGAAGGGCGCGCCGGCCGGAGGCGGCGATGCCATGCACCACAAGATGGTCAACGATGCCTCCGCCTACATCCGCTCCCTGGCCGAACTGCGGGGACGCAACGCCGAATGGGCCGAAAAGGCCGTGCGTGAGGCCGATTCGCTTTCCGCCAGCCAGGCGCTGAAGCTCAACGTCATCGACCTGATCGCCGCGGACACGAACGAACTGCTGCAGCGCATCGACGGCCGCGAGGTCAGCACCACGGCCGGGACCTTCACGCTGCACGTTGCCGGGACGAGCGTGAATACCCTCCAGCCGGACTGGCGCGACGAACTGCTGGCCATCATCACCGACCCGAACGTGGCCTATATCCTGATGCTGCTCGGCATCTACGGCCTGTTCTTCGAACTGGCCAACCCGGGCTTCGTACTGCCCGGCGTGATCGGCGGCATCTGCCTGCTGCTGGCCCTGTTCGCCTTCCAGGCCCTGCCGGTCAATATCGCCGGCCTTGCCCTGATGCTGCTCGGCATCGCCTTCATGATCGGCGAGGCCTTCGTGCCCAGCTTCGGCGCGCTCGGTCTGGGGGGTATCCTGGCCTTCGTGTTCGGCTCGCTGATGCTGATGGACAGCAGCGTGCCGGGCTTCGGTATTTCGCTACCCCTGATCCTCGGCGTGGCTGCCAGCTCTGCGGCCTTCTTTATATTCATCGTCGGCATGGCCCTGAAGGCGCGCCACCGGCCGGTGGTATCCGGCAGCGAGGAGATGATCGGCTTAACGGGCACGGCCAGCGAAGATTTTGAGGACAGTGGCAATGTGCTGGTACACGGCGAGGCATGGCATGCCACCAGCAACACGCCGCTGAAAAAGGGACAAGGCGTCCGGGTATTGGCACTCGACGGCCTGACACTTAGCGTGGAAAAAATCGAAACCGAAACCGGGGGAAACACACCATGGAAATCATCCTAGCACCCATCATTCTGATCGCCATCCTGCTGCTCAGCGCCTTCAAGGTGCTGCGCGAATACGAACGCGGCGTGGTCTTCATGCTCGGCAGATTCTGGAAAATCAAGGGACCCGGCCTGATCATCGTCATCCCGATCATTCAGCAGATGGTTCGCGTGGACCTGCGCACCATCGTATTCGATGTTCCCACCCAGGATGTCATCAGCCGCGACAATGTGTCGGTGAAGGTCAATGCGGTGATCTACTTCCGCGTGCTCGATTCGCAGAAGGCGATCATCAATGTCGAGGATTATTTCGGGGCCACCAGCCAGCTGGCGCAGACCACCTTGCGCTCGGTACTCGGCCAGCACGAACTCGACGAAATGCTCGCCGAGCGCGATAAACTCAACCGTGACATCCAGAGCATCCTCGATGCGCAGACCGATGCCTGGGGCATCAAGGTGGCCACCGTGGAGATCAAGCACATCGACCTGGACGAGAGCATGATCCGCGCCATCGCCCAGCAGGCCGAGGCCGAGCGCACCCGGCGCGCCAAGATCATCCATGCCGAGGGCGAGATGCAGGCCGCCGAAAAGCTGGTGGAGGCCGCCGCCATGCTTTCCAAGCAGCCGCAGGCGATTCAGCTAAGATACCTGCAAACCCTGAACAGCATTGCCGGCGACAAATCCTCGACCATCGTCTTCCCGCTGCCCATGGACCTGATCGAACCCCTGCTTGGACCGCGCGGAAAAACACCGCCGTCCTCCTCCTGAGTAAGGGGCCGGGCCATGATCGACACCAAGAATCGACTCAGCCTGCGCCGACTGGCCATCGACACCTACCGCGAGAATGTCGCCTATATGCACCGCGACTGCCCGCTCTACCGCACCGAGGGCTTTCAGGCGCTGACCAAGCTGGAGGTGCGCGACGGACACAAGGGGATTCTGGCCGTGCTCAACGTGGTGGACGACACCGACATCGTCGGCGTGGAGGAGATTGCCCTGTCCGAACAGGCCTTCGCCCAGATGAGCCTGCCCGAAGGGACGCGGGTATCCATCGGCCATGCCGAACCGCCGGCATCGATGGAGGCGGTTCTGCGCAAGCTGCGTGGCGAGCGCCTGGATGCCGATGACTATCAGGCCATCACCCGCGATATCGCCGACAATCGCTATTCCAAGATCGAGATGGCCGCCTTCGTCGTCACCTCCGGCCAGACAGGACTGGACCGCGATGAAATCCTCTACCTCACCCAGGCCATGGCCAATACCGGCAAGCGGGTTCGCTGGCAGGAGCCGCTGGTCACCGACAAGCATTGTATCGGCGGCATCCCCGGCAACCGCACCTCGATGATCGTCGTGCCCATCGTCGCCGCCCACGGCCTGCTGATTCCGAAAACCTCCAGCCGGGCCATCACCTCGCCGGCCGGCACTGCCGACACCATGGAGGTGCTGGCCAATGTCGAAATCGGCCCCAAGCCCATGCGCCGCATCGTCGAGGCCCGGCGCGGCTGCATGGTGTGGGGTGGCACGGCCAACCTGGCTCCGGTGGACGACATACTGATTGCCGTCGAGCGCCCGCTGGGCATGGACTCGCTCGGCCAGATGGTCGCCTCGATCCTGTCCAAAAAACTGGCTGCCGGCTCCACCCATCTGATCGTCGATATCCCGGTCGGCCCGTCCGCCAAGGTGCGTCACATGCGCGAGGCACTCAGGCTGCGCAAGCTGTTCGAGTATGTCGGCGACCGCATCGGCATTCATATCGAGGTGATTATCACCGATGGCCGGCAGCCGGTCGGTCGCGGTATCGGGCCTGTGCTGGAAGCGCGCGATGTCATGCAGGTGCTGGAGAATGCTCCCGAGGCACCGGTGGACCTGCGTGAAAAGGCCCTGCGTCTGGCCGGGCGCGTGATCGAATTCGACCCGGATGTGCGCGGCGGCAACGGTTATGCGCTGGCGCGCGATATCCTCGAATCCGGGCGTGCTGCCCGGCGCATGGGCGAGATCATCGACAGCCAGGGGCGGCGTGAGCCCGTTCCTGTGGGTAAGCTGAGCTTCGATGTAAAAAGCGATAGCGACGGCATGGTGACCGAAATCGACAATCTGCTGCTGGCGCGCCTCGCCCGTCTGGCCGGCGCGCCGATGGACAAGGGCGCCGGGGTGGACCTGTGCAAAAAACTCGGTGACGAGGTGACCCGAGGCGAGGTGCTGTATCGCGTGTATGCCGAGTTTCCTCCGGATCTGCACTTCGCCCGCGAGCTGGCCAGGCAAACCAGCGGCTACCGTATCGGCGAGGCGGTAGAACTTCCTGTGCACACCTTCGGCCTGTAATGCTGGTTCTGGGCTTCGAGGAATATCGCGAACCGGGCCGACGCCTGGCCGCGGCCCTCGGCGTGGATTACCGCGAGGCGGATGTGCACCGCTTTCCGGACGGTGAGCATCGCCTCACCCTGCCCCCTGCACTGCCCGCACGGGTTGTCGTCTGCCGCAGCCTGTTCGAGCCCAACGCCAAGCTCATCGACCTGTTCCTGCTGGCCGGCACGGCCCGCGAGCTCGGTGCCGCACAACTCATCCTGGTGGCGCCCTACCTGTGCTATATGCGCCAGGACAAGGCCTTCCATGCCGGCGAGGCGGTTAGCCAGCGCATCATCGGGCGTCTTCTGGCCGGGCATTTCGATGCCGTCATCACCGTCGATCCGCACATGCACCGCACCCCGAAGCTGGCCGATGCCGTTCCCGCGCGGCATGCCATCAGCCTGACGGCCGCCCGGCCCATTGCCGGGCACCTCCGGACATTCGGTGAACCACCACTGCTGGTCGGCCCGGATAAGGAATCGCGCCAGTGGGTACAGGAAATCGCGCAGCTTGCCGGGCTGGATTTTATCGTCGCCGAGAAGCAGCGCTCGGGCGACCGCAACATCGTCATCCGCCTGCCTGAGGCCGAAGTCGCCGGGCGCGATGCCGTACTGATCGACGACATTGTCAGCACCGGCTGCACGCTGGCCCGCGCTGCCGAAGGCCTTCGGGCGCTGGGCGCGCGCAGCGTGCGCTGCATCGCCACGCACCTGTTGCCCGGAGGGGGAGCCGACGACGAACTGAGCCTGGCAGGGGTGACCGAACTGCTGGGCAGCGATTCCATCCCGCATGACGGGGAAAGCATCGAACTGGCCGACCTGCTGGCCGAAGCCGTGCGCAGCCTTGAGTGATTATCATCCGGGTTGGGCACTGGCCTGACATGACAAAAAAAGCCCCGCCGATGGCGGGGCCTTGAGCTTGCGGGGGATGGAGCTCAGCGATCGTCTTCCATCCGTTCCTTCATCTTCCTGCGCTCGCGGGACTCATCCTCGGCCGAGTCCTCGCGCACCCTGTGCCTGCGCTCCATGTCCTTGCTGTCCTTTCTGTCCTTTTTCTTCATCTTGTCCTTGCGCTCTTTGCGCTCCTTGCGGTCTTCCTTCTCCATCTTGCCGTGGCCACGCCTGGCCTCCGACATTTCCTTGCCGTGCCGGCTCTTCTGCTCGCCCATGGACTTGCTTGCGCCATCGCGCATGCCGTGCTCCGAGGCCATCGCCGGGGCGGCTGCCAGGCCGAGTGCTGCCAGCGCAGCCAGACTCAACAATGTTTTACGCATAACCGGATCCTCCTGAATGTATCGGTCACATCTCCGATGCAGGGTAATATATCTTGCGCACCTGTTTGGCGACAGTGCGATAAATGCGCGCGCGACTTTATCAAATGCGCCGCCGGCGCTAGGCTCTGGCGCCGTTTCTTTTCGCAAGGAGTCCCCCGTGAGCAACAGTTTCGATGCCAAGAGCACACTGCAGGTCGGTGACAAGACCTACACCTATTACAGGCTGGAGGCCGCCGGCAATGCCGCCCGCCTGCCCTTCTCGATGAAAATCCTGCTGGAAAACCTGCTGCGCCGCGAAGACGGCGAGGTGGTCGGCCGCGAGGATGTGCTGTCCATCGTGGACTGGGATGCGAAGGCCGAGCCGTCGAAGGAAATCGCCTACATGCCGGCGCGCGTGCTGATGCAGGATTTCACCGGCGTGCCTGCCGTGGTGGATCTGGCCGCCATGCGCGATGCCGTGGTGGCGCTGGGCGGCGATGCCTCGCAGATCAACCCGCTGGCCCCGGCCGAGCTGGTGATCGATCACTCCGTGCAGGTCGATGCCTTCGGCTCGGATTCGGCTCTGGGCAAGAACGCCGAGATCGAGTTTTCCCGCAACCGCGAGCGCTACAACTTCCTGAAGTGGGGCCAGAAGGCCTTCGACAACTTCAAGGTCGTGCCGCCGGATACCGGCATCGTGCATCAGGTGAACCTGGAAAACCTGGCACGCACCGTGTTCGTTGACGGCGACGACGTGGCCTATCCGGATACGCTGGTCGGCACCGATTCGCACACCACGATGATCAACGGCCTGGGCGTGCTCGGCTGGGGCGTGGGCGGCATCGAGGCGGAGGCGGCCATGCTCGGCCAGCCGGTCTCCATGCTGATCCCCAAGGTTGTCGGCTTCGAGTTGACCGGGCAGCTGCCCGAGGGCGCCACGGCCACCGACCTGGTGCTGACGATCGTGGAAATGCTCCGCAGGCACGGCGTGGTCGGCAAGTTCGTCGAATTTTACGGCGCCGGCCTGGATCACCTGCCGCTGGCCGATCGCGCCACCATCGCCAATATGGCCCCGGAATACGGCGCCACCTGCGGCATCTTCCCGATTGATGATGAAACCCTGAACTACCTGCGCCTGTCCGGACGCTCCGAGGAGAACGTCGCGCTGGTCGAGGCCTATGCGAAGGCACAGGGCATGTTCCGCGAGGGCACCAACAGCGCCGAATACAGCGAAAGCCTGAGCCTCGACATGTCCAGCGTGGTTCCCTCGCTGGCCGGCCCCAAGCGACCGCAGGATCGCATCGCGCTGAGCCAGTCCAAGGGCGCCTTCGCCACCGCGCTCACCGCCGGCAAGAAAGAGGCCGGCCTCACCTCGAAGGCCGTCAGCACCACGATCAACGGCCGGGAGGTCACCATCGACGACGGCGCCGTGGTGATTGCCGCCATCACCTCCTGCACCAACACCTCCAACCCCTCGGTGATGCTGGGCGCGGGCCTGGTCGCCAAAAAGGCCGCCGCACTGGGCCTGAATGCCGCGCCGTGGGTGAAAACCTCGCTCGGCCCGGGCTCGCTGGTGGTCACCGAATACCTGAACGGCGCGGGCCTGATGCAGCCGCTGAAAGAGCTCGGCTTCCACGTGGTCGGCTACGGCTGCACCACCTGTATCGGCAACTCGGGGCCGCTGCCGGCCGAGGTGTCCAAGGCCATTGCCGACGGGCATCTGTCGGTCTGCTCGGTGCTCTCCGGCAACCGCAACTTCGAGGGCCGCGTGCATGCCGAGGTGCGCATGAACTACCTGGCCTCCCCGCCGCTGGTGGTGGCCTATGCCATTGCCGGCACCATGAACATCGATCTGTACAACGATCCGATCGGCAAGGGCCCCGATGGCCGGGATGTGTACCTGAAGGACATCTGGCCGACCCAGGCCGAGGTGGCCGAGGCCGTGGCCTCGGTGAATCGCGAACAGTTCACCAGGTCCTATGCCGATGTGTTCAAGGGCGACGCCAACTGGCAGGAACTGGCCGCCCCCGAGGGCGAGCGCTTTGCCTGGGAGAATGACTCCACCTATATCCAGAACCCGCCCTACTTCGAGGGCATGCAGCGTGAAGCCAGCCCCATCGGCGATATCAAGAGCGCGCGCATCCTGGCCATGCTCGGGGATTCTGTTACCACCGACCACATCTCCCCGGCCGGCGCCATCAAGGCCGATTCCCCGGCCGGCAAGTACCTGCGCGAGCAGGGCGTGGAGCAGAAGGATTTCAATTCCTACGGCTCGCGGCGCGGCAACCACGAGGTGATGATGCGCGGCACCTTCGCCAACATCAGACTGCGCAACAAGCTCGCCCCCGGCACCGAGGGCGGCGTGACCGTGCACCTGCCGAGTGAAGAGCCGATGAGCATCTACGATGCGGCCATGGAGTATCACTCGATGGGCGTTCCGGCCATCGTGATCGCCGGCAAGGAATACGGCTCGGGCTCCAGCCGCGACTGGGCCGCCAAGGGCCCGGCACTGCTCGGCGTGCGGGCAGTGATTGCCGAGTCCTACGAGCGCATCCACCGCTCCAACCTGGTCGGCATGGGCATCCTGCCGCTGCAGTTCAAGAGCGGGGACACGCCCAGGTCGCTGAACCTGAGCGGCCGCGAGGAGTTCAACATCTGCGGCGTGCATGCCGGCGCCAAAGAGGTGGCCGTCACCGCCGACGGCATGAGCTTCACCGCCATCGTGCGCATCGATACCCCGAAGGAATGGGACTACTACCGCCACGGCGGCATCCTGCACTACGTACTGCGCCAGCTGGCCGGTTGTTAATCACCGGAGTCCGGCAGCCGGATTAGCTTGCACCGCAAACCAAAGGGCCCCGATCGGGGCCCTTTTTTCATGCGCCTGCAACGATCTCCCGGTGAGCCCCCCGGAAAAAGATATAGATGATGGCGCTCAGGATGGCAGCGAAGAAGCACCACACCGAGAAGAAGGCGGCGGTGTAGAAGCCATAGGCGATGAAAAACAGCACCAGGGCTGCAGCGCCGAACAGGCGCACCAGCCGGTAGCTGGAAAACAGCGGCGCCAGGCAGGTCGCCGTGACATAGATTTGCATCATCGGCCATTCGTAGTGCGCTGCCGACACGTAGATGATGTGCTCGCCGGCCACGACCGTCAGCGACTGCGTGGCGATCAGCACCATCAGGTGAATGCCCGCCACCAGCCCGATCAGGGTGAAGGTCCACAGGGCCTTGCGGCGCCATGCATGATGCTCCATCAGGGTCACGGCCAGCGGCACATACACCGGCCACAGCACGTGCGAGAAGATCGAGAACATATAGGTGGTCACTGTCCTGACGGCGGCGGCATCGTATTGCAGGGACAGCCAGATCGCCCCCTCGATCAGTTGCTGCACGCCGAACAGCAGCGGTATGGCGGCAAAGGGAAGCTCCGAGCGAAGCCTTGCCCGGCGCAGGGTCAGCACGCCGAGCCCCGCCAGACTGCCGCCGACGATAAAGCTGGCTGTCGCTGAGAAGCACATGCGTCCTGCTACGCCTTCAGTAGCGTCGAAACAAGCAGTTCGCCTGTTCAGCTTCAGTTCAGCCGTCATATCCATACTTGCACTACACCTATTCACAGGAGGCAGTGCATGAACGACACAGCAAGCATCAAGGTCTGGGATATCGGCATCCGCATCTTCCACTGGGCGCTGGTGGGTTTCTTCGCCATCGCTTATGTCACCGGGGAGATCGAAACCGAGAGCCTGCATGCATACGCCGGCTACGTGATCATCGGCCTGCTGGCCTTCCGCATCGTGTGGGGCCTGATCGGCACCCGGCACGCCCGCTTTACCGATTTCATCTACAGCCCTGCCGAGATCATCGCCTACCTGAAGAGTCTGGTTTCAAAGCACCCGAAGCACTACCTCGGCCACAACCCGGCCGGCGGCGCGATGGTCATCCTGCTGCTGCTCGGCCTGATTGCGGTGAGCTGGACCGGGCTGAAGGCCTACGAGGCCGAGGGCAAGGGTCCGCTGGTCGCGGCTCCCTCCATCACGCTGGCCATCCCCGCGGCGCAGGCCGACGACGACTGGGATGATCACCACCGCTACGGACATGGTCACGATGAAGACGAATTCTGGGAAGAGGCACACGAGGCCGCGGTGAACGTCATGCTGCTGCTGATCTTCCTGCACCTGGCCGGCGTGTTCGCCTCCAGCATGCTGCACGATGAAAACCTGGTGCGCGCCATGATCACCGGCCGCAAGGATCGGCCCGGGGAATAAATAGGGATTGTCCCCGCAAGTCAAAGGGCCTCCAGAGGAGGCCCTTCTTATCTGGATTCGGGCGTGGATGTCGTTTGGGTGTAGGGGAACGGGGTGTCCTCGCCGGGATGTTTGGAGGAAAACTCGTTGGCAAAATACACGGAGATGCTCATCTCGATAAAGGCGATGATCGCAATAACGATCACGATACCGATAAACAACCTGGGCATATTCTTCATGCTGGCCTCCTCGCGCGTCCCTCACCCGCAAATCTGCCGCCTGCCTTAAATGTTGTCGAATATGCCTTCGCCCTGAACTGCCCCGATCAGCTCAGTCCGGCCGTGCTCCCTCTCTTATAACGACATGTGTGGCTCCGCAAACGGAGCAATGGAAGCGATGGGCTTGTTTCACCAGTTCATCAACAGATGTGAACGGGGTTCTCGGCAATATCTGCGCCACATCCTGCCGGAAGTCGCAGGCCTCACAGTAAAGAAATAATGTTGCTCTGCTTTCTGCCATCTTCAGTCCTCTGCCATTAGTCCTCTGACTTTCCCTTCGAGCCCTTTCCCTTTTGGGCCTTTTCCTTCTGGCTGCGGGTGCGGTTCTTCTCATCCGTGCTGAACACGAACCTTCCGGACAAGACGCAGCCCTTCATCCCCGGATCGCAGTCGCGGCCCAGCACCTTACCGCACTTGCCCTTCTCCTCATGCGGGCAACCCCAGCTTCCGCTCATGCCTTATGCTTCATCACGTTTATCACCCCAAAAGTCTACATCACCGCTGTCAGGTAATGCAGCACCTTCGATTTCCTGAACAGTAGGACCTTTCTTGATGCTAATAGTCCTTGCTTCAAAAAATGGCTGGCAGTAGCTTTGTCTCGTTCAACTTAAAGGTCCCACCCCGGTAACAAGAGCTCATGGAGCTCTTCCTCTTAGGAGGATAGCCGGGGTGGTCGCTTTTCCGGCTAGTAATATTCTGTTTTTCCTTCCTTGAAAACATCCCATTCCGCATCGACACATCGACTGATCAAGTCATAAGAACGAAGGTCGCCATTCGTCCATTTCCGCCAGATCGCCCAGTTG
>Ga0102953_1000267_pt1 | contig 37498 bp, 34 predicted proteins | sample SalPon2A_C_D2_MG_FD_78509 | JGI IMG/M metagenome (GOLD analysis project Ga0102953, IMG submission 78509) | Soil microbial communities from South San Francisco under conditions of wetland restoration - Salt Pond MetaG R2A_C_D2_MG | ecosystem: Environmental > Terrestrial > Soil > Wetlands | place... | reverse complement strand
GCTGGAGAGCTTCTCCTACGTCGTTACCTATTTCGACCGCTACGACAATGCCTCGGCCAACATCAACCAGCTCGCCTTCATGCAGAACGTACGGCTTTCCGAGGAGCTGATCCGCAGCCTGCTCGGCAATAAAAAGGCTTTCGCCGAACTGTCGCCGGAGCTTTTCCGGGAACTCTTCTTCGCCGATATCCTGACCAACAAGTACATCGGCCGCTACGGACGCAAGAAGGTGCTCTGCCTGGAGCAAGGGCTCGCCGCCATCGAGGACGGTCGCCTCACCGTCAGGGGCCTGCTCGACCGACTCGCCGGCATCAACCGGGAGGAACACAACTACGGCATCGTGCAAAGCCATGTCAAGGACCGCATCCGCAACTTCTATTCGCGTTACAACACCCGCGCGGAGCAGGAGGAGCTGCGTGCGGAGGTCATGGAGGAGCTGAAAAACAAGGACGAGATCAATGGCGAGATCCGCCCCGAACTCTTCTTCGCCGTGGTGGTGAACATCAAGAAAGAGGCAGTCTACCTGCACAACCTGTTGCCGCGGATCGTCGCCGACCGGGATATCTCCCTGCGCGAAGACTTCCTCGACAACAGCGGCCTCGACCGTTTCTACGTCGAGGAGCTGGAGCGGGAGTATTTCGAACTCAACGAACTCGATCTGGAGTATCTCTACCAGATCCGCAAAGGACTCGCCACCGGATAAGTTCCCGAATTCACTCCCTTTGGCTTGCCTTGGCCGGCCGAACCGCTATACTTTCAGGATAACTATTCGGCACAACCCGCCTTTTGTCCCCTGGCTGCATTGCTGTGCTGCTCGAATGTCCACATAGCCGGCCTATGCTGCGCTTCTGCGCTGCGCGCCAAAATTCGGGCATGCCGAACAGTTACCTTTCCGGCAACATTCGGATCCTGCGAGGCGCCCCATGAATCATCCATCCCTTGAGACCATCCGCAATATCGGCATCATCAGCCATATCGATGCCGGCAAGACCACCGTCTCCGAACGGTTCCTCTTTTATACCGGGGAAATCCACAAGATGGGCGAGGTCCACGACGGTTCGGCGACCATGGACTGGATGGACCAGGAGCAGGAGCGCGGCATCACCATCACCGCCACCAGCACCAGCTGCCGCTGGCGGAAGCGCTGGATCAACCTGATCGATACGCCGGGCCACATCGACTTCACCATCGAGGTGGAGCGTTCCCTGCGGGTGCTCGACGGGGCGGTCGCCATCTTCAGCGCGGTGGAGGGGGTGCAGCCCCAGAGCGAATCGGTCTGGCGCCAGGCCGACCGCTACCGGGTGCCGCGCATCTGCCTGATCAACAAGCTCGACCGCATCGGCGCCGATTATGAAAGGGTGCTGGAGCACATGCAGGATCGCCTCGGCGCCCGCCCCGTACTTCTGCAGCTGCCCCTCGGCCTGGAGAGCGATTTTTCCGGCGTCGTCGATCTGCTCACGCAAAAGACGATCACCTTCGACGAGGCCGACCAGGGTCGAAGCGTCCGGCAGGGGGAAGTCCCCGAGGAGCTGCTGTCCGCAGCCCGGGCGGCGCGGGAGCGGCTGGTGGAGGCGGCGGCCGATTTCGACGACGTCGTACTGGCCGATTTCCTCGAAGGACGGCCGGTTGCCGACGAAAGGATCGTGGCCGCCCTGCGCCGGGGCACCGGCGAGTGCCGGATCTTCCCCGTCCTTCTCGGGTCGGCCCTGCGCAACAAGGGCATCCAGCCCCTCCTCGACGCGATCGCCGATCTTCTTCCCTCGCCGCTGGAGACGCCGCCCGTGGTCGCCAGCCATCCCGAAGAGCCGGACGATACCGAAGCTCTTCCCTGCGATCCCGGCGGACCGCTCTGCGCCCTGGCCTTCAAGGTCGTCTCCGACGAGGGCCGCAAGCTGACCTTCCTGCGGCTCTATTCGGGCACCCTGAAAGTCGGCGACGAGGTGCTCAACGGCAGCCGGGGCGGCAGCGAGAAGGTCGCCCGGCTCTTTCGCATGCATGCCCATCGCCGCGAACGCCTGCAGGAGGCACGGGCCGGAGACATCGTCGCGGTGGCCGGGCTCAAGGAGGTTCTGACCGGCGACACCCTCTGCGGGACCGGCCGGCCGCTGGTGCTCGCCGGGCTGACGGTGCCCGAGCCGGTGATATCCCTGGCGGTCGAGCCGCGGGGGGTTGCCGACCGGGAGAAGCTGCTTCCCTCGCTGGAGAAGCTGCAGTGGGAAGATCCCACCTTCAGGGTGCACGAGAATGAAGAGACCGGACAGACGGTCCTGGCCGGGATGGGTGAGCTGCATCTGGAGGTGGTGATCAATCGCCTGGACCGGGAATTCGGCGTCCGGACCCGGGTCGGGCGTCCCCAGGTCGTCTACCGCGAGAGCCTGGAGAAGGCGGTGGAGCGCCGTGAGGTCTTTCACCGGGAAATCGAGGGCAAGGTGCATGGCGGCGAGGTGCTGCTGGCCCTGCGTCCCCTGGCCCGCGGCGAGGGTCTGCAGGTGCGGCTTCCCGAGGGAGAGGAAGGGGGACTTGCCGAACCGCTGCGCGAGGTCCTGCGGGATAGCCTGCTGGAAGCCTGCCGGACCGGAGTCCGCTCGGGCTATCCGCTCACCGACCTCGAAGTGCGGGTGCTGGAGGCTCCCTTCGAGCCCGGCGTCACCACCGCTCCGGGCCTGCGGGCCGCGGCCCAGCGCGGACTGGCCAGGGCGGCCGGCGAGGGGGGGGCGGTGCTGCTCGAACCGATCATGGCCCTGGAGGTCACCGTTCCGGGCGAACACGCCGGCAAGGTCCTCGGTACCCTGCAGCAGAAACGGGGGCAGGTGGAGGGGATGCTCTCCCAGGGCGAAACCGAGTTGATCCGGGCCAAGGTACCCCTCTCCGAGATGTTCGGCTACATGACCGAGCTGCGCAGCGCCACCAAGGGGCGCGGCACCTTCAGCATGGAGTTCTCCCGTTTCGACCGGGCTCCCGACGACACTATGCGTCGGTTCGGACTTCTCGAATGATTCCCCTGCCTCCGTGGACGATTGCGCTTTTGCCTCCTCCGGAAGCCTGCTCCCCGTCCTTTTCCCGATCCGGCCCGCCCCGGGTCATCCCCCGAGAAATTCAATGCCCAGAAGGGTGACGTCGTCCTCGAGCGGTTTGGCCCGACGGAAGGCGTAGAGCGATTCGATCGTTTTCCGGCAGGAGCCGAAAAGGGACTCGTCGCGCAGTTCGACCAGTTTCCGGTGCAGGCGATCGGTGCCGTAGAGCTCTCCGCCGTCGTTGGCGTGCTCGAGGATGCCGTCGGTGAAGACGAAAAGACGGTCGCCCTGCTGCAGGCGCACCTCTCCTTCCTCGAAGGGGACCTTGCCGCCGAGGCCGATGATGGTCCCCCCCGCTTCCAGGATCTCGACAGCCCCGTTACGGCGGACCAGGATCGGCGGCGGGTGACCGGCGTTGCAGTAGCGAACCTGCCCGGAGGCAGGGTTGATCAGGAGGTAACTGATGGTGAAAAACATCTCGAAACGCTCGAAGGGATATTCTTGGTCAAGCTCCTCCATGACCTCGGCCGGGGAGAGGATCCGGTAATAGGGAGGAATTTTGATCGGTTGTTTGAGGATCTGCCCCATCTGATGGGAGAGGCTCTGGTAGACCGAAACCGTGACCATGGCCGAGGAGATGCCGTGTCCGCTGACGTCGAGAACATAGGCCATGACGGTATCTTCATCGAGCTGGAGAATGTTGAAAAGATCGCCGCCGACCTTCCTGCAGGGCAGGAATCGCCAGGAAAAGTCCAGATTGCGGACCTTGGGGATGGTGGCCGGAATCAGGCTCTTCTGGATCTGGGCCGCCGAGCGCAGGTGCCTTTCGAGTTCGCGCGACTTCTCCAGCAGCATGTTCTGGGCGAGGTTGAATTCGTAGGCCAGCCGACGGATGGTGAACTGGTTGGCCACCTTGAGCAGGACCTCGTTGTGGTCCTCGAAATGGAAGATGCATTCGGCCGCCCAGGGAGCGAGTTCCCTGATCTTTTCCGGGGGCATGTGACGCGAGGAGAAGACCAGGCAGGGCACATCGGTGTCCTGGCAGGTCTTGCCGAACTCCATCCACAACTCGAGAAGCTCGTGGGTGGCCATTTCGATCTCGAGCAGCAGCAGCGAGGGGTGGTGGCGCAGGTAGCGGGCCGCCTTTTTCAGGTCGGCGGCCTCCAGGACGAAATAGCCCTCGGTTTGCAGCGTCTCGCTCAGGCGGGCTCGGCTGTCCCGGTCGGTCTGGGCAATGAGGATTTTTTCCGGCATGGGAGTTTCCTGTAGGCAGTTGAAGGGAATTGACGTCTTATTCCCCTGAACGAAACGGAGTTCCGCGCAATCTCTCTGCGCTCATTGCCCCGCCAAATTCACATGCTCCAGGTAATAGAATAGCGAATTGAGCCTGTTTGCAAGCCGGCGGAAACAATAAAATGCCCCGCAGGCTCATTCGCGCCCGCCTTTTCAGGTGCTTTCCGATTCGGCCAGCCACGCCCCGATACGCCCGGCTTCGGCGCTCCACCCTTCGCCGAGACGTTCGGCAAGAAAAGCGGCGAAGAGGCTGTCGAAGAGCTGCAGGCCTTCCTCCAGAACGTACATTCTTTCGTAGAAGAGCGCCTCCTTTTCGCTGCCGGCGCCGGTGAGGTCGTCCTTCTCCAGTTTTACCGCAGGGGACTTGAAGGCGGCAAAATGAAAAGTCTCCCCCTTGAGCGTCAGTCTCCAGGCGTGCTCGGCCTTCTCGAAGCAGAGAATCGCCTCGACGATGTCCTTGCCGTTTTGCAGTGCGGTGCGCACCTCGGAAAAGTTGTCCTGCGGGCCGGCCACGGTGATCTTCTGCACTCCGCTGTCGCCGTGGCCGAGCAGCACCAGGCGGTCGTTGAGATAGGCGACGAAAGGCTCGTCGGCCGGCGCCGGCCCGTCCTGGTTGACGGCGTACTCGGAAGAGCCGTTCATGGTGCGGAACATGAGCCAGAGCAGGAAGTCGCGACCGAGCCAGCCGTTCTCCCGGATCTGATCGAGCACCGCGTCGGTGGTCGACCGGTTGGCCTGCTGCAGGGCCGACGCCAGGGTTTCGCCGCCGACTTTTTCGGCGCGGGCATAGGGATGGACGCTTACCAGGCGCAGCCCCTCGAAGGTCTGCTTGAAAAGGGTTTCGAACAGCTCGACCACCTTGGGGTTGAGGCTGGCGAGGGTCACAAGGCCGCTGCGGGTGTCCCAGACAACGTCGTATATAGCGGGAGAAGGCAGGGTTTTGGCCAGCAGGGAGCAGCGAACCGCTTCGCGCAGTTCCTCCTTCTTCTGCTTGGGCACCCGCTGCAACGAGGGGTTGGCGGCGAGAAATTCGTGTTCGGCCATCTCCAGGTGGGCCCGCAAGAGGGCGGGTGGCAGGCGGCGCTGGTCGCGGCGCAGGGTAAAAGTCAGGTAGTGATCGCGACGGTAGCTCGATTCGATCTCGAAGCCGCTCTCCTTGGCGTCGTCGATCTGAACCCAGCCGACGGAGAGCTCGTCGGCGCAGTGGTCGATACTGCGAAAGCCCCTGGCGGCCAGGCGGTCGCCGGCGCCAGTGATGAGGTCCCGGACGTCGGCATCGCCGACGACACGGAATTGACAGATGCTGGTGGTGTTGGCGAGGATTCCCATGGGTGCTTCTCCTTCGGTTTCGGGGTATGCCAAACTTCGAAGTTTGCACTTTTTGGGGCTTCGGGGCAAGAGATATTTGCCGGCCGGCCCGGCCACCCGTCCGGTAGCTCTTCACCGGTGCCGACCGAAGTTCTTTGACAAGGACGGATGCGGGGCATTATACTTTTTGAGTAAAGAAACTACACAGAAAGAGAGCTATCATGGACGCATCGGATACGGCAACACTCGCCCAGTTCGCCGACAAGATCGGCAGCTACGGCAAAGAGAGCCTGGAGGATATTCTGCACGTGCTGGTGGAGGCGGTCTATCGCATCGTCCGCCAGAACCGCTGTCGGGTCTACCTGGAGGATCTGACCAGCGGCCGCCTGGTCTGCGCCGCCGCCTCCGGCATTCATGCCGAGGCCATCCGCAAGATGACCTTTCCGATCAACTCGGAGGACTTTCTCGTCTCGCGAGTCTATCTCAGCCAGGAGGAGGCCCGGCTGGAGGAGAGCGCCTCCCTGCTGACCCCGACCGCCCGGCAGCTCGCCGAGCAGTTCGACGTGCGGGCCAGCTTCCATCTGCCGCTGCTGCACAAGGGGCGCTCGGTCGGGGTGCTCTGTGTCGACAGTGCCCATCCCGGACAGTTGCCCGACGAGGGAAAGTCGCAGGCCCTGCGAGACTTTCTCCTGCAGGCGGCGCCGACCATCGACCAGGCCCGGCAGTACCATCAGCAGATGGTGCTGGCACGGCGGGTGGACCAGGCAAAGAAGAAGGAGGCGGCCTTCTGCATGGTCAAATCGGCGGTGCGCCTGATCGACAAACTCGCCCTGGCCTCGGTTCTGGTCCCCTCGCCCCTCGATTCCGGGGCGCCGGAGGAGGGGCTGCAGATCCTCGCCTCCTATTCGGCCGAGAAGGAGGCCAAGCGTCTCTACGAGGATGAAAAGCTGATCAACCTCGGCCCCGGCAAGTCGCTGCTCTCGCGCTACATCAACAGCGCCGGAGTGATTACCGACGACACCCTCCTCAGGCCCCTCTATATCTCCGACTTGCCCTCGGAGAAAACGCTGCAGAAACGCTACCTGACCGAGGAGATGGGGCTGCGCTCGCTCTACATGGTGCCCTGCTACGAACCGCGCACCCGTCGGGTGATCTGCCTGGTGAACTACTACACCAAGGAGGCCTACCGTTTCACCGCCTTCGAAAGGGGTCTGCTCGAGGCCCATGCCGAGATGGCCGAACGGGTCATCCAGGAGATCGGCGCCGAGCACATGGAGATCCAGGTTTTGGCCGAGATCAACGATCTGCTGCAGGAACGTTTCGAGGGCCTGCAGCCCTTTCTCAACCGCATCCTCTCCAAAGCCACAGAACTGATCGGCGCCGACACCGGCAGTATCGCACTGGTGCGCGAGGCCGAGGGCGAGCGTTGGCTGGTGGTCGAGGAGGCCGACGGCACCCTGGTCGGGGTCAAGAGCAAGGAGTGGTTGAAAAAGAACATCCCGCCGATCCGGGTCGGCGGCACGGAGCTGAACCCCGCCGAGCGCAGCCTCACCGGCTACGTCGCCGCCACCGGTTTGCCGCACATGATCGCCGACACCGCCGAGGAGAAGCACGCCGGCGGTCTCTACCGGGAGATCACCGAGGTGATCAAGAGCGAAATCGCCGTACCGGTACTGGTCGACGAGCAGGTTGTCGCCGTCATCTGTCTCGACAGCCTTCGTCCTTACTTCTTCACCGACGAGCACCAGCGCATCCTGCTCATCATCGCCCGCATGATCTCACGCTACCTCGATGACCTGCAACGCATCGAGAAGCTCACCGGGGAGGTGACGCGGCTGCGCTCGGACGTCGGCTACAAGGACCCCAAGGTCTCCTCCTACAAGCTCGGCAACATCATCGGCAATTCGGCCAAGGCCAACGAGATCGTCGACTTCATCCAGCGCATCACCCCGCCGCTTTTCAACCGCATCGCCTTCTGGAGCCGCAGCGACGTGCAGGAGGCGACTCTCGGCCTTCCTTCGATCCTGATCACCGGCGACACCGGTAGCGGCAAGGAGTTTCTCTTCAACAACATCTTCTCGCGTCTCAACGAGATGTACCGGGCGCAGATCAACCCGCGCGGCGAACTGCCGATCCAGAAGACCAATATCGCGGCCTACAGCGGCGAGCTGACCTATTCGGAGCTCTTCGGCCACAAGCGCGGCGCCTTCACCGGCGCCCACGCCGACCGCAAGGGGATTCTCGAGGAGGCCCACGGCGGGGTGGTCTTCCTCGACGAGATCGGCGACGCCGACCCCAAGACCCAGGTGCAGCTGCTGCGCTTTCTCGACAACGGCGGCTTTGTGCGCCTCGGCGAGAACCTCACCCGCTACACCCGGGTGCTGCTGGTCGCCGCCACCAATAAGAATCTGCGCCAGTCGATCGCCGAGGGCCACTTCCGCGAGGACCTCTACCACCGCCTCTCCGAGTTGACCATCGAGGTGCCCTCGCTCAACCAGCGGCGCGAGGACATCCCCGACCTGGCGGTCCATTTCCTGGGCCGCCTCCACCAGGTCTACAAGGCCCCCGAAGAGGCGGACGAAGAGCCCCCCACCCTTTCGGGCGCGGCCCGGGAGCTGCTCACCCGCCACCACTTCACCGGAAACATCCGCGAACTGCGTTCGATCCTTCTGCGGGCTCTCTTCCTGTCGCAGGGACGGCGGATCGGCGAGGATGACATCCTCCAGGCCCTCGGCATGGCCCCGGCCAACGCGCCCGAAGGGGCCGGTGAAAAACTCACCGAGCAGGTCGCGCAGGAGATCTTCGCCGCCATCGAAGCCGGAGAAACCGACTTCTGGCAGGGGTTGCACCTGCCCTATTCGGAGAGCCGCATCTCCCGCGACGTGGCGGTGGCGGTGGTCGAGATCGCCCGCCGAAAGGGAGCCACCACCATGCCCAGAGTCGCACGGATGCTGCGCGCCTGCGACCCCAAAAGCGACGACCCGGAGGAGCGCAAGGTCTTCTACCGGTTCAAGAACTTTCTCTACAAGACGATCCGTATAGGCTGAACGCCGAGCCCCGGTTTTTCGGACGGTCTCTGCAATCCTCGCAAAGGCTCGTCTCATTCCCCCTCTTATCGATACTCCGCCAGGAGCTGTTTCACCCGGGACCGGTCCTTCCCGCGGTAGGGGCCGACCACCACCGCCTTGATGCGGCAGGGAGAAAAGAGCTCGCGGGCGGTGGCATGCAGATCCTCCGAAGTGATCGCGGCGATGGCGCGGCGGTCCTCCTCGAGGGTGCGCAGGTAGCCGGCAAGTTCGCCCCAGCCGTAGCGCATCGCCATGTCGTCGGTGTAGTCGCGACTGAAGTCGAGGTCGTAGAGGTAGGCCCGGACCACCCGGCCGAGCTCCCGGCCGTCCGGCGGCCGGCGCCGGAGCTCGGCGAAAACGTCGAGTAACTCGCGCATGGCTGCCACCAGGTTGGCCGGGTTCAGGGAAAGATCGACGGTAAAACAGCCGCATTCGTGGTGCAGCGCGAGGTTGGCCTCGACGTGGTAGGTCAGTCCCAGCCGTTCGCGCAGCTGAAGCATCAGCCGCGAGGTTCCTCCCCAGGAAAGAAGGCGGCGCAGCACCCGCAGGGCGACGACGTGGGGGCTTTGCCGGCCCGGCATGCGGAAGGCGATCTGAACGCTGAGCTGCGAGTCGGAATCGCGGACCCAGGCCGTCTCCGCGGCCTCCTCCCGCACGGCCGGCGCCGGCGGCGGCGAAGGCGGCGGGTCGCCGGCCTCCCAGGTGCCGAAGGCGTCTTCGACCGCCGCCGCTGCCGCAGCGTGATCGACGCGGCCGGCGACGGCAATGACCGTGTTGGCCGGCCGGTAGAAGGTGGCGTGGTGGCGCCGCAGGTCGTTCGGATCGAAGCCGCCTATCGTTTTGCGGGTCCCGATGGTGGGAAGGCCCAGGGGGTGATCGGGCCAGAGGAGCTGTCCGGCGAGGGAGTCGGGGTTGATGATCTCGCCTTCTTCGTTGAGATCTTCGAGTGCCTCCTCCATGATGATCCGGCGTTCGGTCTCGATCTCCTGCAGCAGGGGCCGGCGAAGCATCGAGGCGAACAGGGCCACCCCTTCCTTCAGGCGCCCGGGGTGGAGTCGGCTGTGGTAGCAGCTCGTTTCCGAGTCGGTGGAGGCGTTGACGGCTCCGCCGATCTCCTCGAAGGCTTCCTCCAGGTGCAGGCTCGAGGGGTGCTCGGCGGTGCCGCGAAAGAGCATGTGCTCGAGAAAGTGGGAGATGCCCGCCGTGGCGGTCGTTTCGTCGCGGCTGCCGACCTTGACGTAGCAGACCGTCTCGATGCTGTGCAGATGGGGCATCTCGACGGTGATCAGGCGCAGTCCGTTGGTCAGCGTATGTTTGCGGTATTCGCTCATGATTTATCAGGGTTCCGGAGAAAGCTCGCCCGGAATTAACGGGAAGAACGCAGAACGTCGCGCCCCCCGCCAGGCCGCATCCCGATGCGAATCAGCACCAGAAGGTGGAGGGCGAACAGGAAAACGAAAATAAAGATCACGGTCCCCGGCAGGACGCCGATGGAGGCCTGCTGCAGGTACTCTTCCCAGGTGTGGGCGGGAGCCGGGTGGAGCTCGATCTTGAGCAGCCAGCCGGCCAGCAGGACGGCGAAGAGGTAGATGTAGTTGGCGCGCAGGCGCCTGCCGAGCGCGTAAGCCAGACTCATCTTGTACTGGGGGTACAACAGGTCGCTGGCCAGTTCGGCGCGCCAGAAGATGCCGCTGTCGGGAGCAGGCTCTTCGGTCAGGACGTCGCGGGTGAGGATGCCGTAGATGAGGTGCTGGTTCAACAGTCGGACCCGGTATTCGTAGGCGTCGTAGAAGCGGTAGCGGCGCGACTCGACGAAGAGCAGAATATAGACGATGGCGAAGCCGAAGAGGAAGGTGGTGTGGGGAAATTCGGGGTGGCTGAAGCCGAAGCCGAGAAAGGCCGCCGCCGCCCCCACGGCCCAGTTGGTGGTCAGATCGAGACGCTTCCGCCAGGCCAGGCTGCGCTGCACCTCGGCCCGGTAGTAGTGGGTAAGGCCGGTGATCGTCTCGGCTCGACTGAGTTCCCTGGCTTCCCTGATCTTCTCCGACATCTTTCCTTCCCGGCGCCTCCCATCTCCGCTACGGTGGCGTTAACCCTTGACTGCATTATAACAGGCGGAAATCAAAAGGAAACGCTTCGGTGCGGGGCCGGTCCGGTAGATTGAAAAGGGGGCCGCCCTTGCGGGCCGCCCCCTCTGCTGTCCGGTATGCCGGCGCCGGGTGTCTACTTGCCCAGAACGCGCGCCGCCTCTTTGGCATGGTAGGTGATGATCAGGTCGGCGCCGGCGCGCTTCATGCCGAGCAGCGTCTCCATCATCACCCGCTCGCCGTCGATCCAGTCCTTCTCGGCGGCGGCCTTGATCATCGAGTACTCGCCCGAGACGTTGTAGGCGACCAGCGGCAGCTGGAAATTGTCCTTGAGTTCGCGCAGGATATCGAGATAGGCGAGGGCCGGCTTGACCATGAGGAAGTCGGCGCATTCCTGCTCGTCGAGGGTCGCCTCGCGCAGGGCCTCGCGGCGGTTGGCCGGATCCATCTGGTAGCTGCGCCGGTCGCCGAACTGGGGGGTGCTTTCGGCGGCGTCGCGGAAGGGGCCGTAGTAGGCGCTGGCGTACTTGACCGCGTAGCTCATCACCGGGATGTGGGCGAAATCGTTGGCGTCGAGAAGCTCGCGGATCGCCGCCACCCGGCCGTCCATCATGTCGGAGGGGGCGACGATGTCGGCGCCTGCCCGGGCGTGCGAGAGGGCCTCGGCGGCGAGCAGCTTGAGGGTCTCGTCGTTGTCGACGTCGCCGTCGATGATCACCCCGCAGTGGCCGTGGTCGGTGTACTCGCACAGGCAGACGTCGGTGATCACCGTCAACTCCGGCACCTCGGCCTTGATCGCCCGGATCGTCTGCTGGATGATGCCGTCGTCCGAGTAGGCATCCTGGCCGACAGGGTCCTTCTGCTCGGGGATGCCGAAGAGGATCACCGCCGGGATGCCGAGTTCGTGCACTTCCCTGGCCTCGGCGACGATGTGCTCGATCGACTGCTGGTAGATGCCGGGCATGGAAGGGATCTCTTTTTTGATGTCCTTGCCGAAGGCGCTGAACATCGGGTAGATCAGGTCCTCGACGTGCAGGTGGGTTTCGCGGACCATGCGGCGGAAATTCTCGTTGCGGCGCAGACGGCGGGCGCGGTACTCGGGGAAGAACATTTTTTACCTCCGGTAAAAAAAGGTTTCAGGGGCCAGGTATCAGGTCAAAAGTCCCGGGTCCAAGGTCCAATTCGAAGAGTTCTTAGCAATCCGTGCCCCGTGACTCGGGACTCGGGACTGGCCTGGGCTCCCGGTTTTCAAAGTATTCAACCATGGCGTCGACCATCGCCTCCAGGGTGTATCGGACCGGCTGCACGGCGACCGTGAGGCCGAGCCTTTCGGCGGTGGCGGTGGTCAGCGGGCCGATGGAGACGACCGCCACTCCGTCGAGCAGGCGATGGAGTTCCTCGCCGGCCATGGCGACGAAATTCTCCACTGTCGACGACGAGGTGAAGGTGACGGCGTCGATCCCGCCGGCTTCGAGCAGCTCGAGGATGCGCTCCTGCCCGCCCTCGGGGGCGACGGTGCGGTAGGCGACGGGATCGGCGACAGTGGCGCCGGCGGCGGTCAGTTGCGAGGGAATGAGGTCGCGGGCCAGGTTCGCCTTGGGATAGAGGACCTTCTTGCCTTCGACGCCGCGATCGATCAGAAGCTTGACCACCCCTTCGGCACGGTAGTCCTCAGGAACGAGGTCGGGGGCGATCCCGCGGCGCCGGATTGACAGGGCCGTTTTGGGCCCGACGGCGACGACCTCGATGCCGGCCAAAGTCCGCACGTCTTTGCCGAGAGCGGTGAGACGGTCGAAAAAGGCGTCGACGGCGTTGGCCGAGGTCAGCACCAGGGTGTCGGTGCCGTCCAGGGCTTCGATGGCGCGGTCGAGTTCCGCCCAGCTCTCCGGCGGCATGGTGGCGATGGTGGGACAGCAGAGCGCCTCGGCGCCCCGGGCGGCGAGCAGGTCGACGAACGGCCGAGCCTGCTCGGCGGTGCGGGTCACCATGACCCTTCTGCCGAAAAGCGGCCGGTTGTCGAACCAGCGCAGATCCCTGCGCAGCTCGATGACGTCGCCGACCAGGATGACCGCCGGCGGTCTGATACCGCTCTTTTCGACTTCAGCCACCACCGTCTCCAGGGTGGCGACCAGGGTCTGCTGGCGGGGGGTGGTCGCCCAGCGGATCACCGCCACCGGCGTCTGCGGCGAACGGCCGTGCTCGACCAGCTTGCCGGCGATCAGCGGCAGATTGGCCATGCCCATGTAGAAGACCATGGTGCCGACCCCGGTGGAGAGCTTCTCCCAGTCGAGGGTCGACATTTTCTTGGCCGGGTCTTCGTGGCCGGTCACCAGCCCGAGGCTGGTCGTGTAGTCGCGATGGGTGAGGGGAATGCCGGCGTAGGCCGCCGCGGCGAAACCGGCGGTCACCCCCGGCACCACTTCGAAGGCCACCCCGGCGCGGCGCAGGTGCTGGGCCTCTTCCCCGCCGCGTCCGAAGACATAGGGGTCGCCTCCCTTGAGACGGGCGACGGTCTTGCCCTCTTTCGCCTTATCGACCAGCAGGCGGTTGATCTCTTCCTGCGGCCGGTGATGGCGCCCTTTGCGCTTGCCGACGAAAATGCGCTCGACGTCCGCGGGAGCCTCGTCGACCAGGACCGGATTGGCCAGGTAGTCGTAGACGACGACGTCGGCGTTTTGCACGCACTGCAGGCCCCGGACGGTGATCAGCCCTGGATCACCCGGACCGGCGCCGATGAGATAGACGATGCCCTTTTTCACGGCCAAAACCTTACAAAAACGGGTAGGGGCGCAGCCTGCTGCGCCCCTACGTCGTTACCTGCAAACCATTGCAGGAGCGCGATTCATCGCGCCCTGGACGCAATAAGTTGCGCCCCTGCGATCCAATCAGACCTCTTCGTCTTTCACGTTGAAGGTCTCGTGCTGATAGACCTCGTTGAGGATCCGGCCGGCCCCCCGGATGAGCAGGTCGTCGGCGAGGGAAGTCCCCAGCTTTTCGCACTCCTCGACCTCTCCGGTGACGGTCTTCTTGAGCAGCTCCTTTCCATCGACGTCGGCGACCAGGCCGGTCAGGGTCAGCTGCTGCCCGTCGACGATGCCATGGCAGGCAATCGGCACCTGGCAGCCGCCCTCGAGGCGCTTGAGAAAGGAGCGTTCGCCGCGCACCGCCCAGTCGGTTTCGGGGTGGTTGAAGAAATCGATCATCTCGTTGGTCTCGCGGTCGTCGATGCGGCTTTCCAGGCCGAGGGCGCCCTGGCCGATGGCCGGCACGGAGACGGAGACCGGCAGATATTCGCTGACCCGGTTTTCGAAACCGAGACGCTTCATGCCGGCGGCGGCCAGGATCACCGCGTCGAGGTCGTCCTCGGTCAGCTTGCGGATGCGGGTCTCGACGTTGCCGCGGATGTCGAGCATCTTCAGGTCGGGCCGCAGGTGCAGCAACTGGGCCTTGCGGCGCAGGGCGCTGGTGCCCACCCGGGCGCCCTGGGGCAGATCCTCCCAGGTCTTGATGCCGGAGCGCAGGATGACGATGTCCCGGCAGTCCTCGCGCTCGGTGATGCAGCGCAGGGCCAGGCCCTCGGGGAAAATGGTCGGCACGTCCTTCATCGAGTGGACAGCGATGTCGATCTCGCCGCGCAGCATGGCCTCCTCGATTTCCTTGACGAACAGGCCCTTGCCGCCGACCATGGCCAGCGGCACATCGAGGATCTTGTCACCCTGGGTCTTGATCTTGGTCAGGGTGACCTCGAGACCGGGGTAGCGCTTCTCCAGTTCGGACTTGACCCAGTTGGCCTGCCACAGGGCCAGTTGACTGGCCCGGGTGCCTATGCGCAGCGTCTTCTTTGCCATAATTCGGTGACTCCTTGATCGGTAAATTTAATCGTCCAGGGACTTCATGTCGCCTTCGGGCCGGGGGGGCTCCAGGTCGAACAGGGCCCGCACGGCATCGACATAGCTGTCGCCGGAGGCTTCGTTCTGGGCGTTTTTGAGGACGGTAATCGGTTGATGAAGCACTTTGTTGATGATGGCCGCGGTCATCGCCTCGATCGCCTTTTTCTCCTTGCCCTCGAGGTTCTTGAGGTTGGCGAAGGTTTTCTCCAGTTCGCCCTTGCGCACATCCTCCAGCTTGCGGCGCAGGGAGACGATGGTCGGTTTCACCTCGAGACTGGCCATCCAGCGGTAGAACTGGCCGATTTCCTGATCGATGATCGCCTCGGCCTTTTTCGCCTCCTTCTGGCGCTCCTTGAGGTTGGCCTGAACCACCCCCTGCAGGTCGTCCACGTCGTAGAGGTAGATGTTGTCGATGTCGTTGACCTTGGGGTCGATGTCCCGGGGAACGGCGATGTCGATGAAGAACATCGGCTTGTAGCGACGCCGGCGGATGACCTCCTCGACCTGCTTGTGGCCGAGGATGAAATTGGGGGCGCCGGTGGAGGTGAGGATGATGTCGACCTGGTGCAGGTGGTCGGCGAAGTTTTCGAACAGCACCGGCTTGCCGTTGAACTCCAGGGCCAGTTTTTCCGCCCTCTCGAAGGTCCGGTTGGTGACCATGACGTTGGAGACGCCGTTGTTGATGAAGTGCCGGGCGGCCAGTTCGCACATCTCGCCGGCGCCGATCAGCAATACCGTCTTGTCCTCGATGCTGTCGAAGATCTTGCGGGCCAGCTCCACGGCGGCGAAAGAGACCGATACGGCATTGCTGGCGATGTCGGTTTCGGTGCGTACCCTCTTGGCCACCGAAAAGGCCTTGTGCAGGAATCGGTTGAGGATCAGGCCGGCGGTCTTGAATTCGGTCGCGTGGCCGTAGGCGGTCTTGATCTGGCCGAGGATCTGGGGTTCGCCGATGACCATCGAATCGAGGCTGGCGGCGACCCGGAAGACGTGGCGGATGGCCTCTTCTCCCTGATAGTCGTAGAGGTGGCTCTCGAGCGTCTCCAGGGGCAGGTCGTGGTAGTCGGCCAGGAAGCGTTTTAGCTGCACGATGCCGGATTCGGCGTCGCGGCTTGTGGCGTAGAGTTCGACCCGGTTGCAGGTGGAAACGATGACCCCCTCGGTGATGGCGGGCAGGGCGATCACCTCGTGCAGCGGTCTCTCCATCGCCGTCGGGGCGAAGGCGACCTTCTCGCGTATTTCCACGGGGGCGGTTTTATGGCTCAGCCCCACAACGATGATATTCATTCGATCCAGTCCGTAGTCATGCTGAACGCTACTGCCCCCCCAGGGAGCGGAAGCTGTGTTCGCCTGAAAGCAGCAGATTGACGCCGAGGAAGGAGAAGAGCAGAAAGAGGAAGCCGATGATGGCGAAGATCGCCGCCCGGCGTCCGCGCCAGCCGACGGTCAGACGACCGTGCAGCAGGGCGGCGTAGAGAAACCAGGTGATCAGCGCCCAGGTCTCCTTGGGGTCCCAGCGCCAGTAGCCTCCCCAGGCCGAATTGGCCCAGACGGCGCCCGAAATGATGCCCATGGTCATCAGCGGAAAGCCGAAGGTGAGGCATTTGTAGTTGATGCTGTCGAGGGTCTGCAGCGAGGGGAGGCGATAATAGAGAGCCGAGAATTTCTTGCTCTTGAGCATTCTCTCCTGAAGCAGGTACATCACCCCGGCGGCGAACGCGACGGCGAAGACGGCGTCGCCGGAGAAGGCCAGGATTACATGCACCGGAAACCACCAGCTGTCCAGAACCGGATTGACCCCTTCGATCGTTTTGGGGGCGGCGCTGCCGATGATCATCAGGGTCAGGGCAAGCGGGCAGCTGAAGGCCCCCAGGATGGTCAGGCGATAGCGCAGGTCGAACAGCAGGAAGATGCCGACGATGGTCCAGGCGAAGAAGGAGAGGGACTCGTGCAGATTGGCCACCGGGGTGTGACCGACCTCCAGAAAACGGAGGACCAAGGTGAGGCAATGGACGCCGAATCCCCCCGTCAGCAGCCAGCGGGCGGCCTTGCCCGCCTTTTCCCAACGGGCGATGACATCGACCAGGTAAAGGACGGTGGCGGCGAAATAAAGCAGGAGGGTGATTTTGAAAAAGAGGATGTCGAGGCTCATTTCATCCCTTTCGGCAGGTCGATCCCCAATGCGGCCAGTGAAAAACCCTCGCCGAAGAGGGTTTCGAGTAAGCGGTCGATTTCCTTGGATTTCCCGCCGGCAATCAGGGTGGGCAGGTCGCCTTCGAGAAGGCGACGCAAAATCGCTTGATTATATTCGGTTTTTCTCTTGGCTGTCAACCGGTTTCGACGAAGGGCGGCAGCGATCTCGACCACGGTCTGCCATTCGGGGCCCAGTTCCCCGGCCAGCCGCTGGCGGAGCACGGCGGCAAGGGCCGGGCTGCGCCCCGAGGTGGAGACGGCGACCGTCAAGGGGCCGCGACGCAGAACGGCCGGCAGGTGGAAGTCGCCCGACCGCGGGTCGTCGCCGACGTTGATCGGGATGCCCCTGTCCCGCGCCTCGGCGGCGATGGCGGCGTTGGTCTGCCGGTCGTCGGTGGCGGCGAAAGCCAGAAAGGCGTCCCTCAGATCACCCCGACGATAAGGCCGGGGGATGAGTTCGACCCCTTCGAGCCCTTCCGGAAGCCCGGGGTCTCGCGGGGCGATGAGGCGAACGCGGGCGCCGGCGGCGACCAGCCCCCCGACCTTGCGCATTCCGACGGCGCCGCCGCCGACAACCACGCAGAGACAGTTTCGGAGCTGCAGTGAAATGGGGTAATCGGGCATAGAGATTTGATCAGTGAAAATGTGAAAAGTAAAATGTGAAAAGTAAAAAGTGAAAAGTGAAAAGTGAAAAGTGAAAAGTACGGAGCTTTTCACATTTTACTTTTTGCTGCGGTTCAAATACCGAAAAGCTCCCCCTCGACCAGTTCGACCAGGAGGTGGGCGAAAAAAAGGGCGTGCTCGGCGGCTCGGGCCGTCGACTCGCCGGTCAGGGAGAAGAAGAAGTCGAAGCCTTCCGCCGTCAGCCCGGTATCGCCGCGGTTCAGGGCGGCGGTCAGGCAGCCGATCTGGCGGGCGGCGGTGGCAGCTTCGGCCAGGGTCTCGTCCCGGCGGCCGTCGCTCAGCAGCAGCACCCCGTCGCCTTCGCGAGCCACCACCCGCAACTGGCGGGAGAAGAAATCGCGACTCTGGCCGGCGCTCGACAGGGCCGTGGCCAGGGTCACATCGTGGCAGAGGGAAACGGCCGGCAGCGGTGGCCGCTCCAGGGTGAGCCGGTGGCTGAAAAGGGTGGCGTTCAGGTTGGCGACTGCCCCGAGGGGACCGTTCCCGGCCAGCAGCAGTTTGCCTCCGCGCTGGAAGATCTCCGCCACCTGGCAGGCAAAGCGGCTCAGTGTTTCGGCCTGACCCTGGAAGGTCTGTTCGAAGCTTTCCTGATGATCGCGCATGGCGCGGCCGATCGTATCCTTTGCCATCATGGTGCATCCCGGTTGAAAGAAAGGTTGGGAAATGATAGGGTTCCCGGTGCGTCCTGTCAAGGAGAAGCTCGCTTGGATCGATGGCAGTCGATGGAATTAAGATCTTGATTTTTCCCTTGGGTGTTTTATGATTGACGCGATGGATCGCCCAACTTCCAATTGCCAGGCAAAGGAGAATAGAACTATGGCCAGTGATAAAGTCGTGCAACTTTCGGATGATACCTTTGAGAATGACGTACTCAAGTCCTCCACACCCGTTCTGGTGGATTTCTGGGCTTCCTGGTGCGCTCCCTGCAAGGCGATCAGCCCGGTGGTCGACGGGCTGGCGGACGAATACGACGGGCAGGTGAAGATCGGCAAGCTCAACGTCGACGAAAATCCGGCCACCCCCGGCCAGTACGGCGTCCGCGGCATTCCCACGCTGATCCTGTTCAAGGATGGCAAGGTCGTCGATCAGGTAGTGGGGGCGGTGCCCAAGAACCAGCTTCAGAGCCTGATCAAGAAGGCCCTCTAGAGAAAATCCCCCCCGGTTGAACGAAGAAAGGGGCCCCCGTGCATCGCGGGGGCCCTTTCTCGTCGGGCGCAGGGGCGAACGGATTGACCATCAGGGCGGGATTTGCGCCAGAATTTCCTTGATCTCGAGACGTTCGCGTCGCGGCAGGCGGGAGGCCTCGATCTGCCCGAGCATCTTCCCTTTTCTTTTTTTGATCTCTTCGATCTTCTGAATGACCTTCCTTTTTTCCGCGACGGGCATGGTTCGGTAGCGTCGGGTCAGGGCGACCCGGTATTCCTCGACCAGGGCCGATGCCTTTTGCCGCCACGGCGGTTTCGTCTTGAGCTCGCCGGAGCCGGCAGGCGATCGTTCGACAGGCTCCCTTTCGGGCAGAACCGGCGTCGGGGTCGGCACCACACTGAGCGTTCCGCCATCGGCGGGCGATTTTTCCGGCCGGCAGCCGGCAGGGAAGTTAGCCGGGTTGTCGGTCAGCACCAAGGTGCCGTCGGCCTGGCGGCAGCGGAAGGTCTCGGCGGAGGCGGCGGAGGCGGACAGCACCATCAGCAGCAAGAACAAGGCAGGTTTGGGCATGGCTTCCTCCCTGAAAAGAAAAGTCCCTTTCAGGGCAACTTTACCAGGGCGCGGGCAAAGCTCAAGGTTCTCCCGCCTGCTCGCTGGCCTTGCGCAATTGCCGGAAAATTTCCCGGAAGGCCTTGCGGTCGCCGCCGGTGTGGACGGCGCGGGCGAGTCGGGACAGGCTGTCGCGGTCGAGGCCGGGGAATACTCGCAGGCTCTCCTCCAGGGCGGCAGCGAACTGGTCGGGGTCGCAGAGACGGTCGCGCAATTCCTCGACCCGGTGAAAGGCGTCCCTTTGCTCCAATCGGACCTGGTTTCGGCCCTCCAGGAAGTCCTGCAGCCGGGCAAGTTCCTCCGGGTGGCGCCGCAATACTCCGGCCAGGTGCTTGATCTGACGCTTTCGGGCCCCGTGGGCGCGGGTGGCCCGGGCCTGACGGATTTCCCCGGCGATACCCTCGGCAAGGGGGGCCCTCGCCATCTCGGTCTCGGGCAGGTCGACCAGTGCCCGGGCGAGTTCCTCCACCTCCTTGGCGGCTCTTTTTTTGGCCGAACGGCTCGGCCCCGCTTCTTCCCGTTCGCGATCCTTCATCAGAATTCCTTCCGGCTGTCGAGCAGCATGGTCACCGGGCCCTCGTTGACCAGGCACACCTCCATCGAGGCCCGAAAAGTGCCGGTGGCGACGCCCAGGCCGCCCTCGCGCAGCATCTGCCCGTAGCTGCGGTAGAGGGCATCGGCGCTTTCCGGCGGCGCGGCGCGGGAGAATCCCGGCCTGCGCCCCTTGCGGCAGTCGCCGAGCAGGGTGAACTGGGAAACCACCAGCACTTCTCCGCCGAGATCGCTCACCGAGCGGTTCATCTTGCCGGCCTCGTCTTCGAAGATTCTCAGGCCCGCCGTCTTGTCCGCCAGGTAGCGGGCGTCCTTTTCCCCATCGCCTTCCTCGACCCCGAGCAGCACCAGCAGCCCCCGGCCGATCTCGCCGACCGTCTCGCCGCCGACCACCACCCGGGCCGATGATACCCTCTGCAACACCGCGCGCATCTAGGACTCCTCCGCCAGCCGGCGCAGGGTGGCCAGGTTCATCCGGTCCATCGCGTCGTCCTTGCCCTTGGGGGTTTCGAGGATCTTGGGGATGCGCTGGAAACGCTCGTCGCGCATCAGGGCCGCGAAGCCCGCCTCGCCGATCGCTCCCTGGCCGATGTGCTCGTGGCGGTCGACCCGGCAGCCCAGGCCCTTCTTGCTGTCGTTGAGGTGAAAGGCGAGCAGGTGAGCGGTGCCGATGTGGCGGTCGAACTCCTCCATGACGGCGGCGTAGCCTCCGGCGCTTGAGAGGTCGTAGCCGGCGGCAAAGGCGTGGCAGGTGTCGAGGCAGACGCCGAAGCGCCCCTGGGGGACCTTCTCCATCACTTCCGCCAGATGTTCGAAGCGGTTGCCGAGGTAGGTGCCCTGGCCGGCGGTGTTCTCCAGCAGGACGGTGACCGTGTCGGGGGCGTCGCGGAAGATGTCCTCGAAGGCCCGGCAGAGCCTCTCAAGGCCCGCCTCCTCGCCGGCGCCCATGTGGGCCCCGGGGTGCATCACCAGGCGCGGAATGCCAAGCAGGGCGCAGCGCCGCATCTCGTCGAGAAAGGCGGCCTTCGAGCGGGCCCACTTGTCCTCTTCCGGGGCGGCGAGATTGATCAGGTAGCTGTCGTGAGCGATAACCGGCCCGATGGCACTGCCGCTCCACGCGCTGCGGAAGGCCTCGGCGTCGTCTATACCCAGTGGCTTGCCCCGCCACCGGGAGGCGTTCTTGGTGAAGACCTGGATGGCGGTGCATCCGGCCTCTTCCCCGCGGGAGATGGCCAGGTGCGCTCCCCCGGCGATCGACATGTGGGCGCCTATAGGCTGCATGGCAGGTTTCCTCTGTAATGAAGTAATAAACCTAAACACGGCAGTTGATCACGCAACGCCGCAACGAACGCAACGAAATCAAAATCTTATATCCAAGAATCTCTCACCTGTCAGGTGAAATGTCTATCTCTGATAACCTTCTGGTTTTACGTTGCGTTCGTCGCGATAGACTGCTTATTCTTGGATAAATGGAATAAGCAGGTTCGGATCAGAGAAGGGAGGCGACCAGACGGGAGGCCTCGATGGCGGTCGGCGCCCGGTGGTCGACGAAAGGGGCGGCGGAATCCGGCCCGACGAGCACGGTGGTCATGCCGAGGTCCTTGGCGGTGGCCAGGTTGGCGAGCGAATCCTCGACCATGATGCAGCGCTCGGCCGCCACTTCGAGCCACCGCAGAACCCCGCGGTAAGGCTCGGGGCAGGGCTTGGGCTGATAGGAGGCGATGCGGATGTCGAAGATCTCCTCGAATTGCCCACCCAGGCCGAGAGCGGCAAGGACTCGCTCGGCGTGGCCTCGCGAACCGTTGGTGAAGACGAAACGGCGGGCGGGCAGCTCGTCGAGGCAGCGGCGCAGCGCCGAGTCGGTCCGCAGCCGGCTGGAGACGTCGACATCGTGCACGTATTCAAGGTAGTCCTCGGGGTCGACGTCGTAATGACGGATCAGCCCCTGCAGGGTGGCGCCGTAGGCCGTCCAGTAATGCTGCCGCAGTCCGTCCACCTTCTTCGGATCGATGGCGACCACTTCCTCCATGTAGCGGTTGATCCGCCGGTCGATCAGCGAGAAGAGGTCGCGTTCCGGAGGGTAGAGGGTGTTGTCGAGATCGAAGAGTATCGCGTCCATCTTTTTTTGGCTCTATAGGAAATTTCGGGGTTCAGGACAGATGGCTTCGCAAAAAGCCAAATCATTCACCACAGAGATCACAGAGATCACAGAGATCACAGAGACTGCCGAGTGCCCAGAGAAAGCGTAACAAAATCGATTGTTTTTCTCTGTGGTCTTGCAGTCCCTCTGCACTCTCTGTGGTTAGGCTTGAGATTTTGCGATCTCAGCAGGACAGGATCAAGCCCCAGGGGTCGCGGCCCCTGATGCCGTCTATCGGATCAGGTCAAGCGCCCGGCGGATTTTCCCGATCCTTTCCTGGTAGGCCTCGCCCGCGAGATGCTTCTCCTCGTGCGGCTCGCTCCAGATCGGCCGGGGCCACAGGGGATCGTCGGTGAAGCGCGGCACCAGGTGCCAGTGCATGTGGGGGACCATGTTGCCGAGCAGCTCGTAGTTCATCTTGGCCGGGGCGAAGGCGCGGTCGAGGGCGGCGGCCACCCGGTTGACCTCCTCCATCACCGCGCCGCGGGTAGCCGGGTCGAGGTGAAAGAGCTCGGTGAGGTGCTCGCGGGTGAAGACCAGGGTGTAGCCGGCGAAGAACTGATCGCGGTTGAGCAGCACGTAGCAGTGCCGCAGTTCGGCGATGCGCAGATCGGCCTCTTCCTGCCAGCGGTTGCACATTGTGCAGCTCATCGCGGGTCGTACTCCCCTTCGAAGACCTGCACCGCCGGTCCGGTCATGAAGACCGGGCCGTCCTCGGCCCATTCCATCTCCAGCACCCCGCCGCGCAGGCGGTTGGTGAGCCGCCGGGCGGTGCGGCCGGTGAGGGCCCCGGCGACGGTGACGGCGGCGGCCCCGGTGCCGCAGGCGAGAGTCTCGCCGGCGCCGCGCTCCCAGGTGCGCTGCCGGACCTCCCGCTCCGAGACGACCTCGACGAATTCGACGTTGGTGCGGTTGGGAAAGTCCGGATGGTTTTCGATGGCCGGACCGTAGCGCTCCAGGGCGAAGTCATCGACCCGGTCGACGAAGATGACGCAGTGGGGGTTGCCCATCGACACGCAGGTGGTGCGGAAAGTGCGGTCGAGCACCCGCAGCTCGATCTCCAGCGCCTCCTGGTCGGGCGGACCGGTCATCGGGATCTCCCGGCGCCTGAGCCGGGGCCGTCCCATCTCGACCCGTACCTTCTCGACCCGATTGCGCCCGTTGACATAGAGTTCCAGGGGCAGGATGCCCGCCGCCGTCTCGACGGTGATCCGCAGGCGATCCACCAGGCCGTGATCGTAGGCGTACTTGGCCACGCAGCGCACGCCGTTGCCGCACATCTCCGCCTCGCTGCCGTCGGAATTGAACATCCGCATGCGCACGTCGGCATGCTCGGAGGGAAGGATAAGGATCAGGCCGTCGCCGCCGACGCCGAAGTGGCGGTCGCTCAATTCGACGGCCAGGCGGGAGGGCTCGGGCGCCTGCTCGGCGAAACAGTCGAGGTAGACGTAGTCGTTGCCGGCGCCGTGCATCTTGACGAATCGCAAGTGATATCCTTTCGTGCAGATCGGTGTTTTTTTCGGCGTACGGAGGCATTATAGGCGATCTTGCCGACGACAGACAAGGGGCAATGCGCGGCTGGGTGTCCGGCGGAGTTGACCGCGGGCAGGGGCTCAAGTATCATGGGAAAAACTCAACCGACATCAGGAGGCTCTTTCGTGGCATTTGACCTCAAGACCAAGCTCTGGCAGACCGGCGCCCTCGAATGGTGGGGCTTCATCGACAACGAGGACGTCTTCCTGGGCAGCCGGGAATTCCCCGCCCCTCCCGAAGAGGGGGACGAGTGGACGGTGAAGGCCACCGGGGACCGTTTCAGGATCATCGACGGAGAGATTCGCAAGATCGGCCACGAAGAGCCCAAAGAGGAACTCTGGTGAGGCCCGAGGCGCTGGAGATCGTCCAGATCCCGGTAGGGCAGACGGACAATTTCGCCTACCTCGTCTTCTGCCCGGAGACCGGCCGGGGAATCGGCGTCGACCCGTCCTTCGAGCCGGAGAAACTGCTCGCCGCCGTCCGTCAGCGGGAGGTAGAGCTGGAGGTCCTGGTCAACACCCACGGCCACCGCGACCACGTCGCCGGCAACGCTCGGGTGCTGGAGGAGTGCGGCGCCAGCCTGGCCGGCCATCCCCTCGACGTCGAGAACCCCGATCTTTCGCTCGCCGACGGTCAGGTCCTTGCCGTCGGCAAGGGACAGGTGACCGTGTTGCACACCCCCGGGCATACTCCCGGATCGATCACCCTCAATCCGCCCGGCGCCCTGATCACCGGCGACACCCTCTTCGTCACCCGCTGCGGACGGGCCGACCTGCCCGGCAGCGATCCCGAGGCGCTCTACCGCAGCCTGCGGCGGCTGGCCTCCTTCGCCCCGGCGACCCGCATCTTTCCGGGGCACGATTACGGCCCGCGGCCGGTCTCCACGGTCGCCTTCGAGCTTGAGAACAACCCCTATCTGCAATGCCCCGACCTGGAAAGTTTCCTGCGCCTGCGCATGGGCTGACTTTTCGCGCCCGCATCCGGCGGCGAGGGGGCGAACCGGGAGAAACTCACATGGCCATCACCTTGCTGGAAATGTTGCTGGAGGCGAGACAGATCAGCGCCGACCAGTGCGACGAAGCCCTGCAGAACCGGGTCTTTTTCGGCGGCCGGATCGGCACCAACCTCATCGAGCTCGGTTTTTTGAGCGAGGAGGACCTCGCCCGGTTTCTCAGCAAGAAGCTCCTCGTGCCCTTCGTCGAGCCCCGGCGTCTGCTCAATCTTTCGGCCTCGATCATCGAACGCATCCCCCGAGAACTCGCCATCAAATACCAGGTCGTTCCCATCGGCCAGGAAAATCGGCGCCTCTCCCTGGTCATGGCCGACCCCTTTGCCCTGACCGCCATCGACGAGATCAGCTTCATCACCGGCCGGGTCATCCGCCCCCTGATCGCTCCCGAAGTCCGGGTGATTCAGGCCCTCGGCAAGTATTACGGTTTCGAAATCGATGAACGCTATCGCCGGATCATCGAACAGATCGACGCGCCGCCCAGGAAGGTGGAGCCGCTCGAACCGGAATCACCCGAACCGGAATCGACCGAACGGGAAGCCCTTGCCGGGGAGGTCGGCGGAGAATGGGCACGCCAGATCGAACGCTATTCGGTCGGCCGGATTTCGCAATTGCTGGCCCGGGCCGAGAGCCGGGAAGAAATCGCCGATGCCCTGATGTGCTACCTCAGCCAGGAGTTCTCCCGGGTGGGCCTGTTCATGGTTCGCAGGGATGCGGCCTCGGGGTGGCGTGCGGTTCGGGGAGGCGAGGAGGTCGAGGGGTTTTCCATGGTGCATATCCCTCTGACCCGCCCGTCGGTTCTCAAGACGGTCCTGGAAGCGAAAAGCTTTTATCTGGGGACCCTGGCCGACTGTCCCCTCAATGCCCGGCTGCTCGACGGACTCGGCGGCGGCGGTCCGGCCGCTGTCCTGGTGATGCCGTTGACGATCGGCGGCCGGGTAGCCAGCCTTCTCTATGTCGAGGGGGCCAGGCGGGACCTCGATGAACGGGGCGCCGAGCTGACCAGGCTGCTGGGTAAGGCCGGCCTGGCCTTTGAAATCCTCGTTGCCCGCGAAAAGATCCTGATGGCCTGACCTCCGCGAAGATTCTCCCTCCGTCGACAGCCTGCGTCCTGCCCGGTTGCGTCCTGGAAACGAGAAGCGCCGTCCGAAGGTATTCCGGACGGCGCTTCTATGTCGATGGCGGGCCTTGGCAGGCGCTCAGGAAATGGCTTCCTCGGCGCCATCTCCGGCCGGTACCACCCGGCTGCCGGCCAGACGGTCGTTCCAGCCGCGCTGTTCGCGGTCGAGGAGGATTCTCAGATAGCCCAGGCCCGCAGGGATCAGCGACAACAGTCCGCCGACGCTGCGCAAAAAGGCCTGGGAAAACCGCAGGGACATCCCCTGTTCGCTTTCGACCCGCAGCTTGAAGAGCATTTTACCCGGAGTCTGACCGGTGAGGAAATGAAAGAGGGTGAAGTACCCGAAGCAGACAGCGAAAAGAATCAGGAAATAGGGAATCGCCAGGTCGGCAAGGGCCTCCAACGAGGGGAAAAAACCTTTGCCGGGGTCGTTGGCCAGGGCCATTTTGCCGGTCACCAGAAAGAGGGCGAAGACCAGAGCCAATATGCCCAGGTCGATGGCTCCCGCCGCGAGGCGGGCCGCCAGGGGGGCCGTTCCGGCCGCCGGGACGCGGAGATCCTCGCCGAGGTCGCCGGAGTCTTCCTCCGGTTCGGTGGCGTCGGTCGTCTCGCGACTGTCGGCAGTAAGCTCGATAGCCGGCCCGGTCGGCGATGCCCAGGCATCGTCGTCGGCAAAGGAAAAATCGATCTCCGACGGGCCTGTTTCGATGGCCGGCCCATCCCGCCCGTCGTCCTCGTTCCCGTCGATCGATCCCAGAAAGATCTCCGCCAGGTTTTCTCCGCTCGTCTCGTCGTCTCCCGGAGCGGCGAGCCGCCGCTCGTCTCCGCCGCTTTTTTCACGGACATTCTCGGGGGGACCTCCGTGCCGGGAAGCCCCCCCTCGATTTAAAGGGTCGTCGGGGCCTCCTTCCGGAGGATTTTTCTCCTTCGCGGCTTCTTTTTTCGCCGTTCCGTTGTCGGGGCCTTCCTTCGGGGCAATGATCAATTCCGGCTCGTCAGCCGCGTCAACATCCTGAACCGCGCTTTCCACCGCCGGAGAGAAGTCCGTCTCGATCTGGTCGAAGGAGAAAGATTCCAGGTCCCCGGCTTCCTCGGCGAAGGCCAGATCATCTGTCGACGGAAAGTCGAAATCGAGAGGCTCGCCGGCTGACGTGCCCTTTTCGAGGGGATCGCTTTCCGCCGCCGGAGCGGGTTCCTCTTCGGTTTCATCGAAAATGAAAGCTTCCGGGTCCCCGGTTTCCGTCTCCAGGTCTACGGCATCCTCAGCGAAGGGCAAGTCATCTGCCGCCGGCAGGTCGAAATCAAGAGACTCGCCGTCTAACGCGCCCTTTTCGAGGGGGGCGCCTTCCGCCGTCGGAGAGGGTTCCACCTCGGGTTCGTTGAAAATGAAAGCTTCCGGGTCCCCGGTTTCCGCCTCGAGGTCCACGGCATCTTCAGCGAAGGGCAGGGCGTCTGCCGCCGGCAGGCCGAAATCGAGAGACTCGCCGGCGGCGGAGTCTTCTTCGGGCGGTGCGCTCGATTTTTCATCTTCGGGGGATTCGTCGCCGCCGAGCAGGGACTCGAGGGAGGTTTCGGCAGGCTGATCATCGTTCTCTTCACCCGAGCCCATGAAGTTGAAACCGAAGTCGGTTGCACCGGCGGCCGTGATCGGCTCTCCCGGCTCTTCCGCCGACTGCGGGAGCGCGGGAGGTTCTTCGGGAGGCGGCGTTTCCCTGCCGGGAAAGAGCAGGCTGCGCAGACCGAACCTGGTTTTATGCGGCGCCAGGTCTCTGCCGCATTTCTTGCAATTTTCCAGGTGCTCGAAACTGTTGAAACCACACTTCGGGCATTTCATGAGTGTTTCTCCCAGCAGGCATCCGTCGGATCACCTCATCGAGGTCGGGTAAGATCTCCATAGAGATACTGCAATATCGCGGTGGCGGCAAACCCCGCCGTCTCGGTTCGGAGAATGCGGGGGCCAAGGCGGACGGCACTGAAGCCTGATGCGACGGCCAGGTCGGCCTCCTGGCCGGTGAGACCTCCTTCCGGACCAACCAGCAGGGCTACGCTTCGCGGCGGGGTGGTCGGCAGGGCTTCGTCCAGGGGGCGGCTTCCCTCTTCCCACAGCATCAGGCGCAGCTCCTCGTCGGTTTCGGCCAACACCCGGGACAGAGGCGCCGGGGTGCAGAGGCGGGGCAGGCGAGGGCGCAGACTCTGGCGGGCCGCCTCCTGAATGATACGCCGCCAGCGCGAGAGCTGCTTGTCGGCTCGCTCTTTCGCCGGCCGGGCGATGCTGCGTTCAGTGACCACTGGAGCAAAGGTCGCGACGCCGAGTTCCGTTCCCTTCTGCAGGACCAGCCCGAGCTTGTCGCCCTTGGGCAGCGCCTGGATCAGCCTCAGGGGCACGGCGCTTTCATCCTCATGCCAGCGGCGGAGGACTCTTGCCGCACCCGAATCCTTGCCGAGTGCCTCGATGCGGCAGCAGCACAGGGAGCCTTCGCCGTCCAGCAGCAGAATCTCCTGACCGGGGCCGAGGCGAAGCACCGAGCGCAGGTGGTGTAGAACCTCGCCGGCAAGGGGGATGGGGTTCTGTTCCAGAGCCTGGGGCGAGACGAAAAAACGGCGCATTCAGGCCTCGCGGCGGTAGGCCAGGCAGACCCACTCCTCCCGGCGGCTGATTTCGGGACCCTCCAGGGAAAAAGCCTCGAAGGCTTTGCTGACCAGGGACTCCCTTTCCCGGAGAATGCCGGAGAGGATCAGGACCCCGGCCGGTGCCAGGCGTCGGACCAGCTCCGGTGCCAGGCGGATGTTTTCCTCGGCCAGAATGTTGGCCAGCACGAGATCGAAACCGTCCTCAAGTTGCGAAAGGGGCCGGCCGGTGATCTCCAGTTTCGCACTCACCCCGTTGGCGGCGGCATTCTCGGTCGCAACCCGGCAGGCCTCTTCCTCGATGTCGCAGGCCAGCACCCTTTCGGCGCCCAACGCGGCGGCGGCAATGGCGAGGATGCCCGAGCCGGTGCCGACGTCGAGCACCCGCCGCGGCGGTCGCGGGGCGTCAAAGGTCCGGGCCAGGGCCTCGAGGCAGAGCCGGGTGGTTTCGTGGGTGCCGGTGCCGAACGCCATGCCGGGGTCGAGATTGACGACCGCCTCCCGCGGCCGGGCCCGGTAGGGCTCCCAGGTCGGCTTGACGACCAGGCGTTGTCCGATGTGCAGAAGCCCGAAATGCTGCTTCCACCCCTCGGCCCAGTCCTCCTGGCGCACCGTTCGCAGCTCGGGCAGTCGAGCTGAAAGTCCGGGGACGATTTCGGCCAGCCAGCTCAGCCGGTCTCTGACCTGCCGGCGCAGCGCCTGCGGGTCTTCGCTGGTGTGGAAATAGGCCTTGATCCGACAGGGCCCGCGAGTCGGTTCGTCGGGGTCCGGCGGGACGAAGGTGTCGAGGGGGCGCTCTTCCACGGTCACCCCGTCACAGCCCAGCTCCGCCAGTTCGTTGCAAACCAGGTCCACACCGGTCGCCGGCACGGTCAGTTTTAATTCAAACCAGGCACTTTTCATCCGTTCTGTTTAACAGAGATAATTGGTGAAGGCAATAAAAACCTTGACAAAACGGCGGAGTTTGAGTCTAATCTGTGGCATAATTTAATGAGTCGGCTACCCTAAATGGTATCAAATCGCCGCCCGACCCGGCAGCTTTCGACCGGGGTTGGCCTTTCGGTGCTTGCGACCGGTAGCAGGCCTGCTACAATCCTTCTAATGAATCTTAATGGGAGTTTCGATGCCCGCCGCCCAGCCTGTCTATCTTCTTTCCGACGCCACGGGGGAGACCGCCGAAAAGATCGTCATGGCGGCATTGACCCAGTTTCGCGAGAAGACCGTGCGGGTGAAACGTTTCAGTAACGTCCGCGGCAAAAACCAGGTTTACGAGGCGCTGGACGAGGCTCTGCAGCGACGGGCCTTTGTCGTCTACACTATCGTCAACCGGGAGCTTGCCCAGCTGGTGCACGACGAATGCGATGCCCTCGGTCTGCCCTGCCTCGACCTGATTACGCCGCTGCTTCTGAAATTCGCCGAATTCTTCGGCCGTTCTCCGCGCCAGACGCCGGGACTTCTGCACGGTGTCGACGAAGAGTACTTCCGGCGTATCGAGGCGCTGGAGTTTTCCGTCAAGCACGACGACGGCCAGGAGGTGCGTAATCTGCTCAAGGCCGACATCGTGTTGGTCGGCGTCTCCCGGACCAGCAAGACGCCGCTGTCGATCTACCTGGCCCACCGGGGCTGGAAGGTGGCCAATGTACCTCTGGTCAAGGGGATCGATCCTCCGGAGGAGCTTTTTCAGGTCGATTCCGGCCGGGTCGCCGGTCTGGTCATCGATCCCCAGCGCCTGTTGGAACTGCGGGCGGCGCGGCTGCGCAATCTCGGGCAGGACCCCCGGGCGGCTTATGCCGACTATGAAGAGATCGAGGAGGAACTGCGTTTCGCCCGCAACTTCTTTCGCCGCCACCCCTGGGTGATGGTCGACGTGTCGGGCAAGGCGGTCGAGGAGACGGCGAACGAGGTTCTGGTCAAACTCAAGCTCAAGTGAAACCGTGGCCCGGCGCCGCTTCCCGGTGACGGGCAGGAAAGGAATTTTCGGCCGGTGATGCCGATTCCCGGATAAGTCAGAAACGAAAAGGAGTCAATTATGAAAATCCTGGTGGTGGAAGACGAAAAGAAGGTGGCAAGCTTTATCAAGCGCGGCCTGGAGGAAGAAGACTTTACCGTCGATGTCGCTTACGACGGCGAGGAAGGCCTCCAGATGGGCGAGACCAACCCCTACGACCTGATCCTGATGGACGTGATGCTGCCCAAGATGGACGGTCTCGAGGTCGTCAAGGAGCTGCGCAAAAAAGAGAACAAGACGCCGGTGCTGTGTCTGACGGCCAAGGACAAGGTCGAGGATATCGTGGCCGGCCTCGACTCGGGCAGCGACGATTACCTGACCAAGCCTTTCGCCTTCGCCGAGCTCCTGGCCCGGGTCCGGGCTCTGGCACGCCGAGGCACTCAGGATCGCGGCGCCGAGATCCGGTTTGCCGACCTGCGTCTTGATCCGGTGGCCCACAAAGTCTGGCGTGGCGACAGGGAAATCGACCTGACGGCCAAGGAATACGGCCTGCTCGAATATTTCATGCGCAATCCCAACCAGGTGCTCACCCGCACCATGATCGCCGAGCATGTCTGGGATTACACCTTCGACTCCTTTACCAACATCATCGACGTCTACGTCAATTACCTGCGAAAGAAAGTCGATCGGGATTACGAAAAGAAACTCATTCACACGGTCCGCGGCGTGGGGTACGTGCTGAAGGAGGAATAGCTTGTTTCCACGCTCCCTGCGTTTTCGACTGACTCTCTGGTATGGACTAACCCTGGCCGTCATTCTGACGGCCAGTGGTTTGTTCTGGCACGTTTATCTCTCCCGCGAACTGCGCGTCCACATCGACGAAAGACTCGGCATTATCGCCGAGGACGTCGCTTCCTTTCACCTGTCCAACCATATCGATCTGCCCAACGGCGAGCAATCCAGGCAAATCCGCTGTCAGACCCTCGAGGATTTTATCCGGCGTCACAACTGGGGCGAGTACGTCCAGATCGTCGATGACCGGGGCAGCATCGCCTGCTCTTCGAGCAACCTGAAGGATTTCAAGCTGCCGCTGGAAAAGCGGGCCCTGCAGAACGCCGCCCAGGGTCTGCCCTATCTCCAGACGGTTCATCTCGGCGAGGAAACCACCATTCGCCTGCTGACCTATCCGCTGGTGGTGGAGGGAAAGGTCGTCGACCTTGTCCAGGTGGGCGAGGGCCTGCAGTCGGTCGAGGCGGCCCTTAGCGACCTGCGCCTGATTCTGCTGACCTTCAGTCCCCTGGCCCTGCTGGCAATTTCGGTGGGTGGCTGGTTTCTGGCCGGCCGGGCGTTGTCCCCGGTGGTGCGCCTGACCCGCGCGGCACGCACTATCAGTGCCGACAACCTCCACCAGCGCCTGCCGATGGCGAACACCGGCGACGAGATCTCCCAGCTGGCCCAGACGATGAATACCATGCTCGGACGTCTCGAGGAATCCTTCAACAAGGTGCGGCAGTTTACCGGCGATGCCTCGCACGAGCTGCGCACGCCCCTGGCCATCCTCAAGGGAGAGACGGAAGTGGCCTTGCGCTGGGCGAAGGACCCGCAGGAGCTGCGCAGCACCCTGGAGTCGAACCAGGAAGAGATCGACCGCATGGAGCGCATCCTCGAGGATCTGCTGACCCTGGCCAAGAGCGAAGCGGGGGAGCTGCGGCTGGAGGTCGCCGAATTCAGCCTCAGCGACCTGCTTCAGGACCTCTACCTGCAGGGCCGCCTCCTCGGCGACAGCAAGAGCATCGCCGTTTCCCTCACCCTGCAGGTCGAAGAGGAGATCCGCCTCCGCGGCGATCAGCTGCAGCTGCGGCGGATGCTCCTGAATCTGATCACCAACGGCGTCAAGTACACCCCCGAAGGCGGCAACGTCGATATCGACCTCGCCCTGGTCGGGAACGAGGCGGTGGTGACGGTGGCCGATACCGGCATCGGCATTCCGAAGAAACATCTGTCGCGCATCTTCGAGCGTTTCTACCGGGTCGACGAGGCCCGCAACCGGGAGGTCGGCGGCACCGGCCTCGGCCTGGCCATCGTCAAGTCGATCATCGAGGCCCACGGCGGACGCATCGAGGTGAGGTCGGTTCCCGACAAGGGCAGCACCTTCACCGTCTATCTTCCCCTGAACGGGCCTTCCTGAGTCCCGTCGTTCCTCCCCCTCCGGCAATTGACAAGTTCCCGGGACGTGATTTACTTGTCACCCTGATACGAGACCGTTTCCGGAGGTGCCCATGGAGAAAAAACTCTTTTTTTGGCTCGCCCTGGCGCTGCTCTCCTGTCCACTCGTCCCGTCGGGGCCGGTCGTGGCGGCAACTCCCGACTTCGTCTCCCTGGCCGAGGCACTCAAACCGGCCGTGGTCAACATCAGTACCGAGAAGACGATCCGGCCGAGACGACCGACGATGCCCGGCCCCGGCTCGCCCTATGACCGCTTTTTCGACGAATTCTTCGAGCACTTCTTCGGCGATCAGCCCGACCGGCCCCGCAAGCAGCGATCGCTCGGTTCCGGGTTCGTCATCTCCGCCGATGGTTACATCCTGACCAACGACCATGTGGTCAAGGGTGCCGAGGAGGTCAAGGTGACGCTGGCCGACGGGCGGGTATTCGAAGCCGTTATCCGCGGCAGCGATGAAAAACTCGATCTGGCCCTGTTGAAGATCGAGGTAGACGAAGACCTGCCGGCGACGCGGCTGGGCGACAGCGACAAGTCGCGGGTCGGGGAATGGGTCATGGCCATCGGCAATCCCTTCGGGCTGGAACAGACGGTGACGGTCGGGATCGTCTCGGCCAAGGGCCGGGTCATCGGCGCCGGTCCCTATGATGATTTCATCCAGACCGACGCCTCGATCAACCCGGGAAACTCCGGCGGTCCCCTGTTCAACAGCCGGGGCGAGGTGATCGGCATCAATACCGCCATCGTCGCCGGCGGTCAGGGGATCGGATTCGCCATTCCCGTCAACGCCGCCCGCAACGTTATCCTCCAGTTGCGCGAGGTCGGTCACGTCACCCGCGGCTGGCTCGGCGTATCGGTGCAGGAGGTCTCCAGGGAACTGGCCCGCTCCTTCGGCCTGGAGGAGGCCGAGGGCGCCCTGGTGGCCGAGGTGATCAAGGATTCTCCGGGGGAAAAGGCCGGCCTGAAACGAGGGGATATCATCCTTTCCTTCGATGGGGAAAAAATCGGGACGATGCACGACCTGCCCCGGATGGTGGCGGCCACCCCGGTTGGCAAGAAGGCCGAAGTCATCGTTTTTCGCGATGGCCGGCGCAAGAAAGTGGTGGTCGAAATCGGCCGGATGGAGGCCGAAGGCGGCCCGGCAAAGGCCGTCGGCGAGGCGGACTCCCTCGGTCTCACCGTTGCCGTTCTCACCCCGGAGCTGTCCCGACAATTCGGTTTGGAGGCTGAAAGGGGCGTGGTGATCAACGCCATTTCTCCGGACGGTCCGGCGGCCGATTCGAACCTGCGCGCGGGCGACCTGATCCTCGAAATCGACGGCGTCGAGATCGCCGGCATCGTGGATTTCAACCGGGCGGTGCGCGAGGTGAAGCCGGGTCAGGTCCTGAGGCTGCTGGTCCAGCGGCGGGAGAATCTGCTCTACACCACCCTCAAGGCCGAATGATCCTCACGGTTGCCGGGTCCGGGCTCCGAAGCCTCCGGCAGCCGGTTTTCCGCCGTTTGGTACAGGGCTTTCCGGAGAGGCGATGCGATCGGTTTACTACCCCCACCTGGTCAATGGCGCCTTCGGCGACCCGGCCCTCTACGTGCGCCTGGCCCACCGCGGAGAGGCCCTCCTTTTCGACTGCGGCGATCTGCACCCTCTGACGACCCGGGAAATTCTCAAGATCCGGAAAGTCTTCATCTCGCACGCCCATATCGATCACCTGGCGGGGTTCGACCACCTGCTGCGCACCTTCCTCTACCAGGACTCCCATCTGCACCTCTACGGTCCGACCGGCATCGCCGAGCGCATCGCCGGCCGGCTCTCCGGCTATACCTGGAACCTGACCGGCGGTTATCCCTTCGCCCTTACCGTCTTCGAATGGCGTCCGGATGAGGGGCGGCAGGTGACCTTCCGGGCCGACAATGGCTTCCGCCCCGAAGACGAAAAGGTCTGGCCGTTGCGGGAAGGGCTTCTGGTCGACACGGTGGCCTATCGGGTGCGTGCCTCCGCGCTGAGCCACGGCGACATCGTCTCGCTCGCCTTCGCTCTCCAAGAGCCGCTCCATGTGGCGATTCACAAGGATGCCCTGGAGCGCCGCGGCTACCTTCCGGGGCCCTGGCTGACCCGCTTCAAGGATCAGGTGCGCCGGAAGGTACCGGAGGATAGCGTTCTGGCCGTTCCCCTGGCCGATGGCGGGCAAGTCGATCGATCCCTGGGGACGCTGCGGCGGGAGATCGCCCATCTGGAGCGGGGGATGAAGATCTGCTACGTGACCGACGCCGATCCCTCGCCGGAGAACTTCGGTCGGATTACCGCCCTGGCCGCCGACGCCCATCTGCTCGCCATCGAGGCGACCTTCGCCCACCGGGAGCTGGAGCGGGCTCGCCAGCGTGGTCACCTCACCGCCCGGCTGGCCGGGGAGGCCGCCCGGCAGGCCAAAGCGGCAAGGCTGCTGGTCTTCCACCACTCTCCCCGCTATCAGGACCGGCCCCGGGAGCTGGCCGAAGAGGCCCGCCGCGCCTTCTCTTCCTGATCCCGGGCGCGTCGGTCGGGGGGGCTGGCGGTCAGCCGGCTTGCAGGTGATGGAACAGGGTGGAGAAGACGGCGGCGGACAGGCCGAGGAGCAGGGTCCAGAGACCGTTGCGGATCAGGGCGTATTTGCGGGTCAGGCGGTAGCGACCGAGATAGTAGAGTTCGTGCAGATAGGCGTCGTAGAGCCTGTTCCGGTCGGTGATCGTCTCCCGGAAGCGGTCGGTGAACTCCTCCTCGGTGAGCTGGGAGAAGGAGCGGAAGTAGAAGAGGTTGACCCGTCCCTTGGCCTGCAGGGGCGGAATGATGGCGAAGATGGAAAAAAGGATCGCCAGGATGCCGGTGGCCAGCAGAAGAATGGTCGAGAGCAGGTCGAGTTTGGCGAACTGGGTCAGGGTGATGGTGATCACCAAGGAGGCGGCGGTCATGATCATCGAGGCCTTGGTGTCCGCCATCTGGTTGAGGGTCATGTGTTTGGACAGGTTGGCCCGCAGGGCATTGCTGGCCAGCAGCCGCGGGATGAGGGGCTCATCCGGGGGAGAAGGGTTGTCCATGAAGGCCTCCTGAGGGGGGAGTTTGCCGCCAGTATATACCCTCGGCGGAACCTTGGGAAGGGGGAGTCGATTCTGCCGCGCCGCACCCGAAGCCGGCGGACTCTCGCTGCCGGCCTCGGGAAGCAGTGACAACTGTGCAATAGCACAGTGTCTTTTCCTTTCGACTGTGATATCTTTTCGCAAATGAGACTTACCCTTAAACGGCAGATCCTGCTGGCCCCGGCATCGATATTGCTGGTGATGACCCTGCTGCTCGGGTTCCTCCAGTACACCTACTGGGATCTGTCCCAGAAGCGCCAGGAGTTGCGCAACCTGCATACGGTTTTCATGGCGCTGGCCGAGGCCGACATGGTCTCCCAGCGCATGCACGGACTGTCGACGTACCTGACGAGCAAAAAAGTGGTCGAAGTCGCCGTTCTCGAGGAGATGGCCGAGCTCTATACCCGCCTGCGCGGGGCGCTGGAGCGGATTCAGCAGATCGCCCCGCTGCAGGACGAAAGCCGGGTTCTGCTCAAACAGGTCGTCAACGATCTCAACCCCGAGCGCCGTTTCGACCCGGAGCGCTATATCTCCGCCTTGTCGCTGCTGCGCCCCCAACTCGTCGCCCTTGCCGAGCTGACCCAGAAACAGCGCGACCGGGTCCGGGATGTCCAGGCCGAGGATATCGACGAGCTCGTCGCCCGCACCACCTTCGTCTCCATCCTGGTCCTGGGCGCGGCGATCCTGCTCGGCATCCTCCTCTCGCTCGCCTTCGCCCGGCGCATTTTGCGCCGCATCCAGGTCCTTTCCGACGGCGCCGGCCGCATCGTCCGCGGCGACCTTTCCCCTCCCCCCGCCCCGGAAAGGGTTCGCGACGAACTGGACGATCTGACCGTTTCCATCAACCGGATGACCGAACAGCTCATCCACGTGGTCGGCGCCGAAAAAATCCTCGAGGGCGCCGAGGAAGAACGGCGACGGATCGCCATGGACATCCACGACCAGACCCTTTCGGACCTCTCCTCGGTACTGCGCGGGGTGCAGGCGATCAAGGCGCACGAGGTCTGTCGTGAGGAGGCCGCCTCTCTGGAAGAAGACCTGCAGCGGGCGATGGGCAACCTGCGGGAGGTCATGGACAATCTCCATCCCCAGACCCTGGACATTCTGGGACTGGGGGCGGCGCTGCAGTCGCACATGGAGCGTCACCTGAGCCGTGACAACCTGCCCGAGTATCATTTCTACATCTCCGCCGAGGCCGAAGAGACGCAGCTCAAGCGCCTGGTCAGCCTGACCCTCTACCGGATCGCCGTCGAGGCGGTTCACAACGTGATCAAGCATGCCAAGGCGACGCGTTACGAGGTCAATCTCGATCGCCGGCGGGATGCCTATCTGCTGTCGGTGGAAGACAACGGGGTCGGTTTCGATGCGGGGTCGGCGAGTTCCGGCGACGGGCGGGGGCTCAACAACATGCGGGAGCGGGCCAAGGCGATCGGCGCCCGGGTCAGCTGGAAACCCTCGCGGTTCACGACGGGAACCCGATTCGAGCTGCTGCTGCCCCTCGAGAGCAGCGGCGAACAGAGGTGATCGGTCATGGAGAAACTCAACATCCTCATCGCGGAAGACAATCCCAAGGACATGGAATTTCTCGAAGGCCTGGTCGTCGAGTGGGAGGAGCCCTGCCAGATAGAGCGGGCCAACAACGGCCAGGTGGCGCTGGAGCTGGCACTTAAGATGGAATCTCCCCTGGTGGTGAGCGACATCCAGATGCCTGAGCTCAACGGCGTCGATTTCGGCAAGGCCCTCTGGGAGCGCAAGCCCCAGGCCCGGATCGTTTTCTGGAGCCAGTTCAAGGACGAGATGTACGTGCGGACCCTGGCCCGGATCGTCCCGCCGGAGACGGTTTACGGCTATGTCCTCAAGTCGAGCACGCGCGAGAGGATCGCGACCGCCATCCGGACTGTTCTGCTCGAGGAACAGTGCTGGATCGATCCCGAGGTGCGCAAGGTG
>Ga0102953_1000266_pt1 | contig 37677 bp, 31 predicted proteins | sample SalPon2A_C_D2_MG_FD_78509 | JGI IMG/M metagenome (GOLD analysis project Ga0102953, IMG submission 78509) | Soil microbial communities from South San Francisco under conditions of wetland restoration - Salt Pond MetaG R2A_C_D2_MG | ecosystem: Environmental > Terrestrial > Soil > Wetlands | place... | reverse complement strand
CGACTTCTCTTGTCAAAGATCCAGCGCCTCCGTCGCCCCATCGCGCGTCTCAAATCCATCACTCGCGCGCCCGGGCCGGGCCACTTCCCTTGCCTACCTCAACTGCTTCCGTCTGCCCTGCAGCACCCAACCGCCGTTCGCGGCTGATTGCCCAGGGAACCTACATGTCTATCCGCTCCATTTCGCCCAGTCAAGAGGGAAATGTGAGAAAATCGACATCCCTGCAATCAATAGTGATTATCGCCGTGGAATTCCTGCCAGTGGCTGTACAGCACGAAACAGACGATGGCTACCAGCAGGGCCATGGCGGCAATGGTCAGCATCATGTCCATCCTAGCTCGTCCCCTTCAGCAGCGCCAATCCATACCCGTGGCATCTCTCTCAGCTGGCCTTCTGCTGGGAGTCTACCCGCTTCAGCCCGAACTCACGGCAGGCCAGTTCCACGGCGATTTCAAAGAAGTCCTTGGGCAGTTCCACGTAGCGCACGGACTTGCCGGCGCGCCAGCAGACCTCCTCGTTGGCCAGACCGTGCCCCGAAACCTTCTGGTAATCGTACCACTCGAACGCATTGAGGTACTGCAGCCGCGTCACTACCAGCCGCCCGTGCTCCTCGGACTCCAGCACCGGTCCTTGCACCTTGGCGTTCTCGCCGTCCACGCTGCGGCCCAGGTAGATCCGGAAGTCCTTCTTGCCCCAGATGAACTGCAGCGTCCACACTCCGCCCCGCTCTTCCTTGCTGAAGATGGCGAAGGTGTTGACGCCAATGGTGTGCGTACTCATCGTTTCCGTGGTCACCGTCGCTCGCTCCTTCCCACGCACCCTGATCGTCATTGCCTCGATTTGCGCGTCAATCGCGCCGGGACCCTGCCCCGGTGCGCCGCGCAGCGTCACCGCTCAGACTAACGGGGCTCGTGGCGCCGGGGCAAGAAGTTTCTCACCGCTCCCACGATCGCCTCGCTGCCTTCCGGCTCCGCCCAGTGCACCTCGGGGTGCCGGCGGAACCACGTCAGTTGGCGCTTGGCGTACTGCCGCGTGCGCCGTGCGATACGCTCGGCAACCGCGGCCAGCGGTTCCGCAGGCTCCGGCATATCTGGCTGCCCACCGGCGCCCAGCCACTCGGCGATCTCCCGGTAGCCAATGGCCTGCATGGGCTTGAGCTCCGGACCATAGCCGCGGGCCAGCAGCGCCTGCACCTCGTCAACCCAACCCGCGGCCAGCATCTCGCGCACACGGCGGTCAATGCGCTCATACAGCGCAGCGCGCTCCCAGCGCACGCCCACGGCAAACACCCGCGCCGGCTCGCGCAGGAACGGCTGCTCGCGTCGCCAGGCACTGAGCGGCCGGCCCGTCGCCTCGTACACTGCCAGCGCCCGCGCGATGCGCACCGGATTGTTGGGGTGGATCGACGCGGCAGCCTCCGCGTCCACGGCTGCCAGCAGCTGGTACGCGGCTTCACTCCCGGCGCCCACCCGCGCCTCCACTGCGGCCTGCACGGCAGCCGGTACCGGCGGCACCTGCACCAACCCCAGCACAAGGGCGCGGTAGTACAGCCCCGTGCCACCGCAAAGGATCGGCACCCGGTCACGCGCGACGATGCCGGCGATGGCCGCCTGCGCGTCGGCCACGTACCGCCCCGCCGAGTACACGTCGTCCGGCTCGACCACGTCGATCAGGTGGTGCGGCACGCGCTCGCGCTCGGCCAGCGTCGGCTTCGCCGTGCCGATATCGAAGTACCGGTACACCTGCATGGAATCGGTATTCACGATCTCCCCGTCCAGCGCTTCGGCCAGCGCCAGCGCAAGCCCGGACTTGCCACTGGCTGTCGCGCCCACCACCGCCACAAGCGGCGGTAGCGCGTCCGGGGCGGGGATTGCCCCTCGCGGAGAGCCGCTCACGGCACACCTCCTGCGCCAACGCTTGACAGATATCCGCTGCACTCAGCTAAGATCGGCATTGACTTGATTGCACACAGTCTCATATTGAGATTAAAGCCCATCCAAGGCTCTTTGTTGAGCCCCCTCGCACCCCAGTGCTCCGCACCATGGAAGGTGACGGCCCCAGGTGGATGGTGAGGGCGGCCCGGCCCATGCTGAAAGTCCGCGCCGGGCGGATCCGCAAGCCAACCAGCACACCCAGGTGATCGACCGATGAGCCAAGAAGCGCCAGGCGGCATCGCAGGCAAGCTCCTGCGGGTGGACCTCACGTCCGGCAAGGTCTGGACGGATACCTTCAGTGAGCGGGAGTGGCGGGACTACCTCGGTGGTGTCGGCATTGGCGCCAAGATCCTCTACGAGGAGGTGCCGCCCAACGTGAACTGGGACGATCCGGAGAATCGTCTGGTGTTGGCCACCGGGCCCTTTGCCGGGTTGCCCGTGTGGGGTACGGGCGGGCTCACGGTGATTACCCGCGGAGCCATGACCAACGGGGCCACCTCCACCCAGGCCAACGGCTTCTTCGGCGCGAACCTGAAGTACTCCGGCTACGACGCTATCGTGCTGCAGGGTCAGGCACCCGAGTGGGTGTACCTGTACATCCAAAACGACCGCGTGGAACTGCGCGATGCCAAGCACCTGCTCGGCAAGGACACCTGGGAGACCCAGCAGTCGCTCCAGGAGGAGACCGGCTTCCAGGGCCACCAGCTGAGCGTCTACACCAGCGGCATCGCGGGCGAGAACAAGGTACGCTTCGCCGCCATCCATGGCGACTACGGCCACGTGGCCAGCAAGAACGGCTGCGGCGCCGTGCTGGGCTCCAAGCGCGTGAAGGCCGTCGCCATCGTGCGGGGCAGCCACGCCCTGCACGTGCACGATGCCAAGGGGCTGTACGGCGTGGCGGACAAGATCGGCCATGACTTGCGCACGGATCCCACGACCAAAGGTCTGTACCAGTTCGGTACGCTGCCCGGCGTGCGCAACCTCTCCAAGCTGGGCGTGCTGCCCATCAAGAACTACACCACCAACGAGTGGCCCGAGGGCGTGGACACCGACCAGTGGGAAGCGCCCAACCTCCGTGATGGCTTTGACCACCGCGGTCACCAGTGCAGCGCCTGCGGCATGCACCACTGCCATCAGTCCGTGATCGCCCGTGGCAAGCACAAGGGCGAGATCGTGGACGAGCCGGAATACGAAGGCTGGTCCGGAGCCGGGTGGACCATCGGCTGCACCGATCCGCAGCAGGTCGCCTGGCTGACCACGCAGGTGGACCGCGCCTGCGTGGACATCAACGAGTTCGGCTGGCTGATCGGCTGGACCATGGAGTGCTACGAGAAGGGCTACATCACCAAGGAGCAGTTGGGCGGCATCGACCTCAAGTGGGGCGACGCGGAAGCGGCCAATCAGCTCCTGCAGATGATCATCCGGCGCGAGGGCTTCGGCGACGTGCTGGCCGAGGGTGTCAAGCGCGCCTCGGATAAGCTGGGCGGACCCGCCGCCGAGTGCGCGGTCTACACGATGAAGGGCTCCAGCCCCCGCGGGCATGACCACCGCGGCCGCTGGGAGGAGATGCTGGACACGGCCGTGGGCAGTACGGGCACACTGGAATCCGGACAGATGGTGGCCCCGCAGGAGCTGGGCCTCCCGCTGCGCATCAACCCGTTCGATCCGGAGGCGGTCTCGCGGATAGTCGCCGGCATGCTGGGCCGGCGCCACTTCGAGGATTCCCTGGGCACCTGTATCTTCACCACCCGCACGACCCTGGAGAATCTCTGCCAGGCACTCAGCGCCGCGACGGGCTGGGACTACACGCCCGAAGAGGCCATGCGCTTCGGGCGCCGCACGGCCTGCCTGCTGCGCGCGTTCAACGTGCGCTCGGGCATTGGGCCGGAGCTGGAGATGCCCTCCAAGCGCTATGGTTCCAGGCCCCATAACGGCCCGGCTGCCGAGCACAACGTCATGGAGCACTGGGAGTCCATGATCGCCTCCTGGTACGAACGGGTGGGCTACGATCGCAAGACGGGCAATCCCAAGGCCGAGCTGCTCAAGTCCCTCGGTCTGGAAAAGGTGGCCACGGACATCTGGGGCGCGCAGGCCTGACCTGCCGCCCTGCAGGGCCCGCGGCCGTTGGTCGTGGACCCACCGCCCCCCCCTCACCATCGCACCGCCGCCCGGCACCCATGACCAGCGCAGGCCCATCCAACGGCACCATCACCGTCCACGTGGACCTGATCTCCTGGGTCAACCAATTCGTGGACGGCCCCGGCACCGGCACCACCGAACTGCAGGAGCAGGTGCGCGCGGGCGATACGGTGCGCACCGTGCTGAAGCAGGTGTCCGAACGCTTCCCCAAGCTGAAGAGCTCGCTGTGGGACGAGAATGACCGCAGTCAGCTCGGCCCCCACATCGAGATCATCGTCAACGACGCCATCCTGGGCGTCAGCCACGAGTTGGACTCCTCCGTGCAGGACGGCGACCGCATCACCCTCACCGGTCAGTACATCGGCGGCTAGCCGCCCCTGCCCTACACGCTCAGACGGGCTCCAACCCACACCAGTCCGCTATGAACAACGCCATGGTCTGCGTGTTGCGCCGCACCGACTCCAGGTTCACGCGCTCGTTGAAGCCATGGATGCTCTCTGAGGTGGGCCCGTACACGAGCGCGGGAATGCCTGCATAGAGCCCGTAGAAGCGCGCATCGGTGGTAGCCGTGGTGGGGACGCGCCGCAGCGACTCCCCATAGCAGGCGCGGTGCGCTTCGCCCAGCACGCGCGTGGGCTCGTCGGCGCCGCTCAGCTCGTACCCTTCCGCCAGAAAGCCGTGGTAAACGATCTCCGGCGGGTAGTCCGCCAGGAAGGGATTGTCCTGCGCGGCCAAGCGCACACAGTCCTCGATCTCCCTGCGCGCCGCCGCCAGGTCCTGGCCCGGGAACACGGCGATGCGCACGTCGAAGGTGCACCAAGCGGGCACGCTGGAGGCCCAGTCCCCGCCCGCGATGCGGCCGATGTTGAGGTTGATCGGGTGCGCCTCCTCCCGCCACGCCGGGTGCCGGCGGTCGGCACTGTTCCAGTCCGCCTCCAGCCCATGCAGAGCCTGGATGATGGGCCACGCCGCCTCGATGGCGTTGGCCCCCGTGCCGGCATAGGCCACGTGCACGGGCCGTCCCTTCAGCTTGACCTGGAACCAGATCACGCCCACCTGCGCGGATACCAACGCCTCGCCGAGCGGCTCGGGAATCAGCGCCGCATCGGCGCGGTAGCCGCGCTGCAGGCAGGCCAGGGCACCATTGCCCGTGCACTCCTCCTCCACCACCGACTGCACGTACACGTCCGCGGCGGGCTGCAAGCCCAGCGCGCGCAGGGAGTCCAGCGCATAGAGGCAGCCGGCCAGGCCCGCCTTCATGTCCCCCGCGCCGCGTCCATACATCCACCCCTCCTCCACGCGCGGCGCGAATGGCGGCGTGTCCCACATGTCCAGCGGGCCGACGGGTACCACGTCCACGTGCCCGTTGAGGATCAGCGAGCGCCCCTGGCTGCTGCGGGAACGGTGCGCGCCCACCACGTTCCACGCGTTGGCATAGTCGGCATGCACGGGCGAAAAGCCAGGCAGGTGCGCAATCTCCTCCACCTCGATGCGCCAGCGGTCCACCGCGTAGCCCCGTTCACGCAGGGCGCCTGCCATCACGTCCTGCACCGTGTGCTCGGCGCCCCGCACGGAGGGCTGACGCACCAGTTCGGCCGTGAATTCCACCTGCTCGTCGAAGCGGCGCTCCACGGCATCCAGGATCTTGCGGGTCAGTTCGGCGTCCGGCATGGCGATTTCTCCAGGGGTCGGTGCATGGGGTTGCGGCGCGGCCCGCCCTTCAGCGCAGCGACCGCGCCGGCGCCAGCGCGCCCTCGGCAAAGCGCGAGAAGCGCAGCGGCGCGATGTCCAGCGAGGGCCGGCCCTCGCAAATCAGCTCCGCCATCAGGCGTCCCACGATGGGCCCCATGGCGAAGCCGTGGCCGGAAAAGCCGGTGGCGAAGTGGAATCCGGGGACAGAGGTCGCGCCCAGCACGGGAATCAGGTCCGGCAGCGTGTCGATGATGCCCGCCCAGGCGTGGGCAATGCGGATCTCTCCTAGGGCGGGGAAGTCGCGCGTGAAGGTGCGCAGGTTGTACTTCACCGTGGCGGTGTTGGGCGGCGGTTCCGCATCCACCGTATGGGCAAAGGGATGCCGCCACGCGCGCGTGCCGGGCACCGCCCGCAGCAGGTCCCGCAGCAGTGGCCGGCCCACGTGCAGCGTAAGCATTTCGCGGTTTTTCCGGTAGTTGGGCAGGAACCAGCGCAGGTGCCGGAACGCCTCCAACGTGAGGTCGTAATCTGCAGAGCCCGCGCTGACGCGGCCCAACCACAGGCTGCCGGAGCGGGTCTGGCGGAAGGCAACATCCAACCCGCGCACGGCAAGTTGTGTGAAGGGCGCCACGGGCTCGGTCTCGCACACGGTGGAGCGCACGGAGCGCACCGGCAGGTCCAGGCCCAGCGTCCGCGCCAGCCGGGATGAGTGCGCGCCGGCGGCGCAGATCACCGTATCCGTGCGCAGGCTGCCGCGCTCGGTCACCACGGCGCTCAGCCGCCCGCCTTGGCGCTCGAATCCCTCCACGGTGCAGTGATGGTACAGCAGGGCCCCCGCTCGCTCGGCCGCCGCAGCCAACGCCAGCGTGGCTTTGCCCGGGTGCGCGTGACCATCCGACGGTGTGTGCAGTCCGCCCCGCACCGGCACGGCCAACTGCGGCAGCAGCGTCCGTATCTGCTCGGGCGTAACCATGTAGGAGTCCGCGCCTGCGGCCTGCTCCAGGCACGCCCGCTGCTCGTAGTGCGCAAGGTCGGCCTCCGTGCGGGCCAGGGCCAGCATGCCGCCCGGCACCCACTCCACGTCGGCGCCCAGCTCACTCTCCAGATCGCGCCAGAGGCGGTTGCCCGCCACCATCAGCGGCAGCTCGGCCGGGTCGCGATCCTGCTGACGCACGAAGCCCCAGGCGCGGCTGGATTGCTCGCCGGCAATGCGGCCCTTGTCCAGCAGCACCACGCGCACACCCCGCCGCGCAAGCTGATAGGCGCAGGCACACCCGACGATGCCACCGCCGACTATCACGACGTCCGCCTCACGCTCCAGCGGCTGTTCCGGCCCGCGACCCACCATGCGTCCGCCTCTCGTCAATTGCACCGACGTACCCGACCAGCCTAGCCCTCCTCCAGCCGGCGGCGCACCTCGTGGGGGATGGGAATGGCCTTCAGGCGCTTGGGGTCTTCCGGATGCGCCGCCCCCCAGATGCGCACCTCCTCGCCCTTCACCGCCTCGATATCTCCGTTGTGGATGGTGTGGGAGACGATGAAGGCCTTCTCGTGCCACTCCGTGATGGCGCTGGTGCAGATCAACTGGTCCTTGAGCCGGCATGGATAGAGGAAGCGGGCGCGCACGTCCACCGCCGGGAAGCCCTTGGCGTGGAAGTCCTGTTGGATCACCTCGAAGGTTAGCCCGGCGGTGTAGAACAGGTTCCAGGAGGCCGAATCGAAGAAGGCGTAGAAGCGGGGGTAGAACACGATCCCGGCGGGGTCGCAGTCTGCCCACTCCACGGTGAACTCGGTCGTGATGGTTCGCATCGCACGCTCGTCAAGGTTGCCGAAGGCGGCTGTGCGCCGCCCTCGCGGCAGCCACGGCCTCACCCTGCTTAGCTGGCCCGGGGGCTTCGGCGCAAGCCCGCTGCCGCGACGGCCCCTTTGCTGCCGCCCCGCCCGCGCTCGGGACAGGCCTCGTGCGTTGCCGGCGTGTCATGCCGGGCACTACGGGATATGCGCCGCTCGCGGCCAGATCCCGCCTCCAGTACCACTGGAGCGGCGGTCGGCCTGATTCTATCGCCTGCTGGCGCTCGGCATTGGGTGTGCTATACTATGAGATTAACCGCGGGCCAATCATGCCGGTGGCAGCACCGCCCCGGGATCCGGCCGCGTCACGACAGTGCCCTACCGCAGGCAGACCTTGAAGAATCCAGCCACGCTCCCCGCCGACACCGCGTCGGGTTCCTGGAACGGCAGCGAGCGCCCCGTGATCGAGGGCCTCGCCTCTCCCGCGCCCGAGAACATCCGCAACATCGCGATTATCGCGCACGTCGACCACGGCAAGACCACGCTGGTGGACCACCTGCTGCGCCAGAGCGGCACGTTCCGCACCAACGAGGCGGTGGAAGAGCGCTACATGGACTCCATGGATCTGGAGCGGGAGCGCGGCATCACCATCGCGGCCAAGAACGCGTCGTTCACGTACAAGGGCACCAAGGTGAACATCGTGGATACCCCGGGCCATAGCGATTTCGGGGGCGAGGTGGAGCGGGTGCTGGACATGGTGGACGGCGCCATCCTGCTGGTGGACGCCTCCGAGGGGCCGCTGCCCCAGACGCGCTTCGTGCTCAAGAAGGCGCTGGAGCAGAACCTGAAGCTGATCGTGTGCATCAACAAGATCGACCGGCCCGATGCCCGCATCAACGAGGTGCTGGACGACCTGTTCGGGCTGTTCATCGACCTTGGCGCCACGGACGAGCAGGCCGAGTTCGACACGATCTACACCGTGGCCCGCGAGGGCCGCGCCACGCTCGATCCCGCCCACCCGGGCGAATCGCTGGAGCTGCTGCTGGACTGGATCGTTGAGAAGCTGCCGCCGCCGCAGGCCGATCCGCACGGCTCGCTGCAATTGCTGGTCTCGAACATCGATTACAACGATTACGTGGGCCGCCTCTCCATCGGGCGCATCCGCGCAGGCGCCGTGCGCGTGGGCGATACGGTGTTGGTGGTGCAGGAGAATGGCCAGCGCACCGAGCGTGTGCGCGCGCTGTATGCCTTCCTGGCTGGCCGCCAGGTGGCCGTGGAGGCTCTGGGTGCAGGCGATATCGCTGTGGTGGCGGGCATCGAGGACATCCAGATCGGCGACAGCCTGACCGATGTGGAAGATTCCCGGCCCCTGCCGCGCATCCGCGTGGATGAGCCCACCGTGGCGGTGATGGTCTCCGTGAATGACGGCCCGCTGGCCGGGCGCGAATCGAAGAAGGTCACCGGTCGCCACATCCGCGAGCGCCTGCACCGCGAACGCCTGCAGAATGTGGCCATCCGCGTGGAGGATACGGAGTTCACCGACACCTGGAAGCTGATCGGGCGGGGCGAGCTGCAGTTGTGCATCCTGCTGGAGCAGATGCGCCGCGAGGGCTACGAAGTGGTCGTCAGCAAGCCTCAGGTGGTGCTGCGGGACGAGGGTGGCCAGAAGCTGGAGCCCATGGAATCCGTGGTGGTGGACGTGGAGGAGAGCTACACGGGCATCGTTACGCGCAAGCTGGGCGAGCGCCGCGGCGTGATGACCCACCTCACGAATCGCGGCTCGGGCCGGGCGCGCATGGAGTTCCACGTGCCGGCGCGAGGCTTGATCGGCTACCGCTCCGAGTTCCTCACCGACACGCGTGGCACCGGCCTGTTCAACTCGCGCTTCGATGGCTACGAGCCCTTCAAGGGCGAGATCAGCTCGCGCACCACCGGCGCCCTGGTGGCCGACCGTGCCGGCAGGGCCACCGCCTATTCGCTGTGGAAGCTGGAGGAACGCGGGCAACTCTTCATCACGCCCAACGTGGAAGTCTACGAGGGCATGATCATCGGCGAGCACAGCAAGGACGCCGACCTGGACGTGAACGTGACCCGCGAGAAGAAGCTCACCAACGTGCGGTCCTCGGGCAACGACGATGCAATCCGTCTCAGCCCCGTGCAGCCACTCACCCTCGAGCGGGCGATGGAATGGATCACCGAGAATGAGTTGCTGGAGGTGACGCCGGGCCACGTCCGCATCCGCTGCCGCCAACTGCAAGCCAACCAGCGCTCCCGCAAGTAGCACCCCCCTTCTCCCCACACCACCCAACCCAGGTCCCCCGCCCGCGCACCCGCGCGGGCGTCGCAGAAGCGACCACGCAGCCCTCATGGCGGTTGCGTGCGCCGTCTATTCGCAGTAAGGGTCGCTATCATTCGATGCTGAAGCATCCCTGAGCTCCCGGCGGGAGCGTGCGAATGGAGGCTGCGCAATGGCGGTAACCGGCACCAAACCACCGTTCCGGGCGGATCACGTGGGCTCACTGCTGCGTCCGAAGGCACTGCTCGCGGCCCGTGCGCAATACCAAAAGGGGCAGATCACCGCGGCCCAGCTGCGGGAAGCGGAGGACGCCGCCATCAAGCATGCGGTGGCGCTGCAGGAGCAGGTGGGCCTGGAGGGAGTGACGGACGGGGAGTTCCGCCGCACCTTCTTCCACGTGGACTTCCTGGAGCAACTGGAGGGAGTCTCGGTGAAGGGCGGGCTGCCGGTGAAGTTTCACAGCCGCACGGAAGAAATCGAGTTCTCACCACCGCGCCTGGAAGTCTCGGGCAAGGTGCGTCACACGCACAGCATCCAGGGCGCGGACTTCGACTTCCTCACAGCCACCACCCACCGCACTCCCAAGGTGAGCATCCCCTCGCCGACCATGCTGCACTTCCGTGGCGGACGCAAAGCCGTGGATGCGACGGCCTATCCGGACATGGAGGACTTCTTCACGGACCTGGCGCGGGCTTACCAGGAGGAGATCAAGGACCTGGCCGCACGGGGCTGCACGTACCTGCAACTGGACGATACGAACCTGGCCTACCTGTGCGACCCCACGATGCGGGAGCGCACCCGCCAGATCGGTGAGGACCCCGACGCCCTGCCACGGCTCTATGCGCGCATCATCAACGACGCCATCAGCACGCGCCCGTCCGGCATGACGGTGTGCGTGCACCTGTGCCGGGGCAACTTCCAGAGCGCCTGGGTGGCCGAGGGCGGCTACGAGCCCGTGGCCGAGGTGCTGTTCAACGAAATGGACGTGGACGGCTACTTCCTGGAGTACGACGACGAGCGATCCGGGGACTTCCAGCCGCTGCGCTTCGTGCCCAAGGGCAAGCGCGTGGTGCTGGGACTGGTCTCCAGCAAGACGGCCACGCTGGAGCCCAAGGACGCGCTCAAGCGGCGCATCGAGGAGGCCAGCCGCTACGTGCCGATGGAGTACCTCGCCCTCAGCCCCCAGTGCGGCTTTTCCAGCACCGTGGAGGGCAACAAAGTCAGCGAGGACGACGAGATCCGCAAGCTGGGACTGGTCGTGGAGGTGGCGGGCGAGGTGTGGGGCTAGAAGCGGGGATCGGGCAGCGCCCTGGCGGCTGCCGCCGCCAGGGATAACAAGCCGCGGTGCAGGCGCTCAGCCCGACCAGGACCGGCGGGCGCCTGAGCGTGGCCGGCCACCGCGCCGCTGGCCGCCGGGCGTGAAGGACGACACCGAAATCACCGCCGCGCCGCGACCGGCAGCGGGTTCCTGGCCACCGGTTGCGCGGCGTGCGCCCCCGGAGTTCGCCGCACCCGAGCGCCGACCCGCACCGGCCGAAGTCGCCGGATTGACCCGTCGTCCTGCAGCAGGCGCGTTGGCGGGCGGAGTCGCACCAGCGATGCCCGGCAGATTCACCCGCACGAGACGCTGACCCGTCAGCCGCTCGATGTTGTTCAGCTTCACGCGATCCTGCGGCCCCACCAGCGAGATGGCCTGACCCGATGCACCGTTGCGGCCCGTGCGGCCGATGCGGTGGATGTAGTCTTCCGCCACGGTGGGCAGGTCGAAGTTGATCACGTGGCTCACGCCCAAGATGTCGATCCCACGCGCCGCCACATCCGTCGCAATCAGGATCTGCAACCGACCGCTGCGCAGCGCGTCCACCGTGCGTTGGCGGGCGTTCTGACGCATGTTGCCGTGCAGCGGAGCGCAGGCATGGCCGCTCGCCGTCAGGCGCTTGGCCAGCCGGTCCGCTCCGCGCTTGGTGGCCGTGAACACGATGGCCTGCGTCATGTCCGGGTCGGCCAGCAGGTGCGTCAGCAGGGCGTGCTTGTGCTCCGGGCTTTGCGCCAAGTGCAGGCGCTGGGTGATGCCCTCGTGCCGCACACGGGCAGAGGCGAGCTGGATGCGCACCGGATCACGCATGAGCTGGCGCGAGATGGTGAGCACCTCGCCCTCCAGCGTGGCGGAGAACAACATCGTCTGGCGATTCGTGGGCAGTGCCGCGGCAATGAAGCGCACGGGTTGCACGAAGCCCATGTCCAGCATGCGGTCCGCCTCGTCCAGCACCAGCAACTCCAGGCGCGAGAAATCCACCAGCCCGCGCTCCATGTGGTCGATCAGACGGCCCGGCGTCGCCACCAGGATATCCAGCGGTTCGCGCAGCAGGCGCTCCTGCGGGGCATAGCCCACGCCGCCGACGATGATGCCGCAGCGCAGCTTGGTGTGGCGGCCCAGCTTGCGGATCACGCCTTCCACCTGGCCGGCCAGCTCACGGGTCGGTGCCAGCACCAGCACGCGCGGCCCGCGACCCTTCGTTTTGGACGGCTCCAACAGGCGCGCCAGCGCGGGCAGCGCGAAGGCGGCCGTCTTGCCGGTGCCGGTTTGCGCGGAGGCCATCACGTCATGGCCCTCCAGCGCCGGCGGCAGGGCGCGCGCCTGAATCGTGGTGGGTTCCAGGAATCCTTGGTCCTTCAGGCCACGCAGCAGCGGCTCGGGCAGCCCAAACGCCTCGAAAGACGCGGGCACGGGGCTATCGGAGGGGATGGGTTGGGGCAGGGTCTTCGTTGGTTGCAGCAATGCGAGCTCCTCATCCACCTGCCACAGGCGGACATAAGGGGGACGAGCCGTTTTCGCGGGAATCGCTCCTGTTGTGGCAAGGGAGCGCCCGGGCTCTAGAGATCGCCGACCTGTCCCACAACGGGGCAGCACGGCAGCGTCGCTGACCGGAACACAGGTGGAAATACGATACCAGGCGGGGTCGGAGACGGGATAGTCTTCAAGCTACCTGTTCATGCAAGAAATGGCCACAACCAAATGAGTTGCTGACAAAAGTGCCAACAGCGAGCGACAAGCCCCCGCCCCTGGGAGCCCGGGAGACCCGGCTGATGCGGCGGCACGGGCGGCCCAGCCCGCTACAGCCGCGCCATCACCTTGCGGGAGAAATCCTCGACGAGGCGGTACTGGTTGGTCACGCTGGGCAGAAACATGAGCTGCCCCAGCCCCTGGGCGTCCAGGTCGCGCATGCGCTCCACCAGCGCGTCCGGCTCGCCGACGATGGCCACCGCCCGCACCAGCTCCGGCGTGACCAGCGGCGCTTCGTCCGGGCGCATGTAGGTGTAGTGCGAATCGTGCAGGCGGATGTGGCGAACCTCGCGCGGCACCTCCTCCATCAGCGCGCAGTAGCGCTGCCAGATGGGCCGCATGAAGTCGGGCGGCTCGCCGCCGCTGCGCATCCACTTGTCGTAGGCGTAGTGCACGGAGGCCATGATCGCCGGGCCGTACTCGCGCACGACGCGCTCCGAGTTCAGCGCCTCGCCGCGCTCCAGCACCACCACCGGCGTGAGCACGCAGGTGAGAAAGCCCTCCGGGGAGCGACCCGCGCGGCGGGCACCTTCGCGGACGTGGCGCAGGGCGTCTTCCACGGTGGGCACGCGCGGAATGGAGAACACCAGCCCATCGCCCAACTCGCCTGCCAGCTCCATGGCCCGCGGACCGAAGCCCGAGACGTACATGGGGATGCGTGGCTCCAGCGCGTAGAAATCGAACTCGCGCATCAGCAGCTCGATGGGCGCCGTGTGCCCGCGCAGGGTGTAGTCGACGCGCCGGCCATCCAGCAGCGCGCGCACGACGCGCAGGTACTCCGCGTATTCGGCGATCTTCATGGGCGACTGCCCCATCAGGCGCATGGCCGTGTTGCCCGTGCCGATGCCCAGGAAGGTGCGCCCCGGCGCCAACCGGTTGACGGTGGCAATGGCGTTCGCGGTCACGGGCGGCAGGCGCAGCGGCGCCACGGCCACGCCCGTGCCCACCTTCATGGTGCGGGTCTGCTGCGCCACCAGGGCCAGTGTGGACCAGACCTCCGAGTAGATCATCTGCGTATCGGTGACCCAGGCGTGGGTGTAGCCCAGGTTCTCCGCGTACGGTGCGATGCCTGTCTCGTCGATTTTGTTGGGGATGCAGACCCCGAATTCCATGCTGCCTCGGTGGGAAGGTGCGTGATGCGACGAACGGCGCCATAGGCGCACGGTTGCTGGGATTGGACGGCGGACGGCCTCAGCGCATGACCAACGTCATCTCCGCGTCCTCCTCCCACGCGAAGTGGCCCTCCGCACAGCGGCAGGCGCGCTGGAAGTGCCCCGGCACGATCACGTCGGCCATCTCCACGATGCGGCGGATGCTGCGCGAGCCGTGCTCCATCGTATCGAAGGCCATGTCCGGCCGACCGAGCAGCCACTCCTTGGGATACTTCACGGCATCGCCCGCCAGCACCACCGTGCCCTCGGCCGTATTCAGCGCGAGAGCGCTGCTGCCGGGCGTATGCCCGGGCGTCAGCAGGAAGCGCACGTCCTTGGCGATGTCCGCCTCCTCGTCCACCAGAGTCAGCCGGTAATCCTCCAGCAGTTCGCGGATCTTCCAGGGGATGTACAGGTCGTCCGGGTGCGGCTTGGCGGCATACTCCCACTCGCGGCGCGCCAGGATCACGTGCGCCTGCGGGAACAGGTCGATATTCGCCGAGTGGTCGAAGTGCAGGTGCGAGAGCACCACGATGGGGATGTCCTGCGGGCGGTAGCCCTTGGCCGCCAAACCCTCGATCAGCGCACGGCGATTGGAGTAGTGGCCCGTGTCGAAGAGCATGGCGCCCTCGGACGTCTCCACCAGGCTCAGGTTGGCCAAACCCATGAAGGCGTTGCTGAGCTTGAAGCTGCCGCCCTTGACGATGATCTCGTAGCTGACCATGGAGGGGCCTCCAATTGGAGCGCTGCCGGCGGGCGCCGGCCCGCGCGGGTGCCGCGTCGGGCGTCGCTTCAGGGAGCGGCTGGGGGCTCGGCCTCCAGGCCCAGGTAGATGTGCTGCACCTGTGGATTGTCCTCCAGTTCGCGCGCGGAGCCCTCCAGCACGGTGTGTCCCGTCTGCATCACGTAGGCGTAGTCCGCAATCTCCAGCGCAAGCTGCACGGACTGCTCGGCCAGCAGCAGCGTGAGCCCCTCGCGCTGAAGAAGCTGCAGACGCTCGTAGAGACTCTCCACGATGGCAGGGGCCAGCCCCAGCGAGGGCTCGTCCAGCAGCAGCAGCTTGGGCTCGCTCATCAGGGCCCGGCCCAGCGCCAGCATCTGCCGTTCGCCGCCGCTGAGCGTGCCGGAGCGTTGCCGCCGGCGCTCGGCCAGACGCGGAAACAGGCCGTAGACGCGATCGAGGTTCTCGGCCACGCGCTTGTGGTCGCGCAGGGGCGTGCCCCCCAGGCGCAGGTTCTGCTCCACGGTCTGGGTGGTGAACAGGCTCCAGCCCTCCGGCGAAAGGGCCAGCCCGCGCGAGACAATCTGGAAGGCCGGCAGGCGGGCAATGGATTCGCCACGCAATTCGATCTGCCCGGCGCTGGGAGACACCAACCCTGCGATCGCTTTCAGCGTGGTGGTCTTGCCCGCGCCGTTGGAGCCAAGCAGGGCCACCGTGGTGCCCGCGGCGACCTGAAAGGACACGTCCGCCACGCCGATCAGGTCGCCGTAGCGCACCTCCAGGTGGGTCACCCGCAGTTCGCTCATGCTCTCACTCGCTCGTTCTCGTTCAGCTCGCATCAAACGCTGGCGCTCGTCTTGCGCTTGCCCAGGTAGGCCTCGATCACCTGCGGATCGTTGACGACCACCTCCGGCTTGCCGCTGGCGATCAGCTCGCCCTGGTTGAACACCACCACCCGGTGGGCCAGGGAGAGGATCACCTCCATGATGTGCTCCACGATCACGAGCGTCACCCCGGAGCGGTGTATCTCCCGCACCAGCTCGATGGCTTGGTGCACTTCCGTGGGCGTCAGGCCGGCCAGAGCCTCGTCCAGCAGCATCAGGCGCGGCCGAGTGGCCAGCACACGCGCGATCTCCAGGCGTTTGCGGCCTGGTGTGCCCAGGCGGCGCGCCGGCCGATGGGCATGCGCGGCCAGCCCGGTGAATTCCACCACGCGCTCGGCCTCCTCGCGTGCATGATGGCGATTGGCATGCCGCAGAAAGGCGCCCACCATCACGTTCTCCAGCACCGTGAGGTCCTGGAATGTGGCGGGCACCTGGAACGTGCGGCCCATGCCACGCAGCGCGTGCGCCTCGGGAGTGCCGCGGGTCACGTCGTGCCCGTCGAAGAGCACCTGACCCTCGGTCGGCGTCAGGTCGCCCGTGAGGCAGTTGAAAAACGTGGACTTGCCCGCGCCGTTGGGCCCAATCAGCCCCACGATCTCGCCCTGCTCCACCCTCAGGTCCGCCTCGTGGACGGCCATGAAGCCCTGGAAGGACTTGCTCACACCCTTGGCATCAAGCAGCACGGGCCACCTCCGCCGCTTCGGCTCGGTTGGCACGGCGTGTCTGCCAGCGCTGCCAGATCTCCAGCAGCCCACCCGGCTCGAAGCGCGCCAGCACGAGAATAATGCCGCCGTAGAGGATGTAGGTGAGCCCCGTTCCCCCGCCGCCGAAGAGGCTGTTGGTCATGTTCTGCAGCGGCACCAGGATCACGGCGCCCAGCAGCGGACCCAGCAGTGTGCCGGCTCCGCCCAGCGCCGCCGTGATCACCATCTCCACGGAAATCAGAATGCCGAAGGCACTGGTGGGATCGATGAAGCCCACCATCAACGCGTACAGGGAGCCGGCCAGCGAGGTAAACGCCGCGCTGAGCATGAACGCGTACAGCTTGTAGCGTCGCACGGGCACACCCAGGCTGCGGGCCGCCCTTTCGTCCGCCCCAATGGCGCGGAGATAGTAGCCCATGCGGCCGCGGCTGATCCAGTAGGTAAGCCCCAACAGCACCGCCAGCACGCCCAGGTAGATATAATAGTAGGGCAACGAACTGCGGAAGGTGAGATCCCAGACCGTGCGCGGCACGGCCGGGCCCATCTGACCCACGGCACCGCCTACGAACTTCCAGTTCGTCACGACAATGCGCACCAATTCCGCCACGGCAATGGTAGCCATGGCGAAGTAGTGCCCTTGCAGGCGGAAGGTGGGCGTACCTATCACCACCGCCACGGCGCAACTGATCAGCAATCCGACGGGAATCCCGGCCAGAGGCACATAGCCCCAATGCTGATAGAACACCAGCGGCGTATAGGCCCCAATCCCGAAGAACACCGCATGGCCGATCGATATCTGCAGCGCGTAGCCGCCCACCAGATTCCAGGCCGAGGCCGAAATGGCCGACAACAGCACGAGCGTGATCATGCGCTGATAGAACGGCCCCTGCACCACCAGCGGCGCACCCAGCAGAATCACCGCCAGCAGCAACCATCCCCGCTTCATCAGGCAGTCCCCAGCAGGCCCTGCGGACGCACCCAGAGGATAGCGACGAACAAGGCGTAGACGACCACGTCCTTGAAGGCCGGGCCGAAGTAGTAGGCGGACAGCGACTCGATCACGCCTATCAGGATGCCCGCCAGCAGGGCCCCGGGCACGCTGCCGAAGCCGCCCAGGGACACCACTACGAAGGCGATCAGGGCCAGCGACTCTCCCACGCCGTAGGAGATGGGATAGTACATGGCGATCATGGCACCCGCCACGCCCGTCAGGGCGGCGGAGAGCCCCCAGGCCAGGGCCTGCATGCGGTCCGGGCGAATGCCCATTAGCATGGCCGCGTCGCGGTTCTCCGCCACAGCCAGAATGCGGCTGCCGACGGCCGTGCGCGTGAGCAACAGGTGCAGCCCGATGGTGAGCAGCACACCCACCACACCCCCGACCAGCTTGGGTATGGACACGTAAATGCCCAGCACGTTTTCCGTGCCGCTCAGGTAGGTATCCGGCAGGGTGACGAAGTTGGCCGAAAACACGAAGAACGCCGCATAGCGCAGGAACAGCGCGAGCCCGAAGGTGGACAAAATCTGCCCGATGATGGGCCCGTCAAGCACATAGCGGATCAACGCGAAGTAGACCACCACCCCCAGCACGAACAGCGAGGCGGCCGCGACGATGGTAAACAGCACCGGGCCGCCGGCCACCCAGGTCATCGTGAGAAAGGCCGCGAACATGCCAAGCATCACGAACTCGCCATGGGCGAAGTTCACGAAGTTCATCATGCCCCAAATGAGCGTGAGCCCCGAGGAGAACAGGGCATACACGCCCCCCAGCAGGAGGCCTTCGACGATAACCTGGATGACGATCATGGGACGGCCCGCCTATTGCCAGCCCTTGTAGGGCCATATCACCGGCGCCAGGGCGCGATCCGTCGGCCAGACCGTGACGTAGTCGCTACCTTGAAGCTGGATCAGGTACGTGGCGGCCAGCTCGTTCTGGCCGGAGCTATCGAACTTGACGCCCTTGTATCCCGTCATCACCTGGGACGAATTCATGTTCGTCTCCACCAGGGCCTTGCGGATCGCATCCGGGTTGGTGGAACCGGCGCGGTTGATAGCGTCGGCCATCACGAAGAAGGCCTCCATGCAGCGGGCGCTCGGGTCATCCATGGGCTTGCCGGTGAGCTTCTTGTACATCTCGTTGATGCGGTACGTGGTGCTGCCCGGCTTGCCCACCGCCCAGGCGCTGCGGCTAATGACCCCCTGGGTGATGGCGCCGACAGCCGGGATGAACGAGGGATCGTTGAAGCCGGCGTCATCGCCGATCACCATCTTGGGCTTGTAGTTCAGGGACTTCATGGTCTTCATGTACAGGATGGTGTCCTGCGTGTAGCTGATGAAGATGATGACGTCAGGGTTTTTCTCCTTCAGCTGCAGCACTTGAGCCGAGACGTCCGTCGTGCTGGCGTTATACGCGATGTCCGCCACCACGTTGTAGCCGTGCGACGTAGCGGCCTTGGCCACCTCCTCACCCACCGAGGTGCCGTAGTCCGTGTTCTCGTGCACCACGCCCACCGTGCTCACGGAGTGCCCGGCCTTCTTCATGTCGTTCAGGAACTCCATGTAGTTCTGGCCGAAGGTCGGGGCGATGGGCGTAACGCGGAAGGTATACTTGAAGCCGCGCTGCGTGATGTTCGCTGCCACCGAGTCGCCCACCACGAAGGGGATGCCGTAGCGCTCGGCCACGGCCGTGGCGGCGAAGGTCACCGAGGAGTGGTACGAGCCCTCGATGGCAACGACATGGTCCTGGTTGATCAGGCGCAGGGTGAGGGTCTGCCCCACCGACGGGTTGCCCTGGTGGTCCACCACGACCACCTCCAGCTTGGCACCGCCCAGGTTTGGCAGGCCGGCGGTGGCCGCCAGGGGCAGGTTGCTCAGCTCGGGATGCTTGTTGTTGATGATCTCCACGGCCAGTGCCCCGGCCGCCTTCTCGTGCTCGCCCGCCGCAGCCGCGTTCCCGCTAAGGGGCGTGAGCTGTCCAATCTTGACGACACCTGCCCCATAGACCGTCGTCATGGCGCCGGCAATCAGCCAGACCACCATGATCATGAGTGTCTTGCGCATGGTTTTCTCCCTCTGACATGTGTGCTGTGGCTGCCCGGCGCTCCAAGCCGTGCGCCCCCTTCGCCGCACCACAAGCGGGCACGGCGACCACCGCCGGCTCCGTGCCGGGCAGGACACGGCCCCGCGGGCTCCCCTCAGCGGAGAGCACGGTGATTTCAGTCGACTGCTTCGGGCGGCGCAATCTAGAACACCGTGTACCTAGCATTCTCGCCGGGCCAACGGCAAGGCGGTTTTGCGACGGGCCAGCCCGGCCCGGCCCGTTTGGTCCGCAAGGGCTGCACGCCGCGGCCTCACACGGGCCTCCCGCGCGAGCTAGAGCCGGGCCATCACCTTGTCGGAGAAGTCTTCGATCACGCGATACATGCGATTGAGCGGGGGATAGAGCATGACCTGCTGCAGGCCCTCGCCCTGCAGCACCCGCAACTGCTCGAGCAGTTCGTCCGGCGTGCCGATAAGGCACGTGCCGCGGATCAGTTCCGGTGTGAGGAAGCGGGCCTCGTCGGGATCGAGCCAGCTGTAATGCGACTCGTGCAGCAGGCGATGGCGGATCTCCGCGGGACGCTGATCGAGAAACGCCAGGTAGTCCTTCCACACCCCGCGCGCGTAAGCCGGGGGCTCCCCGCCCACCTCGTCGTGGCGGGCCACGAGATAGTGCATGGCGCTCATCACGGCCGAGCCGCACTCCGCAATCACCCGCGGGGATGTGACGGGCTCGCCCGACTCCAGCACCACCACGTTCATCATGGCCGAGGTGTAGAAGCCGTCCAGCGCCCGCCCCGCGCGCTCGGCGCCGCTGCGCGCGTGAGCCAGCGCCTGGGAGATGGTGCCCCCACGCGGAAAGCCGGTCACCAGGCCGTCCGCCAGCTCACCCGCCAACGCCTGTGCCTTGGGCCCGAAGCCGGCGATGTAGAGCGGCACCGGATGCTCCACATCGATGAATTGGAACTCGCGCATCTGGAAGGTGATGCGATGGGTCTTGCTGCCCAGGGTGTAATCCACGTCCTCCCCGCGCAGCAGGGCCCGCACGATGCGCACATACTCCGCGAAGGCCTTGAGCGGCATGGGACGCTGGCCGATGGTACGCATGGCCGTGTGACCCGTGCCCAGCGAGCAGAAGGTGCGTCCGGGCGCCAACCGGTTGATAGTGGCGATGCCGTTCGCCGTCACGGGTGCCAGGCGCAGCCCCGGCACGGAGACCCCCGTGCCGAGCTTCATCGTGCGCGTGGCCTGCGCGGCTAGCGCCAGCACCGCGAAGCAGTTGGAGCGGAGCATCTGGCTGTCGGTCACCCAGCAGTGACTGTAGCCCAGGTTCTCCGCGTGCGTGATGTAGCCGATCTCGTCGACCTTCGCCGTTACGATGCCGAAGTCCATGGCCGGGGCCCCCGCTGTGCCGGATGGTGGAGGGTTGGTCGTGCACGGCGCCATCCCCGCGGCGCCACGCTCCCTCCCGATAGCACGGTGGCGGCCCCGGACACCACGCCCTCACCGAAGGCTGGGCGTGGGTCCGCACCGGGATCAGCCGTGGCCGGCTCCGGGTGCGTTCAGACCGAGCAGGGCCCGCACGTCGCGCGCAAGCCGATCCGGCCCCACCGTGTCGCCGCTCGTGTAGAACTTGCGGATGCGTCCTTGGGGATCGACCAACTCGATCACGTCGTTGTGGACGATGTCGTAGTCCACGTGAGCCCGCCGTGCCAGGGCGTTTTCCACCTCGGGCTGTACGGGCACGATGTCGCCCGGCAGGGGCTGCCGGTCGGCCTCTCCGCTCGCCCGCCGGTAGTCCACCAGGAAGCCCTGGGTCACCACACGCCGCACGGCCTGCGGGTCGCCCACCAGATACTGCCAGTGCAGATCGTGCGGATCCCAGCCGTACTGCGCGAGAAACGCCCGCATCTCCGGCGGCCCGGTGTGGGCCGGGTCCACATTAAACGCCACGAGTTGCACGCGGTCGGCCAGGTCGGTGGGCAGCACCTCCTGGCGCATGAAGTTGGTGAGGTGGGCGGCGATGAGCGGACAGACGGTGGTGCAGTAGGGGAACAGGAACGTCACCACCTGCACCTTGCCGCTGAACTGGGCGGAGCGGACGGGCTGGCCGAGCTGATTGGTGAAGGTGTAATCGGGCGCTTGGCCCAGCACCGGCAGCGGCGCCCCCGCGGCCTGGCCCTGGGTGCGCCCCAGCCAGTAGGCGCCACCGGCCAGCAGCACGGCGAACACGAGAGACCTGGCGATCCAGGCCCTCAGCCACCATGGGGTACGGCCCGAATGGACTCGCATGGGCGGCACTGCGTCCTATGCCATGGCCGCGTCGCGCCACTCGCGCACGAGCCGCCACAGGCCGAAGGCAATCAGCCCCACAGCCAGGGCCGGCCGCAGATAGCCCGGCATGCGCAGCAGCGGAATGCCCATCAGCATGAAGCTCACCGGCAGATAGTACCGCCACAGCCAGTACGCCCCGGGCGTGCGCACGGCCCGCTGCCAGTAGGGAAAGATCAGCGACAGCACGGCCAGCGTGAGGAAGAACAGCGACCAGGGCCGCACGAGGAACAGCACCGGATCCCAACTGATCGCCATGGCCCGGCTGAGGTTGACCTCCGCGATGGGGCCCAAAATCACGCCCAGCACCATCGGCGCCAGGGGAAATCCAAATACGCGCATCTGGTAGCCCAGCACGCCGAAGAAGAACAACGTCCACACGTCGAACATGATGTTGTTCAGCGCGAACACCCCCACCGCGCAGAACAGGAAGATCACCGCCGCCAGCACGTACTTGGGCACGCGACTGAGCCGCAGGAAGAAGCGCAGGCCCAGCGACTGCACCGCAATCATGATGAAGTGCGCCAGGAAGAACGAGACGAAGATGCCGTAGCTCAGCACCGGTTGCTCGGTGATGAACGTGGGGCTGGGCGCCAGGTTGTGAATCAACAGCGCGCCCAGCATGATCGCCGTCACCAGGTCGCCCGGAATGCCCAGCGCCATCATCATTGTGAGCGCACCACCCGCCGTGGCGTTGTTGGATGCCTCAGAGGCGATGATCCCCTCCGGTATGCCCGTGCCGAATTTCTCGGGGTGCTTGGAGGCCTTCTTGGCCTGGTCGTAGGAAAGGATGTTGGAGATGCTTTCCCCCGCCGCGGGCAGGAGGCCGATGAAGATGCCGATTGCTGAGGCCCGCAGCAACGCCAGCGGGCGCTGCATGATCTCGCGAATCGCCTGGCGGTGCTGAATCTTGACGGCCCGCGCGTGGGTCTCGATCAGCGCCTCCTTGGCGCTGGCTGGGTCTTCGATGTCGCTCATGAGCTGACTGAAGGCGAACAGACCCACCAGCACGGGCAGGAAGTCGAAGCCCTGCCTAAGGGCATCCATCCCAAAGTTTAGCCGCGCGATGCCGTTGACCGGTTCCTCGCCCACGCAGGCCAGCAGCAGGCCCATCAGCCCGGCGATGCCGCCCTTGAGCATGGATTCGCCGGACAGGCTGGCGATGATCGTGAGCGCGAAGAAGATCAACGCGAAGAAGTCCCACGGGCCGAACTCCAGACCCAGCCGCCCCAGCACCGGCGCGAAGACCATCAGCGTGACCGCGCTGATGAGGCCGCCGAAGAAGGAGGCCCACACCCCGATCCCCAGGGCCAGGCCGGGCCGACCCTGGCGGGCCATGGGGAAGCCGTCGAACGTGGTGGCCACGGACGCCGGCGTGCCAGGGATACCGATCAGGATGCCGGCCAGCAGCCCGCCGGAGAGCCCGCCCACGTACACCCCGATCATGGTCGAGATGCCCTGGATGGGCGTCATCCCGAAGGTGAAGGGCAGCGTGAGAATGATCGCCAGGGTGATCGTGATGCCGGGAATGGCCGCCGCCACAATGCCGGCAAGCACGCCCGCTGTCATCAGGAGCAGATTCTGCAGCGCGAAGACCGTCTCGAAGGCGACGGCGATGTTGTGAAAGAGCACGGCTGATCGCTGGGTGGGGGAATTGGGGAAACGGGAATCCGGATCAGAAGAAGATGCCTTCCGGCACGAACACGAACAGCAGAAACCGGAACACGACGTAGATGCCGCCCGCGAACCCGATGGAGACCATTAGGATGAAGGGAATCTGGCGCGGCGAGCGCGGGCCCAGCAGCCAGAGCATGGCGGCCACGTACAGCGCTCCCGAGATCAGGAAGCCCAGCACCGGCATGGCCACCACCAGCAGGAAGAACAGCACGAAGCTGCCGATCACCGTGCGGTACTTGAAGATCGTGCCGCGGATGTTGGCGAGCGTGATGCCGCCGCGCGGATCGAGCCCCGTGCTTTCGCGCAGACCCTTGATGAACAGAGCCAGACACAGCGGGATGAGCAGGGTCAGCACCACCCGAGGAAATACCGCGGCGCTGAGCGAGATGTAGGGCCGGGGCTCGATCTGGTACGTACCCCAGAGCATCAGCCCGCAGAAGGCAAGGAGCGCCAGGCCCAGCTTGGCGTCCGTGTGTAGCCGCATGCGAAAATCCGTTGCAGAGAGATAAAGCCGGGGCGCCGCGAGGGCGCCCCCGGGAAGGGGCCGGTCGATGCCGGCTGACTGAAGTTACTTGATGAGGCCGACGGCCTTGGCGATCTTCGTGGTGGTTTCCACGTCCTTCTTCAGGAAGGCCGTATAGGCTTGCTGGCCCTTGAAGTCGATCACAGTGCCCTTGCCCTCGATGGCCTTTTCCACATCCGGCAGTTCGACCGCCTTGTGGAAGACGTTTTCCCAATACTTGATCACCGGCTCCGGCGTGCCCAGGGGAACGAAGATGCCGCGGTTCACCCCGTAGATCACATCCACCCCCTGCTCCTTCAGCGTGGGCACATTGGGCAGGCGCGAATCGCGCTTCTCCGTGGCGATGCCCAGGGCCTTCAAGGAGCCCTCCTTCAGGTATTGCTGCGCGGAGATGATGTTCAGCTCGCCCAGGTCGATGGTGTGGGCCAGCAGGGCCGTCATGCGCTGCCGGGTGCCGTCGTAGGGCACGTACTTGAACTTGATGCCCGCGGCATTTTCAATCTGCAGCGGGAAGAAGTGGCTCGTCGAGCCCAGCGTCGCGCCGTACAGGATCGTGCCCGGAGCCTTCTTGGCGGCCGCGATCAGCTCCGTCATGTTGTTCCAGGGCACGTCCTTGTACGCGGCCACGATGGACGGCGTGTGCGTGAGCAGCGCGACCGGAGCCATGCCGAAGTAGTTGAAGTCAATGCGCCCGCTCAGGTAGCTGGTCTGCATCGAATCGTGCCCGGAGAACAGCGTGCAGCCGTCCGGCTTGGCGCCGGCGGCTTCCTTGGCACCCTTGTTGCCACCCTGGCCGGAAATGTTCACGACCGCGATATCCTTGCCGGCCACCTTCTGTGCCGCATTCACGACGGTGCGCATGATGATGTCGGTATCCCCGCCCGCGCCCCAGGGGATGATGAACTTTACGGCGCGGCAGGGCAGCTCCACAGCCTGCGCGCCCGTCGGGACGACCAGGGCCAGCAGCGCCAGAGCGGCCACGAGCATTCGAATTGCTTTCATGGGAGTTCTCGTCCAGTCAGTTCAGAATGGGCGGGCGCCGCGGCAAGCCACCACGGTGCGCACCTTCGACACAGCCTTCCCCCAATATCCCGATTCCGCAACGCCGTGTGAACCACGGGAGTCTGCCACGGCAGGACCTCTGTAAGGTCGGTACGCTCCAGGGGCAGGCTTGTCAACGCGATGGCGCAAGCCCCGCGCACTGGTTGAGCCCCGCAACGGATCGAGCGAATCGCCGCCGCCGCCACCGCTAGGCGGACGCTGCCGCCGCTTTCTCCAACGGGGCCGCCGGCGCCACCGCGCTGGCCAGCAGCGCCTCCAGCGCCCGGCCATCCGGATCGGCCAGGGCAGCCTCCCGCGCCTCGGCGATGGCCGCCGCAGCGGCAGCGGATGTGCGGCCCGCCTCCAGTGCAGGGCGGATCAGCGCGGCCTCGATGCGGCCGTAAGTGCCCGTGCCCCGCTCGTGCGTATCGCCGTAGCCCTTGATGAGCCGCGCGCACTCCGCCACCTCCATGGCCAAGGCCACGTCGCGCTCCGTCGCGCGGCGCACAAGTTCCAGCCACGCCTCGATGCGCTCCTGCTCGCGGCGAAAGCGCCACATGCCGCGTCGCCAGCGGCGCAATCCGGCCAGCATGCGCAGCCGCGCGTAACCCCACAGGGTGGTGGTGCGCAGGTGCAGGCCAGGCCGGATGCGGCCCAGCGCTGGCCAGCGCCGCGCCAGGGCGAACAACGCGCGGGCCGGCGCCTCGGGCAGGATGTCGCAGATCTCCTCCAGCCCCGGCTTGAGGAACTCCGTGATCACGACCAGATCGCCGGGCGCCGCGCCGGTCTCCGCGCGCACCCGGGCCAGCCGCTCGGGCCGCGTCTTGGCCTGGGCCACGCGGATGGCATCCTCGTAACTCATGCGCACGGCCAGGTGCCGCGCCACGGTGGCCAGCAGGTCCCCATCGGCCTCCCGCCATGGCGCCAGCCGATCCAGGTACAGCGCCCCATAGTGCGCATCCTGGTAGTCCACGAGCCGCCGCACGCCCAATTCCAGCACCTCCTGGGTCGTGAGCGGAAACTCCCGCCGCACCCGCTCCAGCAACGTGGGCACATCCGGGCCGCGTGCGCGACGGGGAGCCGCGGGCGTGTCCATCACCTGTCCCCGCACGGAGGCCAGGCCGGCCTCGAAGCCGCGCAGGTTGGCCTCAGCGGCCTTGCCCTCGGCACGGATGCCCGCACGGAAGGCATCCTCCGGAATAGGTAGACGCCCGCAGCCCGCGATGGCGCCCAGCAGCACGGAGTTCAACGGGGCCTCGATCGCGCGGGCGGCAGCTTCCAGGTCCAGCAGCAGGCTGCGTTGTGCACGCTCCTGCGCCGCCTTGCGCAGAGGTTGTGGATCGTAGCGCCCGTCGCCCATCTGCATCTTTTCGGCCGTGGTGTATACGCGGTGGGTGGAGGCGATGAGCAGCGTGCGCTCCGGCGTCACGAAGCCGCCGCGAATGGCGCGCCCGGCCTCCAGCAGCTCGGTGGCCGCCATCACGTCCACCTCGCCCGCGGCCGGGGCCAGCGCCAGCAGCGGCGCGCGACCGTTGAGGGCACTCCAGGGCTGCGGCCAGATCTCGATGTAATAGGTGGTCGCGCCCGTGCGCTGGGCCACGCCGGGAATCGAGGTCGCCTGCACAGGCAGGTCGCTGGCCTGCGCCGCGTTGACGATCCAGCTCGTCAGCACGCCGCCGCCCTCACCACCCAGCGCCGCCAGCAGCAGGGAGACGGGCCGCTCGCCCGCGAATGCCTGAAGTTCCACGCCGCTCATGCCGCCCCCGCCGCGCCATTGCGCATCCAGCGCAGGGCCGTGCTGCGCAGACCGTGCAGGGCACGCTCCAGCGGACGCGGGTTGCGCACGCGCTCGGCCTGGTAGAACGCGGGACAGAGCGCGGCCGCATGGGCCACCTCGCCGCACAGGCCGCACCCCACGCAACTCGGGTCAACCGTGGCCACGGGATCGCGCCGCAGAGGGTCGGGACTCGGCTTCACGGTGAGGCTGGGGCAGCCGGAGAGCCGGATGCACGAGTGATCGCCAGTGCACACTTCGTCATCCACGCCGAAGCGCGGGGTCACCACGCGCTGCCCGCGCGCCAGCTGTCCGGCCACCTCGCCGCGCAGGCGGCGCTGGCGGGCAAGCTGGCACTCGCCGTCCGCGATGATCACCTTCAGCCCCCGCTCGGGCGTGGTGAGCGCCTCGCGAAGCGTGTCCACCATGGTGGAGACCGAGTACGAGCGCACGCGCTTGAGCCAGGGCACGCCCAGCGCCCGCAGCGTGGTCTCGATGTGCATGCCGGGCGAGCGGCCATGCCGGCCCATGGCGCTGCTGGGGATCACCTGCTGCCCGGTGGCGGAGGTGTATCCATTCTCCATGATGACCAGCACGGAATCGCCGTCGTTGAGCAACGTGCTGATGACGCCCGTGGTGAGACCGTTGTGCCAGAAGCCGCCGTCGCCCATTACGGAGATGCTGCGCCGCTGCTGGAAGGGCGCCACGGCCGCGGCGCTGGCCAGCGACATGCCGTAGCCCAGGATGGAATTGCCCAGCGAGAACGGCTCGAAGGTGGCAAAGGCGTGGCAGCCTATATCCGCCGAGATGTGCACCTTGCCCACCTCGCGCTCGATGAGCTTGATGGCCGAGAACACGGGCCGCTCCGGGCACCCGGTACAGAACTGCGGGGGACGCGGGGGCAGCGTGGCGGGCAACGCGTCGGCTGCGTCGGCCTGGGCACCCGGCCCGGACGGCGCCGCGGCGCGCACGGCGGCCAGGTCCAGGTCGGCGGGCCGCGTGGCCTCCAGAAAGGCCAGCAGGCCCTGCTGGATTACCGCGGCGGTGTACTCTCCCGCAGGCGGCAGCAGATCCTTGCCGTGCACCCGCGTGCCCAGGTCCGCCTTGCGCAGCATCACGTTCACCTGGTGCTCGATGTACTCCGGGTTGCCCTCCTCCAGCACCAGCACGGCCTGCTTGTCGCGGCAGAACTCCGTGATCTCGCCGGGCACCAGGGGATGCACCACGTTGAGCACAAGCAGCGGCAGGCGGCTGGCGCCGAAGGCATCGCCCAGGCCCAGCACCGAAAGCCGCCGCGCCAACGTATTGTGCAGGCCGCCCTGCAGGATGATGCCCACGTCGGGCAGGTCGCCCTCGGTGCGCTCGTTGAGTCCGTGCTCCGTGATGAAGGCCTGGGCGGCGGGCAGGCGCTCATCCACCTTGAGCCGCTCGTGCGCGAAGCTCACGGGCGGGTGCGCCAGCCGCGCGTATTCGAACGTCGCCGGATCGGCCAACCGGTTGCGCGTGCTCACGGGCGGCGGCACGTTGTCCTTGGCCAGGAAGCGGCCCTGCACGTGACAGGCCCGCACGCGCAGCATCATCATCACCGGTGCATGGCTGGCCTCGGAAAGCTCGAAGCCGCGCTCCACCATGGAGACGATGTTGGGCAGGTCCGGGCGCGGATCCAGCAGCCACAGGCCGGACTTCATGGCCATGGCATGCGTGCGCTCCTGGATGACGCTGGCGCCCTCACCGTAGTCCTCGCCCACGATGACGAGCGCCCCGCCCTTCACGCCCGGCGAGGCCAGGTTGGAGAGCGCGTCCGCAGCCACGTTGGTGCCCACGATAGACTTCCAACTCACCGCGCCGCGCAGGGGATAGTTGATGGAGGCGCCCAGCATGGCAGCCGCCGCGGCCTCGTTGGCGCAGGTCTCCACGTGGATGCCCATGTCCGCCATCAGGTCTTCGGCATCCACCAGCACGTCGATCATGTGCGAGACCGGCGCACCCTGGTAGCCGCCCACATAGGCCACGCCGGATTGCAGCAGCGCCTTGGTGACGGCAACGATGCCCTCGCCATAAAAGACGTCCCCCGCCCCCAGGCGCAACGATTCCACTTCCTTCTTGAACGATCGTTCCGCGCTCACCCCGTTGTCTCCTTTGCACTCATCCAGCCGCCCACGATAGGCGGCACTCCGCTGCACCGTCCGCGCCGCCCCGGCCATCACTGCCGCCAGAGCCTGCGCCACCGACCACGCTGGTCACTACGCGTCGAAGGCCCGCTTGCCAACGCAGAGTGCTCGTCATACACACAGATTCCGCAGGCCCCCAGCCACGGGCAAGAGTACCGGCAGTGCAGGGGGAATCCAACCAAGAATCAACCCTCCGGGGCCCCGACGATCCCAGCACGGGGTTGTTCCCGTGCCCGGCGAAGCGGCGACCCGCCTACGGGTTGAGGGCCTCACTTTATCGCCATGACGACGGTCAACACAACCGCTCGCGGCACAGGTCGGCAGCAGCGGTCCCGCGCCCGACCGCGAGTCCGGGCTTGATTCGGGCGGCCCCGGGTGTTTGAATCGCCCCGCAAGGGGACAACGCACTCGCCGCGTGAAGGACGCGGCGGGCGGCGGAGCGACGTGGCCCCTGGGGGAGCCTCGTCGCACGGATGGGTCAGCCAGCAGCAGCCAGGAGAGCAACAATGGGAAGCATCATGGATCCGATTATTCCGGAGGAGCGCCTGCGCGAGATGCGCCACACGAAGCTGTGGCCGGATCGCCTCGTCACCGACTATTTGGATGAGGCGGTCGCGCAGCGCCCCGATCAGGTGGCCATCGTGGATCACAACTCCATGTCCGGCCGATCCACCACGCTTTCCTACCGCCAGCTCGCGCGGCGCGTGGACCGTATGGCGCTGGGTCTGGCCGCCCTGGGCGTGGAGCCGGGCGACGTGGTGGCATTCCAGTTGCCCAACTGGTGGCAGTTCACCGCGCTGTACCTGGCCTGTGCGCGCATCGGCGCGGTGGCCAATCCCATGATGCACATCTTCCGGCACCGCGAGCTGCGCTTCATGCTGGGCTTTGCGGAGGCCAAGGTGGTGGTGGTGCCCCGGCAGTTCCGGGGCTTCAACTATCCGCAGATGGTGGAGGAGCTGCGCGGCGAGCTGCCGGCCCTGCGCCACGTGCTGGTGATCGAGGAGCGGCCGGAAGGCTCCTTCGAGGAAGCCCTGCTCACGCGACGCTGGGAGGACGAGCAGGACGGCCCGGCGCTATTTGCCAAGCGCCGGGCCGGTCCCAACGACGTCACACAACTGCAATACACCTCCGGCACCACGGGGGAGCCCAAAGGCGTGATGCACACGCCCAACACGCTGCTGGGCAACCTGCTCTCCATCATCGGCGTGCTGGGCATGACCGGGCAGGACGTGATGCTGATGGGCTCACCGCTGGCGCACCAGACAGGCTTTCTCTACGGCATGCTGATGCCAATCGTGCTGGGCACCAAGAGCGTGCTGATGGACATCTGGAACCCGGCTGAGGCCGCGACCCTGATCCAGGACGAAGGCGCCACGTTCACCATGGGCTCCACGCCCTTCGTGGCCGACCTGACGGACAGCCCCATGGCAGAGCAGCGCGACCTTTCCACTCTGCACGTCTTCGTGACGGCCGGGGCCCCCATTCCGCGGGTGCTCGTGCAACGGGCGCGCGAGCGGCTGGGCGCACACATCGTCTCCGCGTGGGGCATGACGGAGAACGGCGCAGCTACCTGCGCGCGGCTGGACGACCCGCCGGAGAAGGTGTTCGAGACGGACGGCGCGCCCATTCCCGGCATGGAGGTGCGCGTGGTGGACGGAGAGGGCCGCCCCCTGCCCCCTGGCGAGGAGGGCCGCCTGCAGGCCCGCGGCATGTGCAACTTCGTGGGCTACCTGAAGCGGCCCGATCGCTTCGATACGGACGCCGAAGGTTGGTTCAATACGGGCGATCTGGCGCGCATGGATAAGGATGGGTACATCCGCATTTCCGGCCGTGCCAAGGACATCCTCATCCGCGGCGGCGAGAACGTGCCCGTGGTGGAGGTGGAGGGCGTGCTGTACCGCCACCCGGCCATCCAGGACGTCGCCATCGTGGGCATGCCCGATGAGCGCCTCGGCGAGCGCGGCTGCGCGTTCGTCACCCTGCGGGAGGGTCAGGCGCTGACGTTGCCGGAGATGGTGTCTTTCCTCGAATCCGAGCGCATGGCCCGCCAATACTTCCCCGAGCGGCTGGAGGTGCTCCCGGAGATGCCCCGCACGGCCTCGGGTAAGATCCAGAAATTCCGCCTGCGTGAGATGGCCACCGGCCTCAAGCCCGATGCCGTCTGAGCAGCACCCTGGCGCCCCGCGCTATGCCAGGCGGCGTGGGCCCCCATGGCGACGCTTGACCCGCCGTGGGGCGTGCGGCTACCGTGCAGCCATGAGCGAACAACCGATTGCGAGCGCCCGCGGCCTACTGGCCGTGTGGACCGACGCCGACCCCGCGGGGGAGGCGGACTTCAACGCATGGTACAGCGGACAGCACCTCATCGAGCGCGTAGGCGTGCCGGGCTTCCGCTCCGGCTGCCGCTACGCGGCGGTGGAGGGCACGTCGCCGGACGTGCCGCGCTATTTCGCGGCCTATGACACCGACGACGCAGCCGTGCTCTCGTCGCCCGCCTACAAGGCGCGCCTTGATGACCCTACCCCGTGGACCCAGCGTGTGATGCCGCACTTCCGCAACACCGTGCGCTTCGTGGGCACGGTGCTGGCGAGCCACGGACGCGGCGCGGCCGGCATTGTGCGCACGCTGCGGATCGAGCCCGCCGCGGGAAGGCGCGAGGCCCTGCGCGAGGGACTGCGGACGCTGGTGGAACGCGAGCTGGCCGGTGCGGAGGGTGTGCTGCGCGTGCGGCTGATGGTGCGGGCGGATGCCCCCGCGACGCAGCCGGCTACCCAGACGGCCGAGACGAAACTGCGCGGGCCGGACGCCACGGCCACCTTCGTCATCCTGCTGGAAGCCGAATTCACCGCGCCCCTGGACAACGCGTGCGCATCGGCGCTGTCGGCGGAGCGGCTGACCGGCCTTGGCGCGGAGGGCCCGGTGCAGGTGGCCGACTACCAACTGCTCTATGCGCTGGCGCCTTGCCTCTGAGCGGGTCTTTGCGCAGCACCCCGGCAGCGCTCAGCCCTTGCCAACGACCACGCCCATGACCCCGCCCGAACGAGAGCCACCCGGCACGGGTTGCATCGCCATTACCGGCGCCAGCCGCGGCATCGGTGCCGCTGTGGCGCTGGAGCTGGCGCAGCGCGGCTTCTCCGTGGCCTGTCTCACGCGCGCGGGCCAGGGCATCGAGGAGGGCGACGTGCCCCCGGAGCTGACGCCCCGGCTGCGGGCCATCCGCTGCGACGTGACGGACGAGGCGGCCCTGAAGCAGGCCCTGGCGGAAGCGGCACAGGGCTCGGGCGGCCTGCGCGGGCTGATCAACAACGCGGGCTTCCATTCGCACGGGGCCAGCGCCGAGCTGCCGACGGCCGAGTTGCGGCGCGTGCTGGAGACGAACGTGACGGCGCTGTTCGTGGCCTGCCGCGAGGCCTACCCGCATCTGAAGGCGCGGGGCGGCGGGCTCATTGTAAACATGGGCTCGTTCTTCGACCACCTGGGCATCACGCGCAACCTGGCCTACACGGCTTCCAAGGCGGCTGTGGCCGGAATCACGCGCTGCCTCGCGGTGGAGTGGGCAGCGGAGGGCATCCGCGTGCTGAACGTGGCACCGGGCTACATCGAGACGAACCTGAACCGCGACTTTCTGCGCCGCCCCAGCGTGCAGGACTACCTGCTGCCGCGCATCCCGGTGGGGCGCACGGGCACACCGGAGGAGGTGGCCCGCCTCATCGCCGTGCTGTATGCGGAAGACCTGACCTTCCTCACCGGCGAGACAATTTACATCGACGGCGCACAGGGCATCGCACACTGAACCCGAGTCCCCAGGACACCATGGAGGTCTTCCGCCGCATCGACGCCATCCCTGCGCTCTCGGACGAGGAGCGCCTGCTGCTGGACAGCGTGCGCCGCGTCTCGCGCGAACAGATCGCAGCCAGTGCCGCCCGCTACGACGCCGCCAGCGAGTTTCCCTGGGAAAACGTGCAGGCACTGCGCGAGCTGGGCCTGAACGGCATCTTCATCCCCGAAGCGCTGGGCGGTGCGGAGCTCTCCTACAGCGCCTACCTGGCCTGCGTGCGGGAGATCAGCGCGGCCTGCGCCTCGACGGGTATCATCTGGGCCACGGTCTTCCACGCCATCAAGCCCCTGCTGGAGTACGGGACGCCGGAGCAGCAGGCGCGACTGCTGCCGGTGATCCTGAGCGGCGGGCTGGCGGCGCTGGTGATCACGGAGCCCGCAGTGGGCTCGGACGCCACCGGCATGACGACGCGCTTCACGCCGGACGGGGATACGATCATGGTGGAGGGGGCCAAGACCTTCATCACCAACGGGGACGTGGCGGACCTGTACCTGGTCTTCGGCAAGTGGAGCGAGTTGGGCGACGGCAAGGAAGCCATCTCCGCGCTGTACATCGAGAAGGGCACCCCGGGCCTGAGCTCCGGCCGCAAGGAAGACAAGATGGGGCACCGGGCCTCCAGCACCACGGCCCTGCGCTTCGAGGGCTGTCGCGTACCCCGGGCCAACCTGCTGGGCGAACCGGGCCAAGGCCTGCGCCTGCTGCTGGCCTCGCTGAACCTGTCGCGCCCGTCCGTGGCCGCCCATGCGCTGGGCATCGCCCGCGCGGCCTTCGAGGACGCCGTGGCCTACATCAACGAGCGGCGCCAGGGCGGCCGGCGCGTAGTGGAGTACCAGGGCGTGCAGTTTCTGCTGGCGGACCTTGCGACCGAGCTGGCGCAATGCGAGGCTTGGCTGTGGCATGTGGCGCGGTTGGTGGACGCCGGCGAACGCGACATGGGCGTGGAGGCCTCCATGCTCAAGCTGCGTGCCGGCGATCTGGCCATGCGCATCGCCACGGAGGCCGTGCAGTTGCACGGTGGCTACGGCTACATCCGCGAGTACCGGGTGGAACGCCTGTTGCGCGACGCGAAGATCACGCAAATCTGGGAAGGCACCAGCCAAGTGCACCGCCAGTTCATCGGACGCAGCTTCGTCCAGCGTTAGCAACCCCCCCGCTTTGCGGCTGCCGGAACCGGTGCGATCCTTGGGTCGTACCGCATTGAATCGTTCGAAATTGACGTTTATCCCTCCAGATTTGACGTAGATCAAGGGAAGCGGCCAATTTTGGCGTAGCGTGAACGCAGGGTTAACTGACCCCTGCAGCGAACGGTCGCCCTTTGCGGAAGGGGCGGCTGACCGATCCAAAAAACGAGAAAAAGGAGAGCCGATGAGGAGACGTACGGATGAAACCACAATCGCTGCTGCGCTATCTCACCTTTCTCGCCACCGCCTGCCTTAGCTTGGCCATGGGTGCGCTCCCCGCGCACGCTGTCCCGAGTTTTGCCCGGCAGACCGGCCTGCCGTGTGAGCAGTGCCACACGTCCTTCCCTGAGCTGACGTCCTTCGGGCGCCACTTCAAGGCGGAAGGCTACACGATGACCACCACTGCCACGGTGTCCGGTCCCAACGGCGTGCTGGAGCTGAATGCCACGCCGCCCCTGTCGTACATGCTGCAGGTGGGCTACACCCGCACCGCCAAAGCCCAGCCTGACTCCGTCGACTCGACGCATGCGTCGCAGAACGGTGACATCCTGCTGCCGCAGGAGCTGAGCCTGTTCTATGCGGGACGCATCAGCCCGATGATGGGGGCCTTCACGCAGATCACCTACAGCATGGTGGATGCCGGCTTTGCCATCGACAACACGGACATCCGGGCCGCCAACAAGACCCAGATCGGGGACAACACCCTGGTCTACGGCCTGACGATCAACAACAACCCGACCGTGCAGGACCTGTGGAACAGCACGCCGGCCTGGGGCTTCCCCTTCGCCGCGACCGAGATCGCCCCGGGGCCCTCTGCCGCAGCGCTGCTGGATGGCGGACTGGCGCAATTGGTCGCGGGTGTGGGCGGCTATGCGGCTTACTACATGGACAGCGGCATGCTGTACGGCGAGTACACCCTGTACCGCTCGGCCCAGGTGGGCAACGGGCAAGTCCCGCTGGACAGCTCCGCCCCCGACGCGGTGATCAAGAACTACGCGCCCTATATGCGCGTGGCCTATGAGCGCGACTTCGGCAACAGCAGTTGGGAGATCGGCGCGCTCAGCCTGAACGCCAAGATGGTGCCGGGCGGAAACTTCGTGGATACGACCCCGACCGACAAGTACGCGGATACGGGCCTGGACACGCAACTGCAACTGGAATCCGGTGGCAACATCTACGGCGTGAAGGGCCTGTACCTCAAGGAGAAGCAGACATGGGGCGCGGCCTCGATGGGCTCCACGGCCAGCAACGCCACGGACAATCTGACCACCACGCGGCTGACCGGATCGTTCACGCACCAGCACAACTGGGGCGCCAACGTGCAACTGTTCAGCATCACCGGCGATTCCGACACCAACCTCTACGGCGGCGCGCCGGATTCCGCCGGTGAGGTGGTGGAGCTGAACTACACGCCCTGGCTGAACACCCGCTTCTCGGCACAGTACACGAAGTACAGCAAGCTGGACGGTGCCAGCAGCGGCGCGAGCGACGCCAACACGATCTATCTGCTGGCGTGGTTCATGTTCTGATCCGTGCGGCGACTCCGCCGCGGCCAAGTTGCTGCTCCGCTTGGCCGCGGCGGGGCCTCCTCAGGCCTCGGCCGCGTGCGCCTCTGCGCGCGCGGCTTGAGGTTCATCCATCCGCCTGCAGCACCACCTTGATGCACTCCCGACGTTCGATCAGCCCGATGGCCGCGCCGGCCTCGGAGAACGGCAGCGTGTGCGTGATGAGTCGCTGCATCGCCGGCGCCAGCCGCACCAGCAGGGCCACGCTGGTATCCCAGGTGGTACGCGAGTAGGCGCGCACACCGAGCAACTCCTGTTCCCCCAACACCACCGGCAGGCTATCGAAGGGCGCCGCATCATGGTTGATGCCGATCAGCCCCACGCGTCCCCCTTTGCGGACCGAACCGAGTAGGCCCGCCAATGCCTCCGCATGGCCCGTGGTGTCGAAGGCGGCATCCGCCCCGTGGACCCGCTCGCCCCGCACGACCCGCTCCAGCGACTGCGACTCCAGATTGACCGAGATCGCGCCCAATTCCTCGGCCAGCGCCAACCGGCCGCGATCCGCGGCGAGCCCCGCCACGATTACCCGCGCAGCCCCCACGGCCTGCGCCACCAGCAAGTGCAGCAGGCCCATCGTGCCGGCGCCCAGCACGAGAACGGTCTCGCCCGCCTGCACGCGCACGCGCTCCACCACGCCGTGCACCGCCACCGTGAGGGGCTCGGCCAGCAGAGCGGCGGTGGGCTCCACGCCAACGGGCACCGGGTGCACGTTGGTCGCAGGCACGACCACGCGCTCGGCCCAGCCGCCGTTGATGTGGCAGCCCATCACCCGATACTGGTCGCAGATCGAGGTCCGCCCGCGATTGCAGTGAAAGCAGGCACCACAGCTCGTCTGCGGATTCACGGCGACGAGTGCACCGGGCGCCACACCGTTCACGCTGGCGCCCACGGCTTCCACGATGCCGGCGGACTCGTGGCCCAGGATCAGCGGCCAGGTGGGGTGATAGTCCCGCGCCAGTCCCGGATACCAATGGTAGATGGAGACGTCCGTACCGCAGACGCCCCCGCCCACGGGGCGGATCAGCACCTCGCCCGGCCCGGCCTGCGGTTCCGGCACCTCGATCACCTCCAGCGCGCCTTCCTCGCCGCGCGTCTTCGCTACTGCCCGCATCGCTGCACTCCGCCCAGAATGATGGTCGCCCGCTGCCGGCCACGGCTCGCGTTGCGAGGCTCGTGACGCACCATTCTCCCCCCTTAGCACCTTCGCCGCCAATGGGCGAGGCGCCGCGGGCCCGGAGGCCCACGCCACCGGCGTCCCGCAAGCGCTAAGTCCGCCGGCTGCGGGCCGGGGCCGCGGACATGACAGCCGGGGCGCAGATGGCATAGGATAGCCGCAGCTCACCGCAACCGACGAGGTCCCCATGGCAACCGCACTCCGCTTTTCCGGCGCCATTCCCGCGAATCTGCTGCCGTTCCACGACGACCTGTCCATCGACGAGCGCAACTACCGTCGCCACCTCTCCTGGCTGGCGGACGTGCCGGGCGTGACGGCCATCGTGGCCAACGGTCACGCCGCCGAGGTTTCGTCCCTGGACCGCGCCGAGCGCCGCCGCGCGCTAGAGATCGCCTTGGACGAGGTGGGTGACCGCGTAGCGTTAATCGCGGGCGTCTATACGGACAACACGCTGGAGGCGGCGGACATGGCCCGCGAGGCCAAGGCGTTGGGCGCTGCCGGCGTGCTGGTATTTCCGCCCACGCTGTTCATGTGGGGCGCACAACTACGCCCGGAGATGGCCGTCACGCACTTCCGCACCATTGCCGACGCGGTGGACCTGCCGCTGGTGGTGTTCGAGTATCCGCCCGCGGGCGGCATCGGTTACAGCCCGGAGACCCTGGCCCGGCTGGCGGAGATCGAGACCGTGGTGGCCGTGAAGGACTGGAGCAATGACATGGTGGCCCTGGAGCGCAACCTGCGCGCCCTGCGCGCCACGGGTCGCCCCGTGTCTCTGCTCTCCAGCTACACCATGTCGCTGATGGGCAGCTACCTGCTGGGGGCAGATGGCTCCATCTCCGGCATGGGCAGCGTGGCGGCCGATCTGCAGGCGGACCTGTTCGCGGCCGTGCAAGCGGGTGACCTGGAGCGCGCGCGGGCCCTCAACGACCGGCTCGATCCGCTGGTACGCGTGTTCTACGCCCCACCCTTCGTGGATATGCACAACCGCAT
>Ga0102953_1000265_pt1 | contig 37766 bp, 32 predicted proteins | sample SalPon2A_C_D2_MG_FD_78509 | JGI IMG/M metagenome (GOLD analysis project Ga0102953, IMG submission 78509) | Soil microbial communities from South San Francisco under conditions of wetland restoration - Salt Pond MetaG R2A_C_D2_MG | ecosystem: Environmental > Terrestrial > Soil > Wetlands | place... | reverse complement strand
GAGAAGACCATAAAATACCGCTTGCCATACCTGCCCCTTATCGGAAATAGTTCGCCCGTTTTCCGGTGAAAGAAACGCCCGTTGTGGTTTCCCTAAACCGCTGCTGTAAAAGGGCCGTGGGCCCTATCTTTCATCGGGGCAATCAGCCATGCCGACTCACAGCGCGCAGATTACGGACTACTACAGTCCGGATATTTTCAACGACATCAAGCAATTCGCCGTCCGGCACGACACCCCCTTCGTCGTCATCGACCGGCGCATCATCCGGCAGCACTACAACGACCTGAAGGGTTTCTTCCCCTTTGCCAGCATTTACTACGCCGTCAAGGCCAATCCCGGCGTCGAAATTCTGGAGATGCTGCGCGATCTGGGCTGCAGCTTCGATATCGCGTCCACCTACGAGCTGGACAAGGTGATGGGCCTCGGCGTGGATGCCTCCCGCTGCAGCTTCGGCAACACCATCAAGAAGCGCCGCGACATCCGCTATTTTTACGAGCTTGGCGTACGCCTGTTCGTCAGCGACTCCGAACCTGATCTTCGTAATATCGCTGATCAGGCGCCCGGATCGAAGGTGTATATCCGCCTGCTCACCGAAGGCAGCCACACCGCGGACTGGCCGCTGTCACGTAAATTCGGCTGCCAGACCGAGATGGCCATCGAGTTGCTGATTCTGGCCAAATCGCTCGGCCTGGTACCCTACGGCGTTTCGTTTCATGTCGGATCACAGCAGCGCGATATCAGCGCATGGGACTCGGCCATCGACAAGGTCAAAACCATTTTCGACTGGCTGAACAACGAGCACGACATCAAGCTGAAGATGATCAATATGGGCGGCGGCTTCCCGGCCAATTACATCAACCGTACCAACGAACTGGTCACCTATGCCGACGAGATCAAACATTACCTGCACGAGGATTTCGGTGACGAATTGCCAGAGATCATTCTCGAACCGGGTCGTTCGCTGTGCTCCGATGCCGGTGTGCTGGTCAGCGAAGTGGTGCTGATTTCGCGCAAGTCGTACAGCGCGCTGCACCGCTGGGTTTACACCGATGTCGGCAAGTTCTCCGGCCTGATCGAAACCCTGGGCGAAGCCATCAAGTACCCGATCTACAGCGAGCGTGAAGGCGAGCTTGAGGAGTGCGTGATCGCCGGCCCCACATGCGACAGTGCGGACATCATGTACGAGGATTACAAATACGAACTGCCGCTCTCGCTGGAGATCGGCGACAGGCTGTACTGGTTCTCCACCGGTGCCTATACAACCAGCTACAGCGCCATCGAATTCAACGGCTTTCCACCCCTCAAACAATATGTGATCGGGAGTTAGGCAAGCAGAACACCGGGGGCTTTTCGCGCGCATTTTTTACTGTTACAATGACATCAGTTCGTGGCAGTGGCGTTATGACTTGTTTGTCTGAGCCGATGCGTTCTGAACGGGAGCTGGTCTATTGTGGCTGTGTGAGTCCCTCACGGGATTCCTGATGTCACGATGAGGTGCCCACCTTCGCTTGAAGGGTTCAGTTCACAACAGGTCATAACGCCAGTGCCGCGAGCCCCCTGAAAGGCCTGTCATTCGTCCCTCCTCCCTTGAATGTCAGGCCTTTTTTATTGATCACCGCGAGCTACTGCTTGCGACGCTAAAAGGTGGTTCCCGAAGGTCGGAAGCACCAGAGTGATCTATACTGGCCACATGTTCAGCATCTTCCTGCCTACGGCTTCTTCGTACCCATGAGCGGAATCGGGCTTGTCCTGCTCGGCGCCCTGATTCTGGTGGCTTCGCTGAAGCCCGTGCATTCGCTGATCTCCCTGTTGCCGATGAGCTCCCTGAAGCGCTACTGGCAGATGCTGATGCTGTTGATCGTATTATTCATCATCGGCTATCTCGGCTATGCCGTGTTCTTCTGGGAGCATCTGCTGAGCAACGACCTGCATGACCTGATCGTCCCGGCCATTTTCTTTTTCGGCGGCTGCTTCGTGTGGATGACCAGCGCACTGTTCCACCGCACCACCCTCGATTTACGGCGCATGGCCCTGCTGGAGGAGGAAAACATCACCGATCCACTGCTCGGCATCTACAACCGCCGCTATCTGGATCGCCGCCTGTCCGCCGAAATCAACAGGGCCAAACGCTACGGACTACCGCTTTCCATCCTGATGGTCGATATCGATCATTTTAAAAACATCAACGATACCTACGGGCATCAGGCCGGTGATCTGGTGTTGAGCTATGTTGGTAAGCTGATCCTAGGTGTCATCCGCCAGACCGATCTCGCCGCCCGCTACGGCGGTGAGGAAGTCGTCATCATTGCCCCGGATACGACCGCACGCGCCGCCGGCGAACTCGCCGAGCGCATGCGTGAAAGCATTGCCTCACACGAACTGGTGCTGAGCAGTGAATCCAAAGCACAGCAGACCGTACACGTACAGGTCAGTATCGGTGTTGCCGAACTCGACGAGCCAACGAGTACGGCGGAACAACTGATCGAGCACTCGGATATCGCGCTTTACGAAGCCAAGGAGGCGGGAAGGAACCGGGCATGCACCTATCAGCCGAAAGCCCAATAAGGGCTTTCCAACATCTGCAGATATAAGAAACGCCTTCGCACAGGTAAGCTGCGCGGATGACGGATACCTTTGTATGGCTGACGCAATAAAACCACTGCGCCCTGCATTGACCCGCGCACTGGCCGCCCGACTGCTGGATGGTGCCAGCATCAACCTGTCCGCCCCGCATGGCCTCGGCCGGCGACGCACCTTGCAGGACCTGCGCAGTGTCCTGCCGCCAGTCACGCGCGTGCTGCATGCCGACTTGAAGTTTTGCGCCGATAATTTCCCCGCCACCTTTCAAGATCTCTGCAATCAGGCCGGGACCCCCAACACGAACATCCGACACCTTGGCCACCTGATCGAGGCCCTGGCGAAACGCTCAGAATCCACCCTGCTTGTCCTGCACAACTTCGACCTGCTGCGCCCCGACAAGCTGCAGAATCAGCCACACGACCCGTTGTTTGATACCGCTCTGCTGCCGTATCTGGCCGGATTCCGGAACCATAGGAACCTTGCCCTGCTGGTGGTCTGCGAAGATATTTACCCCGACTGGCCGCTGCCCTGCGAGCACCTGCCCTTGCCGCCCCTGCAACATTCCTGAGTCGCTTCCATCCAAACCCGACTGGGTCCTACCTTCCGCCCACGCAATCCGGGAACTCAAAGCCGCAATCTTGACGAAAACGGCAACAGTAGTACGATGTATACGGGTTCGCTGCACTGCTGTTGTGGCTTATAAAGACGGGCCGACACGCATTGAACGGGAGCCAGACTATTGCGGCGGTGTGCATCCCCCGCGGGATACCTGAAGCCGGAATGTGGCGCCCACCTGAACGTAAATGGTTCAGTTCTGTTATAGGTCACAGCAGCAGTGCAGTGGACTACAGCATTGATAATGCAACCTTTTCAGTCCTGCCTTCCGGCGGGACTTTTTTATGCATATAGGAAAACATCCCCATCCTCATGGAAAAAGCGGGAGAACCATTTATCTTTGCATCGCAAGATGCTCAATACAGGAGAGGGAACATGACACAACGCATCGGCTTTATCGGGCTCGGCATCATGGGGCAGGCCATGGCTGCCAACATTCTGAAAAAGGGGCATGCGCTCACGGTGTACAATCGCACGCCGGACAAGGCTGCGGGCCTGTGTGAAGCCGGGGCCGCTGTTGCCGCTACGCCTGCTGAACTGGCCGACAGCTCGGATGTAGTCATCCTGATGCTCACCGGCCAGGAGGCCGTGGATGCGGTGATGCATGGCGATGCAGGCCTGCTTGCCGGTGACTGCCGGGGCAAGACGGTCATCAACATGAGTACCGTGCCGTCAGGCTGCTCCAAAGACTGGGCCACGCAACTCGCCGAACACGGCATCACCCTGATCGATGCCCCCGTCTCCGGCTCCAGGATTCCGGCCGAGCAGGGAGCGCTGGTCATCCTGGCAGGCGGCCCCGAGGATGCGATACGGGCGCAGGAACCCCTGCTGCTGTGCATGGGCAAGAAGGTGATTTATTGCGGCGAGTCAGGCAGCGGCTCAAGCATGAAGCTGGCCATCAATCTCTTGCTCGGCATCATGATGGAGGGCATGGCCGAGGCCGTGCACCTGGCCGAACGCTCGGGCCTGGAAGTGGAAACCCTGCTCGACGCCGTGGCCTCAGGCCCCCTTGCCTGCACCCTGTTTCAGCTCAAAGAGAACATGTTTAAAACCAACACCTACCCGCCGCAGTTCCCCTTCAGGCACATGGCCAAGGACATGCAGTTCGTCGTCGCTGCCGCAGAAGAAAACGATGCGCGTTTGCCGCTGGGCACCGAACTGGCCGGCCTCTTTTCCCCCGACGCCGATATCGTCCTTATGGATCAGGATTTCGCCGCCGTCAAAACCCTGCTTGAGACAAGTTGAGAAGAGCCCGACCGGCCTTGTTTCAACGCGTCGGTTTCGTCTACCTGTCGCGTCATAACCGTTTCAAACGGCTATTCGGTGGTTAACGTCTCGCCAAGCAAATCCCTATTGGAGATACCGGTCGAGAAGTGCCATTGCACAATCTTCCACTCATCCGGTTCCTTTAAAAAGACCGCCGTCAATCGGACCGGCACCCCGGTACCATCCGGAAGCTCCAGCATGGGCCTGCCCGCCACCCAACCGACCGAGCCCTCACAATAAGCCTCGGGGCTGTCCGCCAGGATATGGAAGCCGCCGACTTGTTTCATCTGCTCCCTGAATACCGTGCTGATCCTGGCATAGCCGGACCACCATTCCGCCGGATCCGTGCCAATCGCGAGGACACCATCCCTTTGCGAAAAACGACGTTCAAAAAAAGCATGGTCTCCATTCGACATGGCCTTGCAACTTTGCAGGTAAAGCTCATGCAGCTCGCTTGATGGTTGCATTGTCATTTCCTCCATGCCCGGAAATTTTCCGGCCAAATCACCTTACGCACACAATCTGGCCGTGTCATCTCTTCGCCCATATCCGCACATCGGTGAAATGACATACACTCCGCACATGGCAGCGCACAATCCCTTCCCCGTTCGCGGCGGCAACAGCTTCCGGCTACTGACCGGCGCCGATACGCTGATCCCGGCGATGGAAGAGGCCATTCGCAGCGCCCGTCGCTATGTGCTCCTGGAGCAATACCTGGTCAGCTCCGGCGCGATGACCGACAGCTTCATGGATGCCCTGATTGCCTGTACACAGCGCAAGGTGCCGGTATATATGCTGCTTGATCATTTCGGCTCGCGTGAGCTTTCGTCTGCCGACCGCCGGCGACTGCGCAATGCCGGTGTTTCGCTGGCCTTCTACAACCCGGCCCATCTCACGCATTTCCTGCGCGGCCTGACGCGCAACCATGGCAAGATACTACTGATCGACGGGGAACTGGCCTTCACCGGCGGCGCGGGTATCAGCGACGATTACCAGATCGGCAATATGCAACAGCCCTGGTTCGACATCGTGGTCGAGATGCGCGGCCCGATTGTCGGCGACTGGCAGCGTTTGTTCATGCGCAGCTGGCAACGCTGGGCCGACCCGATTGATGTGCCGCCGGTAGCAAGCCGGGAGGCCGGCGAGCAGCGCGGCCGGGTGGCCGTCAGCCTGCGGGGCCTGAAGAAGTTCGTACGCAGATCGCTGCTGCTGCGTATCGGCCATGCCTCGGATCATGTCTGGCTGGCTACCGCCTACTGGCTGCCCGGGCGAACCATGCTGCGGGCCCTGCGCTCGGCCAGCAGACGCGGAGTAGATGTGCGCCTGCTACTGCCCGGCCCGATCAACGATCACCCAACCGTCTACCATGCCGGGCATCGTTACTATCATTACCTGCTGCGCAATGGCATTCGCATCTTCGAATACCAGCCGGCCTTCATGCATGCCAAGCTGTATGTCTGCGACCGCTGGCTGTCGGTGGGTTCCTGCAATATGGATCGCTGGGGGCTGCGCTGGAATCTGGAGGCGAACCTGGAAAGCAACGATGTGGCACTATGCGCCGAGGCGGAAGGCTTTTTCAGCGCAACATTCGAGCAATCCACGGAAATCACCCTCGAGGCATGGCGCGAACGCCCGGTGGCCAATCGCCTGCGCGAATGGCTGTTCGGCTATATCGACCTGATTATCGAACGCTTCGGCGTCAACCGCGAAATGCGCAAGAAACCCTAGCCGGTGATCTTGCCACCGATCCGGTCCAGGATGCTGTAATAGATGTCGACCGCATAACCGAGGATAAAGGCCAGTAGCCCGGAGCCCACACCGAACTTGTGCTCCAGCCCGGCCGCCGTGATGGCCTGCTTCGCCCCCTGATAGGCGGCCTGCTGCATGCCCTGCTTGTCGGCCGCATCGATGTTGCCAAGTGCCGCCTGGTGGATTTTTTCCAGCTCGGCGAGGACATCCGCCTGCTGCCCGGTAAGAAAGTCCTGCAATTCGGGAAAGAACACGATGCTCCCTCCGGCCAGCGTCCCGAGCAGCACCCTGATGTAATGCGAGGGAATCCACGCGGGATCGAATTCGCGGCTTTTGAACTTCTCCTGCGTGACCCTGAGGATGTAAACGCAGGCCCCGAGGCCGGCGGCATAGAACGGGAACCATTCAGAGTGCCTCGCCAGCAGAATAATGAACACGATGGAAACCGCCGAAAGCACCAGCAGATGCATGCCCACGGAGGTCTTCAGAAAGGCAAACGGATGTTTGCCGTAAATGCGCGTGGCATACAGCGTCCTCGCCGTCACCTCGCATGAGGCCTGTTCGAGCAGCGCATACTGGTTGAGAAAAAGAACCTTCTTCTCCCGTGGCAGGAACGGATAGTCCTCGGCCATATCCATGAATTCACCGATATTCACCCCTTCGGGTACGTTGATCTTGTAGCTGTCGCACTTGTTGTGCTCCATGATGAAACGGGCCAGGTGCCAGGCATTCAGGGACAGTATCTTGCGCTCTTCCCTGGCCTCTTCCTCCAGCTCTCTGACCTTTTCAGAGTCCACGCCAAGATCCTTTTTCGCCTTGTGTTCGGCCTGCCTGATCGTATCCTGTTTATGTGACATCCCGTTGCCCCCCACTGTTGCCAGCATGCGGGGCGGGCTACGTTATCCCTCACTCACCCCGGGTGCTCCATAAGCATAGGCCTTCGGCATGGAAGCTGGCAAGCAGGCCGAAGCGCGTCAGCGGCGCTTGCAGTACCAGCCGGTCAAACTCAGGCGCTCACGTGTGGAAGGCATGACCATATGTTCAAATTCACCACTCAGGAAAAAGACGGCCGTGCCGCCGATCGGCTGAATATCGACATACTTCTCCTCAGTCTTTGCCTCGGGCAGATAGATACGCAGGTCGCCCCCATCGCCGGGCCTCCACTTGTCATTAAGATACTGGATACAGCTTACAGTGCGGTGCCTGGCATCGGCAAAACGATCCAGATGCCTACGGTAGAAACAACCGGGTGGATACAGGGCATAGTGGCCTTCAAAATCAAACAGCCCCATAGTCAGCTTTTCATTGATGCCCTGACGCATGGCATCTGCACGCTCCAGATAATCCTGTTGCAAGAGGGATGTTTCAAGCGGATCGATCCAGCATACCCTGTCGGTACGCACATCGGGACGCACCTTGGACTCTCCTTTGCGTCCCACCCGGGCCAGGCGAAACTGGCCCCTTCGATGCAGATCCCTCGCATCTGCGGCCAGTGACTGCCACACCTCGCGTTGCAGATAATTGGGGATAACACACCAGCCCGGGCCATTAAGTGCATCGACCACTGAGGCGATATCCGCCGGATCGATTTGGGCGGTTCGGGATGGAGCGAAATCGTGCACGGCAGCTGCCTGCAACATGGCGGTATACCTCTGAGGGGAAAGAAACGCGTTGGGACGTCACCATGGTCGCATAAATCCAAGCCATTAGATATACACCTGTTCATCGCAAAGCGAAGAGACCAATCAATGCTTGGCTGTAACCGCCTCTGCGCTAACATGGACCCCGGATGCTCCGAAGCCCGACTTTCGCTGCAAACCAATCACGTCTCACAGGATAACAACATGTTTAAAACCAACGAATACTTCGACGGCAAGGTAAAATCCATCGCCTTCGAAACAGCCGAGGGACCGGCCACCATTGGCGTCATGGCCGAAGGCGAGTACGAATTCGGCACCAGCAGCAAGGAGATCATGTCGGTCACCTCAGGTGCGCTGGATGTAAAACTACCCGGCGCAAGCGACTGGCGGCGCTATGCAGCAGGCGACAGCTTCAACATTGAGGCCGGACAAAGCTTCGGCGTAAAAAGCATCGGCCAAAGCGCCTATCTCTGCCTGTATCGCTAGCCGTTGATCTGCGGTTTGATACCTGCATAGTATGAATCCCGCATAGCTTCAGGCCATCCATTTCCAGTCACCCTTTCCAGAGGTAATAACGCCATGAAACGCACCCCCGCTCAATCCCCATCCGCCGCCCGCGCTCTCGCGCTGGTCAGCTCCCTGCAGCAGCGCTTTGTGCACGGGCTCGAAAAACTCGCCCGCGAGCAGGGCTGCGAGCAGCGCTTCGACGATGTCGAATGGTTGCGCGACGGCGGCACGCACGGCGGCGGCGTGCGCTTTGAAACGGCGGACGGCGACCTGTTCAGCCGTGGCTCGGTGAATGTCTCGCAGGTGCACTACGACGATATGCCGGAGAAGAAGCTGGCTTCGGCCAATGCCATCTCCACCATCATTCACCCCGTGCATCCACTGGCGCCCTCGGTGCATATCCATATCAGCTGGACCGAGATGAGGGATGGCAGCGGCTACTGGCGCATGATGGCAGACCTGAACCCCTCCAACCCGGTTCATGATGACACTCTCGCCTTCAACCGTGCACTGCAAAAGGCAGCACCCTCGCAGTTCGAGGAAGCCAGGGAACAGGGCGAGCGTTACTTCTTCATTCCGGTGCTCGGACGGCATCGCGGCATAGCGCATTTCTACCTGGAACACTACAACAGCGGGCATGCGGCCGAGGACCTGGCGCTGGCGAAGTCCATCGGAGAAGCCGCCATCGACAGCTACCTGTCCATCCTCACGCATGCGCTGAATACCAGTCCGGAGGCCAGCGAGGAGCAGGCCGCCAATCAGCTTGCCTATCACACGCTGTATTTCTTCCAGGTGCTGACTCTGGATCGCGGCACGACCACAGGCCTGCTGGTGCACGACCAGAATGATGTCGGTATCATGGGTTCGCTACCGGCAAGCGTGGACCGGGAGCTGCTTGCCTCATGGCTTGGGCGCATGCCTGCCCCGCAGGACAGGCTGCTGCAAAAGCTGATCGATGCCCTGCCGGAGCGTTCGCCCTGTACGGTCGACGAAACGGCCAAGCAACGCCTGGCAGCCGAAGTGCGCAGTCACTATCAGGCGCACCCGGAGGCTATTGCCATGCAGGCATCGGGCGAGATCATCCCGAGCACGGTACAAAACCACAGATAGGGCGGGAGTTGCCGGATATTGGGCTGCGAGGCACTCGACCATACACTTACAGGCGCAAGCATGGCCCTGGAACCAACCGGAGACGAACATGTCCAAACAATTTGCCAATATCCTTGTCGGCCAGCCACCGAACGCTGAATCCCTCCCGATCCTGAAGGGTAACATCGGGCCGGATGCAATCGATGTGCGCAATCTTTTCGCGCAGCAGGGGCTGCTGACCTACGATCCCGGATTCCGCTCCACGGCCTCCTGCCGCAGCGCCATCACCTATATCGACGGTGATAAGGGGCAACTGCTGTATCGCGGTTATCCGATCGAGCAACTGGCCGGGCACTGCACGTTCGACGAGGTGGCGCACCTGCTGATGTATGGCGAGTTGCCCGATGCAACGTCACTGGCCGGCTTCCAGAAGGACATCCAATACCACAACCTGCTGCACGATCAGGTGCTTTCCTTCTACCGAGGGTTTCGCCGGGACGCGCACCCGATGGCGGTGATGGTCGGCGTGGTCGGCGCACTCTCCGCCTTCTACCAGGATTCGCAGGACTACAGCCTGGCCAGCGACCAGAAGAAAGCAGCCATCCGTCTGGTCGCCAAAATGCCGGCCATCGCCGCAGCCAGTTACACCTACAGCATCGGCCGCCCGATTCGCAGCCCGAACAACAGCCTGGATTACTCGTCGAATTTCCTGCAGATGATGTTCGGCAAGCCCAGTGAGCCGTATATCGTCGACCCTGTACTGGCGCGCGCCATCGAACTCATCCTGATCCTGCATGCCGACCACGAGCAGAACGCCTCCACCTCCACGGTACGCATGGCTGCCTCCTCGGGAGCCAACCCCTTTGCCTGTCTGGCCTCGGGGATCGCCACGCTATGGGGGCCGGCACACGGCGGCGCCAACGAAGCTGTGCTCAGCATGCTCGAAATGATCGGCTCTCCGGAAAACATTCCCGCCGTGATCAAGCGAGCCAAGGACAAGAACGATTCCTTCCGGCTGATGGGTTTCGGTCATCGCGTGTACAAGAACTACGACCCGCGTGCGGCCATTATTCGCGACATTACGCTCAAGACCCTGAACCACCTCGGCATGGAGGACAGCCCGCTGATGGCCACCGCTCTGGAGCTGGAACGCATCGCGCTCTCCGACGAATACTTCGTCAGTAAGAAGCTCTATCCGAACGTCGACTTTTATTCCGGCATCCTGCTGCGCGCCATGGGCTTTCCGAGCCGCATGTTTACCGCCGTGTTCGCCATGGCACGCACCGTCGGCTGGGTATCACACTGGCTGGAGCTCAAGCAGGAGGGCCACGGCATCGACCGTCCTCGCCAGCTGTATGTCGGCCCGGCGCCAAGGCAACTGAAGCGCTAGTGCCGGAACTTGCATGGAAACAGCCCTCAAGGGGGAAGGCCTTGAACAACACCTCCGGCCGCATCAATCACCGGCACCCCGCAGCTCCATGCTGAGCTATCAGCACGGCTACCATGCCGGCAACCATGCCGATGTGCTCAAGCACGTGGTGCTCGGCGAGGTCCTCGGGGCCATGCAGCGTAAAGACACACCCCTGTTCGCCCTCGATGCCTTCGCCAGTCGCGGGCTATATGAACTGGATAGCGCCGAGGCGCTGAAGAATCGGGAGTTTGACACCGGCATCGGCCGCATATGGCCGCTCCGCAACGAAGCCATGCCCGGCGGCATCAGGCGCTGGCTGGAGGCCGTACGCTCAATGAACAACGATGAGCGCTGCACCGCCATCCCCGGCTCCACGGCCCTGCTGCAACACTGGCAGCGACCGCAGGACCGCCTGGCCGCCTGCGAGATGCATCCGCAGGAGTTCGAGGCTTTGCGGGCCGCCTTTCGCAGCTCCAGGGTCCTTGCCCTGCACAAGCGCGATGCCTATGAAGCACTCGGCGCTTTGCTGCCCCCAAAGGAGAAGCGTGGCCTGGTGCTGCTTGACCCCTCCTATGAAGAGAAGGGTGAATACCGGCGCGTTGCCCGCGCCGTGGCCGGTGTGTATCCGCATTTTCGCGCCGGCGTTTACCTGATCTGGTATCCGCTCCTGCCGGCCGGGCGGCACAAGGAATTATTCCACGAGTTGAAAAAGTCCGGCATACGCAAGGTGCTGCGTGCCGAGCTCGATGGCCGTTGGCTGGATGGAGGAAGGCCGGACGGAAGCAGGTCGGATAACAACACTGGCTGCTTCGGCAAACAGGATGCGCCGATGCAGATGCAGGGCTCGGGCATGCTGATCGTCAACCCGCCATGGCATGCCATGCAGGCAATACACGAATCGCTCGTCTGGATGAAAGCGGCGCTGTGCCCGACAGGGCAGGCTCGCTGCGACTGGTTGGTCCCCGAATAAGCGAGCGAACTACTCCCTGATCGGATCCATCGGGGCATGCTCCTCCAGATAGGTATATCCCTTCAGTCCCTCGCGGTAGTAGTTCAGGAAGGCCGTGGATTCCTTGGCCGTGATGCGGTTTTCCTTGCGCGCCAGCGATAACTGCCTGCGCATGCGGTCAAGCAGCACCTTCTCATGGAACTGCACATAATCGAGCACCTCGGCCACCGACTCGCCCTCCACCACCTGCTCCAGTTCGTAGTGATCGCCATCCATGCGCACGTGCACGGCATGCGTATCGCCGAACAGGTTGTGCAGGTCACCGAGAATCTCCTGGTAGGCACCGGTCAGAAAGATACCGATCAGGTAGTCCTCGCCTTTCCTGAGAGGATGAAGGGGCAGCGTCTGAGCCACATGCCCCTCGAGCGGAAACTGCTGGATCTTGCCGTCCGAATCGCAAGTGATATCCACCAGGATTCCCTTCCGGGTCGGCTCTTCATCCAGACGATGAATCGGCACAACGGGAAACACCTGGTGGATCGCCCACGAATCCGGCAAGGACTGGAACAGAGAGAAATTGCAGAAATAGCGATCCGCCATCTGCGTCCGGATGCCGGGAATCAGCTGCTCCACCTCGTCAGCGTCCAGCCGTTCGATCAGCTTGCCCAGCAGATGCCAGTAAAGGCCGTCCGCTTCGGCTCGGTCGGCCAGCGAGCAATGCCCGAGTGCGAACAGCTTGTTCACATCTTCGCGCAGGGAAACCACATCATGCAGGGCCTCGCGCGGGTTGATGTCGTGCAGGTCCTGCAGCGTAGACCACAACTGGCGCAACTGCAGCGGAGCATCCTCATCCGGCTCGGGGAAATTCCCGCCATTGCTGCGCTGCGCCACACCCAGCACATCGATCAACAGCACGGCATGATGCGCCACCAACGCGCGCCCGGATTCAGAGATGATATTCGGATGCGGCATATCTTCGTCGTCGCAGACGTTCTTCATCGTCCACACAATATCGTTGGCGTATTCCTGCAGGGAGTAATCCACCGAAGAGATATTGGCCGAAATCGAACCGTCGTAGTTCACGCCAAGACCGCCCCCAACATCCATGAACTCGATCGGCGCACCGAGCTTGCGCATCTCGACATAGAAGCGCGCCGCCTCCTGCATGGCCTGCTTGATACGGCGAATCTGGGGTACCTGAGAGCCGATATGGAAATGCAGCAGGCGCAGGCAGTCGAGCTTGCCGGCATCCCTGAGCTTGCCGATCACCTTCATCAAGTCGGCGGCTGAAAGGCCGAACTTCGAGTTATCGCCTCCGGAATCCTCCCACAGCCCCTTGCTGGTGGCAGCCAGGCGGCAGCGCAGGCCAATCAGCGGCTCAACCTTGAAACGCGCTGCGGCCTCCAGGATCAGGTCCAACTCATTGGGCTTTTCGACCACCACGAAGACGCGCTTGCCCATCTTCAGACCGATCATGGCCAGCTCGATGAATTCGCGGTCCTTGTAGCCATTGCACACGATCAGGCCTTCAACATCCTCAAGCATGGCCAGCGTGGCATGCAATTCGGGCTTGGAGCCAGCCTCCAGCCCCCAGTTGTAGGCACTTCCGAATTCGACTATCTCTTCAACCACCTGGCGCTGCTGATTGACCTTGATGGGATAAACACCGAAATACTGTCCCTGGTATTCCGCCTCCTCGCGCGCGATTGAAAAACGCGAATGGATCTGACCCATTCGCTCGCCCAGAATATCGCTGAAACGCAGTAACAGAGGCGCGAACATGTCGCGGCCGGTGAGTTCGTCATAAAGCTTCTTCAGATCGATTCGGTGCTCTCCGTCGGGGATGGCAACCATGTGTCCCTGTTCATTCACGCCAAAGAAACCGTTGCCCCAGCCGTCAATCTGATACAGCTCGGCAGCACCGCCCTTGTTCCATGCTGTTTTAACCATCACGCCTCCAGAAGGCCCTGAACTCCGATCCGTTCACGGTTTCGAGTCCGGCATGATGCAATCCTTCGAGGCGCGCAGCAATGCAGTTTATGGCGGACAGTAACGAAAAACTGGACATCATCATGGGCAAGTGATAAAGATTTCATCGATGAATGCATCTGCCTTGTGGATGACTCCTCCCCGTCCGGTGACTTCAATACCGGAAAAGCAGCGCCTGTGACACCGGATATCAAGACGCTGATCATCGCCGCTCTGTTCGCATGGGCGCTGGCATGGACTCTGTCGCCGGTCATGCTGACGGCTGCCGAGAAGGGCCCGACCCTTCCCTACGACGGCTGGCAGGATGCCGACAAGGACGACCCGGAAAACGATAATATGGCCATGGATGGTTCCACACGGGAAGCCGGCGGCGATGAACTCAATTCTCCCGAGGAAGGACAGATATTGGATGCCCTGCCACCGGAAAAGGTCGTTCCGGTGTACGGTGCCAATACCCGATAAGGGGACTCAGGCTGCTGCAAACAAACGCGGCTAATGGCCCCGCTTCTGTTTCGACTTCCTGCCTGCGGAGCGACGCAATGATTCCTCGCGGCGCCATTTTTCGATTTCACCATGGTTGCCGGAAAGCAACACATCCGGCACGCGCCGGCCTTCGAATTCCTCCGGTCGGGTATAATGCGGCCAGTCGAGGATTCCCTCATCGCTGAAGGAATCGAGCAAAGCTGAATCGGCCGAGCCAAGCACGCCGGGCAGCAACCGAATCACCGCATCGAGCACGCATAAGGCCGCCGGTTCGCCGCCGGACAAGACATAATCCCCCATCGACAACTGTTCATCCACATAGTCCGTGATGCGCTCGTCAAACCCCTCGTAACGCCCGCACAGCAGGGTGATGTCCGATGCGTCCGCATAGCTCAGGGCCTTGTCCTGGGTGAAGGATTCTCCGGATGGGGTCAGCATCACCACGCGGGTTTCCGGACGGAGGCGCCTGGCTTCCCGAATGGCTGCCACCACCGGCTCCGGCTTCATGACCATGCCCGGTCCGCCACCATACGGGGTATCATCAACGCTACGGTGCTTATCGCTGGCAAAATCCCGAATCTGGATGCAATCCACTTCGGCCAGCCCCGCCGCGATGGCGCGCCTGGGAATGGAGCAGGCCAGCGGGGATTCAAAAAATTCGGGAAACAGGGTCAGAATCTGGGCGTAAAACATGCATCCATTCCTTCCGGAAGCGCTACGGTGATGCATCCGGCATCAAGATCAACATCAAGGATCACCTGCTCGATAAACGGCAGCATCCATTCGCCGGCCCGGGCTGCATCCTCGGCCGTACGCACGCTGAGGATGTCCTGCGCACCGTATTCCTCCAGAGCCGTCACCTCACCGAGAAGCGAACCGTCCTGCAGCAACACCCGGCAGCCGATCAGGTCTTCCCAGAGGTATTCGTCCTCATCGACATCGACATCGCCGGTCGGCACCCAGATTTTCAGGCCACCAAGCTTTTCCGCGGCCTGGATATCGTGGATATCCTGCAGCTCGGCCAGGATACGTTTTCCATGCTGCCAGCAGCGTGTCACCGGATAGCGGCGGGCGGATTCGGGCGTGCTGCCGAGCCACCAAAAAGAATACCCGGCGATGCCGATGGCAGGCCGGGTATGCGAATAGACCGTCAATGCACCCTTCAGGCCGTGGGCTTTCTGGATAACCCCGACCTCAAGCATATGCTCAGGCGTCTTTGGATTCCTCGGCGGCGGCTTCAGCGTCAGTCGCTTCAGCAGCAGCGTCGTCGGAAGCGGCAGCCTCAGCCGCAGCGGCCTCAGCCGCAGCGGCTTCCTCGGCAGCCTTGGCGGCTGCAGCTTCTTCAGCCTTGGCCTTGGCAGCAGCCTCTTCCTCGGCCTTGACCTTGGCTTCAGCGGCAGCCTGCTTGGCAGCGGCAGCGGCCTCGGCCTTGGCCTTCTTCTTCTCGGCCAGATCGGGGTTCTCAGCCAGACGAATCAGGCTGGCCACGCGACCGGAAACCTCGGCACCCTCGGCCTTCCACGCATTGACGCGCTCCAGGTTCAACTCGAGGATCTCGGGTTCCTTGCAAGGATCGTAGTAACCGAGCTTCTCGATGAATGCGCCGTCACGGCGATCACGCTTGTCCATCACGACGATGGCGTAAAACGGACGCTTCTTGCGACCACCGCGCTGCAGGCGAATCATTGTTGCCATAAAATCAATACCTCCGGAAAATCAGGCCGCGCACTATATCGCGTCTGTATAAAATGTCACCCCGAAATCGCAAAAAACTTCGGTGAATGAAGCAGGCCGGATACGGCGCTGATTTCAGCCTGATCCATATCTGACGATGGGTAAAAAAGACGCATGGGAGAACGGGGTCCACACAGGGCCGGGCCTACATCTTCGGCATGCCGGGCGGCATACCACCGCCCATACCGCCGCCGCCCATGCCACCGAATCGCCCGGCCAGCTGGGCCATCATGCGCTGCCCCTTGGAGCCCTTCATTTTCTTCATCATCTTCTGCATCTGGGTGAACTGCTTGAGCATCTGGTTCAGTTCCTGGATGCTGGTACCGGAACCTGCGGCAATGCGTTTCTTGCGGCTGCCGTTGATCAGCTTCGGATAGCGGCGTTCCCTCGGGGTCATCGAATAAACCATGGCCTGCATGCGGCGCACCGGCTTGTCGTCCATGTTCTCCAGTGCATCGGCCGGCAATTTCACGCCCGGCATCATCTTCAGCATGCCGCTCATGCCCCCCATCTTCTGCATCTGGCCGAGCTGATCGGCGAAATCCATCAGATCGAAGGTGCCCTTCTTGACCTTGCCGGCCAGCTTTTCGGCCTGGTCACGGTCGACCGTGGCCTGCACCTTCTCGACCAGGCCAACCACATCACCCTGACCGAGAATCCGGCCGGCAAAGCGCTGCGGATCAAAAGCCTCGAAGGCGTCGATCTTTTCGCCCGTGCCGACGAAGCGCACCGGCACGCCGGTGACATGTGCCACCGAAAGTGCCGCACCGCCGCGCACATCGGCATCGGTCTTGGTAAGGATGCAGCCGGACATATCCACCGCTGCATGGAACTGCTCGGCAATGGTCAGCGCCGTCTGGCCTGTCATCGAGTCCAGCACCAGCAGGCGCTCGGAGGCCTCGATCTTTTCGGCCACCTCGCGGATTTCGGCCATCAGCGCATCATCGACAACCTGGCGACCCGCGGTATCGAGGATCAGCACATGGTAGCCCTCGCTGCGAGCCGCATTCAGGGCGGAGATCGCCATGCTTGCAGCCGTGGAGCCCTCACCCTGTACATAGGGCACATTCACCTGCCCGGCCAGCACTTGCAACTGCTCGCGAGCCGCTGGACGGGTGGCATCCACACTGGTCAGCGCGACCTTGCGACCCTGCCCGGCCAGCAGACGGGCCAGCTTGCCCGCCGTGGTGGTCTTACCCGCACCCTGCAGACCGCACAACAGAATCACCGATGGGATGCGCGAGGTATCCAGATCCCGTCGCTGCCCGCCGAGTACCTCGGCCAGCACATCATGGAGGATTTTGACGATCACCTGACCCGGATTGAGGCTCTTGGCCACCTCCGCGCCCAGTGCCCGGCTACGCGCCTCGTCCATCAGGTGCCTGGCCACCGGAAGCGCGACATCCGCCTCCAGCAGGGCCATGCGCATCTCGCGCAGCGTGGCATCCAGATCAGCCTCGGAGACGCGCGCTGCGCTCCTTAGCTTCTCTGCAATGCCGCCGAGTTTTTCTGTTAAGCGCTGAAACATTACTTCTTGCTGTTTCCTGCGTTTTCAATACCCAGCAGTTCAACATCGAACACCAGCACGGCGTTCGGACCGATCACGCCGCCCGCACCACGCTCGCCGTAGGCCAGGTCGGCCGGGATAAACAGTCGGTACTTGCTTCCCACCGGCATCAGCTGCAAGCCTTCCTGCCAGCCCGCGATCACACTGTTCAGGGGAAAGGTTACCGGCTGGCCGCGCTTGTAAGAGGAATCGAATACCGTGTCGTCCAACAGCTTGCCCTCGTAGTTCACCTTCACGGTGTCAGCCAGTGTCGGCTTCGGGCCGTCCCCCTCGCTCAGCACCTTGTACTGCAGGCCGCTCCTGGTGGTTTTCACGCCATCGGCGCTGGCATTCTCCTGCAGGAACTTGCCGCCTTCAGCCTTGTTCTCCACCGCCAGCTTCTGCTGCTTCTCCATGGCTTTCTCCTGCTGACGCTTGAACACCGCCTGCTTCACCTCGGCGATTTCCTGATCGCTCAACTCGGCTTCTTCACCGGCAATGGCCGAGCTCAACCCCTTGTTGAAGGCAACCATATCCAGCGGCTCCTCGATACGCGACAGGGATCGGCCAACATCCAGACCAATGGCGTAGCTGAACTTGGCGCTTTCGCTATCCAGCGCACTTCCCTTGGCCGCCGGGGCCTTGTCGTCGGCGGCATTGCAGCCGGCCAGCAGCAACACTGTTGCAACGGTTATCATCTTCTTCATTGTTTCTCCTTTGGGTCGGGCCAGAAGCCCCTCACTGTGCATCAAATATCGTATTCAATGTTCAAAACTAGCCCGTCTTTTTCACGTACCAATCATCACTCTGTGAAAAGTCAGCCAACCTTCGCTCGTAACCGTGCCGTGTCAAAAGCTCAAAAATTTTCTCCCGATTACTCGTGAAATTATGCTCGCATGTTATCACCCTGGCGGAATATCGTGAAAAGTCGAACGCATTAAGTATTTCAAACTCGCTGCCCTCAGTATCCATGGAGATATAATCGATCTCCTTCGGGGCCTCATATTTATCCAGCAAATCATTCAACGAAATGGTTCCCACCTGATATATCGATCCATTTTTTCTTTTTTCCTGATGGCAATCACTCCCACTAAATTCAGCTATCGTAGAGAGTTCCGTAATGTCTGATTCGTTGAATGTAACCTGCGAGCCGGACTCCCTCCAGACACAGCATGGCTCCAGATTCGCTGACCTGTTTTTTCTTATTGAGGTCTGAAATGACCTTGCCGGCTCAGCCAATATCCCTTGCCAACCAAACTCTTTTTCCAACAGATAGGTGTTTGAATTGTCGACTCCGTTTGCAGCACCAAACTCCACGAAATACCCGCCACGTTTGAAATTAGTCATGGAAAGCGCATAAAGATCCTGCGCAAACTGAGATCTGGACTTCGATACCCATTTCATCAACTTCACAGCTTGCTCAGGGTTCAAAGACTGTAAAATCCCCAGCGACGACCATGCATGATAATAACTTCTAAGACGATCCCGATCAGCTCTATAGGCCTCCAATTCACGATAACTGGCAACTGAAAGGTCAAACAGCTTCAATATTCTTTTTATGCTTCGCTTCAACATGGTTTTCCACCCCCACGAATACTTTGGTGGCCACTCATACGACAACAACTTTCAACAAACAGCCGCTATTCCCACTCGATGGTGGCCGGCGGCTTGCCGGACACGTCGTACACCACGCGATTGATGCCGCGCACCTCGTTGATAATGCGGTTGGACACGCGGGCCAATAGCGCATGCGGCAATTCAGCCCAGTGTGCTGTCATGAAATCCTGGGTCTGCACCGCGCGCAAGGCTACCACCCACTCGTAGGTGCGGCCGTCGCCCATCACGCCGACGCTCTTCACCGGCAGAAACACGACGAAGGCCTGCGAGGTCTTGTCGTACCAGCCGGAGGCGCGCAGTTCCTCGATGAAGATCGCATCGGCCAGGCGCAACAGGTCGGCGTATTCCTTCTTCACCTCGCCGAGGATGCGCACACCCAGGCCCGGACCGGGGAAGGGATGGCGATACACCATCTCACGCGGCAGCCCGAGCGCCACGCCCAGTTCACGCACCTCATCCTTGAACAGCTCGCGCAGAGGCTCCAGCAACTTCAGGTGCAGTGTTTCGGGCAGGCCACCGACATTGTGGTGGCTCTTGATGGTATGCGCCTTCTTGGTCTTCGAACCGGCCGATTCGATCACATCCGGATAAATCGTGCCCTGTGCCAGCCACTTGGCCCTCGGCATCTTCTCCGCTTCTTCCTGGAAGATATGCACGAACTCGCGGCCGATGATCTTGCGCTTGGCCTCGGGGTCGGACTCGCCTGCCAGTTCCGCCATGAAGCGGTCAGCGGCATCCACGTGATCCACGCGCACGCCGAGATGGTCGGCGAAGGTGGCCATCACCTGCTCGGCTTCATTGAGGCGCAGCAGGCCGTTGTCCACGAACACGCAGATCAGCTGGTCACCGATGGCACGGTGCAGCAGGGCTGCCGCCACCGAGGAATCCACGCCGCCCGACAGCCCGAGAATCACCTCTTCATCGCCCACCTGCTTGCGGATTTGGGCCACCGCGGTATCGATATAATGCGGCATGGTCCAGTCGCTGCCGCAGCCGCAGATATCGTGCACGAAGCGGGACAGCATGGCCTTACCCTGATGCGTGTGCGTCACCTCGGGATGGAATTGCAGTGCGTAGAAACGGCGCTGCTCGTCGGCCATGCCGGCAATCGGCGTGGAATCGTTCGAGCAGATCACATGAAAGCCATCCGGCAGGCCGGTGACCTTGTCGCCGTGACTCATCCACACATCAAGCACGCCGTCCGGCTTGTCTTCAATACCGGAGAGCAGAGCCGAATTGCCGCAGGCAAGTATCTCGGCATAGCCGAACTCGCGCACATGCCCGGTTTCCACCGAACCACCCAGCTGTGAGGCCATGGTCTGCATGCCGTAGCAGATACCGAGCACCGGCACGCCCAGCTCGAAAACCACCTGCGGAGCCTTCGGCGTTTCGTCCTCGTACACCGAGTTCGGGCCACCGGACAGGATGACACCGGAGGGTGCAAACTCGCGAATGTCGGCCTCGCTCATATCCCAGGGATGCAGTTCGCTGAACACGCCGGCTTCACGCACGCGGCGTGCAATCAGCTGGGTGTACTGCGAGCCGAAATCAAGAATCAGAATCTTTTCCATGTCAGTCCGGTCCTCGCAGATCAGGAATCGAGGCGGTAATTCGGGGCTTCCTTGGTGATGGTCACATCATGTACATGCGACTCGCGCAGACCCGCGCCGGTGATGCGCACGAACTTCGCACGCTCATGCATGGCTGTAATATCGGTTGCGCCGACATATCCCATCGAGGCACGCAGCCCACCGACCAGTTGATGCAGAATCTCGGACAGCGCGCCCTTGTAGCCGACGCGACCCTCGATACCCTCAGGAACCAGTTTCATGGCTTCATCCACATCGCCCTGGAAATAACGGTCCTTGCTGCCCAGCTCCATCGCGCCGAGCGAGCCCATTCCGCGGTAGGTTTTATAGGCGCGGCCCTGATAGAGAATCTTCTCGCCCGGGGCTTCATCGGTGCCGGCGAACATCGAGCCGAACATGCAGGTCGAAGCGCCGGCTGCGATGGCCTTGGCGAAATCGCCGGAAAACTTGATGCCCCCGTCGGCAATGACCGGCACACCGACCTCGCGTCCGGCAGCGGCGCAGTCCATCACGGCAGTCAGCTGCGGCACGCCCACACCGGCCACCATACGCGTGGTGCAGATCGAGCCCGGCCCGATACCCACCTTGACCGCATCCGCACCGGCCTCGGCCAGATCGCGCACGGCTGCGGCTGTGGCAATATTGCCACCGATCACCTGAACCTTGTCACCGTAACGCTGCTTGATGTCACGCACCTGACTGATCACGCCAGCCGAATGACCGTGGGCGGTATCGACAATCACCGCATCCACACCGGCTGCGTATAGCAACTCGAAGCGCTCCATTTCCTTCTCGCCAACGCCGATGGCAGCTGCCACCAGCAGACGACCCAGATCATCGCGCACGGCATTCGGGAAGGCCGTGGCCTGCTCGATATCACGCACGGTCACCATACCGCGCAGGAAGCCGTCGGCATCCACCACCGGCAGTTTCTCGATACGATGTTCGCGGAACAGATCCTTGCAGGCCGCAGGCCTGGTGCCCGGCACAACCGTCACCAGGCGTTCCTTCGGGGTCATCATTTCTTCAACGCGCTTGCCGGCATCGCTTTCGAAACGGATATCACGATTGGTCACGATTCCGCACAATTTGCCATTGGCATCCAGCACCGGAAAACCGGAGAAGCCATTGTCGCGCGACATCTGCACCACATCGGCCAGACGCATATCCAGCGTGGCAGTCAACGGCTCCTGCACCACGCCTGCCTCATAACGCTTCACGCGGCGCACCTCGTGCGCCTGCTTTTCGGCAGTCATATTCTTGTGGATCACTCCGATGCCCCCCTCCTGGGAAAGGCAAATCGCGGTACCGGATTCGGTCACGGTGTCCATTGCTGCGGACATCACCGGGATATTCAGATTGATCTTTTTGGTCAGCCTGGACACGGTGCTTACCTCGCGCGGCACCACCTGACTGGCCTGAGGGACCAGCAGCACATCATCAAACGTCAAACCTTCGGCCATTTCCGGCATCTTCATGCGCATCATACCCCCTGCACGTAGAATCGCGCATCCTAACGGCAAGGGCTAATACATCAAAGGTCTAAAACACCGTGTTCCATGATGCGAACAGCTGCACTTTCATCCGTTCCCGTTCCCATCGACCCAGCCCGGCGCATCCTCCCTGCGACGCATCGGATACTTCCCGCTGCCGTGATCGCTCTTGCGCCTGGCGAACAAGCCGCCCTCGACCACCTGTGCCATGAACAGGGACAGGCTGATCATCACGATTGCCACCGACAGCCAGACCAGATCCAGCACCCCGGAGAACTCCATGCTGATCGCCACCTCGAAAAATTTGACGATCAGGATCATCAGGATCACCTTGCCGAGGCGGGATTTCAGGTCATCCAGATTATTGATCGACAGCATGTGCTTGGCTGCTTCATCGCCATATGCACGGTCGATTTTACTGATATACAACTCATACAGGCCAAAGGCGAAGATCAGCAACACGATCGCCAGAAGGAAGCCGTCGATCACCTCCACGATATGCCCCACGGCATCCGCGCGCAGATGCTTGCGCTCCATGACATCCGCCACCCATGCATATTCGGTGACCATTTCACCAACCCGGTACACGTCAACGGCGGCGATATAAAACATCGCCGTGGCGGTAGCCATGCTGCCGATCACCGCGATCAGCACCGTCCAGCGGCCATTCCATAAAAAGGTTTCAAACAACCTTTCCGGCATATGCTGGTCGTCCGGCTGCTTGATGTGTTTCATTTTTTCTTCCATGAACTTGCTTCCTGATTCGGATGTCGCAGATCCGGCATGCAAGCCGACCGAAACGCGCGGACTGGAACACGCAAGAAAGCGGCCAAGATTGAAGAAAAAAAGGTTCAGATTGCGGCAATCATCCCTTGCCGTTTCAGGGTTATTTCAGCAGTCGGCCGACTACGGCAGCACCCACCGAATCACCGAACACATTGATCGTGGTGCGGCAGCGATCGAGGAACCAGTCGATGGCCAGCAGCAGGCCGATGCCCTCAATCGGCAGGCCGACGGCCTCCAACACGATCACCATGGTTACCAGCCCGGCCTCCGGAATGCCGGCGGCACCGATGGCGGCCATCGTCGCCGTCAACAACACGACCATCTGCTGCATGAAGGACAGATCAATGCCATAGGCCTGCGCGATAAACAGCACCGCCACCGATTCATACAGCGCCGTGCCGTCCATGTTGATGGTTGCTCCGAGCGGCAACACGAAACGTCGGGCCCGATCATCCACGCCCGCCAGCTTAACGCCCTCCATGGTCAACGGCAGCGTGGCGCTGGAGGATGCGGTGGAGAAGGCGGTCATCAGGGCTGTACCCATATGCCTCAGGTAGTCGGCAAGCTGCCGGCGCACCAGCACGGTCAGCAGCAGGCAAAGCACGGCCGCATGCGCCAGCAGGCCTGAGATAACTGCTGCCGCATAACGGGCCAGGCCGGCCAGCTGCCCGAGAAATGCCTCGCCTCCGCCAGCCGCGCCAAGCCTGGAAGCAATCAACGCAAACACACCGATCGGGGCCAGCCACATGATCCATTCGACCAGCTTCATCATGCCTTCGTTCAGGCCCTCGAAGAAGGCGACAACCGGCTTGCCGGTTTCGCCCAGCGTGGAAAGCGCTGCGGCGAAGGCAATGCAAAACACAATAATGGGCAACAGCTTCATATCGGCCGCAGCCGCGATGATATTCGGGTGCACCAGCGACAGAACCAGATCGGTGAAGCTCACATCCCCGGCCGAGGGCGTCGGCGCGACCAGATCCCCGCCCAGAGGAACTCCGACGCCCGGCTGCCATAGATTGGCCATGACAAGACCGATGGCTACGGCGATCAGCGTGGTACAGGCATAATAGGCCACCGAATAGCCCCCCATTCTTCCCAACCTGCGGACATCGCCGAGTCCGGCCACGCCGCTGATCACACTGGCCGCCACCAGCGGCACGATCATCATCTTCAGGGCGGTGAGGAACAGCTCGCCGATCCACTGCACGGCCAGCATGGCCTCGCCCCACAGATAGCCCGAAACACCGCCGGCCACGATCCCGACGACCATGGCCAGAAGCAGCTTCTGTTCACTGAAAAATTTCACATGGACTCCAATAGCAGGCGATTCAGGGCATTGTCAGCGCCGAAGACCACCTCTTGCTTGCCTATGCACACTGGCAGGATCGTTCGGCCTGAATGATATACACATCCTTGTTCAGCTTCGGCAGGTGGCCGGAGCCATACGAGATTCGCACATCCTTGCTGCAGGCCTTCTCACTGCCGCATGAACCGACACAGACAAACGACTGCAGTGCCCTGTTGCGAACCGCATCCTCGATAGCCTTGCGATCCCTGGTAGCCAGGCCTTTGAAATAGCGAGCCGCATCATTGGCCGGGGTGGTGTCACCGGCGACGATCACATGCGGATCGGCCCCGCCAATGCCGTTGGCAAGCACGATATTACAACCGACCTTGCCCAGAGCCGCTCGCACGCTCTCATCTGTGAGAGGAATGCTTTCTTTCCTGGCGTCCGTGACCACCCTGGCTACTTCGGCATCGCTCACAGTCTTCCTGCCACCGTCCCCGTCACCGCAAGCGGCCAGCGGGCCGGCAAGCAGTATGGCAATCAAGATCATGGGTACGCCTTTCATTCGCCCTCCTCGGACAACAAACTCACAGCAGTGTTGCAGCGACTTCCACGCCTGTCTATCGCATGCTGCCGGCTCCGCATGTCTTATGACTTTTGCAGCATCTCCGGTGGCAGTTGGGCGACAAGCCGCCGTATTACGGCATACTGCGCATCGTCCTGATAATGGATCGCCGGCAGCTTCCCCCATACCGGCGCCGGCCATGCCGGGTCGCTGTGAAAGCGTGCGATATGATGGATATGAAGCTGCGGCACCAGGTTGCCCAGCGCCGCGATATTGATCTTGTCCGCGTAAAAACCGGCGGCCAGCGCCTCGGAAAGCATGGCGGACTCACTCATCAGCTGCTGCCGGAGCGCCCCGCTCAACTGGTGGATTTCACTGATATCCGGGCGCTGCGGCACCAGGATGAACCACGGGTAACGCGCATCGTTCATCAGCAAGAGCAGCGACAATTCAAAATGCCCGACCTTGAAACAATCGGCAGTCAGACGCGGATGCAGCTCGAACGCCATCTTATCCCCTCCAGGCGCGCCCGGCGCGCAGCAGATCAACCGGACGGCCGATATCGAACCACGCACCGCGGTGCACAACCCCATGACACAAACCGGTACCGATCAGCCTGCGTATCGGCTCAACCAGCGGGAAAGCCTCTCCAACAACATGTCCGGCAAATGCGGCTGGATGCCAGACCGACACACCGGAGAAGGTATATCGTACCTCTCCACCTGCGCACACCTTCCCGTCATGTAATGCAAAGTCGCCGTCGGCATGATGCGGCGGATTGGGCACCAGCCCGAGCGCGCAGCCATCGGCCGGACAGATGACGGCCAGCCGGCGCACATCCAGATCGCACAGCACATCGGCATTGTGCACCAGCACCGGGCCGTCGCCCGGCAGCATTCGCAGTGCCGTAAGCGCCCCGCCGCCCGAGTCCAGCAGTGCATCCTCCGGGCTGTAATACAAGCGCACCCCGAAGCGCGAACCATCACCCAGGCCCTGCATCAACGCATCGGCATGGTGATGTACATTCACCGCGATATCACGCACCCCCTGCCCGACCAGTGCACGGATGACATGCACGATCGCCGGCACGCCGGCCACCGGCATCAGCGCCTTCGGACGATCGTGCGTCAACCATTTCAGGCGCGTGCCCAGCCCCGCCGCGAGAATCACCGCTCGCTCAACCACCACGAGCACCCCCGCCGGAAGAGCTGCGCATCTCAGCCGGCGTCCGGCAATTCCGCAGCCCGGCTCAGTCGTCCGCAGATCGTTTCCACTTCCTGCGAGGTCAGGGTCGTGCCGTCGGCATGCGTCAGGAAGAACACGTCCACCACCCGCTCACCGAAGGTGCTGATATTCGCACCGCGTACGCTGAAACCGGCATCGTCGAGTTCGGTGGCCAAAGCGGCCAGCAGGCCGGCTCGGTCCGCCGCATCCACCTCGATGGCGGTCTGCCGACTGGAGGCCAGCGGCAGCGGCCTGGCCGATACCGACACCTGATGCATCAACACATGCTGTCTGCCCGGCTGCACCTGGCCGACATCCCCCCCCTCGATCACCTTCTGCATGCGCTGCTGCAGGCGCTGCAGGTCGCTCTTCTCGCGCAGCGCCTTGTTATCCACGCTCTGCACATGGAACACATCAAGTACCCTGTCATTCGCGATATGATAGGCCTGCGCGGCCACGATATTCACATAACCGGATGACATCGCCGCGGTCAGGTCGGCCAGCAGCCGCTTGCGGTCCCGCGCCAGAACGATCACCAGGCTCTCACCGCGAGCCTCATCCACCAGTACATCGGCCGCTCCCTGAGGCGCATCGCGCATCAGCCGGGCGATATGCAGCAGCTGACGCGGCGGAAAGCCCATCACGGCACGCCACGGCAACAGCTCAAGCACCTTGTTCAGCGCGTCACGCTCGCTTGTTTCGACCTTGGCCAGGGTACTCTCGATACGCACCGCCACGCGCTCCTGCGTGCCGCTGCTGGCATCTTCCTCGCCCATCAGGTGACGCTCCGTTGCCATGAACAACTCGCGCAGCAACGTACCCTTCCATTCGTTCCAGACCCCTGGCCCCACTGCCGCGATATCGGCTACCGTCAGGCACAGCAGGTAGCGCAGGCGTTCCATATCACTGACCTTGGCGGCAAAGGAGGCAATGGCATGCGGGTCGGTCAGATCGCAGCGCTGCGAGGTGATGGCCATCAACAGATGGTGTCGTACCAGCCATGACACCAGTCCCTGCGCATCGCGGCTCAGACCGAGCCGGCCGCATACATGCATAGCGATGTCGGCCCCGAGTTCGGAATGGTCGCCGGACTTGCCCTTGGCAATGTCGTGACACAGCAGGGCGAGATACAGCAGTTCCGGGCGTTGCAGCAGGGCAAACACATCGCTGGCCAGCACCAGGCGCTCATCGCGCATGCCGTGCACCATATTCCGCGCCTCGCCGATGGCTCGGATAGTGTGCTCATCAACGGTAAATGCGTGGTAGTTGTTGAACTGCCCCAGGCCGACGGCATGCCGGAACTCGGGGATGAATCGACCGAGCACGCCGGTGTTGTTCATCTCCTTGAGCGCCTGCGCGACATTGCGCGAGTCACGCAGGATGTCCAGGAAAATCCGGCATGCTTCGGGATCGGAACGGAAATCGTCATCGATCAGCAGCACATGCTCGCGTACCTGGCGCAACGCCCCGCCGGACAAGCGGCGTTTACCTTCCTGCGCAATATGGAAGATGCGCAGCAGGCGCAGCGGATCCTCTATAAACACCTGGTCGTCACGCACGCCCAGCCGCTGGCCTTCGAGCACGAAACCGTCACCGATATCGCGCCGGCGCTTCAACCACTGCGGATGCAGCTCTTCCTGGAAGTGCATGCAAAGAAGGCCGGAAACACGCTGGATGCGTCCGGCATGGCGGAAATAATCCTTCATGAATATTTCCACCGCCGGGCGGTACGGCTCATTCTCATAACCCATGCGACCGGCCAGCTCCATCTGCTGCGCGAAACCGAGGCGGTCGTTCTCGCGCCCGGCTTCAAGGTGCAGGCCTACGCGGCAGCGCCACAGAAAATCCTGCGCCTGCATCAGGTGCATATGCTCAGTGGCTGTAATAAACCCAAGCTCGACGAGTTGCTTGATATCGCTGCTGCCGTGCCATGCTCGTGCCAGCCAAAACACCATCTGCACGTCACGCAGGCCGCCACGTCCTTCTTTCAGATCCGGTTCCATCAGGAATGCCGTGTCGCCGGTCTTGCGATGACGCGCCAGCATCTCTTCCATCTTGGATTCGACAAACGCCTTGCGACGCTTGCCAAAGAAGGTGTTCACCTTCTCGCTGAGCACCCACCAGAGCTTGTCGCTGCCGCTGATATGGCGCATCTCGAGCGCTGCCGTGGCGGTCTTCCAGTCGCTGCCCATGGCTTCGATGGTTTCGTCCACCGTGCGCACCGCATGGCCGAGCTGCACATTCATATCCCACAACACATACACGAAGCGTTCGACACAGGATTTGGCCTCGACATCATCGACATCGTCCAGGATGAACCACAGGTCCCAATCCGAATACGGGCACATCTCGCCGCGCCCGAATCCGCCGACGGCCAGCAGGGCCACACGGTCAGACACATTCTCCGCTATCTCGCGCCATATTTCGCGCAGCAGCCCGTCTACCCCGGCACATATGCGATGCACCAGCACGCTGCCCGGCTCGCCAGCTTCAAACAGCGTCTCCGCCTCGTCCAGCAGGGCCTTAAAGTCACCCGTATAGCGGGCCGCCGGGGCAGCGGCGCTACCGGAAGCGGCCACATCGCAGGCGACCTTGTCCATATTACCCATGCTCATTCTCGCCTCCGTTCACCATGCGGACCAGTTCATCCAGTGTGTTGAGCGCATCGAGTGGCCGCATGCCGGCAATGTCCAACCCGGCGAGTCGCCCGGCAAGCCCGGCATGCAGGCGATCGCGCTCCTGCTTTTCGCGCCGCTCGGCCTCGGCGAAAAGACCCAGCTGCGGCTTGCCGGACTCCGCGGCCATTTCGGCGTCGTGCTCCAGGCGATACAGATGCTCGCGCGCACGGCCCACCACATCACGCGGCAGACCGGCCAGCTTGGCCACCGCAATGCCGTAAGAACGATCCGCGGCGTTATCCTCGATGCGGTGCAGGAAGACCACATCGCCGCGATGTTCGCGCACCATCACCGAGGCATTGAAGCACTGGCTATACTCATCCGGAAGGCCGGTGAGTTCGTGGTAATGCGTGGCGAACAGCGTGAACACGTCGCGCGAGCCCATCAGTTGTTCAGCGACAGACCAGGCAATGGCAAGGCCGTCCCAGGTGCTGGTACCGCGCCCGATCTCGTCGATAATCACCAGCGAACGAGGACCGAGCTGGTTGAGGATATGCGCTGTTTCCATCATCTCGACCATGAAGGTCGAGCGCCCGGCAGCCAGTTCGTCGCCGGCGCCGATACGCGTGAATATCCGACTGAGCAACGGCACGCGCGCAGCATCCGCCGGCACGAAGCATCCGGCATGCGCCAGCCAGACAATCCATGCCACCTGGCGCATGTAGGTGGACTTGCCACCCATGTTCGGCCCGGTAAGCAGCATGAAACTGCGCCGCTGCATATGCATATCACTGTCATTGGCAACAAAACTGCCCGGCTCCAGGCACTGCTCGACTTGCGCATGCCGCCCGCCGCGGATAACGAGCGCATGCCCGCCGTGCACCTCGGGACGCACATAACGGCAATCAATAGCCAGCTTCGCAAAACAGGCCAGCACATCCAGCCGTGCCACGGCCGAAGCCGCCAACTGAATCGCGCCTGCACGCGCAACGATTTCGCGGCGCAGCTTCTCGATCAGTTCCATCTCACGGGTCAGCGCCGATTCCTTCGAGCGCAGCACCTCTTCTTCATGGCGATGCAGCTCGTCGGTAATGAAACGCTCGGCATTCACCAGCGTCTGCTTGCGTACATAGTGTGCCGGCGCCTTATCGGCCAGCGAGCGTGGAATCTCGATGAAATAGCCGAACACCTTGTTGTATTTAACGCGCAGCTTGGTGATGCCGGTTTGTTCGCGCTGACCGGACTCAAATTCGGCCAGCCAGTCGTCGGCACCGCGAGCCAGATTGCGCAGGCGGTCCAACACCTCGTCGAATCCTTGCGCAATCACCCCGCCATCGCGGCCGTGCGCCGGCGGCGGATCGACAATGGCGGTATCCAGTGCGGCCGCCAGGTCATCGAGGCCGCCCATGGAGGCAATGATGTCCATGAACAATCCGCTCCTGCCATCGAGCGCCGTCACCAGCCCGGGCAGGGCAAGCAGCGACTGCGCCAGCCCGCGATAATCGCGCGGCGCGGCACGCTCCAGCGCCAGCCGGGTGAGCATGCGCTCGATATCGCGAATGCTGCCCAAGGCTTCGCGGATCGCATGCAGGGCATCGTTATCGTCAATCAGGCTTTGCACGGCGTCCTGACGGGCCGCGATGCCGGCGGCTTCATTCAGCGGACGATCCAGCCAGTCACGCAGCATGCGCGCACCCATCGGGGTGCAGGTGTGATCAAGCACGCTGATCATGCCGCCGCGCGGATCGCCGGACAGACTTTCGTAGAGTTCCAGGTTGCGGCGCGAGCGCGCATCGATACCGAGGCAACCGGCCGACTCGCGAAGCACCGGAAGCTGCAAATGCTCGAGCGCACGCTTCTGGGTCTGCTCCAGGTAAACCAGCACCGCCCCCACCGCAGATGCGGCCAGCGGTGCCTTGTCGAGATTCAGCGAAGCCATCTCACCGACCCCGAAACAGCGCCCGATACGCTCCTCGGCCACCTCGGCGGTAAAACACCAGTCGCCGGGATGATGCACCGGTGCGGCGCAGCTCAGGTCATCGAAAGCGCCGGCATCGGCAAGCAACAGTTCAGAAGGCGCCAGCACGGCCAGCTCTTCATCGAGGGCATTCCTGCCCCTGCCCTGCAGCAGCCGGAAGGCGCCTCCGGCAAGGTCCACGGCAGCCATGGCCCACTGATCGAAGCTGCCGCACAGGGCAACGAGCGGACGCACGCGGGCCTCATCGAGCAACTCGGATTCGGTGATCGTGCCCGGCGTAACCACGCGCACCACCTCGCGTCTGACCGGCCCCTTGCCGCCGGGCGGCTCCATCTGCTCACAAATAGCGACCCGCACGCCGGCCGCCACCAGGCGCGGAAGATACTGCTCGGCCTGATGCCAGGGCACCCCGGCCATCGGGATATCCGCACCGTTGGCCTTGCCTCGCTTGGTCAGGGTGATATCCAGGATGCGCGAGGCCTCGACGGCATCATCGAAAAACATCTCGTAAAAATCGCCCATGCGATAAAACAACAGGCAATCCGGATAGCCAGCCTTGATACGCAGATACTGCTGCATCATCGGTGTCTGGCCGGAGAGATCGGGCATCTCGGGTGTATTCAGGGTGGAAACTGCGGACATGCCCCTAAACTAACAGCATCCGGCCCGCACGATAACCATGTGGAAGACATCATCATGCCGAACAGGCTCAACGCCCGGAGTTTTGCTTCATGGCAAGGCAGAAGGAGGGAATTGGCTGTCACCCAATGACCGACGCCTAACGCCGCCATGGAGCCAAACACCGGGGATGGAGGGAGGGAACCATGCGGCCTGGGGACATACGGGGCGGGGGGAGGGGGAGGGGAGGAAGGAGCCCGTATGTTTAACTCCCCAGGCCGTGGTTATCGGTCGGCAGCGTTTGCACGCCACCATAAACCCTTTGTCGGCACGGGGAGGGAAAACTTTACATCCGATCAGGCCCTCGTGCCGGGCTGCCGACTTTCAGCACGCAAGCAGCGCGCCACAGGCGCGAAGGAGGTGCGGTGCCACAGACACGGGCCATGTTCGCCGAGCGCCCGCAGATGGTCGGCGGTGCCGTAACCCTTGTGGCCTGCAAAGCCGTAAACCGGAAATTTCGCATGAATCATGCGCATATAACGATCGCGCACCACCTTGGCCATGATGGACGCAGCGGCGATTTCCTGCACCGAGTCATCGCCGCCGATCACCGCCTCGGCCGTCACGGCAAGCTGCGGTACGCGATTGCCGTCTACCAGAACCTTCGCCGGCTTGACGGTGAGTGCGTCAACACTCCGACGCATGGACAGCATGGTGGCATGCAGGATATTCAGCCGGTCGATCTCATCCACACTGGCCATGCTTACGGCATAGGCCACGGCATGGCGTCGCAAGTGGTGATAGAGCTTCAGGCGTTTCTTCTCTGACAGCTTCTTGGAATCACGGTACTGCCCGAGAAACGGGTCGTCGGGCGAGAGGATCACCGCCGCCGTCACCACCGGGCCGGCCAACGGCCCGCGCCCCACTTCATCGACTCCTGCCAGCATGGCCCGAAGCATGGCCGCAAGCGGCGGCCAGTCAATGCCCGTCAGGCCTGCCTGGTCGTCCTTGAAGTCTTCATGCCGAGTGCCTTTTTTACATCGTCACTCTTCGCCAGCCTCAAACCGATGCCATAGCCGAGCTCGCGGTAGGCCTCGAACTGCTTTTCATCGAAGAACTGGTCGGCCGTGGATTCGTCCGGGAAGTCCTTATTCTCACGCTTATAGGTATAGATGTCTTCCGGCAGGCCGCCAATCAGCGTGGTCTTTATGTAGATCAGGGTCCCCTTTTCCTTTTCGCCGTAATCGATGGTGGCTGTCACGAAACCGGTGTCGGCCAGCGGAACGCCGTGCTCGTGGTAGGGATTCGGTCTCGGGCACAGGCCGAGCAGCGACTTGGCCTGTTTCCCTTCCAGCGCAAAGTCCGGGTGTCCCTGCACCTCGATATCAACCCCGAAGTCCACTCGCACCTTTTCGACGAAGTTGGCGAAATCACCGAACTCAAAACCGGCATCAGCAGCCCCGTCGCACACAACAATGGTCTGCACCTTTCGCCGGATCAGTTCGTACAGTGCCAGGTTCTCGAAGTGTCCGCCGTCGGCCAGGTGAACGAACTCGGATGTTTCGTCCATGCGTGCGCCGAACAGCTCACGGTAACCCTGGCTGTACCAGTTCGGGGTATTCGTCATGCCGGGCTTATAGCGAGCCGGATTCGGCGCCCAGTAGCCAAGGCGCACATTGAACAAGGCCATGAGGAAGGAAAGGCTTCGATTGCGGGTCAGCCCGGCACCACCTGGCGCACCATGCGGGTCGGCCGCCGCACCCGAGATCGCCATGGCCGTGGCCAGGTTCATCTTCTGCCCCATATAGGACCCGGTCTTCATCCATCTGGTTGCCTCGCTGCCACAATACAGGGGAGAGAGCAGAAAATTCTCCCCGCCACGCTCCTTCAGGCGCTTGGTGTGCGAACCCTCGGTCACCATATTGGCATTGATCAGGTGATAGGGCATGGCGCCGGGACGCGTCATCTCGTGCAGCTTCGAATCATTGGCTGCATCTGCCGTGGCCGCGCAGTTGCAGTCGCGCACATCATCCATGTCCGGCATGAACAGCTCCATCAAGCGGTCACGGTAATAGCGATGGATGGAGATATAATTGATGTTCACATGCGTGCCCAACCAGATGGCCAACACCACACCGCCCAGCAACGGGACCCAGCCGGTCAGCGATGAATGGACCCACAACGACAGGCCTGCATCGTAGGACAACAACAGCAGACCATAGACCAGAAGCACGAAGGCCAGCGGTGCCAGCAAACCGAGCGGGATGCGACCCTCCTTACCGCTCTGGGCCTTGAAGATGGACATGATCGAGGCGACCAGGCCGCCACCGGCCAATCCTGCCGCTGCCAGCTCATGCACCTTGGCCGAAACAACCGGAAGCAGTCCGAAGGCAAGCAGCACGACGATTAACACCAGCAATCGTCCGGCATGTTTCTCGTATTTCCGGCGCAAGCCGTAAGCGTCGGCGGCCTTCCTTTCGCCGCTGCTAGTACCCAGCCCGTAATAAACAGCGAGGCCCGCAAAGACGACCGCGCAGATGACTGCCAGCCAAAGAAGCGGATTCCAGCCGGAACTGACACACTCAATCAACATCGCAGGGTCGCCGAAGGCTCGCAGACCGACCAGCAGGGCCATCATGGCGATCAGTGGCACCGCGTACACGAGCGTGCTCAGTAGCGAACCGCGCAGGATCACCGCCAGCAGCGATGCCATGGTGAGGTCGCCGCCCGGGGTCAGGTAATTGCTACTCTGGCGAAGATGGCGCAGCACGGAAGCAGCAGCCTTGTCGCTGCCTTCGGCTCCGGGTTTGCCGAGCGGGAATCGGTCCGAGGTGTTGTATTCGGTCTTGTTGTCCTTGCTGCCGTGCAACAACCAGGTCAGGCAGGAACCGATATAGCCGCCGCCGGAAACCGTGGACAGGTAATGAAAACGCTCCAGCATCCTGCTCTGATGCAGGGCCTGCATCACGCCGAGGCTGAATACCGCCGATCGGATACCGCCTCCGGAAAAGGCCAGGCCGAAAAGCTTCTTTTTCCCATCGGGGTCGCTATCGCCGAAAATATGTCGCCGCTCGTCGCGCAACACCTGTTCGCAACCGACCGTGCCGGCTTCACTGCCCTGCCGATCTGTACCCTCTCCGGAATCCGCCTTGTTCTCGCTCATGCCTGCCCTCCCCCTGAAGACACCCGCCGGGCGGATGTGACCGTAAGGGTAAGCCCTTCAGGCAGGGCAGATCAAGGTGTGCCCGGAAGACGGGTCAGCCGCGCAATTCCGCGCCGAATTTCTTCTGAACCGCCTCGATGATCGCCTTGCTGGCGGCATCGGAGTCTTCCTGGGTCAGCGTGCGCTTGGCGTCCTGCAGGGTGAATCGGATACCGAGGCTCACCTTGCCATCGGGTACGCCCTTGCCTTCGTAACGGTCGAAAATACGTGCATCGGTGAGCAGCTTGCCGCCGGCCCGGGACACGGTCTGGATGATCTGCTCGGCTACCGTATCGCGCTCGAACAGGAACACCAGGTCGCGCTCCACGCCGGGGAATTCGGGCAGCGCCGCGAACTTCACGCGCTTGCCGGCAGGCAGGGCATCCAGATCAATGCAGGCAACGAATACCGGCATATCGATATCGAAACCATCAGCAATGCCTGCATCCACGCGGCCGATCAGGCCGACCTCGTTGCGTCCGACCATCACCTTCGCGCTCTGCCCGGACTGCAGGCCCGCCGCATCGGCAGCCAGGAAGCGGCCCGTCAGGCCGCGCGCCGACAGCCAACCCTCCAGCACGCCCTTCAGATCGAAGAAATCGGCCTGTCGCACAGTGCTGTGCCAGTCGTCCTGCTGCACCTCGCCGGTCAGCAGCCAGGCAATGGCATTGTCTTCGCTGTGTCCGCCCTCGCCATCTCCGGCTTCAAGCTTGCTGTAGGTGCGACCATGCTCGACCAGCGCCACGCCGGGCTGCTGGCGGTTGAGATTGTGCCGGGCGATTTTCAGCAGGCCCGGCCACAGGCTGCGGCGCATCACCCCCATATCCTCGGAAATCGGGTTGGCCAGCACGATGTCGGCTGATTCATCCGGGGTGAACAGGCGCTGCTCGTTCGGTGCGATGAAGGCATAGCCGACCACCTGCACGAAGCCTGCCTGCACAGCGGCATGCACGCCGCGCTCCTGTCTGGAGGGAGTGGTAACCTTCAGTGGCGGCAGTACGGCGGGAATGGCATCGAAACCGATCACCCGCGCATACTCCTCGGACATATCCTCGGGAATGCCCACATCGTGCCGGAAACTCGGGACATTCACACGCAGCGAATCGCCATCGCGCGTGAGCCCGAAGCCCATGCGCGCAAGCACATCGTCCACGTCGGAAGCAATCGCCACACCGAGGCGGGCCTCAAGCCGGGCAACGCTGCATTCGAGCGAGCGCCCTGCCTGCCCGTGGGCGGCATCGCCGCACACCGTGACGTCACCGGGGCGACCACCGAACAGCTCGACAATCATGCGCGTGGCGCGCTGCATGGCAGCTTCCACCATTGCCGGATCAACGCCACGCTCGAAGCGCATCGATGCCTCGGACACCATCGCCAGGCGGCGACGGGTCAGACTCACGCGCGCAGGGCGGAAGAAGGCGGCCTCGAGCAGGATGTTGGTGGTGGCTTCGGTGACACCGGAGGGTTCAGAGCCCATGACGCCGGCCAGCGCGATCACACCGGCCTCATCGGCAACCACCAGATCGCCGTCGGCCAGCGTGATCTGGCGCCCGTCCAGCGCCTCGAATGCCTCGCCATCGCCTGCCGAACGGATGCTCACGGCTCCCTTCAGGGTATCGGCATCGAAGGCATGCATCGGCTGGCCCATGTCCAGCATGATGTAGTTCAGCACATCGACAACGCCATTCACCGGACGCTGCCCCGCGGCAATCAGGCGGGCGGCCATCCATGCCGGCGTATCGCCAACCTTCACGCCTTCGATGCGGCGGCCGAGGTAAAGCGGGCAGTCTCCCTGGGCCTGAATACCCACTACAGGTGTACCCACGCCGGACTCGGCAGCCACCGGCTCGCCGGCATGCGGGGCAAGCTGCAGCCCTGCATCGGCGGCCAGATCACGCGCCACACCGCGCACATTCATGCAATCGCCGCGGTTCGGGGTGATGGACAGGTCGAACACCGCTTCTTCCATGGCCAGGTATTCACCGACCTCGACGCCCACCGGGGCATCGGCCGACAGGATCAGCAGACCTGCGGATTCATCGGCCAGACCCAGTTCGGTTTCCGAGCAGCACATGCCGCAGCTGGTTTCGCCGCGAATCTTGCCCTTCTTGATGGTCAGGCCATTGGGAAGCGAGGTACCGATGGTGGCCACCGGAACCTTGTCGCCCGCGTCCATGTTCGATGCGCCGCACACGATATCCAGCGGTTCAGCCTCGCCGATATCCACCTTCAGCAGGCTCAGCTTGTCGGCATCCGGGTGAGGCTCCTTGGACTGGATGAGGCCGACGCGCACGCCGCGTACGGCTGCCCTCGGCTGCTCCACGCCTTCGACCTCGTGACCCAGGCGCACCAGATCGTCGGCCACCTTGTCGGCAGCCGCATCAAGCGCCACATAATCCTTCAACCATGAATACGGGATCTTCATGCGCCCATCCTCCGCAGGAATCGAACATCGTTCTCGAAAAACAGCCTCAGGTCAGGAATGCCGTGCTTGAGCATCACCAGACGCTCCACACCCAGGCCGAAGGCGAAGCCGGAATAGATGGAGGTATCGATATCCACCGACCTCAACACATTCGGATGAATCATGCCGCTGCCCAGCACCTCGATCCAGCCGCTGCCCTTGCAGATGCGGCAGCCCTTGCCGGCGCAAAATACGCAGCCGATATCCACCTCGGCGGACGGCTCGGTAAACGGGAAATAATGCGGTCGCAGACGGATCGGCACATCCTGCTCGAAATAGGCTGACAGGAAGTGTTGCAACACGCCCTTCAGATGACCCATCGACACATCGCGATCCACCTTGAACACCTCGACCTGATGGAACATCGGTGAGTGGGTGACATCCGAATCACAGCGATACACGCGGCCCGGTGCCACCACGGCCAGCGGCGGCTCGTGGCCTTCGGCGACAAAACGCTGCATGGCGCGGATCTGCACCGGCGAGGTGTGCGTGCGCAGCACCTTGCGCCCGCCGTCATCGTCGCTGCCGGGCAGGTAGAAGGTGTCGTGCTCCTGTCGAGCCGGGTGCTCGGGCGGGATGTTGAGGGCCGTGAAGTTGTGCCAGTCGTCCTCGATGTCCGGCCCCTCGGCGACCACGAACCCCATCTCGCCGAAGATCGCCACCACCTCGTCGATGGTCTGGCTGATCGGATGGACGCGCCCTTCGGCTTCGGGGCGCGGCGGCAGCGTCACGTCGATCCGCTCGGCCATCAGCTTGGCGTCGATGG
>Ga0102953_1000264_pt1 | contig 37851 bp, 35 predicted proteins | sample SalPon2A_C_D2_MG_FD_78509 | JGI IMG/M metagenome (GOLD analysis project Ga0102953, IMG submission 78509) | Soil microbial communities from South San Francisco under conditions of wetland restoration - Salt Pond MetaG R2A_C_D2_MG | ecosystem: Environmental > Terrestrial > Soil > Wetlands | place... | reverse complement strand
GCGCCCTAACATTTGGCTAGAAGGTCAGATAGCCACACAACCAAGGAGCTGTTTCCACCGAATCCTTCTTTGTCAGACAGGAGTTAGCAGATGAAGCCCCTTGCCTGGGCGTTGGTTTCGCTCGGGCTCCTGGTGCTGGCTCCAGCGCAGATTCACGCGCAGAACAGCCAGCAGGGCGCACGGGTCGAACTGGGCAGGAATTATCCGAACCCGTTCAACCCTGAGACCACGATTCCGTTTACGCTGAGCCAGGACTTCTTCGCTGGTGGGAAGGAGCCCGTCGTGAGTCTCAGGATCTACAACGTACTGGCACAGCTGACCGCCGTCCCGATTTTGCAAGGGTCCGGGGCGCCGATGGAGAACCTGCAGCTGGCCTGGAACGGAACGGGACAATACAGCGCATACTGGGACGGCACGGTCCTGAATACGGGGCGCCCGGCGGCATCCGGCGTCTATGTGTATCAGTTGGTCGTCAACGGCCACGCCTATCCGCCGATGAAGATGACGATCGTCAAATAGACCGTTGCCATCCATTTCAGCCTGACACGCCGGCTCAACCGAGCCGGCGTGTCTGTTTTTATGGCCGGAATCACGGTCTATTTAATGCCCGGATGGCAGGTTCTGAGCGCATGGAGCTTGCCCTTTAGTCCCGGGCGCCCGGGTCCCGCTCAATGGGATCGGCGCAGGGAGGAAGTTCAGAGATGATTCGACCCGACCGATTGACGGTCAAAGCGAGCGAGGCGCTCCAGAGCGCGAGCCAGCTGGCCGACCAACATGGCAACCCCGTCGTGAACGATGCCCACCTCTTTCTGGCGCTATTGGACCAGGACGAGGGGATCGTGAGTCCCATCCTCCAGAAATGCGGTTTGAACGTCACCGAGCTCCACGTGGCCGTGGAACGCGAGCTTGCGCGTTTGCCGTCGCAAGAGGGGGCGGGCGCACGCGCCGCGATGTCGCGTGAGCTGAGCCAGGCCCTGGACAAGGCGGACGACCTCGCGAAGAAGTTGGGCGATGCGTACGTGTCGACGGAGCACCTGCTGGTGGGGCTCGTCGAGACCAAGGGCACGACCGCGCGTGAGCTGTTGAGTCAGCACGGCGTGAGCCCGAAGGAGCTGCTGGACGCACTCGAAGCGATCCGCGGCAGCCATCGCGTGACCGACGTCGAGCCCGAGGGGAAGTATCAGGCTCTCGAGCGCTACACCAAGGACCTCACCGATCTCGCGCGGCAGGGGAAGCTCGATCCGGTCATCGGCCGGGACGAGGAGATCCGCCGCGTCATTCAGGTGCTGTCGCGCCGCACCAAGAACAATCCGGTGCTCGTGGGCGAGCCCGGCGTCGGCAAGACGGCGATCGTCGAGGGCCTCGCCCAGCGCGTGATCAACGGCGACGTGCCGGAGACGCTCCGCGGCAAGCGCATCATCGTGCTCGATATCGCCCAGCTCCTGGCCGGCGCCAAGTATCGCGGCGAGTTCGAGGAGCGCCTCAAGGCGGTCTTGAAGGAGATCACGAGCGAGGAAGGAAAGTTCGTGGTCTTCATCGACGAGCTGCACACCATCGTGGGGGCGGGAGCGGCGGAAGGGGCGGTGGACGCCTCGAACATGTTGAAGCCCGCGCTCGCTCGCGGCGAGCTCCACGTGGTCGGCGCCACGACGCTCGACGAGTATCGCAAGCACATCGAGAAGGACAAGGCGCTCGAGCGGCGCTTCCAGCCCGTGTTCGTGGGCGAGCCCTCGGTCGCCGATACCATTGCGATCTTGCGAGGTCTGAAAGAACGGTACGAAGTGCACCATGGGGTGCGGATCACCGACAACGCCATCGTGGCGGCGGCGACGCTCTCCAACCGCTACATCGGCGACCGCCATCTGCCGGACAAGGCCATCGACTTGATCGACGAGGCGGCGAGCCGCCTGCGGATCGAGATCGACTCGCTCCCGCAGGAGATCGACGAGGTCGAGCGTCGAGTGATCCAGTTGCAGATCGAGGAGCAGGCGCTGGCCAAGGAGAAGGACCGCGCGAGCAAGGAACGGCTGGCGGCGCTCCGGAAGGAAGTCGCCGAGCTCGAGGAGCGCTCGCAGGGGATGAAGGCCCAGTGGCAGGCCGAGAAGGATGCCATCGCGGCGCTCCGCGAGAAGAACGCGCAGCTCGAGGCCGCGCGCCTCGAGGCGGATCAGGCGACGCGCGCCGGCGATCTCCAGAAGGCGGCGGAGATCCGCTACGGGCGGGTGCCTGAGCTCGAGCGTGCGATCGGCGCGGACAAGGCGCGTCTGGCCGAGGTACAGGCCAAGGCGCAGTACCTCAAGGAAGAGGTGGACGCCGAGGACGTGGCCGAGATCGTGGCCAAGTGGACCGGGATTCCGGTGAGCAAGATGCTCGAATCCGAGCGTGACCGACTCACCCATCTCGAGGACGAGCTTTCCCTGCGCGTGATCGGGCAGGAGCGCGCGGTCGAGGCGGTGGCGAACGCCGTCCGCCGTTCGCGCGCGGGGCTGCAGGATCCCAACCGGCCGATCGGCAGCTTCATCTTCCTCGGTCCCACGGGCGTGGGTAAGACGGAGACGGCGCGCGCGCTCGCGGAGTTTCTCTTCGACGACGAGCGGGCGATGGTCCGGCTCGACATGTCGGAGTACATGGAGAAGCACACGGTGGCGCGGATGATCGGTGCGCCGCCGGGATACGTGGGCTACGAGGAGGGTGGACAGCTCACGGAAGCCGTCCGGCGCCGGCCGTACGCGGTGATCCTCTTCGACGAGATCGAAAAGGCGCACCCGGACGTCTTCAACGTGCTGCTACAGATCCTGGACGACGGCCGGCTGACCGACAGCCAGGGCCGCACCGTGGACTTCAAGAACACGGTGATCATCATGACGTCAAACGTCGGGAGCCAGGCGCTGCTCGAGGTGAACGACGAGAACCGCGAGATGGTCGAGGCGCGGGTGATGGCGGTGTTGCGGGACACGTTCAAGCCCGAGTTTCTCAATCGGGTGGACGACGTGATCATGTTCAACCCGCTCACCGAGGCCGACCTGCGGCGGATCGTGGATCTCCAGCTCGCGCACGTGCAGGAGCTGTTGGTCGATCGGCGGGTGACGCTCGACGTGACACCTGAGGCCAAGGATCTGCTCGTCGCCGAAGGGTACGATCCGATCTACGGGGCGCGGCCGCTCAAGCGGGTGATCCAGCGCCTCGTGCAGAACCCGTTGGCGCTCGCGATGCTCGAGGGCGAGTATGGCGAGGGCGACACCATCCGTGTGACCCACGAAGCGGGCGCTCCGGCGCTCGGCTTCGAGCGGGTGCCGGCGCACGGTGCCGGCCAGCCCGCCGGGGTCGCCTGACGTATCCGCAGGACTCTGTAATCGTTCTTGGGGAGGGTCTGTGTTCCACAGCAAGATGACACGCAGCGTAGTGACACTCGTGGCCTTGGCGACGGCCGCATCCGTCGCCCCACTGGCCGCGCAATCGAAGGCCGACTCGGCGGCGGCGCGTGCCGCGGCCAAACATTTCGTCGCGCAGGTGGACAACGGCGCGTACACCGCCACGTGGCAGACCGCGAGCGCTCAGCTCAAGGCGGCCGTGGATTCGGCGGGGTGGGCCAAGGCGCTCGAGACCGCGCGCGGCAATTTCGATCCGCTCACCGCTCGCACGGAGGCGCACTTTTCCTTCGTGAGCGATCCGCCCAACTCACCGCCCGGCGAGTATGCCCTGGTCGGCTATCACGCCAAGGCGAAGGGCGGCGCCAACGTCACCGAGCGGGTGGTGTTGGTGCATGTGAGCGGCAAGTGGCTCGTGGCCGGATACTTCATCCAGCCCGGTCTCCTCTGAGCGCGTGAGGCGCCCGGCGCTCTCCGCGAGCGACCAGCGCGGCATGGACGCCGCGCTCGCGGAAGCGAAGGCCGCGGTCCCGATCGGCGAAGTGCCGGTCGGGGCCGCGGTCGTCGTGCGTGGACGGGTGATCTCTCGGGCGCACAACGAGACGGTGGTCGGCAACGATCTCACGCGCCACGCCGAGCTGCTCGCGATCCAGTGGGCGCTCAGGGCGCTCGGCACGGATCGCCTCGATGACGCCACGCTCTACGTGACACTCGAGCCGTGCGCGCAGTGCGCCGGTGCGATCGTGCTCACGCGCGTCGCGCGCGTCGTCTTCGGTGCCTACGATCCCAAGGCCGGCATGGCGGGTAGCGTGGGCGATCTCCTCAGACACCCGCGCCTCAACCACCACCCCGAGGTGATCGGTGGGGTGATGGAGGAGGAATGCGGAGAGTTGCTCAAGGGGTTCTTCGAGGTGAAGCGGGGGAATGTAGGACGCGGCTGAAGCCGCTACTCGGCCTCATTCTGCCCGTGAACGGGCGTTCTTCGTCCGTCACCTTGGCGACAGTGCGCGGCCGAGTAGCCGCCTTGGCGGCGTCCTACGATCCTGACGCGCCGCTGCAGTCGCAGACCCTACTCCGCCACCAACTCCGGCCGCACGGTGAGGATGATCGGACCGGGCTGCCCGAGCATCTGCGTGCTGCCGATGACCACGGTCTGGCCGATACGCGCGGCCACCTCCGTCTCGAGCTTACCCATCCCTCGGAGACTCCCCAGTTGCACGGCCATGTCCACGGTGGCACTGTCGCCCGACCCGCGCACCTGGCGGATTCCGACCTGCAGGACCATCCCTCCAAGCGTTTGTCCCCCGTCCAGCATCTGTGAGATGTTACTCCGCGCGGTGCCCGTCACCTGGGTTTGGGTGACGAACCGATACCCTTTGAACCGGAAGAGCTTGCGTAATTGGGCAACCACGTCGGCGATGCTGGAGTCTGTGCGCGACACCCCATCGGCCTCGATGACCTGAAAGCGGAGTCGCACATTCGGCGAGCGCCGATCATACTGCGCCAATACCCGCGCGATCTTGTCGAGGTTGTCGGGCGTCTCCCGCACCGTGATCGCGTCATCACCCACGCTCAGTTTGCCGGGCGCGTTGGGACGGTCGGCATAGACGTACGGCGTGATGATCGTGCGGGCCTGATCTCGAGTCATGTAGTGCAGTGGGAACGTCCGCGTGTCGAGCGTCGGGCCACGCGAGCAGGCGAGCGGGCCGGCGGCGAGAACCGCGAGGAGCAGCCTACGGAACGGGCGCATCGATGTCTCCGGTCTCAGTTGATCCAGACGATCACGATGTTCGGGTCGTCGGTGTGCATGACTGTGACGTCGTGAGCGGCGGGGGCGCTTACTAGCGGCGCGGCGGAAGCGGCAGAAGTGGCAGAGGCGGCAGGAGCGGCAGGGATGTGCACGCTCGGTTGCGCGAGCACCAGGACGAGAATCGCCGCCGCGGCCAGCGGAACGGCGACCTCGAGCCAGCGGAGCGTGCGAGGCATCCGCCGGCGCGGGCGCTCGACGGCGAGACTCGCGTCGAGTGCGGCATACGCCGCCAAGATCCGCTCCGCCGCCGCCCGGCATGTGGCACACGCACGAAGGTGCCGCGCGAGGGCGGAGTCGCCGTCGCCGCGCAGCTCTTCGACCTCGGCTTCCAACAAGCCGTCACGCGCAACCGTGCAATCCATCACCGTCTGTCCTCCACGAGTGCCGGGTGTGTTGCCAGAATCCGTTCCCGAATCGCGCGCCGAGCGCGCAGGAGGTGCACGCGTGCGGTCGGCGCTTCGATCTCGAGCATCCGGGCGGCATCGGCCGCCGAGTGCCCTTGGAGATCCACCAGGTCGAGCACCTCGCGCTGCCGGGGCGGCAGCGCATCGAACGCCTGGCGGACCAGCGTGGCGAGCGCGGTCGTGTCGAGCGATTCGGGTGGTGCAACCGCGGCCTGCGGCGCCCCGCCCGCGTCGATCCCCCGAGTGAAGGTCTGCCGGCGCCGCGTCTGTTTCCGCGCGAGGTCCGCGATCGCGTTCCGCGTGATCCCGTATAGCCACGTGGTGACACGCGCGCCCCCACGAAACTGCCGGAGCCGCGTGGTGAGCCGCGCGAGCACCGTCTGCGCGACGTCGTCCGCGTCGTCGGCATCGCCGATGGAGACCAGCGCCCACCGATAGACCAGTGGGCGGCACCGGGCCGCGACCTCCGCGAGCGCGTCTCGGTCGCCGGCCAGGGCGCGCGCCACGAGCGTCTCCAGCGAGGCTTCGATGGGCGGCTCGGGCAAAAGGCTCGCTCCCTCGGGGTCGGCACGATCGGGCATGGGACGCATGGGCGGGGACAAGCGTTTACCGTGGGCCGCCCGTGGGCAAGGGTGGGACGAGTTTGGTGTAGGACGCCGCTGAAGCGGCTACTCGGCCGCTGGCTGTCGCCGAGGCGACGTTAGGACGCCCGTTCACGGGCAGATCAAGGCCGAGTTGCGGCCTCGGCCGCATCCTACGGCGCGAAGTTGAACCCCCACGGCCACCATGCTATCCATTGAGCGTGGCCCAGCCGCATCTCCGCCGATACGCCGTCCTCTCGATCGTTGCCGCCGTCTTCACGATCGGCCTCAAGGGGACCGCCTACCTCCTGACGGGCTCCGTCGGGCTGCTGTCGGACGCCCTGGAATCGTTCGTCAACCTCGCGGCCGCGGCGGTGGCGCTTCTCGCGCTCTCCGTGGCCGCGCGTCCCGCCGACGAAGACCACGCCTACGGCCACAGCAAGGCCGAGTATCTCTCGAGCGGCTTCGAGGGGGCGCTGATCTTGTTGGCGTCGGTGGCAATCGCTTATGCGGCGATCCAGCGGATTCTCAGGCCCCGGCCGCTCGAGGCCCTGGGTGTGGGGCTCGGCATCTCGCTCGTCGCGACGGCCGTCAATTTCGGGGTCGCCCGCATCCTGTTTCGTGCGGGCCGGCGGTCCGACTCGATCACGCTCGAGGCCGACGCGCATCATCTGATGACCGACGTCTGGACGTCGATCGGCGTCCTCGCGGGGGTTGGGTTGGTGCACGTGACCGGATGGCCGCTGCTCGATCCGATCGTGGCGATCGTCGTGGCGGCGAACATCGTCCGGATCGGGATCGACCTCCTCCGGCGCTCTACGCTCGGCCTGCTCGATACCGCGCTGCCCGGGGCGGAGCGCGACGCCATCCAGCACGTTCTCACCTCCTTCGAGGCCCAGGGCGCGCAGTTCCATGCGCTCCGCACGCGGCAGGCGGGCGCGCGCCGGTTCATCTCGTTCCACGTCCTCGTCCCGGGTGGATGGACCGTGCAGCGCGGGCACGATCTCCTCGAGACCATCGAGGACCAGATCCGCGCGGCGGTGCCCAACAGCACCGTGTTCACGCATCTCGAGCCGATCGAGGATCCGGTGTCATTCGTGGACACGCACCTCGAGCGTGGTAGCCCCCCCTAGGCCTTCGGTAAGGCCCATTCATTCTTTCTTCGTAGTTGCCTCACGCCGAATCCCCATCTTGGACGGTGCAGGACCGGTAGTGTGGGGATGATGGGTTGGGTGGTGGTTGGGTTTGGGGGCCCCGTATCCAGTGCATCGGGTACGGGGCCATCCCACACGGAGGGTCGTGGAGGTATAGATGCAGCACCCACGTTTGGGCGCCGCCGTGTTCGCGACACTGGTCGTGGCCGGCGGCGCAATCGTTTCGTGCCGTGCCGAGCGGGCGGATCGGGCCGCGGGGGCGGCGCCGGCCGTCCGGTCGGAGATGCTCGTCACCACGGCTTGGCTCCAGGAGCACGTCGGTGACTCGAACGTCGTGGTCGTCCATGTCGCGCGGGATCGTAGCGTCTTCGACACCGCGCACGTGCCGGGCGCGCGATTCCTCTCATGGAACGACGTCGCGACCACGCGTGACGGGCTTCCCAACGAGCTTCCGCGGCTCGAGCAGCTCGTGGCGACGATCCGGCGCCTGGGCATCGATTCGATGAGCCGCGTGATCCTCTACTCCGAGGATCCCGGCCTGATCGCCGCGCGGGCGTACGTGGCATTTGACTATGCAGGGATCGGCGACAGCACGGCGCTGTTGGACGGCGGGTGGCGGGTGTGGACGGCGGAGCACCGGACGGTCACGGCGGATACGTCGGTCGTTCGGCCCACCGCCTACGCGCCCCACTTCGATCCGGATGCCCTGATCATGCGTCGTGTGGTGCGGGACGTCGTCTGGTCACGCGACGCGTGCGGCGATCTCCGGTTCGCGCTGGTGGATGCACGGCCGCGCGCGCAATACATCGGGACCGAGCCGGGCGAGCACATCACGCGTTCGGGTCACATCCCCGGCGCGGTGAACATCCCGTGGCTCCAGGATGTGGAGAGTGAGGACCATCCCGTGCTGCGCTCGCCCGACGAGCTTCGCGCACGGCTCCGGGCGTTGAACGTCCCGCCGGTGGGGGCGACGATCGTGACGTACTGTCGCACGGGTGGCCAGGCGTCGCACACGTACTTCACGCTGCGGTATCTTGGATACGACGTCCGGTTGTATGACGGTTCGTACATCGATTGGAGCGCGGACTCGACGCTGCCGGTGATCGGGCCGAAGGACACGATCGAGATCTCGAACAAGCGAAAGGCGTCGTGCCAGGCGTAGCGGGTTGGCAGGGAACGCCGGAAATGACCGCGGGGCGCCGAGTGATCGGCGCCCCGCGTGTGTTACGGACAGGGTGGGATTCGAACCCACGAACGAGTTACCCCGTTACACGCTCTCCAGGCGTGTGCCTTCAGCCACTCGGCCACCTGTCCCCGAACTGCTGAGCGTGGAAGTAAGGGGAGCAGGGAGGCCTAGTCAACTCACGCTGCAAGCCCGTGATTGACGACCCCGGAACGGGCCCACCCGTCGGATTGTTCTTCGGGCGGTTCTGCCCGTATCTTTGGGGCAGCCGATCCCTGGATATGCCGCCATGACTGTCGTCGATCTTTTGCAACGTCATCGTGATGAAGTGCTCCGCTTGGCCGAGCGCCATGGGGCGACGAACGTCCGCCTCTTCGGATCGGGCGCACGTGGTGAGGCGGACGAGGCGAGCGATATCGATCTCCTGGTCTCGATGGCGCCTGGAACGAGCCTGTTTGATCTCGGGAGCCTCATCATGGATCTCGAGGACCTCCTCGGCCGGCCCGTGGACGTGGTGACCGACCGCGGGCTCCGCGCGCGCACGCGCGAGCGCGTGCTCCACGACGCCGTTCCGGTCTGAGTGCGCGATCGGTGCGATCGGATCGCGCGTACCTGCTCGACATCGTCGACGCCATTCAGGCGATCGAGAGGTATCCCCCACCGCAGCGTGAGGCGTTCGATCGTGACGAACGCGCACAGGTATGGGCGGTCTATCACCTGCAAGTCATCGGCGAGGCCTGTCACAAGCTGTCGCCCGAGATCCAAGCGCGCCATACCGCCATTCCATGGCGCGCGATTGCCGGCATGCGGCATCATCTCGTCCATGGATATTTTCAGATCGACCCGGATATCGTGTGGGTCGCGATCACGGAGCGCCTGCCGGAGCTGAAGTCGCAGATCGCGGATGTTCTCGCAAGTGATCCGGAGGTTGGCGGACCGCCCTCGTGACGGGGCCGGGCCGCTCATCCCACCTCGTGTGTGCCTTCAGCCACTCGGCCACCTGTCCCGAGTCGGGAAGTGACGGAACGAAACGAGCGTAGCGATTGGGGTCAACGGTGGCGTTCAGCGGGGGGAGCCGGTTCCATCGCCGCCACGCGACCGCCCCAAGCGCTAGCGTCCCATTCCTTCCTGCCGCGCCCGCTCGAGGAGGTCGGCGACGCCAAGGCGCGGCGCCCACGCGCGCAGACGATCCCAATCGAGCTGCGGGCCCTGCCCGCGCATGATCGCCACGACGTCACGCCACTGATGCTCCGAGACCTCATCGCCCCGGCGATACCACTCGAGCTTGCGAAGCACCGTATCCTCGGCGGTATCGATCCGCAGCGTCTCCTCGGCTGACGCCCCGACCCGCTGCGGCGTGCCGCGCGCCACACGTTCCGCGTCGAACGGATCGTTCCCCACGACGAAGCAATCGACCTTCACCGCCGACGCGAGATGGATGACATTGAACGTTCCGCCACTTTGTACGGCCTCCGCGACCGTTTCGGCGGAGACGTAGTACCGGTCGCCGAGCGCGGTCACGAGCCGCTCGACGTGCGCGCGCTGCATGTCGACGACGAAGTCGACGTCGTTTGTCGAGCGCGGCTCGCCGTGAAACGAGCTCGCGAGCGAGCCCGCGGCCACGTACGGGATGCCGAGGCGATCGAACAGGCGCGCCATGTCGAGCGCGACCGCGAGCGTGTCCGGGAGCGCGTCAGGCGCCATCAGCCGGTGCACGCCACCCGTAGGCGCGCTCGACGAGCTCCGGCCCGAGCCGCAATGCCGCGAGCCGGAGCAGCAGCTCGTCTTCGCTCGCCGCGGGAAATCGGGTGCGCAGGCCGGCGACGGCGACGAGGTTCGCCGCACGTGTGAGGTCACGCATGCGGCCGAGGCGCTCCGACGGCGAGAGCTGGGCCACGAGCCGAACATGCAGCTCTGCGGCTGATGGTGACGTGTCGGACAAACCGGTGCGACGCGGGCGGGTCATCACGAGGAAATATGATGCCACGCGGCGGACGCGCCAATCACCGCGGCCCGCGTCGGCGTCAGTGGCCGATCGGCTCCGCGGGGTAGGGAATGCCGTCCGCCTCCAGTTTAGAGAGGTCGACCCGATCGCGCGCATGGTCGTCGTCCACGCCCACCACACGGCCGCCGGCTCCGATGTCGGATACGATGCCGGACGCGACCTCGCGTGAGTCGACCGCCTTCTCATCCGCCCGCTCGATATACACCGAGTCGGTCTCGGGATAGTAGTGGAGCTTCACGGGGCGTGCTCCTGAAATCCGCGGTCGGGAAACGCGTTGTACACGGCCTCGCCGTCGGCGAGCGTTACGACTCCAAGGTACTTGTTCAATTCGGAGATGAACACCCAGAAGCGCACCCGTCCATCGGGCTGCGTCTCCCGCCGGTTCGGCGCACGGAGTGCCCGCTCGCACCACTCGCGCCGCAGATATGCCCGCTTGCGTAGGACCTGTTCCTCGAAGTGGCGCGTGGTCTTCACGAATCGGCGTCCGGTCGGGATCATGCCCAAGCTACCTGGCGCAACCCACGGCATCGCACCAAACTGTCCTAGCCCAAAGCGAAGTGTTTCGGACCCGTGCAGGCATCTGTTCTGGGACGCGATACCCGGGGTGCCTCCCACGGCGCCTTGTCCCGCACGGGAGGGGACCGATTCGTGGATTTCTCCGCGCTTCATTGGCTTCTCGGTATCCTGGCTCTCACCTATGTGATTCGCTCGATGCTCGGAATGCGTCTGGATGTGGCGAGCTTGCCAACGCCAAGATCGCCACTGGATGCCGAGCAACGAGCACGCCTGCTTGCCGTTCGTCGGCGTGCGATGCGCACCATGTTTGTCTTGTTCGCGGTCGCGCCCGTCTGCGTCTTTTTCGCTGCCCTCCTCTCGGCATCGGAGACCTTGTTCTGGACATTCCTCGCGGCGGCATGTGCCGTCATTGTCGCGGGTTTGGGATTCCGGGTCCGAGCCAGTTCCATCGAGTCCGAACTGAAGCAGGGCTGAGTCGGACCTCCTGCACGCGTTTGTGGATGGACTTGATAGGGCGAGGTTGGACGGGATGAGCTCAGACGACCTGCAACCGTGGGAAGCTGAATTGATTGCCGGTATGGAAGTGCGAGACGGCAAGCTGACGTCCGATGAGCGGAGCCGCTCGGCGTGCGCCTTTGGTCCGAATGAATCAAGCTTGCACGTCCGGAACATGTATCGGCGGTACCCGTGACAGTGAGAGACGCGGCAACGGACATTTGGATCTTGGTGGCGTTTGTCGGCAGCCTATGGTTCGGGTATCACTTCCGCGGAAGGCCCGGGATGACCATATGGAAGGTCAAGACCGGTTCGCCCGACGAACGGCGTATCGGTAAGCTCCCCTATCGCGTAGACAACTGAAAGTGGACTTTCAGGTGCCCAGACGAAGGAGGGTTGGGCATGCGGAAGTCCCGATTTACCGAAGCGCAGATCGTCGCGATCCTGAAGGAAGGGGAGGCGGGGGTCCCGGTGGCGGAGCTGTTGCGGAAGCACGGGGTCAGCCGGGCCACGTACTTCAACTGGAAGGGGAAGTACGGCGGGGCGACGGTGAATGAGCTGCGCCGCCTGCGGGAGCTGGAAGCCGAGAACACGAAGCTGAAGCGGCTGTACGCGGAGCTCGCGTTGGAAAACGCGGCGCTCAAGGATGTGGTCAGCCGAAAGTGGTGACGCCGTCCGCGAAGCGGCAGGCGATCGCGTTGCTGGTCCGGGAGCACCAGATGCCGGTGGTGCGGGCGTGCCGGGCGATGCGGTTGGCGCGGGCGGCCTGGTACCGGCCGCCACCGGATCCGTTGGTACGGGATCGTCTGGTGATCGACGCGCTGCTCGCCCAGGTCGCGGTGTCGCCGCGCTGGGGCTTCTGGAAGCTGTACGATCGCCTGCACAACCTCGGCTATCCCTGGAACCCGAAGCGCGTCTACCGCGTGTACTGCGCGCTGCGGCTAAACCGCCCGCGCCGCACGAAGCGGCGGGTGCTGCGGCGCCCACGGGTGCCGCTGGTGGCGGAGCCCATGCTCAATCGGACCTGGGCGCTCGACTTCATGCACGACAGCCTGTACGACGGCCGCGTGTTCCGCACGCTCAATGTGCTCGATCAGGGCAATCGGGAAGCGCTTGCGATCGAGGTGGGGACGTCGCTGCCGAGTCGCCGCGTGATCGCGCTGCTCGAGACGTTGGTCGCGATCCACGGCGCGCCCACGGCACTTCGTCTCGACAATGGGCCGGAGTTCATCGCCCTCCGGCTCGCGGACTGGGCCGAGCAACACGGCATCACGCTCGACTTCATCCAGCCGGGCAAGCCGGCGCAGAACGCCTTTATCGAACGCTTCAATCAGACCTATCGCGCCGAAGTCCTGGATGTCAACGTCTTCGCCTCGCTCGTCGACGTGCGCCGGATCACGAGCGACTGGCTCCGGCGCTACAACACGGAGCGGCCCCATGAGAGCCTCGGCGGGGTGCCGCCCCTCACGTTCTTGCCAAGGCCAACCAGCGCCTGGGAGTCTACTTATGCCCTGTCTACCTGATGGGGGGGCTTACCAACGGTCTCCTCCGGCAGTACCTGCCCAAAGGCCGCAGCATGGCCCATCTCACCCAACGGGCCTGTGATCGGATTGCGAAGAAGTTGAACCAGCGGCCGCGCAAACGCCTCGGCTACCGCACCCCGGAAGAGTGCTATGCGCCGTGACCCTCAGTGTTGCAGTTCAAAGTTGATACTAAGGAAACTAAGACGTGATGTCGGACTTTCCTGCTGGATGCGGGCTCTCTCCAGGCGTGTGCCTTCAGCCACCCGGCCACCTGTCCCCGAAGACTGCAACATCTGGCGGACGTACAACTTAACGGGTTGAGGCCGGGGCAGGGAGTCGGCCAGCGGCCCGCGCGCTGGCACACGCCATCTCGGCGTGCGCACTTCGGGCACGTCATCGCACAATTGACCGGAAACAGTGCGTTACGGTGCCACACCGAGTGGAGAATCTTCGGCCGGTTACGATGAGCCGTTCGGTAGGAGCGCACGCTGGGGCGCGGCTGAGGTTGGCGGCCCGAAGACCACGGTCGTCGTTCCCGGACGGCCCTCGCGACGACAGACCGTTTGTGCGCGACACGCTTCTGGGGCCTGATGGTCGCGGGCCGAACGGGCACGCTCACCGTTTGGCCCGCGACCGCATACGTTTACCCTCGTGGAAACACATCGACCGCCGGATGCGCGAGAGCACGGCATCCAGGAGACTCAAACCCCAGCCGAACGGTTGCTGGTCTGCATTGGCCCCAACCCGGCCGGCTCGCGCCTGGTGCGCGCCGGCAAGCGGATGGCCGTGAGCCTGAAGTGTGACTGGATCGTGCTGTTCGTCGAGCCGCCGGCGCAACGGATCGCGCCGGCCGACCGGGACATGCTCGTGCAGAACCTGCAGCTTGCGCAAGACCTCGGCGCCCAAACCGTCACGTTGAGCGGGCGCGTCGTCGCCGACGAGGTGCTGGCCTACGCCCGCGCCCACAACGTCACGCGGATCATCGCCGGCAAGCCGACGCACCCGCGCTGGCGGGACAAGCTCTTCGGCTCCTTCCTCGACCGGCTGATCCGCGGGAGCGGCGACGTGGACGTGCACGTCATCACCGGCGATGAGGATGCGCGTCGAGCGGCGCCGCGTCACACGGCGGGCCACCCGGCGGCCCTCGGCGAGTACGTCCTGGCCGCGCTCGCCGTGGCGCTGTGCACGCTGGTGAACTTCGGCGCGTTCCGCTACCTGTCCCTCACCGACGTGGCGATGGTGTACCTGTTGGGCGTGGGACTCGTGGCGGCGCGGTACAGCCGCGGTCCGTCCGTGCTCGCCTCGTTCCTCTCCATCGCGCTGTTCGACGTGTTCTTCGTGCCGCCGCGCTTCACGTTTGCCGTCTCCGACGTGCGCTACCTGCTGACGTTCGCGGTCATGCTCGGCACCGCGCTCGCGATCAGCACGCTGACGCTGCGGATCCGGGAGCAGGCGGTCACCGCGCGGGACCGGGAACGGCGGACCGCGACCCTGTACGCCATGAGCCGCGAGCTGGCGGGTGCCCGTGGCCTCACGGAGATCATGCGCGTTGCGGCTCTCCACTTACGTGACACGTTCGGGGCGGCCGTGCAGTTCCTACTGCCCGACGCCGACGGCCGCGTGGTCATCCCGGCGGGTTCGCCCCAGGCGTTTCCGTTGGATGAAACGGAGCGCGGCGTGGCGGAGTGGGTGTTCGAGCATGCGCGGCCCGGGGGTGCGGGTACCGCCCATCCGGCCGGTGCGCGAGCCGTGTACTTGCCGGTGCCCGCCTCCGGTGGTCTCATCGGTGTCGTGGGCCTCAAGGCGAGTGACCCGGCGCGCCTGCAGGAGCCGTTGTGGCGGCGCCAACTCGAGACGTTCGCCGCGCAGGCCGGCGTGGCTCTGGAGCGCGCGATCCTGGCCGAGCGGGCACAGCACGAGCAGGTGGAGATCGAAGCGGAGCGCCTGCGCACGTCGCTGTTGAGCTCGCTGTCGCACGACCTGCGCACGCCGCTTGGGGCCATCACCGGTGCCGCGAGCAGCCTGCTCGAGAGCCCGGGATCGCTGACGGAGGAGGGCCGCCGCGACCTCCTGGCCATGGTGCTGGAAGAGGCCCAGCGGATGAACACGCTGATCGGCAACCTGCTCGATATGATCCGCGTGGAGAGCGGCGCGCTGCAGGTGGGCAAAGAGTGGCTGCCCCTGGAGGAGCCGGTGGGCGTGGCGCTGATCAGGCTGGGCGATCGCCTGAAGGACCATCCGGTGACGGTGAGCCTGCCGCCGGACCTGCCGCTGGTGCCGGTGGACGACGTCCTGCTGGAGCAGGTATTCATGAACTTGCTGGAGAACGCCGTGAAGTACACGCCGCCGGCGACACCCGTGGATATCACCGCCCGGGCGGTGCCCGATGCCGTGCTCGTGACCGTGGCGGACCGTGGTCCCGGGATTCCCGCCGGGGAGGAAGGGCGGGTGTTCGAGAAATTCTACCGGCCCACCGGCGTCGCGGCCACGAGCGGCATCGGGCTCGGACTCGCGATTTGCCGCGGCATCGTCACGGCGCACGGCGGCCGCATCTGGGCCGAGCACCGGCCCGGGGGCGGCGCCGCGTTCCACTTCACACTCCCGTTGTCCGGACCGCCGCCGGAAGCGCCCCCGGCCGAGCCCGAAACCGCCGTGGGGATGCAGTGACCACGCTCCGTCCGCTGGTTCTGCTGATCGAGGACGAGCCGCAGATGCGCCGCTTCCTGCGCACGGCCCTGGAGAGCCACGAGTACAAGTTGGTCGAAGCCGTGACCGCGCGTGAGGGCCTGGCCCACGTGGCGGGGCGCAATCCCGACGTCATCCTGCTGGATCTCGGCCTCCCGGACATGGATGGCGTGGACCTCACACGGCAGCTTCGCGAATGGTCGAGGACACCCGTCATCGTGATTTCGGCCCGTGGCCGCGAACACGACAAAATCGCGGCGCTGGACGCGGGCGCGGATGACTATCTCACCAAACCATTCGCCGTGGGCGAGCTCTTGGCGCGCCTCCGCGTGGCGCTCCGGCACGCGAGCGCGGCCGCTCCGGGGGAGACTGCGCCGGTGTTCACGGTGGGGGACCTCGTGGTGGATCGCGCCAAGCGGCAGGTGACGGTCGGGGGCCGCGAGGTGCACCTCACGCCCACCGAGTACAAGCTGCTCGTGACGCTCGTGCAGTACGCCGGCCGAGTCGTGCTGCAGCGGCAGTTGCTGCGCGAAGTGTGGGGCATCAACGCGATCCAGCACACGCATTATCTGCGCGTCTACATGGCGCAGCTCCGGCACAAGATCGAGCCCGATCCCGCGCGGCCGCGGTGGCTGCTCACCGAGCCGGGGGTGGGGTACCGCCTGAAGGATGAGTAATCGCGCCCGTCTTGACGTCTTCTTGATATCCCCGCACCCACCTCTGAGACCTTCCTGATACGCCGGCACCGATAATTCCTCCATCTCCGGTTCCCGCAGTCTGGGCCCGGCAACCGATACACCGTGCAACAGGCGTAGCCGCTCATGACCGACGCTCCACCGGACAAGGCCGCTCCTCGCGGTCGCTATCTCATGGCACTCTCGCTCGGGGCACTGGGCATCGTGTACGGCGACATCGGCACGAGTCCCCTGTATGCGTTGCGGGAAGCGTTCCACGGATCGCACCCCGTCCCGGTGACACCGGGCAACGTCCTGGGTGTGCTGTCCCTGGTCTTCTGGGCGCTCGTCATCGTCGTCACGATCAAGTACCACCTGGTCGTGATCCGCGCGGACAACGATGGCGAAGGGGGCATCCTCGCGCTGATGGCATTGGTCCAGCATGGCCGGCTGGATCGCGAGGCACCGCACCGGGCGTTCCTCATTCTCGGGCTGTTCGGCTCGGCACTGTTGTACGCCGACGGAGCGCTCACGCCGGCGATCTCCGTGATGGGTGCCGTCGAGGGACTGGAGATCGCGACACCCACGCTCGCGCACTGGGTCGTACCCATCACCCTGGTCATTCTGGTCGCCCTGTTCTTGTTCCAGCGCCGTGGGACCGGCGGCGTGGGCGCCGTGTTCGGTCCGGTGATCCTCGTGTGGTTCGTGACGATCGGCGCGCTGGGTTTGAACGCGATTATCCACGAGCCCGCCGTGTTGGCCGCCGTGCTCCCGTGGCACGCCGTGGAGTTCTTCGCGCAGGACGTGGGCCGCGGCTTCCTGGTGCTCGGTGCGGTGTACCTGGTCGTCACCGGCGGCGAGGCGCTGTACGCGGATCTCGGCCACTTCGGCCACACGGCCATCCAGATCGCGTGGTTCTCGGCGGCGCTGCCATGCCTGCTGCTGAACTACTTCGGGCAGGGCGCGCTACTGCTCCACAGTCCACAGCTCGCGGACAACCCGTTCTACCACTTGGCGCCTCGGTGTGCGCTGTTTCCCGTCATCGTCCTGGCGACGGCCGCGGCGATCATCGCCTCGCAGGCCATCATTTCCGGCGCCTTCTCGTTGACCCGCCAGGCCGTGCAGTTGGGCTATAGTCCGCGCGTCAAGATTCAGCACACGTCCGCCCGCGAGATCGGCCAGGTCTACGTTCCCGCCGTCAACTGGCTGCTGATGGTGGCGACCTGCGGCCTCGTTCTCGGCTTCCGCAGCTCGAGCAACGTTGCCGGTGCGTATGGCGTCGCACTCTCGGCCGTCATGGTGATCACCACGACCATGTTCTACTCCGTGTGCCGCGAGATCTGGCACTGGAGCCTGGTCCGCTCCGTCCTCGTCGTGGGAACGTTCCTCACCATGGACCTGGCCTTTCTCGCGGCGAACGCCCTCAAGATCCCGGAGGGGGGGTGGTTTTCACTCGTTGCCGGCACCCTCATCTTCACGGTGCTCACCACGTGGAAGCGCGGGCGCATGTTGCTGGAGGCGCGCCTCCGCGAGCGCGCCGTGCCGTTGCAGATCCTCCTGGGCGACATTGCGGCGGAGCCGCCGCGGCGCGTGCCCGGCACGGCGGTGTTCATGACCTCCACGGAGGGGGCGGCGCCGCCGGCGCTGGTCCACAACCTGGCGCACAACCACGTCCTCCACGAACGGGTCGTGCTGCTGAACGTCCGAACACGGGACGTGCCGGTGGTGCCGTCTGAGGAGCGCGTCGAGGTGACCGCGCTCGGCCAGGGGCTGTGCTGGATCACGGCGTACTACGGCTTCACGCAGAGCCCCAGCGTGCCGGAGATCCTGGAGTGCGCCCGGTCGCACGGCGTGGACGCGCGCCTCGAGGCCACCTCGTTCTTCCTGGGGCGCGAAACGCTGATCGCGCGTCCGAGCCCAGGCATGGCACGCTGGCGCCAGTGGATCTTCGCGTTCATGTCCCGTAACGCACAGCGCGCCACGGCCTTCTTTCAGATCCCGCCGGATCAAGTCTTCGAGGTCGGCGTGCAAGTCGAGATGTAGGGGGTCGCAGCGCAGTGTGACGCGTGTTCAGGGGAACGACGACAGATCGTGCGGTCGTCCGCGGAAGGCGTGTGCCTTCAGCCACTCGGCCACCTGTCCCCGAGCATCGCACATCTGGCGGACGCACAACTTGACGGGTCGCGGGCGGCGCGGGGAGTCGCCCCGGACGCCGTCGCCTAGCCCCCTCGGCCCCCTACCGCGGGATCACCGGCAGCACCACGTGCGTGGGATGCGCCGCGTCGTGGTACAGCGTCTGGTGCGCGACCACGTAGGTCGAGTCCCGCTCGTTGTTCCCGCCGGTGTTGAGATTCCGGTCGTACTTCGGGAATAGCGCCGACGCGATGCTCACGCGGAGGCGGTGCCCCGGCTCGAAGACCTTCGACGTGAACCACAGATCGATGACGTAGCGCTCGACCTTCCCCGGCACGAGCGGCACTTCCTTGTCCATCCCCTCACGGAACCGCGCGCGCACGAGGCCGTCCTGCACCCGCTCGGCGCGGCCGTCGGGCCAGACGTCGAGCAGCATGATGCTCCAGTCGGTATCGTGCGCGTCGCTCGCCGCCCACACCACGGCAGACATCTCGCCGGTGACCTCGATGGGCCGGGTGAGTGGTTTCGACGTGAAGACCAACGCGTCGTGCCGCGTGGCGTTGAGGTGGCTGTAGTCCTCGTTGAGCGACTCCTCGAGCTCGCGCGAATCGATGAGATACGGTGTCGGATTGCCCGGATCGTACGTGAACGTGTCGGTCGCAGCGCCCGTGGGCGGGAGGGTGTCGAGCACGCCGTCGCCGCTGCTCGTCTGCGCATTGCCGCCCGAGGCCACGTACCAGTTGGTCAGGACCTGGCGCGCGAGCGGCCACTCGTTCTCGGTGCGCCACGTATTGTCGCCCTGCACGAAGATGTCGAGGTGGGGCAGGGTGTCCACGCCGTTCTGCTTGCCCAGCAGGTAATGATCGAACCAGCGGATCTGCAGGTCGCGATACGAATAGCGCGCGTCGGGTCCGAAATCGCCGGTGACGTAATCCACACCCTTGTGCGCGCCGACCCCCATCACGACGTGCCAATTGGGATGATGCGGTTGCTTGAGCAGGGCGTCGGTGTAGTAGATCGGCCCGCGCGAGTCGTCATGCCATCCGGCCATGGAGAGGACCGGCGCCCGCTCGTTGGCGATGTACGTGGTGGCCGCGTGCTTGCGCCAATACGCGTCGAGCGTGGGATGGGCGATCCAGCGATCCCACAATGGGACGTCGCCGCAGCCGAGGCGTTGAGGCAGCGTGGCGATCGGCAGGTGCGTGATGGCCTCGCCGATGTCGAGGTCCGCGGTGTGCGGATCCATCGTACGGTTCCGCATCAGGCAGGCCCAGTCCACGTTGATGGGCCCGAACGCCATGGCGGCGTAGGGGACGACCACCCACGGGTCCGGCGTCGCCGCCGTAGGCGAGATGGCGGCCAGGTGCGGCGGGTTGCTCACCGCGGCGTACCACACGAGCCGGCCCTCGTCGGAATGTCCGATCATGCCCACCTTGCCGTTGGCGTGGGGCAACCGCGCGGCCCACTCCACCGCGTCGTAGCCATCCTGGATCGCGTGGTCGTAGTCGCCGAAATCCTTGACGTCGCCGCTCGACTCCTCGCGCCCGCGCACGTGCTGCGCCACGAAGATGTACCCGCGTGACGCCCACCACCTGCCGGCCGCGTGGAGGATGCGCCGGTACGGGGTGCGCTGCAGCACGACGCCGAATGGACCGTTGCCCACCGGCTGCGCGATGTAGGTGGCGAGGCGGGCGCCGTCGCGCGTCGGCATGAAGACGAGCGTGTCTTCGGTGACCGCGTACTGCGAATCGGACGCCGGCATCTTCCACACCTGATAGTCGTGCTCGACCACACCCGGCGTGCTCCGGCGCACCAGCCGGAAGCGGCGGTCCAGCACGCGGCCCCGCACGTACTCGTGCCCGGCGAGCGTGTCGCCCTGCCAGGCCGCGCGCATCACGACCTGCGAATCCTGGGTCAGCACCACGCTGTCCCCGTGTACGGTCACCTGGTGCGCGGTGAGGATCGGCTGGCCGGTCCGCCGCCACAGGTAGCCGACATTGCCCGAGTCACGGCCCGCGAAGTGCGCGAACCCCATCCGGCGCCACCCCTCGAAGCCGAATTTCGGCGTCGCGCTCAAGGCGATATAGACGTCCCAGTCGCCGGCGAGCCGGCTGGTGGCCGGACGACACGCCTGCGTCGCCACGAGGGTGGTGGTGAGCGCGATGACGACGAATGCCTTCTGCATGGTGACGCTCCGAGTCAGGATTTGGGCGTGCTCGCCCACCCAGCGCTTCATGTATGTGCTCCGCCGAGGATGTGCCACAATTGGGCCCACGCCGCGAGGCCTTCCTGCAGCCGATGGAGCCGGAAGAACTCGTTCGGCGCATGGAAGTCTTCGTCGCCCGTGGAGAACGAGAAGTACACGGTGCCGAGTCCCATCAGGCGCTGGAAGATCTCGGCGACGGGCACGGTACCCCCCATCCGCACGATGAGCGGCGGCCGTCCGTACACGGCGCGGAGTGCCGTTTGGGCCGCCGCGAGCGCGAAGTGGTCGCGCGCGATGTGTGCCGCGGGCGTGCCGTACTCGCCGTGCGCCACGTCGAGCTGAGTGCCGGGCGGCACGTGCGCCTCGAGGTGCCGGGTCACCATCGCGAGCACGTCGCGCGGATCCTGATCGGGTATCAGACGACAGGTGATCTTGGCGTGCGCCTCGCTGGGGACGATCGTCTTGGAGCCGGGTCCTTGATAGCCGCCCCACATCCCGTTCACCTCGAGGGTCGGGCGCGTCCAGAGGCGCTCGAGTGTGGTGTAGCCCGGCTCGCCCACCGCGGCGGTGGCACCGACCTGCGCGAGATACGCCTTCTCGTCGAACGGCAACCGCGCGATCTCGTCCCGCTCCTCCGGCGACAGATCGCGGACGTGGTCGTAGAACCCGGCGACCGCCACGCGGCCATCGGGCGTGTGCAGCGAGGCGACGAGCTGCGCCATCGCGTGCAGCGGATTAGCCACGGCTCCGCCGTGCCGTCCCGAGTGCAGGTCCTTGGAGGCGCCGCGCAAGGTCAGCTCGAGTCCGGTGAGCCCCCGGTTCGAGACCGTGAGCGATGGCTCGTCGATGCGCCACATCGCGCCGTCGGCCGAGATGACGACGTCGGCGGCGAGCATCTCCCGGTGATCCGCGATGAACGCTTCCAGGCTCGGGCTGCCGATCTCCTCTTCACCCTCGAACATGAACTTCACGTTGAGCGGCAGGGCCCCCGTCTCGGCGAAGAACGCCTCGGCGACCGCGATGGGGATCAGCATCGGTCCCTTGTCGTCGGAGACGCCGCGGGCGTAGAGGCGCCCGTCGCGCACCGTCGGGGTGAACGGCGGGCTCGTCCATTTCTCGAGCGGATCGGGCGGCTGGACGTCGTAGTGGCCGTACACCAGCACCGTCGGCGCGCCGGGCGCGCCCAACCACTCGCCGTACACCACTGGATTTCCCGCGGTGGCCATCGTGCGCACCGTGATCGATCCGGCCGCTGCCAGCCGCGCCGCGACCCATTGGGCGGCCGCCTGGATGTCGGCGACATGTGCGGGATCCGTGCTCACGCTCGGGATGGATGCGAACGCGATCAGCTCGGCGAGCACTCGATCGTGACGCGCCGTCAGGCGCTCGAGCACCGTCTCGCTCGCCATCACTTGCCGCCGTCGATCGAGAGCACTTGCCCGGTGATCCACCCGGCGTACTCCGACGCGAAGAACAACACGCCCCAGGCGATGTCGTCCGGCGTGCCGAGCCGCTTGAGCGCGATGCTCTCGATGAGCGCGCGCTGCCGCTCCGCGCCGTACGATGCCCACTGGCGCTCGGTGGTCGGATTCGAGCGCACGAACCCGGGCGCGATGTTGTTGACGGTGATGCCCCATGGCCCCAGCTCGTGGGCCAGCTGGCGGGTGAGGCCGATCTGCGCCGCCTTGGCGGCGGCATACGCCTGGATCCCCGTGAGGCTGATGCCGAGCCCCGCACCGCTCGAGATGTTGATGATGCGTCCGTAGCGCGCCGCTTTCATGCGCGGGACCACGGCTTGTGCGCAGTAGAACGCGCCGGTGACGTTGACGTCGAAGATGGCCTGCCACTCTTCGGGCGCGACCTCTTCGAGTGGGCGTCCGACCTGGCCGAGCACACCGCCGGCATCGTTCACGAGGATGTGGACGTCACCGGCCTCGGCTACGAACGCGTCGACCGCGCGCTTGTCGCGTACGTCCACGGTTCGGGCGGTGCACGTGCCGCCGGCGGCGCGGCACAGGCGCTCCGTCTCGCTCAGCTCGTCGCCGATCACGTCGCACGCGAAGACGTTGGCGCCGCGCTCGGCGAACGCGACGGCGATGGCGCGGCCGAAGCCGTGTGCTGCGCCGGTCACGACAGCCGTGCGGCCTTGAAACGCGATGTTCACGCGGGGGGCGCCGCCTGGAGCGCGTTTAATGTATCGAGCGATTGCGACCGCTCGCCCCGCTCGACCGCGTGGATGAATTCCACGACGCGCGCGGTGAGCGGCGTCGCCACGCCCGACTTGGCGCCGAGCCGGACGATGATCCCGAGCTGGGCCTCTACCTCGGTTGACCGCTTCCGGACGGCGAGGTCACGCCAGACGCCGCTGTGCGTCTTGGCGGATTTGCGGTTGTGGCGGACGAGCGCCTCGAGGGAGCGGTGGGCCGAGCCCGCGGACGCGTCGAAGCGATAGGCGTTCGGATCGAATCCATCGAACGGTTCCGGCGTCACCCCGCATGCATCGGCCACCGCGAGAATCTCGCGTGCGAGGGCTACGTAGAGCTCCCGGTGCTCGGGGCGGGCGAGACCGTCGGCGATCGAATCGTTCGTCAACGCGTTGGCGAACAGCATCGCGCCGTACGCTTCCTTGCCCCACAGGTAGCCCCAGAGATTGTCCGTGGCTTCGGCGCGTTCGTCGAAGTCGCGCCATGCATCGCGGATGGCGATCACCCGCGGCGACACGCGCCGGTCGGCGGGGCCGAACACCTCGCCGATTCGCACGGTGCCGCGGCCGCCGTAGTGGATCACGCCGGGCTCCAGGTAGTCGGCCCCGAAATTCACGAATGCGCCGACGGTGCGCCCTTCGCCCGCGATCTCGGCGATCACCAACTCGTTGAGCCCATTCTGCGCCGAGATCACGCAGCCGCGCTCGCCGAGGTGCGGCAGCAGCGCGCGGGCGGCCGCTTCCGTGTGCTGCGCCTTGGTGGCGAGGATGACGGTATCCCACGTGCCGCGCAGGGTATCGGGCGTGAACGCCGGCACGCGGGCGGTGAACTCGGCGATGGGGCCGGTGATGCCGAGGCCCGACGCGTTGATGGCGTCCACGTGCTCGGCCGCGACGTCGACGAGCGTGACGTCGTGACCGGCGCGCGCGAGGTGCGCACCGAGCGTCCCGCCGATCGCGCCCGCACCCCAGATCAGACAGCGCGTCGGTACCGCCGTCACGAGGCGGCGCTCCACGAGCCGGCCAGCAGCTCGCGGGTCTCCTGCACCGCGACCTGCCACACGGCGAGCACCTCGTCGTCCGATCGTTGATACAGGCCGCCGAAGTTTCCGTCACCCACGAGCTCCCGCAGCGCGATCGGATCGAGCGCGCGTACCTGGGCGATGTCCACCATGGGCCGCTGCTCCGTCGGCATCGCGATGCCGGGCAGCCGAGTCCACGGGAAGTTCTCCATCCACGATCCGTGCGAGGCTACGGGGTCGATCTCCTGCACCTTGGCCCACGTCCGGGGGGCGTTCCACCAGTTATGGAAGATCACGCGACAGCCGTGGTGCTCCGCGCTCCACTCCTCGGCGAGCTGTTGCGCCGCGCCGTTCCCGCCGTGGCCGTTGCAGAGCATGATGCGCCGGAAGCCGCTGTGGGCGAGGCCATCGAGGATGTCGCGCACGACGGCGAGATGCGTGGAGACGCTGAGCGAGATCGATCCGGGGAACTCGCGGAAGTATGGCGTCACGCCGTACGCGAACGCCGGGAAGACCGGAATGCCGAGCGGCTCGGCGGCTTCCGTGGCGACGCGCTCCGGGAGAATGCAATCCACGGTGAGTCGCAGATAGCTGTGCTGCTCGGTGCTGCCGAGGGGAACGATGGCCCGGTCGTCGTGCCGGAGGTACTCCTCCACCTGCATCCAGTTCATGTCACCGATGCGCACGACGGTCTCCTTTCGGCGCGCGTCGGCCGAGAACATACAGCGCGGTCCGGGCGGTGGGCTAGGGTGCGCCCCGGGTGTGACCGGGCCCGGCCTTGTCGTAGGGGGGCGAATCGAGTCCTATAGAATGATGATTCCGCGCACACCGATGCTCTGTGCTTTGACACTCGTGCTCGCCACGCCCCCCGCCGCGGCGCAGGCACGCTCCTACCGGTTGCTGCCCGCGAGCCGCTTCGACGTGGTGACCCATAACGCCGGCCTCTTCGGACTCCTGGGTCATGAGCACCGGATCCAGGCCCATGGAATCACCGGTTCGATCGTCTTCGCGAAGGACTCCGTGGCGGCATCGTCGGTCGATCTCACGATCCCGGTGGACAGCCTCGAGGTGCTCACGCCCCCCGTACCCTCCGAGATCCAAGAGGTCACGGCCAACATGCGCCACGACGTGCTCCATCCGGACAGCTTCCCGACCATGCGCTTTCGATCGGACTCCGTGCGCGCGCTCGGCGACAGCGTCCGCATCTACGCGGAGCTGACCATGGAAGGCGTCACGCGCGCGGTGCCCGTGGACGTCGCCGTCACCTTCGCCGGGGACACGCTGCATGCGCGGGCGCGCTTCGACGTCCGCCAGACGGACTTCGGCATTCGCCCGTATCGCCAGGCGCTCGGGACGGTGCAGGTGGCGAATCGGGTGACGTTCGAGATCGACGCGGTGACGGTGCCGGACGGTTCGTGAGCTCCTTCGCGCCGAATTCGCGCCTCTCTGGTCGTGGACGAACACAGGTCGGGGTGTCGGGCGTTCGGTGAAGGTACGGCCGACCCCTGACGGCCGGCTTTACCGCAGATCACCGAACGGAGCGCCCGTGACCGCCGCCCAACCTGTCACCGAATCCGAGCTCACGCTCGACCCCGCCGACTGGGATGAGCTGCGTGCCCTCGGGCACCGCATGCTCGACGACATGTTCACCTTCCTCGCCGACGTGCGTGAGCGGCCGGTGTGGCAACCGTTTCCCGCCGAGGCCAAGCGCGACCTCGCGGAGCCCGTTCCGCACGCGGGATCCGCGGTCGCCTCGGTCTACGAGCAGTTCACGCGCGACGTGCTCCCACACGCCATCGGCAACATCCATCCGCGGTTCTGGGGGTGGGTCATGGGGACGGGGACGCCGCTGGCGATGCTCGCGGACATGCTGGCCTCGGGCATGAACCCGCAGGCCGCGGGGCTGCAGGAAGGCGGCCGCCACGTCGAGGAGCGCGTCATCGCCTGGCTCGCCGAAGTGATGGGGTTTCCGGCGGATTCGAGCGGCCTCTTGGTCACGGGCGCCTCGATGGCCAACCTCGTGGCGCTGGCGGTGGCGCGCCACGCCCGCGCCGGTTTCGACGTGCGCGAGCGCGGGCTCGGCGACGGCACGGCGCCGCTCGTCGTCTATGCGTCCACCGAAGTCCACAGCTCCGTGCGGAAGGCGGTCGAGCTGATGGGCATGGGCCGGCGCCACCTGCGCCTCGTACCGGTCGACGAGGCGTATCGCATCGACCTGCCCGCCCTCCGGGCGGCGATTGCCGACGACCGTGCCGCCGGCCGGCACCCCATCTGTGTCGTGGGCAACGCCGGAACCGTGAACACCGGAGCGATCGACGACCTCGCCGCGCTCGGCGCGTTGTGCCGCCAGGAGGAACTCTGGTTCCACGTGGACGGTGCCTTCGGCGCGCTGCTGGCCCTCGCGCCGAGCCTGCGTGACCGCGTCCGGGGGCTCGAGGCCGCCGACTCGGTGGCCTTCGATCTGCACAAGTGGGGGTACCTGCCGTTCGAGGTCGGGTGCACCCTGGTGCGTCACGCCGAGGTCCACCGTGACGCCTTCGCGGTCGCACCGAGCTATCTCGGCGCCACGCCCCGCGGGCCCGCCGCCGGCGGCGTGCTCTTCGCCGACCTCGGCCTGCAGCTGTCGCGCGGATTCCGGGCGCTCAAGGTCTGGATGACGATGAAGGCATACGGAGTCGACCGGATCGGCGATCTCATCGCACAGAACGTCGAGCAGGTCCGCCACCTCGTGGCGCTGGTGGACCGGCACCAGGACCTGGAGCGTCTCGCACCGGCCCCACTCAACATCTGCTGTTTCCGGTTCGTCGCCCCCGGCCTCGACCCGGAGGAGCTGAATGCGCTGAACCGGGAAATCCTCTGGCGGCTTCAGGAGAGTGGTGTGGCGATGCCCTCCCACACCGTCGTCGGCGGGCGGTTCGCGATCCGGGTGGCCAATACCAACCATCGGACGCGACGAGACGATTTCGACCTGCTCGTTCGGACGGTGGTGGAAATCGGGGAGCGGGTGCTGGCCGAGCGGCGGTCGTGAGACTCGCCGTGACCGGCGCGCCCGATTTCTCGCCGGTGGCGCGGTCCTATGCCACGTCGCGTCCCGGATATCCGGCGGAGCTGTTCGCGTGGCTCGCGTCCGTCGTGCCCGCGCACGACGTGGCGTGGGACACCGCCACCGGAAGCGGCCAGGCGGCCATCGGGCTCGGCACGTACTTCGCGCGTGTCGTCGCCTCGGACGTCAGCGCGGCTCAGGTGGCGCACGCGAAGCGCACACCGCGAGTGGCGTATTGCGTGTCGCACGCGGAGACCGCTCCCCTCGCGGCGCACTCCGTCGATCTCGTCGTCGCCGCGGCGGCACTGCACTGGTTCGATCGTCCCCGCTTCTACGACGAGGCGCGCCGGGTGCTGCGGCCGGGTGGCGTGCTCGCCGCATGGACCTATCACGTGGCGCACGTCGCGCCGCCGTTCGATGCCATCCTCGGGCCGTTCTACCGGGACGTCGTGGCGCCGTACTTCGCGCCGGGCGCGCGTCTGGTGGACGGCCGCTACGCGGCGATCGAGCTCCCGGGGGTGGCGCTCACGGCGCCGTCGTTCGAGATGACCGCGCAATGGACGGCCGCGGAGATTCTGCGGTTCGTCGGCACGTGGAGCGGGGTGCACGCGTACCGAAGGAGCACGGGGCAGGATCCGGCGAGGGCGCTCGCCGATCGGCTCGATGCCGTGTGCGGTGCACGCGGCGCGCCACACACGCTCCGCTGGCCGGTCTATCTGCGGGCGGCGCGGGTGTAGGGCCCCCGCGTTCGTCGGATGGCGATCCCGACGCGCCGAACGGCGATGCGTGCGCGACCGGCGCGCTGGTTCTTTCGCGAAATGAGCTGTAGTCTCTCCCGCGATGGATACGGGGTGCGTCGGGGCAGACTGCCGGCGTGAATCCGTCGGATGTCGATTCATTCATCTAGCGAGCGCCATGACCATATCGGGCTACGCCATTGCCGCGGCGGCTGGAGGCTGTCTCGCCGTCGGTGTGCGAGCCGGCGCGCGGGAACTCGCGTGGCGCTTCGGCACGACGCTGCTCGCCGCCGTGGCCGGTACCGGCGCGCTCGCGATGCTCGGCGTCGTCGGGTTCTTGACGCTCGGCCGCGCGCCGAGCCGAGTCGCGGGCCTCCTGTTCACGACTGGACAAGCGGCGGTCGCCCTCGTGGCGGGGGCCGTGCTCTTCGATGGGATGTATCGGCTCGTCACCACGCGGCGCCGAACGGATGCGGGGTTACGGCTCGCGACGCGGACGCCGCTCGTGTGGGGAAGCCGGCTCCTCATGGCCACCTACTACGCCTTCACCGCGACCTACTCGTGGACCCGTCCCGTCGAGGCCTACCGCTTCTACCAGGCCTCCGATCTCTCGCACGCCTTCTTCGTGTTCATCGCGATCTGGGAGTCGGCCGGTGCCCTCGGGCTCATCTTCTCTCCCACGGCGCGAATCGCCGCCCTCGGCCTGTTCGTCGAAATGGTTGGTGCGGTGGGGACGCATTTGCACAACGCTTTCGCGTACGGTATGCCGCTGGGCGACACGCTCGACGCACTCAAGATGCTCCCCGTGTTGGCATTCATCGCGATCGGCGTCGGCGGGAAGGCCGCCGAAGGCGCCGCGCCGGAGGGGAGGGAGCCGTATGCGTCGCGATGATCTCGGCCGTTGGCTCCTCGGTGTCGCTTCGCTCGCCGCCGGCGTGTTCGACGCCATCTGGGGAGAGTTCGAGCCCGCGCACCAGCCGATCCACGCGCTCGGCGACCACATTCCCGGCGTCACGGTCCTCGCATACGTGGCAGCGGCGTGGTTGATCGCGGGTGGCGCGGCTGTGCTGTGGCGTCGCACCGCTCGACTCGGCGCGATCGCCCTGGCGATCGTCTACGCGGCCTTTGCAGCGTTCTGGTTGCCGCGGTTCGTCACGGCACCGCGTGTCCTCGGATATCGCCCGGCCGTTTACATCGGGGTGCTGGCCGGAACCGGCACGCAGGTGATGGTGGTGATCGCCGCGGCAGTCCTCTTCTGGGAACACGGGGATTCGGATCCGTCTGCGTCACGCGGGCGGTACGCCGTGCGCTGGGCCTTCGGACTCTGTCCGGTGTTCTTCGGCCTGGGGCATCTCACCGGCATCGCGTCGGTGGCCCGTATGGTCCCCCAGTGGATGCCGTTCGGTGGCAAATTCTGGGTCATCGTCACGGGGATCGCCTTCGTGCTCGCGGGCCTCGGCGTACTCTTCGGGGTACGGGACGTTCTCGCCGCGCGACTCCTGGCCCTGATGCTCCTGGCCTTCGGCGTACTCGCGCTCCCGCCCCTCATCCTGGCGGCGCCGCACGATCACGTCTCCTGGGGAGCGAACGCCTACAATCTCGCGGCGGCCGCCGCGGCCTGGATCATGGCCGGCTGGCTCGCCAGGCATCCCGCCGTGTCACACGGACCCCTCGCCGTGCGTCCTTAGGACGACGTAACGCCTGCGTCACATCGGCTCGGGCCGGAAACAATGTAGGCGTGCGACCCGTTACTTTACGGTTCGCTTCAGCATCAGGCATGGCCGCCGCGACCTCCTGCGCACGGCGGCGCTACGGGGCAGGGAAGACGGCCGACGGGCGGCCGGGAGGCAGTTTGACGCGGATCATCCGTGGTAACTCCTGGATCATTGCATTGGGACTCTCCGCGGCGGCGGTGCCGCTGCTCGCGGGATGCGGCAAGAGTGGCGGCGCGCGGGGTGGATTCCCACCCGCCCAGGTCTCGGTCGTGACGGTCGAGCCGCGCAACGTCCCCGAATCCTTTGAATTCCCCGGCGCGGTCGAGGCATATCGTGAGGTGCAGGTGCGCGCCCGCGTCGCCGGGATCATCGAGTCGCGCCCGTTCACCGAAGGGGCGCTCGTCCACCGCGGCCAGCTCCTCTATCAGATCGACACGACGCTCTACGCGGCGGCGCTGCGGAGTGCCCAGGCGCACTACGACAACGCCCAGCGGAGCTACGAGCGGATGGAGCCGCTCCTCGCCCAGCACGCCATCGCGCAGCAGGACGTGGACAACGCGCGCTTCACCATGGATGCCGCCAAAGCGGCGCTCGACGCGGCACAAAAGGATCTCGCCGACACGCGCGTGGTGGCGGAGATCACGGGGCGCGTCGGGCGCACGATGCTCGACGTCGGCGCGCGCGTCACCGGGCCCGCCGATCTCCTCACCACGATCGACCGCGTGGATCCGGTCTACGTGAGCTTTCAGCCGTCGTCGCAGCAGATCCTCGAGTGGCGCGAGAACCCGGCCTGGCGGGCGTTGATCGAGCCCGGGAGCGCCCTCGAGGTGCAGATCGTCCTCCCCGACAGCACCGTGCTCGCCCGCACGGGGCGGCTCGATTTCGTCGCCCCCGCGCTCGACTCGGCCACGGGCACGCAGGAGTTCCGCGCGGTCTTCCGGAATCCCGATCTCCTCCTCGTACCCGGCGCCTTCGTGCGTGTCCGGCTCGTGGGCTTCGAGCGCGCCAACGCGATCGCGGTGCCGCAACGCGCGGTGCAGACCGCTCTCGGCCGCCAGTTCGTGTACGTGGTGGGACCGGGTGATACCGCCGCCATTCGGTACGTGACGCCCGGCGCGTGGTCCGGCGCGCTCTGGATCATCGACAAGGGACTCTCGGCGGGTGAGCGCGTGATCGTGGATGGCGTGCAGAAGGTGGCGCCGGGACGGCCGGTGAAGCCGGTGCCGCTGGCGGATAGCACGGCCGCGGACACGGCGGCCGGGGCGGGCGGGGCGGGCCAGTGAGCGCGACGCCGACCGCGCCGCGCGAGCGGTACCAGCCCAAGTACTACTTCCTCCGGCGGCCCGTCCTCGCCGGGGTCATCTCGTTCATCATCACCCTGATGGGGCTGCTCGCCATTCGCCTGCTCCCCATCTCGCGCTATCCGCAGATCAGCCCGCCCTCCATCGTGGTGACCGCGGTCTACCCGGGGGCCACCGCGCAGGACGTCGCCCAGGCGGTGGCGGCGCCGATCGAGCAGCAGCTCTCCGGCCTGCAGGGGATGCTCTACTACTCGTCGGCGAACGCGAGCGACGGGACGATGACGCTCACGATCTACTTTGACGTGAACCGCGACCAGGATCTCGCGGCCGTCGACGTGCGCAACGCCGTCCAGCTCGCCGAGCCGCAGCTCCCGGCGTCCGTGCGCCAGCTCGGCATCAGCATCGTCAAGGCGAACGCCGACATCCTGGGCGTCGTGGCCCTCTCATCGAGCGACGCCAAGTACGACGCGTCGTATCTCACGAACTACATGCACCTCTACGTCGAGGACGAGCTGAAGAACGTGTCGGGCGTGGGGAACGCCCAGACGTTCGGCGGCCTCCAGTTCTCGATGCTGCTCCAGCTCGACCCGAACAAGATGGCGCGCTACGGCGTCACCGTGAGCGACGTCGCCAACGCCGTGCGGGAGCAGAACGCGACCAACCCCGCCGGGCGGCTCGGGCGCGAGCCCGCCCCCGAGGGAACGCAGCTCACCATTCCCGTGACGACCCAGGGTCGGCTCACCACGCCCAAGCAGTTCGACGATATCGTGATCCGCGCCCGATCCGACGGCTCGCTCCTTCGGCTGAGCGACGTGGGGAAGGCGGTACTCGGCGCGCAGAGCTACGACTTCGCGGGCCGGCTGAACGGCAGACCCACGGCGCTCGCGTTGCTTTTCCTGCGCCCGGGCGCCAACGCCCTCCGCACGCGTGACGCGATCATCGCGCGCCTCGCGGAGCTCTCCAAGGGCCTGCCGCCCGGCCTCAAATTGGCGATGCCGTTCGATACGACGCCGTTCGTCAAGACGTCGATCAAGGAGGTCGTCATCACGCTCCTCGAGGCGCTGCTCCTCGTGGCGGGCGTGGTCTTTCTCTTCCTCCAGAGCTGGCGCGCGACGCTGATCCCGATGCTCGCCGTCCCGGTGAGCGTGATCGGCACGTTCCTCGGGCTCGACGCGCTCGGGATGTCCATCAACGTCCTCACGCTCTTCGCGCTCGTGCTCGCGATCGGCATCGTGGTGGACGACGCGATCGTGGTGATCGAGAACGTCGAACGCATCATGACGGCCGAAGGCGTGTCCGCGCGCGTCGCGGCCGATCGCGGGATCCGGCAGGTGGCACCCGCGCTGATCGCGATCGTGCTCTCGCTCGTCGCGGTCTTCGTGCCCGTCGCGTTCGCGGGCGGCGTCACCGGCGCGCTCTTCCGGCAGTTCGCGATCACGATCGCCATCGCCGTCGTGATCTCGGGGATCGTGGCGCTCACGCTCACGCCCACGCTCTGCGCGCTCCTCCTCAAGGACGCCGCCGAAGCGCACACGAGCGGGCCGTTCGGGGCCTTCAATCGGATGTTCGATCGGGGCCGGAAGACCTACGTGCACATCGTCGAGCACGTGCTCGGCTGGCCGCGCGCCGCGATCGCGGCCTTCATGGTGGTGATCGCGCTCGCCGTGTTGTTCTGGCGGATCGTGCCGTCGTCCTTCATCCCGACGGAGGACAAGGGCTACTTCGCGATCTCGATCCAGCTCCCCGACGCCGCGTCGCTCCAGCGCACGGAGGCCACCGTCAAACAGGTCGAGGGATTCCTGCGGCAGGATTCGGCGGTCGTGAACATCGTGGCGCTCGCCGGCTTCGATATTCTCAGCCGCTCGAGCCAGACCAACAGCGCCGTGGTCTTCGTGAACCTGAAGCCCTGGGAGGAGCGGGGGAAGAGCGAGTCGCTCGATGCGATCACCGGCCGCGTGACGGGCAAAATGATGGGCTTGCTCAAGGACGGGATCGGGTTCGCGTTCAATCTTCCCGAGATCCCGGGACTCGGCGCCACCGCGGGGGTCGAGGCCAACCTCCAGGACAAGAGCGGCAAGCCGGTCGGGCAGTTCGCCAATGACGTGCGCGAGTTCGTGCAGGCGGCGGATCAGCTGCCGGCGGTGCAGTCGATGCAGGCCAACTTCCGCGCCAACGTGCCCCAGCTCTACGTGAGCGTGGACCGCGCGGCCGCGATGTCGCGCGGCGTACAGCTGAGCGATCTGTACGGCACGCTCCAGGCACTGCTTTCCACGCTCTACGTGAACGACTTCAACCTGTACGGCAAGACGTACCGCGTGCAGCTCGAAGCCGAGGCCCCGTTCCGCCAGACACCGGCCGACATCGGCCGGCTCTACGTGCGCGGCCGCGGCGGCGCGATGGTGCCCGTCTCGGCCGTCACCACCACGCAGTTCAAGAGCGCGCCGACCCTGATCACGCGCTTCAACGGGTTCACGTCGGCGCTCATGACCGGTGCGCCGAAACCGGGGCACAGCACGGGCGAGATGATGACTGAGCTGGATAGTCTGGTCCGCGTCAAGTTCGGCTCGCAAGGGCTGGGCCTGGCGTACTCCGGCCAGTCGTATCAGGAACGCGCGTCCAGCGGGGCGGCGGGCGCGGTGCTCGCGCTCGGGCTCGTGATCGTCTTCCTCGTGCTCGCGGCGCAGTACAACAGCTGGTCGCTGCCGTTCGCCGTCCTGCTCGGCATCCCGTTCGGCGTGCTGGGCGCGTACTTCGGGGTATGGCTGCGCGGGCAACCGAGCGACATCTACGTGCAGGTCGGATTGATCACGGTGGTGGGTCTGTCCGCCAAGAACGCGATTCTGATCGTCGAATTCGCCAACAAGCTTAGACAGGAGGGTGTGCCGATCGTGCACGCGGCGGTCGAGGCCGCGCGTGAACGGCTGCGGCCGATCCTCATGACGTCGCTCGCGTTCATCCTTGGTGTCTCACCGCTCGTCGTGGCGGGTGGTGCCGGCGCGATGAGCCGGCATTCGATCGGCATGACGGTCTTCTTCGGGATGGGTGTGGCGACCGCGATCGCGATCCTGTTCATCCCGCTCTTCTTCCGGCTGATCCGTGGCGTCGCCGAGCGGGCGACGGGCTACGACGACGGCGCGAGCGACGCGCTCGCGAACGCGGAGCACACGCCATGAAGCGTCTCGTGAGCGCTCTTGCCGGTGCGGTGCTGCTTTCGGGGTGCATCGGCCGGTCGTACCAGCCGGTCGTCCCGGAGGGAACGCAGGTCGGGGCACCGCAGACGGCCGACAGTATGCGGGCGTTCTTCGATTCCCTCGCGGCGGCACGGGCCACGGACACGGCCTCGCCGGGCGGCGTCGCGGCCCCGGGTCAGCCGCTCAGGGTGGACTCCCTGTCGGATCTTGGCTGGCTCGACGTGTTGCGCGATACGGTGCTTCAGCGCCTGGTGAACACGGCGCTCCACCACAACCGCACGCTCCAGGCGGCGCGCGCCGCAGTGCGCGAGTATCGCGCGCAGGCGGGCGTCGCGCGCTCGGCGCTCTTCCCGAGCCTCACGCTGAACGGGAGCGTGGCACGGAACAAGGTGGCATTCGGGAGTCTCGCGATCCCCGCGTACACCGCGTGGCGCGCGACGGGCGACGTCTCGTGGGAGATCAACTTCTGGGGGCTCGGCAGCGGACTCGCCGCGGCAAACGCCGACCTCGCGTCGCGCGAGGACGCCGAGCGCGCGACGGTCTTGAGTCTCGTGAGCGACGTCGCGGGCGCGTATCTGCAGCTCTTGGAGCTCGATCAGGAACGAACCATCACCGAGCAGACGCTCGCCTCGGAACAGGCGACGCTGCAGATTGCGCGGGCGCGATTCTCCCGGGGGCTCATCTCCGAGCTCGACGTCCGCCAGTTCGAGGCGCAGGTGGCGGTACCGGCGGCGCGGCTCGCGCGGCTGGAGCAGCTCCGGGCGCAGGCGGAGCATCAGCTGAACGTGCTCCTGGGTGAGGGGCCGGCGTCGATTCCCCGAGGCGGCTCGCTCGCGGACGCGGCGCGGGCCATTCAGGTGCCCGACTCCATTCCCGCCTCGCTGCTCGATCGGCGGCCCGACGTCCAGGCGGCGGAGCGCGCCTACGCGGCGGCATCGGCGCGGGTGGGCATCGCCGACGCCGCGCGGCTGCCCACATTCACGATCACGGGATCGTGGGGCTCGCAGTCGCAGACGTTGAAGACGGCGTTCGACTCGAACTCGCGCATCTACCAGGCGCAGCTCGGCGTCTCGATTCCGATCTTCGCGGGCGGACGCTACATCAACGAGGGGCGTGCGGCCCGCGCGCGTGCCGAGCAGGCGCGGGCGGCGTACCAGCAGACGGCCCTCACGGCGATGCAGGAAGCCGGCGATGCGCTCTCGGGCGTGCGCGCGGCGCGAGACGTGGCCGCGGCGAACGAAACGCAAGCCAACGCCTTACAGCAGGCCCTGAAGCTCGCCAAGCTCCGGTACGGCACGGGGCTCGCGAGCTATCTCGATGTGCTGGACGCCCAGCGAAGTCTCTACGCCGCACAGCTCGCGGCGAGTCAGGCCGAGCTGGGCCAGCTCACCGCGGCCGTCCAGCTCTACAAGGCGATCGGGGGGAGCTGGCCGAAGACCGCGGCGAAGTGACCTCATTCTGTTCGCAGCGCCCGCATCGGATCCACGCGCGCCGCCCGGCGCGCCGGAATGAAGCTCGCCAGCGCGGCAACGGCGAAGAGCACGCCCGAGACCAAGACGAACACGGTGGGATCCCGCGACGACTCCTGGAAGAGGAGCGGTTCCACCCAGTGGCTCACGCCAAGCGCGATCCCCGCGCCCACGACGATGCCCGCCGCCGCGAGCTTGATCCCCCCGCTCACCACGTGCCCCACGACATCCCGCATCGTGGCACCGAGGGCGATCCGCACGCCCAGCTCGTGGAGCCGTTGGCTCACGTTGAAGGCGATCACGCTATAGAGCCCAATGGCGGCGAGAACGAGCGCGAGGAGCCCGAAGACGACGAACATCAGCGCGCCGAGTTCCCACGACTGGGTACGCTTGCCGATGATGTCGGCTAGCGGGGTCACCGTCACGTACGCCGCGCCCGGCATCAGCGGCTGGAGCGCCTTCCGCACGGTTTCCTTCTCGGTCGCGGCATCTCCACGGACGCGCAGGAAGAGGCCACCCTGGTTCGGGTGGAATTGCGCGGACGAGAGGTAGTAAAAGAGGCCGGGATCTTCGCTCAGGTTGTCGGTCTTGATATTTTCGGCGACGCCCACGACGTAGGTGCACGGCGCGGTGTCTGCGCTCACGCGGACGCATTGCCCCAGCGCGTCCTTCTCCGGCCAGAGCTTCTTCGCCATCGCCTGGCTCACCACCATCGCGCGCGGAGCGCCCGCCACGTCCTGCGGCCCGATGCCGCGGCCTTCGAGGAGGCGCGTGCCCATCGTGGCGAAGTAGTCGGGCGAGACCGCGTTGAGCGCGAAGCTCCCGAGGCGGCTCACCGAGTCGATTCCTGCCACGTGGAGGTCGAGGTTCCACTCGCTCCAGAACGGCGTCGTGAGCTGGCGTGAGACGTGTGAGACCCCAGGAAGCGCGGCCGCGGTGGTTCGAAGCTGATCGAGGAGTGTCACGGTCCGCGCGCTGTCGAGGTGGACGCCCCGCATGTTGAGATCCACTTCGGCCACGTGTGACGCGTCGAACCCCAGCGGTACGGCGCGCACGTGGCGGAGGCTTCGGACGAAGAGTCCCGCGCCGACGAGCAAGACCACACACAGTGCCGCCTGCATCACGAGGAGCGCGGCGCGGAGTCGCGAATGCTGATAGGTCCCCTCGCGCACCCCCTCGCGTAGGTCACGGGTGAGGTCGGTGTGACGCGTTTGGAAGAGCGGGGCGAAACCCGTGAGCAATCCGGCCACCACCGCCGCGGCACCCGCGTACAGGAGGGAGCGCGGATCGGTGATCACCGTGGCGTGCGCGGTATCCGAGAGAAACGCCCCGCGGAGGATCGCGCCGCCCCATTGCGCCACCACGAGGCCGACGGCCCCCCCGAGCACGCCGAGGACGAGACTCTCGGTCAGGAGCTGGCCGGCGAGCCGGAGCCGGCTCACGCCGAGGGCGAGCCGCACCGCGATCTCGCGGCGCCGCTGCAGGGCGCGGGCGAGGAGGAGGTTCGCCACATTGGCGCAGGCGATGAGCCACACGATGATGGCGACCCCGCCAATCCACAGTGCCACCTTGGAGACGCTCGACGCGTTCGGCCCGCGATCCGAGAGGACGGAGCCTGCAATGGCATGCGGCTTCGCGAGCGTGATCGGTGTGCTCGTCTGACCGGCGGTGACCGCCGCTTGGTAGCTGCGTCGATAGGCCTGGGTCAGATCGGCATTCGCCGCCGTGAGGCTCACGCCGGGCTTCCGCTCGGCGAGCATCGACGCGAAGGTCAGCCCGTACGTCGTCCACCAGTCGCGCGTCCCGAAGCCGAAGAGCTTGCCGAGCGCGCCGCCATAGCTCGTGATCGGGATATAGGCCGCGGGCGGTGTCTCGGGCCAGAGTCCGACGAACCCCTTGGGGGCGATCCCGATGATCGTGTACGTCTCGGGGCCGATCTGGAGCGTCTGCCCCACGACGCCCGGCTGCTCGCCGTACCGCGTCTCCCAGAGTCCATAGCTCAGTACGGCCACCGGCGTGCCGCTTGGCGGGCGGTCTTCGGCGGGCGTGAAATAGCGTCCGGCGGCGGGCGGCGCGTCGAAGAAGCGGAAGAAGGACGCCGAAACGATCCCGACGGTCATCTCGTGCGCGGACTCGCCGACGCCAATGGCCATCTTCCGCGTCGTGAACTCGGCCGTGCGACCGAACGACCGCGTGTCGCGCGTGAGATCCACGTACCGCGCGTACGGCATTCCCCCGTTGGTGTACTCCTTGCCGCGATACGTGTGGGCCGAGTAGATCCGATGGACGTGTGAGGCGTCGTGCAGCATCGGCGGCGGGCGGAAGAGCAGGCGGTCCACGATCGAGAACATCGACGCGTTCGCGCCGATCCCGAGGGCGAGCGTCAGCACGACGGCGCCCGCGAAGAGGGGACGGTTCTTGAGCCCGCGGAAG
>Ga0102953_1000263_pt1 | contig 38031 bp, 28 predicted proteins | sample SalPon2A_C_D2_MG_FD_78509 | JGI IMG/M metagenome (GOLD analysis project Ga0102953, IMG submission 78509) | Soil microbial communities from South San Francisco under conditions of wetland restoration - Salt Pond MetaG R2A_C_D2_MG | ecosystem: Environmental > Terrestrial > Soil > Wetlands | place... | reverse complement strand
TCTGGTGCAGATCATCTCACCAGGGAACTTCGGCTCCTCAGTATAAAAAGGTTCCACCTTAACTTTATTAAAAATTGGTCTAGACAATGGGGAGTACTTTACATGTGCATTACTAATATACATCAAAACTTCTCTTCGCGTCTAACTCTTTTGCAAAATTAAAATCGTTCCATTTGGTAAACCATAAAGTTGATACCTGAGAGAATTCTTCCTGCTTATCAGAGTCATCGATATTATAAAAAGCAAAAAAATTACTTTTCACAGATTCATCTATAAATGGACACGAAACCAAATCAAAAAATAATAGAGTCAACTCGGCACTTTTGAGTATACTCCCCTTGTTTTCTTTAAATTTATTTTCGGCACTCTTTAGGGCAGCACTTCTCAGTGAATTATACCGGACTTTATCCTTCATATAAAAAAGGAGCACCGTTATAGAAAAATAATTCAACTCATGGTTAAAAGCAAAACTTCCACCAGATTCTTCAGCTCCACAGTAGTCTGAGAGTACATTTTGGTCCAACCAGTATTCTTTGCCTAACTCTGACAGGACAATTAATAAGTAGAGTGTCTCAACTTGCGTATATTGATGTGATTTGTTTTTGTTGAGTATAAAACAAATGTTGTCAAAAATTACTTTAAAAACGATGTGTTTATTATCATTGCCAATAGGATGTTCTTTATAAAACCTAATAAATTGATCGAGAATTCTTGCCAATTTGATTGTTGTATTTACTCTGGGAGAAACTGAATAAATAAAAAAGGCAAACTCTAAAACTGCAAGAACTGCATTCATGAAGTTGCGGTTGTGAGATGTGATTTTACTTGGTGATAAATCTTTTTTAATTACAAAATAATCTTTTAACAATTGCTTACATTTTCTTTCCAAAACAGATAATGCATAATTTAAAATATCCTTATAACTAACCTTGCTGACCTTGAGAATGGTTTTGAAGCTTGTAATTAATGCGTTTGAGTTTATGTACAGCTTCCCTTTGTTAACAACTTTAATCTCACCGCCTTCCTCTATTTCTTCTTTTTCTATGTTGTATTTAATTTTATCGCTAATTAGCTTGGATATTTGTTTTTTTGCAATTGATATTTCTGTAATAATTGGCTTATTGTAGATTACTTCCTTGTGAATATTTAAATGCAACTTATACTCTTTCAACGACATCTGAAGTATTGAAGAAATTTCTTTATAAACATTTTTATCATTGTAAAATACGAAATAATCATCAACATATCTAAATATTTCGTAGTCTTTTGAGTAATTAATCCCTTTATTTTTTAATTCATTTTTGACATTAATATCGACTCGTTGCAGTATTAACTCAGCGAAAACCCTTGACAACTCTGGGCCAATTATGATGCCATTCGTTTCATGGTAATTTACATTTTGCATCATAGCATCAAACCTTCCAGAGAAAGTTTGATCTAACTCTCCTCCTTTCATCTTTGAAAGAGCTTCTTTAACGCTAGCCTTACCAAGCAGTGCCCAAGCTATAGTATGAGTATATATACTATCAAAACACTTTGATATATCTAGCTTCACCATTGTGTTATATTGCTTTTCGCAACGATGATATTCTTTTGACTCATAAAATTTAAATATATTGCTATATTTTCTGTAAACAAAATATGAGCGAAGATTTTTATATTCTTTTTCTGCTTCTTCTATAATACCTTCATCTTCTTCAAAGGTCTGCAGCCGAGATTTATCGTCCCAGTAAATACATCGCGCAATACTATCTGGAGCTCTTAAGCTAAAAGGACTTTTTGAGGCATAATATAGAATTAGCTCCTTAAATTCTTCGTAAAATTCTACCGCGGCTACTTGATTCCTAGGGTGGATGACCGCGAGTTCTCTGTACTGATTTACCTGGTGGCTAATAGCGAAACAAAACGGCATTGTAGCCATCTTTCCTTTCGTAACTGGATCCTGCAGCACCTTGTATTGAGTGTTTGGATTGAAATCAAAGGTTTTAGTTTGAATGTTTGTATCTTTGTTCAAACCAAGAAGCAATAATACCGCGGTGTCTATTGTAGAATTAACATCAAGCCATAAAAATTTTCTGTCTCTATATTGAACATCATATTTAATAAGAAATTCATACAAGTACCGATTTGAAAATGTCAAAGGTATTTCATACGGAAGAATATCAGAAAGTATCATCCTTTCTTTTGTATATTTTAATTTAATCTTCTTACGCATCTTTCCACACCTCAGTGATTTCTGAGAGTTGCTTTGTAGTAAATTTCCTGAAAATTCTTTTATTGAAACCTTCTGAAAATTTTATCTTCAGCAAACGATTTTTTAATTGTGGATTTGTTATTTTTGTATGAATGTTTCTCAACAAATAACCATCTAACGCACCTAAAAAGTTTGTGTTATCCAAGTGCCGATGAGAGTAATATATACCCACCAAAACCGATTTCTTTGAATTCAATAGTTTCACATTACCGGTTAGAAACCTGATCCTTCTGATCAACAATTTTCTATATTTCACAGGGTTTTTGTGTTGCTTGGAAACATAGTCGTCAAATATCAAATCTAATTTTTTCTTATAAAGATTGATTTTTTTAACTCGAATATATAGTTGGGCCTTATTATTGTTAAATTTGAATCTATAGCCGAGATAATCAAATGCTTCAGAAGTAGATTCTGTGGCATCAATTTCTTTTGTTTTTGTATTCAGGGAAAGCCCTAGTTCCCCTATATATTCTTCCATTTTTGCTAAATATTGAATAGTGTTGGATGTCGGTGATGGTGAGAACACTAATATTATATCGTCAACATATCTTGCGTAATAAATAAGATCAGGCATAACACCGACTGACACATCAAATTCTTTCAAATACAACTCTGCTAAGTACGGACTAACTCCAATGCCTCGAGGTATACCCTTAGGTTTACTTGGTAATTCCCAATAACTTTTCAGTATCCTCTTTATCATTCTCTTTGAGGTAAATGAAAGAGAAGGGGAATCATATAGTTTTTTTTCTAGTTTCCCTTGGTCTATGGACTCATAGAAAGATTTAATGTCTGTTCTAATGATATATTTAGGAAAAGGATCTTTTAATAAGCTTTTTAATTGAGGGATTATGCGATCTTTGTTTTGCTGTTTTACTTGATATAGTTTTTTTAAATTTTGCTGAAGTTGCTTTATCGCAAAATATGTCGCTTCGGTTTTGGGGATTGCATAAACAGATTTACCTGAATATTTCCCAGACTCGCAAACATCAAAAGAAAAGCTTTTAGATTTAATTGTTTTCGATACTACTTCTAATTCTGCATCGATCAATTGATCTCTTGCAGTAATGATCCCTTCTTTTTTCTTGTTGAGTTTTTCTTTTTCAGATTGGTAGTCATCTTCAGATATGGCGCCAGAAATATTTTGTTTTTTTAAGCGCCTAAAAGCTTGTTTTATATCTTTTAAATCTTGAGACAACTCTTCGACTTCAGGAAAGAATTTGCCTTCCAGGTAACTACCTTTTCTGTTCTCAGAATTAAAAATTTTTCTAAAATTATGGGTTGAGAATGATTGATCTATCAATTTAAATTTCCTTCTAAATACTTAATAGCATATATAGCATTAAATTTTGGCATTGGTATTTTCTCTAGAGAATGACTAGCCTATCTAGTTAAATTAATAAGCTAAACCTAAAAACAAGTAGCTGTTAATTCTTAAATACCTCTTTTTGTCATTCACAGGAAATTCTGGGGCAAATAGTAAATTTCCAGTCAAGATATTTCCAAACATTGGAGTCCATTAATAACTTATACTTCCGTGTTGATAAATGCTTCCATCCGTTGCCCCTTCTACTTGAAATCCGTTTCTTCGATCACAGTACGAGCGACGGGTGTCTGGACATAGCGTTTCTCTCCATTAATTCTGGCCCAGAAAAAGTAGTAACCTTTGGTTGGCGACGAGGTGATTTTCCCACTATGTATTTCCCAGACCTTTTCCGTGGAACCTTCTACAAAAGTAACAAGATAATCCCCCTCCAACCACTCCACTTTTTTTCTGGAGATTTTGTTTTGTGCTTCCTGCGAGCAACTGATAAGTGCAAAGGTCAGAACAACGGTAATGACACATATCTTTTTCATTATTATTCTCCTTGATCAGAAAAATTGCCTTTACCAACCACACTTATCTTCCCGTTAGAGCACTCAACATATTTTCCAACTACCAATATCCTATTACTAACTTAGAAATATGAAGTTTGCCATTAGAAATCAAAATCGTTTCATGAAAAGGATAATTTGAGGGGAGAAAGTTTTAATCTTGACGCAATCAGGTGGATAAAATTTGCACGGTAAATAGTAAGAACGGAACCGTTTCGCGGATGTAGGTTAACAAATTTGCCATGTGCTATGCACTTTTATTTCCGGGCTCTTACATCCAGCTCAATACTGTACTTTTTGATCCTGTTCCAGACGGTAACCCGGCTCACGCCCAGGATAGCGGCCGCCTTTGACCGGTTGCCCCGGGCCATCTGCAGCGCTTCAATCAACTGCTCTTTCTCTGTCGCAAGAATACCTGTCAATGGAGCAAAACCGTCTTTGCCTGGGGCGCCCCCTCTCTCCTGTTTCACACTGTCCGGCAGGTGATCTGTCCCAATTGTGCCGCCCGGACAGATGACAAAGGCGTATTCAATGGCATTCAGCAATTCACGCACGTTGCCCGGCCAGCTGTAGTTCACCAGGACACTGAGAGCCTCACGGCTTATCCCGACAATGTCGCGCGCCGATTTTTGACCTATCCTGTTAATGAAGATGTCAACCAACAAAGGAATATCTGCGGTACGCTCCCGCAATGGAGGAAGAGTAACCGGCACCACACCAAGTCGATAAAACAGATCTTCCCGAAAAAGCCCCTCTTTCATCAGTCGCCGCAAGTCTTTATTTGTTGCAGCAATTACCCGCACATCTATGCTGACAGGCCGATGATCGCCAACCCGTTCAAGCTCTTTTTCCTGAAGGACCCTGAGAAGCTTGGTCTGGGTACCCAGCGGCAGGTCACCAATTTCATCAAGAAAAATACTGCCGCCGCCGGCAGCCTCAAACCTGCCGACCCGGGCCGAATCCGCTCCAGTAAAGGCACCCTTTACATGGCCGAACAATTCACTTTCCAGCAGGTTTTCATTCAAAGCGGCACAGTTGACTTTGATGAAAGGGGCCTCTCTCCGGGGGCTGTTGTGATGAATGGCCTCAGCTATCATTTCTTTTCCCGTCCCAGACTCACCATAGATGATAATTGAAGCCTCGGACTGGGCAGCACTTGTCACAAGATCAAAGACCCGGCGCATAACCGGCGAATTGCCAATGATGCCTTGAAATCCCTGATCATAATGCAATTGCTGGCGCAAAACAGCTATCTCATTGTCCCGCTCTATGACACCGCTCAAATCGATCAGCGTCTCCACCCCGCCGACAACTTTTCCATCCTCGTCCCGGATGACAACGGCATTTTTTAAGATGTGAACCGGCGCCCCGTCTTTGCGCCTAAAAATACATTCCGAACTGCGCAGTTTCTTCTCTTTGAAGAGCGTGCAATATTTATCCATCCCGTTTGCCCGGGCCTTGAAACACCGGTCGCACTGCAGGACGTCGCACCCCCGCCCCACAAGTTCATCTGAAGTATAGCCAAGCAGCCCCTCAAAAGCCCTGTTCACAAAAAGGATCTTGCCGTCGGCGCCAATCAGCATCAGCCCCTCCTGGATAGAATCAATAACAGTTTCCCAAAATCGCTGATCAATATTTTTTAACATTGATGGTCTCCTAAAAACCCACTCGACATCCCCGGAACACTATGTAAGTAGTTGATTTTACAAGGTGGCGCTGGAACTATTGAGGCTTTTCGAAGTCTTGCGCTTATCTGCGAGTTTGTCAACATTCACTTCTCCAATTTCAGCTCTATCTTCATCTAGACAGCAACAACAATTTAACACTATTTAACACTTATATTAACAATATGTAAATGGTGTTTACACATAGCAACGTATAAATAAATTGCTATAAAGAATATTTACAAATAATTACAAACAGTTAAACAAATATCTAGATCATTCTTAACACCTGGCATTAACGTTGCTTTCTTCAGCGCTGAACCAGAACTCAACACCCTCCACTTGGACAGTGGCAGCACTAAAACAGCATAATGTGAGGAGATTAATCAAATGAAAAAAGACAACCTGATTGAAGGGGCTCTATAGTGGTGTGGTCTTTTCTGATCAGAATTAACAAAAAGCTCGTTTTTGCAATTCCACTGATGATGGCAGCTGGTTTTCTGTTTGGAATATCGGTCGATAAAGACATCGCTTCCAACTTTAAACGCCTGATTATGCCCTTCACCTTTCTCATGGTGTATCCAATGATGGTGACCTTGAACATCAAGCACCTCAAGGATGGCGTTAAAAATATCCGGCTGCAGATAACAACTCAGGTTATCAATTTCCTGATCGTTCCTTTTCTGGCCTATGGCCTGGGGCTTTATTTCTTTGCTGATCAACCTTATATGGCGCTTGGACTGTTGCTGGCCTCACTGTTGCCTACCAGCGGCATGACAATTTCATGGACGGGTTTTGCCAGAGGTAATATGGGGGCCGCCATCAATATGACGGTTATTGGTCTGACCCTCGGCTCACTGGCAACCCCCTTCTACGTCCAGTCATTGATGGGTACAAAGGTTGATGTCAATATCATCATGGTCATCAAACAGATTGTCCTCATCGTCTTTCTGCCCATGGTTCTTGGATATTTTACCCGGCAAGCACTGCTGAAAAAGTATACCATGCCTGAATTCAAGGAAAAGATCGCGCCGCGTTTTCCGGCCCTGTCAACTATCGGCGTGCTCGGCATCGTTTTTGTGGCCCTTGCCCTCAAAGCCAAGACTATTGCCCATAATCCAACAGTCCTTCTAACAATCTTCATGCCCCTGCTCATCATCTATGTCGCTAATTTTAGTTTAGGGACCCTGGTAGGGAAGATGTTTTTTAAGCGGGACGATGCCATTGCCCTGGTCTACGGGACTGTCATGCGCAACCTGTCCATTGCCCTGGCAATTGCCATAAATGCCTTTGGACAGGCTGGCTCGGATGCAGCATTAGTCATTGCTGCCGCTTACATCATTCAGGTCCAGTCAGCCGCCTGGTATGTCAAGCTGACCGATCAAATCTTCGGTCCGGCTGCCCCAGAGTCATAAGCTGCGGTCTTGTGGAAACGCTTTGGGTAAGCCCCAAAATTTCTCTAACTTTTAAAAGATGTCGATCATGAAAACAAAATTATTCAAACTCTTCTGGGTTGTGCTGCTGGTAATCAGCGCCTTTACCCTGGGCTACAGCCTTAAGCCAAAAACCAGCAACAGGACCATCCCCCCGTTTATGATGCCGCGAGGCATGCAAGGACAGCTCCCTGGCATGCCGCCGGGCCGGATGGCGCCTCCACTGAATTTTCGCCGGTAACCAGTATGAAAAGTAAAAGACAAAAGGCCTGGAGTACTTTCCTGACCAATCGGCGGGTAGTGCAGACAACCTCTCTGCTTTTCTCGAACGCCTTCTTTCTATCGTTTATGCGCTTTATACCGTGTGGATATCTGCAATGCTCCAACTGTACCCTCTCCACCTTTTCCTGCCCCCTCATTCTCATCCAGCGAGGAGCAGTCATGGCCTCAATGGGTATGCTGGGCAGCTTTGACAGTAAATTTGCCGCCTCGGTCCTTGCTGCTTTTGCCGTTCTTATCTTTTTTGGTGCGGCTTTCGGCTCTTTCAGCTGCGGCTGGCTCTGTCCATTTGGCCTTATCCAGGACCTGCTGGCCAAGGTGCCGGTCAAAAAATTCCCGCTACCCAGCTGGTCAGGCCATCTCCGGCTGCCGATCTTCATCGGTCTGGTAATCGCCGTACCGTACCTTACCAGGCAGATGTTTTTCTGTGATGTCTGTCCGGCCGGGACGCTCAACCGCCTCTGGCAGCAGGCCATGAACATCCCGCTCTTTTTCAAAATACCCCAAGGCGGCTGGGCAATCTTTTCTATTGCACTTTTTATTGCTCTGCTGCTTGCCGCCCTCTTTATTCAGCGGCCCTTCTGTTCGCTGTTCTGTCCAATTGGCGGCCTGCATGGAATTTTAAATAAAGTCTCCGGACTATTCATCAACGTAGATAAAGAAAAATGCGTTAACTGCGGGCGCTGTGCCGATGCGTGCCCCCATGGAATCGATCCTGTGACAGACCCGGCCCACAGCCAATGCAGCCGTTGCTTGGAGTGCGTATCCGTTCAATGCAAATTTATTTCAGCAGATCTCAGGCTGTAAGATGAAGATCGGTGTTGGCTCAGGCAATCCGGGACAGAGGGCAACCTAGATGCAAGACCAGAAGATGATTGACTATAGAGGCAACTGCTGAAAAGGCATTCGCGACGTGCGGGCACGTCTTGGTCAATGCCGGAGAAACTATTCATTTCATGTTCTCTGTGAAAGGGATATGGTGAACCATATCGAGAGAGTGTCCCGCTGGGCCGGGGGCGCCGTAACCAGAAAGAAATCAACCGCAGAAGGAGTCATTCTGCAGATAATCAAAGTAACATAACAAGCTACAAAAAGGAGAATCTCAATGAGCACTATTACAATGGCTATTCCATCTGAAACAACTGAAGGGCTGTCCAGCAAACGGTCCGACCATTTTGGCCACTGCCCGGTTTTTACCTTGGTGGAAATAAAAAACAATCAAGTCACCGGAGTGCGTTCGGTTGAGAACATCGCCCATGACGCCAGCGGCTGCATGAAACCCGTTGCCATGCTGGCAGAAAACGGGGTAAGCGCCATAATTGTGACCGGTATGGGCCGGGGACCATTTCAAAAAATGGCGAAGCACGGCATTACGGCATATTTTGCAGACCCGCTCAAATACCCTGATGCTCAGTCAACTGTAAACGAGTTTATCAACGGCTCTCTGCCAGCCTTTGCTGACACACAGCTCTGCACCGGCAGCGGCAATTGCCACCATTAACCATGAGCGAGGTAGAAGAGAAACAATGGCTACAAATTTAGTTAATGGAGTGAACGCTCTGCCGCTGGGGCTTATCATTTTCCTGTGCCTGACACTGGGGCTGGCCCCTTTTAATCCTCCCCATATCTGGGAGAAACTGCAGATGCTGGCACATGGACAGCTCGTCAAGCCCCTCGACTGGTTTGACCTGTTCCTCCATGGTACACCCTGGATCTTGCTGGTTTTCAAGCTTGCCGGCTATGTTGTAAGAACTTGAACTTCGACGGGGGGCAGCGTCAACGCCTGCCTCTCATTTTCTGGTAAGCTGCCCAACACAGTAACTGTCGATTTCCTCCTGCTGAAATGCCCAGTCAGCCACAAGCCCCCTGTGCTCTTCAGTTAATACGCCATCACTGGGAATATCGATAGTACCGTTCAAACCGGAGCCGGTCGGCTTTGCATAAAACAGCAGATCTGCCGGTTTTAAACACTCTTTCCTGAACTGTTCCACTATAAGATTGGCCGCTCCGTCAGGAAGCCTTGCACCAAATTCCAGGCTTACATCAAAAACAGTCTTTTCAATTTTTCTATTCTCCAACTTCTTACGTAAACGTTTTCTTCCTCGCATTTGTGCTCCTGACATATTTTTCATTTATTAAACGATAACCACCTGAATCTATGGAACTTATTTGTACCAGAATAAAAATAATTAGCAAGTCCGCTTTTGTATTTTTTTATCGTTAAGCACTGAATTTCAGCGGCAATCACAACAAAAATAATCTGCTCTTGAATAACTGGCCGCTACCGTGTATTTTGGCAGCGATTTCAACCTCAATCAGTATCCGTCTATTTTAGCGCCTTTACGCTACTGATCTTATTATTTTTTGGTAACATTAATTGTAACTACTCAGGTGGCGCGCCCAAAATAGCAAAAACCACCGGACTGTAACTAACTCTATTTCATGAGCAATCTCAAAAAACATATCGACCGCTGCAGGACTTTCGGCATTATCAGTCACCCTGATGCAGGGAAAACAACATTAACCGAAAAACTGCTTCTTTACGGCGGCGCCATCCAACTGGCTGGTGCAGTGAAATCAAGAAAGGCTGCACGGAAAGCCACCTCCGACTGGATGGCGGTTGAACAGGAACGCGGCATTTCGGTAACAACTTCGGTTATGAAATTTCAGTACAACGGCTATGAAATCAACCTTCTTGACACTCCGGGCCACCAGGACTTTTCTGAAGACACGTACCGCGTCCTGACAGCCGTCGATAGCGCATTGATGGTCATCGACAGCGCCAAGGGGGTCGAAGCGCAAACAGAACGGTTGATGGAAGTCTGTCGCATGCGCAATACGCCCATTATCACCTTTATCAATAAACTGGACAGGGATGGGCTTTTTCCCTTGGAGATCCTGGCAGACATCGAAGACAAATTGCAGGTCGAATGTGCGCCATTATCCTGGCCTATTGGCATGGGAAAAACCTTTAAGGGGGTTTACAACCTCTACAAGAAAGAACTGCATTTGTTTACACCCAGTCAGGAAACAGCCTCACAGGCAGGTATTACGATTGACGATCTGTCAGACCCGCGTCTTGATAAGCTCCTCGGTTACCAGGCCGATGAACTGCGCGACGATATTGATCTTCTTGAAGGCGCAGCTAATCCTTTTGATTACGAGCATTACCTCAAAGCAAACCAGACCCCTGTATTCTTTGGCAGTGCCGTCAACAATTTCGGCGTCAGAGAGCTGCTCGATGCCTTTGTGGAAAACGCGCCGGCGCCCTTGCCAAGCAAAACACTGACCCGTGAAGTCTCACCTTACGAAGAAAATTTTTCAGGCTTTGTCTTTAAAATTCAGGCAAACATGAACCCGGCCCATCGTGATCGCCTGGCTTTTTTGCGTATTTGCTCAGGCAAATTCAGCCGCGGTATGAAGGTTATGCATCATCGTATCGGCAAAGAAATTACCTTGGCCAATGCCACCATATTTCTGGCCCAGGGCAGAACAAATATTGAAGAAGCCTTTCCCGGCGACATTATCGGCATCCCAAATCACGGAACCATTAAAATCGGCGACACTTTTACCAGCAAAGAACCCCTGAAGTTTACCGGTATCCCAAACTTCGCCCCTGAGCTCTTTCGTCGAGTGGTCCTGAAAAATCCCCTCAAACTCAAGCAGCTCCAAAAAGGCCTTGTACAGCTTGCCGAAGAAGGTGCCGTTCAAGTTTTTAAGCCGCAATTGGGCAGTAATTTCATCCTTGGGGCTGTCGGCGAACTCCAATTCGAAGTTACCATGGCCCGGCTCAAAACCGAATACGGTGTTGATGCTGTCTACGAGACCGTTGAATTAGCCGACGCCAGGTGGATTGCCTGCAGCGACCGTAATAAATTTTCCGAGTTTAGCAGCAAAAACAAGATGAGCCTCTATACCGATGCCGAAGGCTGCCTGACCTATCTGGCCCAGAGTCAATGGCACCTTAATTATGTCATGGAACAATGGCCGAATATAGAGTTCACCAAAACCCGGGAACATATCTAACCTGGGCCGTAATAGTTTTCACTTCTGTTTCGGCATTGGCTCGTACAGAACTCAAACTTGTGCAGCAATAAACACCACCGAAATGATCAACCCCTTTTATGTAAAGCAACAAGAAGGAGTTGTCTTTCTGAGATTTTCGACTACTATTGAGCAAACCACTGCTTATTTAGCTTTATGACACATACCATCGCCGCCTCACCTTCAAACAGTGAGCGTGCGCTTACATCACAGTTTTTTAACGCTTAAGGCAAAACATTCATAAGGACATACCCTTGGCCAGACCAAACTATTCATATGAAAAGCGCCAGAAAGAATTGGCAAAAAAAAAGAAGAAAGAGGAAAAAATGGCGCGCAAGCGGGCAAAATCTGAACATCCCGCCGGGGAGCATGACAATTTGAATGAAGAAGAGTAGCGGGACGACTCCTGCCACAACTTTTCAAAACACCATGCGCCACAGGGAACATCAAGAGTAATCGCCGAAATTGTGAAATTTCGTTCTGACTTCAGTGCCCTCCTCATCTTGAACCATAGCAAGATATTATGAAAAAGATTACCCGCCGCTTTTTCTTACAAATAACCGCCCTTTCTGCGGCTGATTTGTTGGCAGGATGTGCTGTCAACCCAGTCTCTGGGAAATCACAGTTTATGCTCCTCTCAGAAGAACAGGAGCTTGCGGTTGACCGCCAGAACAGCCCTCATCAGTTTTCTGCGGACTATGGCCTGGTGCAAGATCCCGCTTTGCTGACCTACATTAATAAAACCGGTCGACATATCGCCTCATTTACCCACCGCCCACATCTTCCCTACTCGTTTAATTGTGTCAACGCGGTCTATATCAATGCCTATGCCTTTCCAGGGGGGACCGTCGGTATGACCAGAGGCATTCTGCTCTCTCTCGAAAGTGAAGCTGAGTTAGCTGCACTTATGGGTCATGAACTGGGTCACATCAATGCCAGGCACACGGCCCAGCAAATGTCGAAAAGCACCATTATAGGGGCCTTGTCAGGAGGGATTACCGCCATAGCCGGCGCCCAAAACCAGACCCTCGGCAGGCTTGCCTCACAAGTCAGCGCCTTGGGGGCAGGGGCTCTGCTTGCCTCCTACAGCCGGGACCATGAACGTGAGGCCGATGCTCTCGGTATGGAATATATGGTACGCTCTGGTTATAGTCCTCAAGGGGCACTCCACTTAATGGAGATGCTGACCAAAACCTCCAAGCATCAGCCCTCGGCCCTTGAACTCATGTTTGCAACCCACCCCATGAGTTCGGAGCGCTATGCCGATGCACAGCGTAATTTGCAAACCCGTTATCAGCGCGCGTCGGGGCTGCCGTTTTTCCAAGAGCGATATATGGATAATACCGCAGGCTTACGTGCCGACAAGAAAACAATTATCGCCATACAAAATGCCGAAAAAGCCTTGGGAAAAAATAACATGTCAGAAGCCGAAACCCTGCTCAATACCGCTCTGACATCAAAACCTTCCGACTACACTGCCTTATGTCTCATGGCCAAACTGCAGCTGATCAGCAACAACAGCACCATGGCGTTATCCTATGGAAGGCGGGCCGTAGAGTCCTATCCCACTGAAGCTCAGGGACATTTTCTGTCCGGATTAGCCAATATGGGACTGAAGCGTTACCAAGCTGCCTTGGATAATTTTCAGGAAAACCAGAGGCTTCTTGCCGGCAATCCTAATCTGTTATTTTACATGGGGTTATCATTTGAAGGAATGCAGAATATCGAGCAGGCTGCCCGGCACTACATAACTTTTCTCAACTCTGTTCGTCAGGGCGATAATGCCCAGCACGCCTACCAGCAATTGGTCAAATGGGGATATATAAAAAATTGACACCAAAAAATATTTTTCATATCATCCCTAATTTTGTATAAAACTAACTTCTGATAGTTTAAACAGAGTAAAACATCCACTGAATCAGCTTACGAAAGAGAAGGAGATTGCAGTAATGGACAAACCGCTTGGAATTACCGTCAGCCGCCATATTTTAGACAGCCAGCGCCTCCATCCCGATGCGACAGGAGAGCTTTCCGGACTGCTGACGGAACTCATTGTAGCCGCCAAAAGAATTTCAGCGCAGGTAAATATGGCTGGACTGTCCGATGTTCTCGGGACATCAGGGAGGACCAATGTGCAAGGTGAAAATGTCCAGAAGATGGACGTCTTTGCCAACAGCAACATCATAAAAAGAATGGCCCGCAGCGGTTACATCTGCACAATGACCTCGGAAGAAGAAGTCGATATCATCCCGGTGACCGAAGGCTACGAAGGTAAATACACGCTGGCCTTTGACCCCCTTGACGGCTCGTCAAATATTGATGTCAATGTCAGCATAGGGACTATTTTTTCAATTCACCGGCGTCGTACTTCCCTGGCAAGCGGCCAAGGCACCCTTGAAGACCTTCTCCAAAAAGGATCTGAACAGGTTGCCGCCGGTTATATTATCTACGGTTCAAGCACCATGCTGGTCTTCAGTGTCGGACATGGCGAGGGTGTACACGGCTTCACGCTAGACCCAAGTGTCGGCGAATTTTATCTTTCACACCCCGACATTAAAATTCCTGCACGTGCTAAGTATTTCAGCGTTAATGAAGGCAATTATCCTTACTGGGATGATAATATGCGCCGCTACATTGACTACCTTAAAGAGATTGTCCCGGAAGACAAAAGGCCCCTGAGCAGTCGCTACATCGGCACACTGGTATCTGATTTTCACAGAAACCTGATCACCGGTGGTATTTTTCTTTATCCAAAAGACAATAAGAACCCCGATAAACCCAGCGGCAAGCTCCGACTGCTTTACGAAGCCGCGCCGTTCGCCTTTCTGGTTGAACAGGCTGGCGGAAGGGCCATCACAGGAGACGGTCGCAACATCACCGACATCCAGCCGGAATCACTGCACCAGCGAGTGCCCTTAATCATCGGCAGCAAATACGATGTTGACCTGTGTGAAGACTTTCTGACCGGCAAGAGATAACAGGTAGCGGATTCTGCCAGGAAACATCCTCAATTGCCAGCAGACTATGATGGCCTGATTACATACTGAGCACACCAGTCATTTTCTTTATCAGCGGGCATCCAGGGGGGGGGGGTGATTACATGGCGGCCGCTGTATATTTGTTTATTAAATCCGCCACAATTGTCAGGTTATTAGGTTCCGGAGTTGCAGTTAAGGAAAAGCTTGCTAAAAACAACACGTGCGCATATGGACACTATACTAATCCACCTTCTGAGAAATCCTTTTTTCAAGACAGTTCTGGTGATGAAAAATTATCTTTTCCATATCTTCACCAGACATCTGTTCCAGCCATGCAATCCGTTCTTTCACGGACAGTTCCATAATATCATTTAACGGACAACTGGCTAGCGCTTCTTCCAATGGGCAGCCGCCGCCAATAAGAATCTTAGCCCAGGTCAACAGGTCTCTTGAGTGATTATTTCGTGTTATTCTTCGTTCCATTGTTTTTTATTTCATTTCACCCCAATATTTCCATCATCCTGAATATGTGATGAAGTTCGCTGCCTGGATTCACGGGGAATTGGAGCAAATCATCTCGCCCGATGGAAACATGGCTGGTGTCCGTCATACATTATCAACTGAAAAATCTTGCTGATATTCCAAGATAATTTTTCCCCTCTCTAACCCTTAAAATCAAATTACACAAAACGCCAGAACTAATGTGAATAATTATCAAATACACAGAAACTTTTCGTCATTTAAACAAAAAATAAATGAACAAATGGGAGCATAGCAGACATAAAAAATTAGCCGCATATTCAAAATGTCTAATCTGAACCTTACATAAAGATAGACATTTCCGATCACATATTTTATATTAATAGAAACTTCCTATTGATCAGCACAGACTATAATCAACTATGAGAGTTGATCTGGCTAATCCGGATACTTATAACACCGATACAATGATCCAGGCAGATATTAATTTAACATATGAATATGTGTACTAATTAAAGGAGGCGGTAATGGAGTTTTTCAAGAAAAAAACACTCACTGGTCTTGCCCGCACCTGCGGTTGAGCAGCAAAAATTGGTCCGACGGATCTGTCGGACGCACTTGAAGGCTTAACGCCACCTAACGATCCAAATTTGCTGGTTGGTATAGAAACAGCGGATGACGCAGCCGTTTATCGCCTAAGCAACGAAATCGCTATGATCAATACTGTCGATTTCATTACTCCCCCCGTTGATGATCCTTATTGGTTTGGCCAGATCTCTGCAGCAAATTCTATTTCCGATGTGTATTCCATGGGTGGCAGACCATTAACAGCTCTTAATGTGGTTATGTTTCCATCTAAGCACCTTGATATGGGAATTTTAAAAGACATTTTGCGCGGGGGCCATGACAAAGTTGTGGAAGCAGGAGCTTGTCTCGTTGGTGGTCACACAGTGGATGATGAGGAGCCCAAGTACGGACTCTGCGTTAATGGTGTAGTCCATCCAGATCGGATCATTACTAACGCCGGATCCCTGCCCGGAGATGCGCTTATCCTGACCAAACCACTTGGCTCTGGAGTCCTTTTTAATGCAGTACGATCCGGCAAACTCCCTTTTGGGGAGATAGAAAATGAAGTTCTGCCTTTTCTTGCCACCCTCAACGGCAAGGCGATGGAAACAGCTCTGCAGTTTGATCTGCATGCATGTACCGATATTACCGGATTTGGCATCCTGGGCCACTTGCTTGAGGTTGCTCATGGCTCCAATGCCAGAGTTCTAGTCAATTACAATAATTTACCGTTTTACCCTGGCGCTTTGGATATGTATCAAAAAGGTGAAACAACGGGTAGTAATAAGCCAAACCGTGCCATGGTTTCAAAACATATACTTGCCATGCAGATTTCACTTTCACCTCCTGAAGAAGAGTTACTCTATGACCCTCAGACTTCGGGGGGACTATTACTTTCCGTGCCCAAAACGCAGGCAGATGAGATGATGGAGAAATTGCGTCAGAATGGTGTCGAAACAGCAACTTGCATTGGTGAAGTTATAGACGAACCAATTGGAATAACGGTCCACTAGTTTGGGGGCTAAAATTTATCGAAAAAGTGAATGCAACGAGCGATTCTGATATGTAATCCGAATTCTGCTTCAGGAAGATATTAACCATGGAGTTACTCTTTCTGGTTGGCAGTCTTGGGATATTGACGGGTATCTTTTCCGGCATGCTTGGGATCGGCGGTGGAATTATTATGGCACCGCTACTTCTGTACGTCCCTGCCTGGTTTGGATTTCCGCCCATGCCCATGAGAGATATTGCCGGACTCACTATTGTTCAAGGATTAGCAGCATGCCTGTCCGGCGCCTTAACTCACAAAAAGTTCCAATTTGTTTCAAACCAGCTAACTGCGTGGATGGGTATAACCATCTTTGTGACCGCCTTAGCGGGGGGGGCAGCTGCAAGTTATGTTGCCAATAATATCCTGTTAGCAACTTTTGCACTTATGGCTTTGGTTGCCGCCTTCCTTATATTTATACCCACAAAAACAGATAGCGAGAATCCAACTGTTTCGACAGTTTCGTTCAGTCGTCTGAAAGCTGTGTCAGTTTCCGGAACTGTTGGCATTTTGGGCGGCCTTGTTGGACAGGGTGGATCATTTATTCTTATCCCACTCATGACTTCATTCATGCAGGTACCTACCAGAATTGCCATAGGCAGCAATTTGGCAATAGTATTTCTATCTTCCCTCGCTGCGTTTATAGGAAAAGCTTTAACCGGACAGATTGTCTGGAGTTTAGCCACACCAATTATTCTTACAGTTATTCCGGCAGCACATCTTGGAGGTCTGATAAGCCGAAAAGTGCCAGTAGCACGATTACGTTTACTGTTAGCTTGTTGTATTGCCACGGCAGCAGTAAGGATGGGGATTACTGCTACAGGATTCTAATTTTATCAAACTGGACTCCCCCCACGTAGAGAGGTCGTGAAAAACCAATTTCAGGGCCCTTCTTTATAAAAAGCACATTTCTTTTGCCCGCTTTCAGCTGTTTCGATATATGAATTTGAACCAAAACCACTTGTGTTAAATCACCCATATTCCTATTCCAACTTGTCATTTCACCAACTCGACAACCTTTACACCCCGCCTAATAGGCCAAAATTAAATCCAGTAACATACCAGTATTAATCATATTATTAAAAAAAACACGCTGCAGCGCAATAATGGTTTAGATTTTGCTAGTAACTAGGATTACTAACCTAGAAAAAGATAAAGCTAAACCTGTCGCGAGGCAGGGACGGAAAGCCACGGGTCTTAATGAGATAGCCGGGTTGCCAATGAAAGAAAACGTCTTCTGCGGCATGCCGAAGGCGGTTTTTTTTTGGGGGTAGAGACTGCGCTTTTAGTTTGGAACAATTTGATAGTAATTTTTAACCAAGGAAAAACTCGTGATTGTGATTGAAAACAAAAACTCTAAGGAGTTTCATATGGTAGATCTATCTCAGGTATCGCAAGAAAATAGTGATTCTGCTCCTTCATACGAAGAACTTCTTGCAGAAAACACCATCCTTCAGCAACATATAGCAACAATTAAAGCCCATAACCGTGCGCTTGCAAAACAATCAAATACCGATGGTTTGACGAAGTTATATAACCATGGGTTCATGATGGAGCGTTGTCAATTTGAATTTGAGCGAACAAAAAGATATTGTTCCCCCCTCTCATGTATCATTCTAGATATTGACCATTTTAAAATGGTTAACGATACATACGGTCACCGTTTTGGAGATTTTATCCTCACTCAAATGAGCGCTCTTTTTAAAGAGGAGACGAGGTCAGCAGACATTTGTGGCAGATATGGAGGAGAAGAGTTCATAGCTCTTGTCGCTTTACCAGTGGCGAAAGCCGCCGAATATGTTTTTCGTCTTCACAAGAAAATAGCAGACCATACATTTACCAACAAGACTATCTCCGCAAAGATAACCGTCAGCATTGGCATTGCAGAATACAGCGATGAAATGCAATCGTGGAGCGAACTTGTTGAGCGGGCAGATAAAGCCTTATATGAAGCCAAAAACTCAGGAAGAAATCTCGTAAGGATATGGTCTGACAACAATGATAAGCATGATGAGGTTGTTAATACTAGCAACATTGAAAACCTGAAAAATCAATTTCAGGAGTTATATACTGCTGCCAAAACAGATTACATCCAGTCAACCAATGCTCTTCTAAATGCAATTGATGCAAAAGATCATTATACATTGTATCATTCTCAAAATGTGGCCACCTACGCAATGCTTCTAGCCAAAGCGTTACATATGAAAGAGCATGACATTCAGCTTATAAAAAATGCCGCCCTTTTGCATGATGTTGGTAAAATTGGTGTAGATGAGAAAATTTTACTAAAAAAAGAAGAGCTCACTCCTGATGAGCGTGAAATCTTAAGAAGACATCCACAAATTGGTGTGAATATAATTAAGGATATCAGTTTGTTGTCTAGAGAAATACCAATAATACTTCATCACCATGAAAAATATGACGGATCTGGATATCCTCATGGATTACGGCAGAGTGAAATTCCTGTAGGAGCCAAAATTTTAGCAATAGCTGATGCTTTTGACGCGATGACGACTGACAGGGAATTCCAAGCAAAATTATCCCCACACGAATCGCTGCAAGAGATTATCGCTCAAAAGGGGCGACAGTTTGATCCAAATTTAGCAGATGTCTTTGTGTCTTGCATTGAACAATTGAAGGATGACGAAATCGAAGATCTGACTAAATACAGAGAATATCCAGATCAGTCATATCTTTCATGCAATGATTTTCTGCACAACAATCAAGAAACAGAAAAGGATTTCAATGAATTCCTAAAACAATCTTTAAATTAAATTGATAGGGATGGGGGCATATTGAATTTGGAAACGGGCAAATTAACGGTTTTCAGCCTGGATAAATTCCTTAGGAAATAACGAGAAGGGCTCAGAATTATCAAGAAATGAAGACTTGCCGCCCTTAACGTTTACCAAACTTACCAACAAATTGTTATTATATCAGATAGTTAAAAGTTATGCTTGATGATATACCATTATAACATTATTAGCTTTTTTAGAACCAACTCTCTTTTTCTGATATCACTCGTTTTCATATCATTTCACCTTAAATTTTCAAAAATTACATAATTGGGTTCTCATTTTTTTGCAAGCCACACAGTTTTCGTTACAACCCCATTTCGTAAATTCCCCATTATTTTTCGATAATCTTACTCTACTAGTCCCTGGTATAAACAGCTATAGGTATTGCTAGCATTAGCATTATCATGTTTTCTTCAGTAAAGGAGTAGATTTTGCACAAATTCCATGCTAAATGTACTAATGCTGTAGTAAAGCCAGCTAAAATGAAGAAGGGGATTAGGTGCTTATTTCTCAGCTTGCGATTTTCTTCGCCGAACCGGTCAACTCCATCCTAAAAGACTAAAAACGAACCCTTTATGACAAATTTGATAATTACATTTGATCTAATAAAGAGTATTTGCGACCCTAATAATGTGCTTTTTTAGCAGCACCATACAAAATATGAAAAGCGGGAACAGGAAAAGGAGAGAAAATGAAGAAAAGAGATCTTGTACAGTTCTTTTTAGGACAACTATTGAGAATGTATAAAAAAAGTGACTTTTGCTTCTCGATTAGCCACAGGATTGCAAAGCAAAAAGAATTGGTCTCAATTGGGCTATTGTTTGTCTTTCTGCTTGTCATAAGTTGGGTACCCGGAGATGCCGACGCAGCTGTTATCACATATTACTATGCCACTTCTTATGAAGGTGATATTACCAGGGCCAATCCTGATGGATCAAATCGAATAACGCTGGCATTTAATGACGGTGCAGATTACGCCGACGTCGCCTTTGACACGACTTCTCAAAGATTATACGTTCTTGCAAAAGGCCAGAACCAGATAGTGTCATTTACCCCTGGCGCCTCGGATGAGACAATTATTCATGCTGGTTTACCCTTGACTACTGACATTCAAATTGATGAAACACATAGGAAATTATATTGGTTTGAACATGGTACAACCTCCACAGTCAAACGATCTAACTTAGACGGATCAAACGTTGAGACTATATTAAGTTTCGATGGAGTTTCCAATTATGATTTCGGACTTGCCATTGATGAAAGCGGTGGAAAAATCTATTACTCTTCCATGCATCCCACAAACCCAATTGGCTTTTCAAGGGCAAATTTGGATGGAAGCAACCCGGAAACCCTTTTCAGCACATCTTATTATGGTGAGATATCTCTGGATCCTCAGAATGGGAAATTCTATGCTTCTAATTCCAGCATTATTCAAACAGGAAATATGGATGGGAGTAGCACCCCCAACACTATTGCAGATACGGGTGACTATATCTCTTCCCTCTATGCCGATACCAACAATACTGTTCTCTACTACATCCATAGCGATGCAACTCCAACCAATGCCAATCGTATAAATTTTGACGGGTCAGGAGACACACGCCTGTACGTATGTGCAAATACAGTTCTTAGCGGCACATTAGCCGGAGTTTTAGACAGCGATAACGACGGCCTTTCTGACTCTGATGAAACAAGTGTTCACGGAACAAACCCTTTCGATGCGGACACTGACGATGACCTGATCGATGACGGCTGGGAGGTTGACAATGGGCTGGCTCCCCTTAGTTCGGCTGATGCTGATAATGATGAGGACGGAGACAACCTGTCAAACCTAGAAGAATATAATCTCGGGACAGACCCTTTCGATCCAGACTCTGACGGTGATGGTGTGGACGACGGGCATGATTTGGCTCCGCTTGATCCAACCACGAGTACCTGTGAGGACCTTGTAAGAAATAGCAGAACTTATGAAATATTTTCAAATATCCAGGACGCAGTTCGCGATCCCAGCGCGGCTGACAATGACACCATTCAGATTACAGCAGCATATTTTGATGAAGATGCAGTATTTGATCAGGATATTATTTTGATCCTGGCTGGTGGTTATTACTGCGATTTTTTCGATGATCCAGGGACATCATCTATTAAGTCGTTGACCATCACTGATGGCACAGTCAAAGCTGAAAATTTGATCATCAAGGAAATCTCTCAAGAGCCTTTCCCTACAGTAAGGTCAGCCGGGGGTCGGATATGGATGGACCGCGACCTTGGCGCTTACCAGGCCGCTACCAGTTCAACAGATGCGTTAGCGTATGGCGACCTGTATCAGTGGGGCAGAGAAGCTGACGGCCATCAGTTTCCCACCGATGATCCCGAAGGTGATACAACCAGGACTACCAGTTCTACTGATCACCCAGGTCACGGCGATTTTATTTTGGTAGATAAAAATCCCCAAGATTGGCGGTCTACGCAGAATGATACACTGTGGCAGGGAGTTAACGGCACCAACAATGTCTGTCCTGCAGGTTTCAGACTGCCGACAGCGCAAGAGTGGGAAACGGAAATGTCTTCTTGGTCCAGTCAAGACCCTGCCGGTGCGTTTGCCTCTCCCTTAAAGCTAGTTTTGGGTGGATACCGCTGCCACCTTTGTGGTAATTACTACTACGGTGGCAGCCACGGCTACTACTGGAGCAGTACGGTCGCGAGTACCGTCTATGGTGGCAAAGCCCACTACTTACACCTTAAAAGCGGTTCCGCTGTCATGAATTACTTGAATGGGGACCGTGCGTGGGGCTATAGCGTTCGTTGCATTCAGGATTGAAGATACTTTGATTGATTTGTCCTCTTTTGGGCCCTTACCGTCGCGTCCTACAGGGCGCGGCGGGGTTCAAGTGCAAGGAGCGACAGACATCGACAGATAATCAGCTAACTCACCCAGCATACATTGTGCTCCCACCTCAGAGTGTCATGACTTGTAATCACAGGATTGCATATTTCCTCTTCATAGCTGCTGTTGTTCTTTCTGGCTGTGTCGTTAGTTCTGGAAAGTTTGTCGTTCACTCGCAAACAACTTTAGATATAGAGCTAATAGGTTACAATGGTCTTAACGAGACCGCCATCTTCACCGGTAATCTGGCGCCTGGCACTAGACAGGAGATTCAATCCCCTTATCGCGGACTTGCTCTCTTGGCCTTTACCAGTGGCCAGCAGTATCCTGTTATTATCGGAGACAACTCTTTTACCGTAAAAATCGTTGGCCCCAGTCAGCCGCCTTCTTTCAAAAACAGTGCTGAAAATGATTTTTTCTATAAAATGTTGGCAGGCGATGATGCTCCTTCCGGAGAATATGACTTCCCGCGCCTGATGATCCAGGCAAAAAGTCTGCTAGAATCAAGTTACTCCATCCATACCACCGAGGAATTAACAACTAAGAAAAAAGAGTTTCACGAGCTTGTTGACCAGCATTATGAAAAGCTCAAACATAGCGATATGATCAGGCGACTTATCGCGCAATATTTCATGATGCATGAGTATGTAGATTATCACAGAGAAGGAGCCCCAGTTAGCGACATCCGAGATCGCTATCAAAAAGAGGTTGTAGACGGGGTCCGAAGTTGGCTTAAGATACTCAAAAGCCAACTCTCTGAGCAGGAAATATTGAATTACTGTGTTTCCCTCTATTATGACAGAAGCATGATCACCTTTGCATCTCTGATCATTGACAACTTCAGAGAGGCTGCCTTTTGTCCCGGGGACGAACAGAAAAGATTCAGTTTTCCGGCCGATATGCAAATTGTCAGGGCAGACAGAGACAAGGAAAGAAAGTTTTCTGATTTCAAGGGAAATAAGGTTATCGCCTTTGTCTCAGAGGAGTGCCCCGTGTCAATGGTTGAAACAATAAGTAAGGCCCGCCAGCTGGCCACTCAGAATGAAGATGTACCTATGATTGTTGCTCCGCTTGAAAAATTGTCAAAGAAGCACTTGGCCATGAGTAGAATGATACGAAACGGCAACATGTTTTTCGTCGAAAATGAGAAATGGCGACAAGGGAATCTAGCGACAAAGATAAGGCTGCCATTATTTGTCCAGGTCAGAGACTGAAAGTTTATCTGTTACTTTTCAAACATTGTTAATACCCACAAGTCCGTTCGGGTATCATGCCGGATAATATATGTACTATCATCATCGCCCAGAACTTTAAAATAACGGTGATCAGGGTCAAGCCAACGATCTACTACTTTTGTGACTTGAATATGCCGGTTATGCAATGAAAAACTCCTAGGAGTTTCTTCACCACAATAACCGGCATAACAGTCAACCAGAAGTGCAAATGGTTTATCAGACATTACACATTATTTAACAGCATCATTCTGAAATTTACAATGATGAATCATCTGTGTTTTTAGCGAATGGAAAAATGACTCTGCCACTGCATTGTCCCAGCAGTTGCCTTTTCTGCTCATGTTTTGAACAAAACGATGTTTTTTCAATACTGCCCTGAAATCACTACTGGCATATTGAACTCCCCTGTCACTGTGCACCATCAAACCATGTCCTGGCTTACGTCTCAGGATTGCTTTATCAAGAGCTCGTATTGCCGAATATCATTCAAGAGATGCACTGAGGCCCCAGTCGACAACAATCCGTGAAAACAAATCGATAAACACAGTGAGATAATGCCATTTCCTTCCAACCTTTAAATACGTTATATCGGCCACATAAACTGTGTCGGGAGTAGGCACCGCAAATTGACGGTCAAGCAAATTGGGAGCAACAGTTTCATTATGCCTTGAGTCGACGATATATTTCTGGTGCGATTCAATGAAAACATTTCCTGGCCCTTTCGCTTTTTTTTAGTACCATGTGATTATCGGTCAGAACCTCACAATATGAACAGATTTACTTTATGAAATCAGCAGCAACGAATATACTTAACTCAACGTTTGGCTTCAAGTCGTTTCGTCCACTGCAGGGTGAAGTGGTAGAGGCGGTTGTCAGCGGCCGGGATGCGGTTGTCATTATGCCTACTGGCGGCGGCAAATCGTTGTGCTATCAGATCCCCGCCCTGCTATTTGACGGGCTCACCATTGTTGTTTCGCCTCTTATCTCACTAATGCAGGACCAGGTTAGCCAACTGCGACTGGCTGGGGTGGCAGCCTCATTCTTGAACAGCTCACTCTCTGCCGCTGATTACAGCAAAACCCTGAACAAAATTAAAACCTCCAGCGTCACATTGCTGTATGTGGCGCCGGAAACCCTTATGAAAGCTCAGATCATTGCCCTTTTAAAGGAGACCAAGGTAAGTTGTATCGCCATTGATGAGTCCCATTGTATTTCTGAATGGGGCCACGATTTTCGACCGGAATATCGAAAACTGGCTGGTATGCACAACGATTTTCCCGGAGCGGTATTTTTGGCGTTGACCGCAACGGCAACCCCTCGGGTGCGCCAGGACATTATCAGCACTTTGCGGCTTGATGATGCCAAGGTATTTATTAGCAGTTTCGACCGGGCCAACCTGCACCTGCAGGTCTCGCAAAAAGAAAATCCTGTTCGCCAGGTTGTCGAGGTCATTCAACGTTTTCCCAACCAGTCCGGCATTGTTTATTGCGCGACCCGGCGGCAGGTCGATGAGTTAAATGATGCCCTTGCCTGCCAGGGCTATTCGGTGACTGGCTATCATGCCGGTATGACCAATGAAGAGCGAAGAAGAAACCAGCATGCTTTTGTCCGCGATAACGTTCAGGTTGTCATCGCCACCATCGCCTTTGGAATGGGGATCGACAAGCCCAACGTCCGTTATGTCATCCACTATGACCTGCCGAAAAATATTGAAGGCTACTACCAGGAAATCGGTCGTGCCGGAAGAGACGGTTTGGATGCCTTTTGTCTACTTCTTTTTTCTTACGCGGACATTTACAAGATTCGATATTTCATTGAACAAAAAACCGACAAGGAAAAGCGTATGGCCCATATCCACCTGGGGGCCATGGTCGCCTATGCGGAAAGCGCCCTTTGTCGGCGGATTCCGCTGCTGAACTATTTTGGCGAAGAGTATAGCGTCCCGGCAGCAGAAGATGGTTGCGGAATGTGCGATAACTGCCTGTCGGCTAAACGTGATCCCGAAGACTTGACGGTAGCGGCTCAGAAATTCATGTCATGCGTCAAACGGACCGGAGAAAATTTCGGCATTGTCCATGTGGTGGATGTTCTGCTCGGCCGCAAGAACAAAAAAGTCTTGCAGTATGGCCACCAACATCTCTCTACCTATGGTATCGGCAGCGAATTCAGCAAGAAACAGTGGTCTTACCTGGCGCGTCAGCTGTTACAGCATGACTTGCTTACCCAGGATGGCAGTTACGCGGTTTTGAAACTGACAGACAAGGCCTGGAGCGTTCTGCGGGGGACAGAAAATTTTTATGGGCTTGTGTTGCAAGACTCTCCTGCTGTCAAAATGAATGCTGGGGCCGCCAAAATGGAAATTGATTATGATGAGCGGCTGTTCTCAAAGTTCCGCAGTCTGAGAAAAAGGCTTGCAGAGGAAGCCAATGTCCCGCCATATGCAATTTTTCCAGACAAGACGTTAATTGAGCTCGCCGCCAGGCTGCCGCAAAGCCCAGAGCAGATGTTACTGATCCATGGCGTCGGCCAGGTAAAAGTGCAAAAATATGGGAAGCTGTTTTTAGCGGAAATAGAAGCCTTTTGCACTGAAAACAATATTGATCGCAAGCCACACTCTGATGGGCCATTTCCTGTCCCGGATGTTTCTTTCGGGTTTACCCCTCAACGAAACAAAAAGCTACGCCATCATGAGGTGGGGGAGCTCTTTAACAGTGGAAAATCAATTGCCCAGTGCATGGCCCGTTATAATGTTAAAGCCGGCACCATTATCAGCCACCTGGAGAGGTACAGCTCTGAGGGAAACCGGCTGCGGCGAGATGGACTTCATGAAGCATTGAATGTAGATGGCGGCTTGCAAAAAGAGGTAACTGACTCTTTTGCCGATATGGGCTATGACAGACTGACCCCGATCTATGAGAAGTTACAGGGGCGCCTTGACTACGATACGCTTAAACTTATACGCTTGCTGGAGTCAAGCACTCGTGACTGATTTACCCATTACGTTTATTCCTTTAGTTTTCATCAATTCATGGGCTATGTTGGAACTGGTAATTCGCATGATGCTTTCCTGCGAACTCCCGTAACTCAATAAATTAATGCTGCCGTACCAAACCAGCTTTTGACGCCGGACTGGAAGAAATGACAATTCCAGACAAACCTAAAAGAAGTAAGCAGATGTATCGCTTAACGACAAAAGGCAAACAGGTGTAAATGACTTTTATTTACGATGTTGCTTACACCTTTGAAAAATAGAAAATAGCAGTGATTAGACTCGGGTCGGCATAAGAATTGGCACGTTATAAAAGGTTGTCTACTCAACATGCCGGTAACACCCCGACAAGGGAATAACCGCAACTAACTGAATATATAAGAGTTTACAACATGATTTTACCTCGAAGAAAAAGCTTTGGTGGTTCAATGGTGGTCAGAAAAACTACCAAAAACGAGAAAAAGGACTTAAACACATAAGCGTAAGCCCTTGAAATTACTTGGTGCCCCCTACGGGGCTCGACCCGTGTTACCGGTGTGAGAGTTCTCAGAAGAGCGTATCTACTTGATTTTACATACGCTTAAGGAGGGCATTTAAAGTCGTTTTTGGGACCCAAAAGCCTTTAAAAGCCGTCAAAGTGAGGTTACCCCTATACCAGCAACCATTTCCAGACAGGCGTTACTTTAATATTTCCCGAAAGATTGGCTTCATCGTCCCAGGTTACGATAGTTGCGGAGTCAATTGATAACTCTTTCATTGCACTCTGCACCCCACGGAGTTCTCTGTTAAAGGTATCCTGGTCAGACATTTCCCAGCACACTTGGATGAGGGAAACGTCCCCGGAAACTTTGTGGCGTGCAAAAAAATCTGTTTCATAGCCCTCTTTTGTATTTACATATTCAAGTTCATAACCATTACGGCGCAATTTCATAAACACAAGATTCTCTAGAAATGCTCCGTTGTTTGCAGTTTTTCGAAAAGTCATTGCATCCAGCAGACCAGTATCCACTGCATAGATTTTAGGGGGATTCAGCATACGGGCCTTTTCTGAATAAGTGTGGATAGGAACTCGATAGAGCAGATATGCTTCAAGTAAGTGATCGAGATACCCATAAAGGCTGTTTTTAGTACATTTTATCGCCATGCTTTTCAGGGTGTTGTAAAACTTGTTCACGCTGAATCTGCCGCCCGGAGCATGCATGATGTGACTCACCAGATATTTGAGAGCAACCACATTGCTGACTCGGTGGCGCTCAATTATGTCTTTGAGAATTACCGAATCGATATAGCCTTGCAACACTTCCACCCGTTGGTTTCGCTCCAATCGAATGACCTCGGGAAATCCACCGATCTCTAGATAATCAGTAGCCGCTTTACGCAGTTTTGCAGAAGTCTTAGAACTGAAACTCTGCGGAATTTTATCAAAAATTTTATTGGCTATGAGATATTCCTTAAAGCTGAAAGGGAATATTTCTGTGGACAATGAACGTCCCCGCAGACTGGTGGCTATTTCCGTACTTAACAGCTTTGAAGATGATCCGGTCAGAAAAATCTTTGTTTTTTCCGTATCGATTAACCGCCTGATAAACATCTCCCATTGGTCGATACGCTGAATTTCATCAAAAAAGAAATAGCATTCAAATTCCTTGTTCTCCGGAAATTTGCTGTAGTAGACATTGAGGATGAACTGGAAATCCTTTACACAGAAGTCAAACAATCGTTCATCTTCGAAATTCAGATAAAAAATTTGATGCTGTTTGACGCCAGCTACCAGAAGTTCCTTCATCTTCTGGTAGCTGAAAAAGGTTTTTCCTGTGCGACGCATGCCAATGGCAACATTCGCCTTGCCAGATATGTCAGCAAAAGAAGAATCTCTGACTACAAGATCCGGCAATTCCCGCTCTTGAAAATCATCAATAAGTTGGGCTAATATATTTTTCATGACTAAATATTATACTTATTTAAAGGATAAAACAATATTTTTTTATCCTTTAAATAGAGATAATTTTGGAAGCGTTGTTTATGGGTAATTTTAACCTGCATTTCTCACAAAGATCGTCGCGAGAAGTCGAAAAGGGTTGTGGATACAAGGAGCGCGAAGAAAAACACTCGCAGGCATACTGGCAGTATGTTGAGAATGTTTTTCAAGCGTAACGCAGTAAACACGACGCTTTCCGGCTTTGCAGCAGATTGCTCGTGAGAAATGCAGGTTAAGTCAATTGTTGAAAATAAAACAAAAAGCCGTCCCAAACGGCTTTTTGTTTCGTGAGGAAGCGAAAAAGTGGCAGAATCGGCTATACTGTTCAATAGCCTAATGTGACAGGACAGGGACGTGCGTTTTCTCTAAAACAACGACCGTGATACCGGCGTCTTTTAAACGGCATCCCGCTGAGAAGAATACAGCACAAACATAATGTTATTATTGCAATGGTGAGCCCAAGGACATACTTTGCCTTTTATGACCGCACAAACTCCATTAGTTCTGAATAATCATGGGCATCTGCGGCTTTTAAAGCGTTTATATATTGTCTTCTTTTGTCGCCCTGCGCTCCCAGGTCACCTTTTCCCCATGTAAATGGTTTTTCGCTCAACAACTGTTTGAGAACAACATCGGCCATCAACCTGGCATGTCTGCCATTACCATTGGCAAAAGGATGTATCTGGACAAGGCGGTGATGGAAGCGGACTGCTATTTCATCATTCGAATATGTTTGGGATTCAATCCAAGCTGAACAATCAGCACAAAGATTTGCCAACTCAATTGCTACCATTCCTTTATCAACACCAAGATTTTTATTTGTTCTTCGAAATTGTCCGGCCCATTTCCATACTTCTCCAAACATTTTCTTGTGAAGCTGACAGATAAAGCGCTGACCCAGAATCTCTTTATGTCTCCTCCCAAAGGCCCACTCTTCAGCTTTCAAAATATTCTGCTGTTCCCATCGGTTTAATTCTTTCTGGGTTGTTATGTGGGGTAGCAGAAGACCATCAATTTCATTGGGGTCTAAAGGTGTCGCTCCGTCTGGGTATTTAATTTCCATTACTCATCCCACAGATATTTTGGCATAGTACGCAACAATTCATCTTCCAGCTCTTTCAGAGCTTTTTTCTTTTCCATAACAGAGAGCTCTTGATCCTCCAACGCCATTGTGTGGGAAGAACGTTTAAACCTTCTACTGGCTACTTGGACAACTTGTTCTCTGACAATACTTTCCAGACTATCTCTTGGAACAAGCCCATAAACAAAAACACAATCAAGTGCCTCTGCTGCCTTGTGCATACTTCTCAGCGTTAACGAACCAGAAATCTCACCTTGCTCCATCTCTGTAACACGAGAAGGGTTAACTCCAAGCTTTTTAGCAAACTGACGCCCATTCATGCCTAAGGCATCACGAACCGCTCGTATCCATCCTTTGTGAGGCCGACTGACAGCTACAAGGGAACTGAAATGTTTCAGTGTCGTGTCAAGCTGCTCCCTTATGAGTTTAATATTTTTTCTGTCCACGGCTGTCACCTATATGTGAAAATTTAGTTATTTCTGAATACTATTACAATAAATTTTTAGTAATTGCTAAATATTTTTCTATTTTAACATAGAAATAGCTTAATAATTATAAATTAATATTTAGCTATACCTGAATATTAATTTACTGATCGGCAAGTGTCGCAGAATAAATGGCCTTGCTCATTATTCGCGAAAGAAATGAAGTTCCTCCGTAAAATCTCAGATTTTTAGAGTCAAAACTACTTCCAAGGCATCAAAATCTTTGCTGAAAATAGAGTTTTTACAAAAGCCGTTTGAAGGATCTCTTGAAACTGCGGTCTGATTGGGATTTGCAGATAGAGCTAAAATAAAAAAGCCGTCAGAAAGCCGTCAAAAGCGGCTTTTGGAATGAAAGTCATATCACAAAAAAAGCCATGATAAAACAAATAACTTATTGATTCTACTATTTTTTTATTGAATCTCACTAATAGAATGCGAGCTGATGAGATTACCACTCTAGGACGTTTCTTGCCAAATTTGCGGATGACGGCCTTTTGAATATAACTTACTGATATTCAAAGAAAAATGGTGCCCCCTACGGGACTCGAACCCGTGTTACCGGCGTGAGAGTTCTCAAAAGAGCGTATTCCACCTGCTTTTAGGGGCTTTTAAGGGCGTTTAAAGTCGTTTTTGGGATTAAAAAACCGTTTTAAAAGCCGTCAAAAATCTATTTCAAAGATTCAATTTTTGGGACTTTTTCATCCTCATCCCCTGCCCCAAATTTGACCCACTTTTTTTAACCTTGCAAATGAGCTTCGTAACAAAATAGCCATAGGCTTCTAGAAAGATAGTGGCAAGGATACTTAAGTCTTTTCATTCAAACTCTACAGAAAAAATATATTGATTGTTGTTTTCATTTAAATCAATTGACAGCTGAAGAGGATTCTTGACCAAAGTCTGTTGCGCAGTATAATCAAATCTGTTGATTTTCAATTTTCTCACGAAATAAGCCTCTGAACAATACCCTGGAAATATAAGGGATGAATGATGAAAAAAATCATGTCCATTATTGTGTGTTTAAGCTTGGTCGCGGTGATCTTTTTACCAACAGCTGTTTTCGGGGAATCTGAAGGGCTTGCGGAAAAAATCGGAGCGCCGGAAAGGTACGTTTCCGAAAGCGGCAACCGGGAAACCATCAGATTATCTCCTCAGGAACAAAGCTATATCAAAAATCATCCCGTCATAAAGGTCGGTAATGAGCTGGACTACCCGCCGTTTGACTTTGCAATTGAGGGGCAACCACAGGGATATACTATTGACCTGCTGGATTTGTTGGCAAAGAAAATCGGCATCAGGATCGAGTACATAAACGGATACACTTGGGCTGAACTTGTTCAACTGTTCAGGGAGCGCAAGCTTGATGTGCTGCCCTTTCTTGTCAAAACACCCGAGCGGAGTAAGTTCATGCTGTTTTCTGATCGGTACTTTCGTGACCGACAGATGTATATTACCCGCAAAGAGAACCCTGACATCACTGATGTCACGCAACTGTACGGTAAGACAATCTCTCAGGGTAAAGGGTGGTCAACAACTGAATTGTTTCAGGCGAACTATCCTCAGGTGCCTTTGTTAATCGTCGACAATCTGGAAAAAATGCTCTCCGCCGTTGCATACGGCGAGGTTGATGCGACTGTTGCTGACGAGGCTGCGGCAACATATATGATCAAGCAGAAAGGGATGTCCGATCTCAAGCTGTCCGGATGGGCCAAGGAGTTCGACCAACTTGTAGGGCTGAATTTTCACTTTGCGGCGCAGAAGGATGCTCCCGAGCTGATTTCGATGCTCAATAAAGCGCTGCCTTCTCTGACTGTTGAGGAGTCAGATGGATTAAAACGCAAGTGGTTTGGTGAAATGTTTGGCAGTGATTTAGCGAAAGAGGCCGCTCAGTCGGCAACGCGTCATGTACCCTTGTCTCCCGCTGAAAAAAACTACCTGAAGACCAAAAAACAGATCACAATGTGCATCGATCCCAACTGGGCGCCGTATGAAATAATCGATGACAACGGCGACTATGTCGGACTCTCTGCCGATTATTTTGACATTTTCCAACAGATGATACCGATCCCCATTACACTGGTGAAAACAAGGAGCTGGGATGACTCGGTCCAGTTCGCCAAGGCCCGTAAATGCGACATCCTGTCGATGCTGAATAAAAGCCCGGAACGCAGCAAGTATCTGAATTTTACCGAGCCGTATATTCGGGCAAAGGTTGTCTTGGTAGCACGCGACGATGTCGTTTACCTGGATGGGCTGGAAAGTCTGTCTGGAAGAACCCTGGCTGTCGTGAAGAATTACGTCTACGAGGAAATTGTCAGCAACTCTCACCCTGAGATAAATATTGTAACAGTTAAAAATCTTGCCGAGGGTGTACAGAAGGTATCCGACGGCAGCGTCTATGCGGCCATAGGCTCACTGATGACAATCCTAAAACAAATTCAGGAGTTAGGACTCACGAACCTGAAGATCGCCGGTCCGGCGAACCTCCAGAACAAATTTTGTATCGGCGCGCGTAATGACGAACCTGAACTAGTTTCGATATTTGATAAAGCCATCAAGGGTGTTGATCAGGAAACGAAAAACAAGATTCTGAGGCGGTGGTATACAGTCAGTGTTGAGGAAAGCTTTGATTACTCCCTTCTCTGGAAAATTGTAGGCGCCGCTCTGCTTGTTGTGGCAATGGTTTTGTACTGGAACCGTCGCTTGAGTATCATGGCCAGAAATTTAAACACAGCTAAAGAAGAAGCCGATGCTGCCAACAAGGCAAAAAGTACGTTTCTGGCCAACATGAGTCATGAACTGCGGACTCCGCTCAACATCATCCTTGGCTTTTCTCAATTGTTGGACCGCAGCACCAATCTCTCAAACGAACAGCGCACCAGTCTGCAGAGCATCGGTCGCAGCGGCGAACATTTATTGGAGTTGGTCAATGACATCCTAGAATTCTCCAAGATTGAGGCAGGAAAGATTGAGTTGAAAAGGGACGTTTTTGACCTGTCTGACTTTCTCCTCGGGCTGGAGGAAATGTTCCGCCTGCGGGCTCATCAACAGTTACTTGACCTGAAGTTCATCATCGACGACAAGGTCCCGACCCATATTCGGGCAGACAAGAATAAGCTCCGGCAGGTTTTGATCAATCTTTTAGGCAATGCGGTCAAATTTACCGAACAAGGAAGGGTCTCTTTGGAAGTCCATTACCAAGAGGGGGCTGAGGACGAGCATCGACTGCGTTTTACGGTGACGGACACCGGCGTTGGAATTCCCAAGAGCGAGCAGGAGAAAATATTCGACACCTTTTTTCAAACTGGTGGTCAGATGACACCGCAAAAGGGAACTGGGCTTGGCTTGTCTATAAGCCGTAAATTCGTTGAGGTCATGGGAGGCAATTTGGTGGTGGAGAGTGAAGAAGGTCAAGGAGCGAGCTTTACCTTTACTCTTCCCGTTGAAATTGTTGCAGGCCTTGATTCAGAATTTAAGGTGTCCGGAAAGGTTATCGGTTTGGCAGCCGGGCAATCGGAATTTCGCCTTCTGATCGCCGAAGACAATCCGGATAATCGTGCTTTTTTGTTTGCCCTGTTACGTTCTGTGGGATTTGCCGTCAAGGAGGCCGTCCACGGTCGTGAGGCTGTGGAATTGTGGCGGCAATGGCATCCCCACCTTATTTTAATGGATATTCAGATGCCGGAGATGGATGGTTTGGCAGCCACTCGTGAGATTCGTAGGTTGCCGGACGGTACAAAGACAAAAATTATCGCTCTTACCGCCTATGCCTTTGAAGAGGACAAAGAAGCGGTCATGGAAGCCGGTGGCGATGATTTTGTCCGCAAGCCGTATTCCGAAGAACTGATCTTCAGTATCTTGGAGAAACATCTTGGGGTCCGGTTCCAATATGCCGAAGGCGGACATCACTCGTCCGACGCACCCTGCTCCGATAAGCTTGAGCGGAATGAGGTTGCCGCCATGCTGGAGGCTTTGCCAGAGGAGATGCTTTCTCGTTTTGACTATGCTGTCCGGCAGAGTGATGTGGCCGGGATTGAGCAAGGAATTGCAGAAATTTGCGGTGTCAACCAAAGGCTGGGCCTGTTTTTGAAACAACTCGCCGATGATTTTGCTTACGGTGTGATTACAGATTATCTGGATGAAGAATAATGTTGGAGGCCCTGCTGGAATTTTTTGGGGGTGGTCTTTTGGATCGTTTTGAACCAGCGGTTAAAGGCCGACTTGGAGTTATAGCCTGATTGCAGGGACAGCTCCAGAATCGATGTTTCCGGTTGTTTTTGTAAGATCTGGCAGAAATAATCAATCCGATATTGATTGATCATGTAGGCAATGGATTGGTTTTTTTCAACATTGACCGCCTCACTCAGGTTATGCCGGCTTACTTTAAGTTTTCGAGCGATGGACTCAAGGTTGCATCCGTCATCCAGATAGGGTTTTTCCTCGTCGAAATATGTTGTGAGTTTTTTGCAGATTTCCCGCCGTCTTTCCGGGGCCAAGCCGGATTTACGATACTCGCCCTGTCCTTTGGGCTTGGTAAGCCCAGGAGACGCCGCCGTCCCTTCCGCTTTTGTTTTATATTCCGCTTTTAATGTGAGCTGCCGTTTCACCCGGGCCAGCACTTCATCCAGGTTAAACGGTTTGGTGATGTAGTCCACCGCACCCAGTTCCAGTCCCCGCACCTTCTCTTCCACCTCTCGCAAGGCTGTCAAAAAAATTACCGGGATATCCGCCGTCCGCTGGTCTTGTTTCAGGTGTTGGCAGAATTCGAAGCCTGAAATTTTGGGCATCCGGATGTCCAAAAGGATGAGATCAATCTCCGCGATTTCCAAGGTTTGCATGGCGTGGTCGACGTCGCGGGATGCTCGGACGTCATAGCCCTTTTCCCTGAGCAGCTTGACCAGGATGGCGATGTTTCGCGGTTCGTCATCAACGATCAGTATCCGTGCCTTCTGCTGCTGGGGCCTCATATTTTGTTCTCCGTCCATACTATCAACATATAGCAAAGATTCAAGGAACAAGAAAGTACTAGTTTGTGGGGAAGGACGATTTGTCTGAAGGGTAACGCTATACTCAATTTGAAACTTGTGTGGCTAATGGCTTACACGCTTTCTGTAAACGTAAAATCAAACGATTATGAGCCGGACCAAGTGTTGAATTCTTTCCCTATGTCTTGCCCTGCATTTTTCATAAAATGTGCGGGCTGAAAAGTTATGCAGAACTTTATTAAGCTCTTTCGCGCCTCTCTCATTGCGAGACTTTTATACACGCTTCCGTTCTTTTTTCTAGCTGCCTGTTCAACGATGTCACGGGGAAAGAACGCGCAGGACATCGCTATACCAGCTGGTTTGACGCAAACAACAGTTGCCGCAGCACCCTTTCTGCTGGCACAATTTGCACGTATCGGCTCACCTGGGCAAGAGGCTCATCTTTATATCGAGGGAGACGGCCTGGCTTGGCTGGGGCAGAGGACACCCTCCCTGGACCCCACCCCGACAAACCCGGTGGCCTTGAAGCTTGCGGCAGCAGACCCCGCTGCCAACGTCATTTACCTGGCCAGGCCATGTCAATACACAAAACTTGTTACGGACGGGGCGTGTCAGCAAAAATATTGGACCTCGCACCGTTTTGCGCCTGAGGTGATTGACTCCATGAATGAAGCCTTGGATGCAATAAAGGCGCAAAACCGGATCAGCGGCTTTCACCTGATCGGCTTTTCCGGCGGCGCCAATATTGCTGCGCTGCTGGCCGCAGAGCGCAACGACATCCTGAGCCTGCGAACCGTTGCCGGTAATCTCGATCATGTCTTGCTCCATAAAATGCACAATGTCTCGCAAACTTTATCTTCCTTGAACGCCAAGGACCAGGCAAAGGCCACAAGCCGTATCCCCCAGTACCACTTCATCGGCGGGGCGGATGAGATTGTGTCTCCGGCCATAGCACAGAGCTTTATCTCGGCGGCCGGGCAGACTCGTTGCATCCAAACACAAATCGTCCCCGGCCTGGGCCATGATGCAGGATGGGCCGCAATATGGCCCTCGCTTTTAGCCCGCCCTGTTGCCTGCCTGGAGGAGAATGATTTGCCATATGCCTTTGCTGACCACCATATAGAATAAAAAACAAAAGGATGACCGTCAAAATGAAACATTGCCGAAAAAAGTATCATAAAAATCTCGCCCTCTTTACCGCCCTGACCACGATGGCCGCCCTTTCCCTGCCCGCCCAGGCGCAGGAAATTACCGGCGCGGCGATCGGCACCCCCACAACCATCATTGATAACACCGCTGTGACCGACACGACGCAGGCAGCTAACCAATACGGGTTGATCGATGCCGACGGCGGGACATTTAACGTGCCGTCGATTACTACCGGCGTTGATGACGGTACGGCCAGAATCACCTTCTTATCTGTTATTGATTCTGCAGGCGGTGGCGATATCGTCACCATCGACGGCGATGTGACGGTTACAAGCGGATCAACCAACCCGGACACGCTCCTCTTTGTTGGTGGTTCCAGTAATCTCGGCGCCTCCGATATTTTGAGCACAGGTATTCATTTCAACGGCAACATCGATGCCGGGAGCGGAAGTGTTACTATTAGCTCAATCAACGCAACCAATCCCGATTCTTATACATTCAGCGGTACAAGTTATAATTTGGGAACAGGCACTATTGCCTTGCAGGCAGCAAATGACACACTTACCTTTGACGGCGGCGCGGCCCAGAGCTTTACGGGCAATATCAGCGGCCTTTCCGGTGGAAGAGGTGATATCACCGTCAATAATGCCGCAGGGGTGACATTTAACGGCACGTTGTCAAATATAGACACACTCATCATCGCCGGCAGCGGCACAAACTCATCCGCGACACTCACAAAGCAAACCGCTATTATAAACGGCGTGACGCTGGGCGATGGCGCGGGCAACGACACCAACACCCTGACCCTTGATACGAGCGGCGGAGATTATATATTTGCTGGTGAGATTACCGGCACAGCCGGGGACACGGATAATGTCGTTATCACCGGCGGCAATAAACTAATCGAAAGCGGAAATATTTATGACGATAGCTTTGACAATCTGACGGTGAGCGGAACAGGTACAGTGGCGGAGCTGTGGGCAAACACCACGCACACCATTTCGGATACGGTGACCATCGGCAGCGATGCGACTCTTAGCTTAAAGGGTGATCTCGCCGCCGCCACGGGAATCGTCAATAGCGGAACATTAAAGATTGAAACCGGTGGAGCAGCCTCGGTCGATGTTAGCGGTGATATCAGCGGTAGCGGCGTGATCGACGTGGACGAGGATGGCACATTAACCGGCAATGTGGCGGCCAGTTCAGCCGATGTCGCCGGTGGCAAAACCTTAACTGTCATTGGTGCTGGAAACACCTATACAGTTTCCACAACAACACTGAACACCTTTTCAGAAATTCATTTTAACCAGAGCAATATTGCCGGGGATATCGTTGGCGCCAGTACCGGCGCCGGAAAGGTCATCTTCACCGATGCGGCAGCGACTCAGACGATTACGAGTGACATTGGCTCGGCCTCCAACAAAATAAACCAGCTACAAATCCTGGATGGCGGCACGCTGGCGAATATCGTGCAAACGACGGGGAATATATATGCGGTCGGCGGTATTCTTGTTGGCGCTTCGGATACGCTGCAATTCACCGGTAATTCCGCGCAGACGGTTTCCGGCCAGATTGGCGGCCCCGGGACGGTGAGGGTCGGGAACGGCACGAGCACCTCGAATGTGACGTTTAATAGCGCTGTGACCTCAGTGGCCGGGTTTAATGTCATGGATAATGCAGCGGCGACACTCACCATCAATTCTTCAACCACGGGCAATTTAAGCGTAGACGGTGATTTGACGGCTAATCAGGGCGTTAGACTTACAGTTGCCGATGTGGTTTCAGGCTCGGCGCAAGGGAATCTGTATCTCACCATCGGCACGGA
>Ga0102953_1000262_pt1 | contig 38068 bp, 34 predicted proteins | sample SalPon2A_C_D2_MG_FD_78509 | JGI IMG/M metagenome (GOLD analysis project Ga0102953, IMG submission 78509) | Soil microbial communities from South San Francisco under conditions of wetland restoration - Salt Pond MetaG R2A_C_D2_MG | ecosystem: Environmental > Terrestrial > Soil > Wetlands | place... | reverse complement strand
TGTGGGCCGAGACGTTGCCGGACTCGTGATCGGAGTGCAGGATGAAGTACATCCGGGCCACGTCGTCGTAAGGCTTGTCGACACCCATCATGCGGGCGAAGTTGCCGCCCATGTCGAGCTCGGGATCGGCTGCGATGTGGGTGTCGCCCTTGTACTTCATGCGATAGATATAGGCCGCGATGGGACCGAGTTTCGCCATCAGGTTGTTGGCGTCCTCGTACATGTCCTCCCAGCAGGTCATCTTGTTGAATTTGCCGGCGGCATAGTTCTGGGCGAAGATCGAGTCGCGCTGCATGGCGACGATGGCGGCCGAGAACATGGCCATTGGGTGACTGTCGCGCGGCATGGCGCGCAGAACGTCGATGACGTAAGCCGGGATCTGGGAACGCTGCTTCCAGTCCTCGACGACTTCCTGGGTCTGCTCCATGTTCGGTACATCGCCGGTAAGCAGCATATACCAGAAGCCTTCGACAAAGGGATAGTCGCTGCCGGGAACTTTCGGCAGGGCCGCGAAAGTTTCGGGAATGGTCTTGCCGCGGAAACGGATGCCCTCAAAGGGATCGAGGTAGGAAATGTCGGTCACCAGGCACTTGATGCCCCGGGCACCGCCGATGGCCTGAGCGATGGTCACGTCGCCCAGCTTGACGTCGCCGAATTCCTTCACCAGGCGGGTGGTACGGGGACGGTGCTCTTCGATCTTCTTGCGCAGAGTCTCCTTCAGTGTGGCCATGTTCTCTCTCCTTTACTTGAAGATGTGAGTTCGATGGGAGAATACCCACCAAGCGGAACTGCCGTCGAATCCATAAAATAAAAATAAATGCGGTGCTGACCGCAACGAAAACCGGAACCTGCAAACAAACCGTCGACCTTGTCTGGTTACATTTTCCAAATATTGTTCTAACAACTCAATTTGGTCTTGTCAAGGCAATTCTGTATACAGTATTCACTTAAAGCTTTTCGCCGGGGGCGGTTTTTTCCGCTTGGCATTGATTCGGGGAGCGTGCTAATATGCATAAAATTTGGGCAAAAACACGATTGCCCGGCCCATTTGGTCGGTTCCGGCCATCCCGATTCAAGAGGGAAATAGCGGAAAGATTCTCCCGGAACGGCCTTGAATACCCCTAACGTCATCCAACGATCCGCATGCATATCGGAACCTTGAAACTGCAGAACAATGTCATCCTGGCGCCCATGGCGGGGATCACCGACCTGCCCTACCGCCAGGTGATGAAACGCCTCGGGACCGGCCTCGTTTTTACCGAAATGGTCAGCGCCAACGGGCTGATACGCTCCGGCGGGCGCACCCGGGAGCTGCTGCGATCCTGTACAGAGGAGCGCCCCCTGGGCGTTCAGCTCTTCGGGGATGAGCCGGAAGTGCTGGCAGCGGCAGCCGCCGAGGTCGGCGAGGCCGGCGAACTCATCGACATCAACATGGGCTGTCCGGTCAACAAGGTGATCCGCTCCGGGGCGGGCAGCGCCCTGCTGCGTCAGCCGGAAAAGATCGGCCGCATCGTTGCGGCCGTCCGCCGGGTCACCGACCTGCCCTTGACGGTCAAGATACGCTCCGGCTGGGACCAGCAGTCGGTGAACTACCTCGAAGTGGGCCGCATCGCCGAGGCCGAAGGCGCCGATGCCGTCACCCTTCACCCCCGCAGTCGCAGCCAGGGTTTCGGCGGCCGGGCCGACTGGGAGCAGATCGGCCGGCTCAAAGAGGCCCTGTCGGTGCCGGTCATCGGCAGCGGAGACATCTTCGTCGCCGGCGACGCCCTGGAAATACTCGAGCGGACCGGTTGCGACGGTGTCATGGTCGGTCGTGGGGGATACGGCAACCCCTGGCTGATCCGCAACATCCTCGCCCTGCAATCGGGTCAGCCCGAGCGCGACCCTTCGGTCGGAGAGAGACTGGAGATGGCCTTGCTTCATCTCGAACTTTTCCTGCAATCCTTCAAAGCCGCCAAGGCCCTTTTCGAGATGCGCAAACACCTCTGCTGGTATTCACGCGGACTGCCCGGCGCCGCCGTCTTCCGCACCCGGATCAACCGCTGCGGCTCCGTCCACGAGTTGCGCGAGACGACGCGCCGTTTCTTTTCATCGGCAACGGCGACGGAGAACCCGGCATGAATGCAGGGCGAAAGGACCACGACAGCCAGCTGTACCTGCGCATCCTGGAGAACGTCGACCGGGCGGTGGTAGCGATCGATCATGCCGGCCGCATCACCCTGTTCAACCCCACGGCCCAGCTCTACACCGGGCTCTCCGAACGCAACAGCCTTGGACGGCACTTCGAGGAACTGTTCTCCGGGCAGGAGGCCCTTCTCTACCTGCTGCACAGCGTCTTTTCCGAAGGACGCTCCATTTCCAACGACGAGAATATTTACCTTCGCCGCCCCTCCGCACCTCCTCTGCCGGTCAGCGCTTCAGTGTCCCCGATCTACGGCGACGAGGGCAGTCAGGAAGGCGTCGTTCTCATCATCCGCGACCTTTCCCGGGTGCGGGAACTGGAGGATGCCGTACGCCGGTCCGACCGTCTTTCGACCCTCGGCACCCTGGCCGCCGGGCTGGCCCACGAGATCAAAAACCCGCTGGGCGGAATTCGCGGGGCGGCCCAGCTGCTGGCCATGGAGCTGCCCGAGGAAAGCCCCCTGCTGGAATACACCGGGGTCATGATCAAGGAAGTCGAGCGGGTCAACGGAATCATCGAGGAGCTCATGGACCTCTCCCGGCCCAGGGCGCCGGAACTGACCGGGGTCAACCTGGCTAAAATCCTCAACGACATCGTCCTGTTCCAGAAAGAGGCCTATCGCGGCAAGGATATCGAGTTTTCCCTCAAGCTCGATCCCAGCATCCCGCCCATCCCGGGCGACGAGAACCTGTTGACCCGGCTCTTTCTCAACCTGATTAAAAATGCCGGGGAGGCGATAGAGAAGAAGGGACGGGTGCAGGTCGTAACCAAGGTCGCCTCTGAGTATCATCTGACCGAACCCGGCAAACGGCCCGCGCCGCTGATCGTCGTCGAGGTCCGGGATTCGGGCCGGGGCCTCGCGGCGGAAGAGATCGATCGGGTTTTCACCCCCTTCTACACCACCAAATCCCGCGGCAGCGGCCTGGGGCTTGCGACCTGTCAGAAAATCGTCAGCGAACACCGGGGGTTTCTCAAGGTTTCCAGCCATCCCGGCAAGGGAACCGTCTTCGCCGTCTTTCTCCCCTTTCTGCGCTGAGCAGGGGAGACTGCGGCCGGGGCGACACTCGCGCCGCCGACAGAATATCGCAACACCGGCGGGGCACTGTACCGCCCCGTCGCGAACACAGTGAAAAGGATTTCCTCCATGACGATCAAACGCATCCTGGTCGCCGACGACGAAGAAAGTATCCGCTGGGTCCTATCCAAGGCCCTGAGCAAAAAAGGTTTTTCCGTCGATCTGGCCGCCAGCGGCAATGAAGCTCTTTCTCTTACCCGCCAGGGAGCCTACGACCTGGCGATTCTCGACATCAAGATGCCCGGTATCTCTGGCCTCGACCTGCTCAGCAGGTTTCGCGAAGAGCACCCCGAACTTCCGGTGGTGATCATGACGGCGGAATCGTCGATGAAAAATGCCGTTGAGGCCATGAAGCGGGGGGCTTACGACTACATCACCAAGCCCTTCGACCTCGACGCCCTCGACGCCATCATTCTCAAGGCGCAGCAGGCGGCCGAAGTGACCGGCGAGGTGCATCGGCTCAAGGAAGAGCTCAAGGAACAGTACCACCTCGATCGCAGCATCATCGGCAACAGCCAACCGATGCAGGAAGTCTACAAAGTGCTCGGCAAGGTCGCCCCGAGCGATGTCACCGTCCTGATCACCGGCGAGTCCGGCACCGGCAAGGAACTGGTTGGACGGGCCATCCACTTCAACAGCCCCCGGCTCGGCAAACCCTTTCTTGCCCTGAACTGCGCGGCCATCCCCCGCGAATTGCTGGAGAGCGAACTTTTCGGTTTCGAAAAAGGCGCCTTTACCGGGGCGACCGAGCGCAAGCTGGGCAAATTCGAACAGGCCAGCGGAGGCACCCTCTTCCTCGACGAGATCGGCGACATGCCGCTGGAACTGCAGGCCAAGCTGCTGCGTGTCCTGCAGGAGAAGGAGATCACCCGCACCGGAGGCAACACCTCGATCCCGGTCGACGTGCGCATCGTCGCCGCCACCAACCAGGATCTCATGAACAAGGTCAGGAACAGGGAATTTCGTGAAGACCTCTACTACCGCCTGAACGTGGTTCCCATCGCCCTGCCGCCGCTGCGGGAACGACGGGACGACATTCTCCAGCTGGTTGACTATTTTACCCAGCGGGCCAACCGCGATCTGGGCGTCCCGGCCCGCGGCTGCACCGAAGAGGCGCTGGCCCTGCTGCAGTCCTACGAATGGCCGGGCAACGTGCGCGAACTGGAAAACACACTGCAGCGGGCGGCCCTGCTCTCCCCCGATCCGTTGCTGACCCCGGCCGATTTCCCCGGCCTGGTCGCCGAGGGGGGCCGGAGCGAGGCCGAAGGCTCCCTCGAAGCCATCATCACCAACAAGCTGCAGAGCTCGTTGAGCCGGATGGACGTACAGGAGCTGGACAACCTCTACGAAATGGTCCTCCACCAGATGGAAAGACCGCTGATAAACATCGTTCTGGAAAAAACCCGGGGCAATCAGGTCAGGGCGGCGGAAATCCTCGGGATCAATCGCAACACCCTGCGAAAAAAAATCCAGACCCTCGGCATCGACATCAAGAAAGGCGGCTGAGCCAGAATTCGACCTGCCAAAAAAAGGAAGGCCCCTCCATTTCTGGAGGGGCCTTCCTTTTTGGTGTCTTTCGATGAGCGCGGGAACTGTAAATTGTCGTCAGTACCCCTCCTCGCGGCGGGACTGATTCTCGAAGCGGGTGAACTGTCCCTGAAAGGTCAGGTGAACCGTGCCGATCGGGCCGTTACGCTGCTTGCCGACGACAATCTCGGCATCCTTGTCGTGCCCCTTGTCGCAGGTCTTCTCACGGCTTTTGCAGAATTCGCAATAGACCGCTTCGCGATAGACGAACATAATCACGTCGGCATCCTGCTCGATGGCTCCCGACTCGCGGAGGTCGGCCATGATCGGTCGCTTGTCGGTGCGGTTTTCGAGGGAGCGGTTGAGCTGCGAAAGAGCGATGACCGGAACGTCCAATTCCTTGGCCAGGGCCTTGAGGGAACGCGAAATCTCGGAGATCTCCTGCTGTCGGCTTTCGGGATTGTTTCCCTGCATCAACTGAAGGTAGTCGACCACGATCATGCCGAGGTTCTTGTCGGCCTTCAGCCGACGGGCCTTGGCCCGCAGTTCGAGAACCGAGATGGCGGGAGTGTCGTCGATGTAGATCGGCGCTTCGGAGAGCAGTCCGGCGCCATTGGTCAGCTTGGGCCAGTCGGATTCTCCCAGGTGGCCGGTGCGCAGACGGCTGGCGTCGACCCGGGATACCGAGCAGAGCATCCGCTGCACCAACTGCTCCTTGCTCATCTCCAGCGAGAAGATGATGGTCGGCACCGGTTTCTCGGTGTAGAGAGCGGCGTTCTCGACGACATTGACGCAGAAGGCGGTTTTACCCATGGAGGGTCGACCGGCAACGATGATCAGGTCGCCCCCCTGCAGGCCGGCGGTCATCTGGTCGAGTTCGGTGAATCCGGTCGGAACCCCCGTCACCAGTTCCTTGCGATCGTAGAGCTTCTCGATCGCCTTGAAGGTGTCCTTCATTATCTCCTTGGTGGAGTAATAGGAAGGACGGGTTTTCATCCCGGTAATTTCGAAGATCGATTTTTCCGCCCAGTCGAGGACCTGCTCGACCTCGCCGCCGTCGTACCCCTTGGTGGCGATTTCGGTCGCCACCCTGATCAGATGCCGGCTGATGGCCTTCTCCTTGACCATGCGGCAATAATAAACGATGTTGGCGGCGGTGGGAACGTAATCGACGAGAGTGGTCAGATAGGAGGTGCCGCCGACGGACTCGAGTTCCCCCTGGTCCTTGAGGGCGGCGGTAATGGTGACCAGGTCGGCCGGTTCGCCCTTGTCGGAAAGAGCGATGAGGGCCTGAAAGATCTTGCGGTGGCTTTCCCGATAGAAGTCCTCGGGACGCAGGATTTCAAGAGCCTTATTGAGGGCCTCGTTCTCCAGCAGGATGCCGCCGAGAACGGACATCTCCCCCTCGAGGTTCTGGGGGGGAAGTCGATGGGCAGCGCTTTCATCCATGGTGCAAGGAAGGCTCCGGAGGGGCGGGTTGCCGGGGAAGACGCTCAGGCCTCCCCCGGCCCCCGTCCAACTATTCTTCGAGTGCGACGACCGAAACCTTGAGGGTGGCGATCACGCCGGCGTCAAGCTTGACCGGCACTTCATACTCGCCGAGAGCCTTGATCGGCTCGGCAAGCTGAATCTTCTTCCGATCGATCTCCACCCCGGCCTCCGCCAGTTTGCTTTCGAGCTCCATGCTGGTGACGGAACCGAAGAGCTTGCCTTCTTCGCCGGCCCGATGAGACAGCACACAAGTGACCGACTCGATCCTCTGCTTGACCAGTTCGGCCGCCTGAGTCACCTTCTGCAGCTTTCGCTCCAGTTGGCGTTTCCTGTGATCGAGTTCCTTGACATTGCGCGAATTGGCCTCCACGGCCAGTCCGCGAGGCACCAGGTAATTCCGGCCGTAGCCAGGCTTCACCTTGACGACATCCCCGATGGTTCCGAGGCCTTCCACGTTTTCAGTCAGAATGATTTCCATCGATAGCCTCCAAAAGATCTATGACTTCTTTTTGATTCTCGGTTTTCTGAAATCGGCCCACAAATCGAAGACGCCCATGCCGGTGACGATTAGGGGCAGCGGATTGAGGACGGCTGCCAGCAGATAACCGAGTCCCCGGAAAAAGGGCGGCACGGATTTTCGGTCGAAGTAATAGGCGATGATCGCCAGCCCCTGCAGGAAATAGAGCGGGACCAGCAGCACTAGAAAATTGAGCGCCGCCACCTGCAAGGCGCCTCGGACAAAGACCATCCCGAATCCGGCCAGGATCAGCGGCCAGATGAGAACCTCGGGAACGGACCAGAAACGCAATGGCAGGCCCGAAACGTCGTAGCGACCGGCGGCCAGCGCCTTGAGCAGCAGAACCGTCAGCAGCAGGATGGCTCCGATGGCCACCACCGCCAGGGCCGGCCAGGCCTTCTTCAGAAAGGCTCCCATGCGTTCGGCCATGGCGGTGAGTTCCGCCCTCTGCTCTGCCGGAAGTTCCGTTTTCTGGTAAATGGACAGGGCGGAATCGACCTCGCTCTGCACGTACCCGTCGGCGAGCTTGCTGACGCTCGCTCCGCGCGACACGGCGTAGCCGCCAAGGGTCAGACCCGCCACGGCGACAGCAACCGCCAGGGTTCCGCCCACCGCACGATCCCAGGGCCAGCCTCGGCGCAGCAAAAGGGGCAGCACCACGGAGGCCACACCGAACTGGATCAGGTAGGCGATGGCGCCATCGCCATTGCCGCCACCGACCAGAGCGGCGGCGGTCAAACCCGCAACACCGACGCCGACCGCAAGGCCACAGCGCATCTGCGCGTAGGCGGCCGGCAGTGGCACCAGCAGGTTGGCGAAAAACCCAAGTGGCCCAAGCAGCGCCGCCGCCCATTGCAACGCCAGGGTCAGGGCGGCACCACCGGTCAGGAATATGCCTTGCCGGACAGCTGTCATCCCCTTGGAGCCGGTCAACGGCAACGCCGCCTAGTCGACGGAGTGGCTGGCCGAGAAGGGCAGCAGGGCGATGTTGCGCGCACGCTTGATCGCCTCGGTGACCTGACGCTGATGGCTGGCGCAGTTTCCGGAGATCCGCCGGGGAACAATCTTGCCCCGCTCGGAGACGAAATAGCGCAGGTTCCGGATTTCCTTGTAGTCGATGGTCAGGGTCTTGTCGCCGCAGAAACGGCAACCTTTGCGCCGACCGAAACGGCGGCGGGGCGCAGGCCTGGAAGATCTTCTGTCGTTATTCATATCTTTTGTTCCTCCCTCGATCCGTTGGTTGTATTAAGCGGTTTCCTCGGCTTTCTCGCCTTCTGCTTCCGCCTTCTCTTCCGCTGCCGGAACCTGCTCGAGACCTTTTTCAAGGTAGACCGTCTGGAACTTCATGATCGAATCCTCGATCCTCAGACGGCGCTCGAATTCGGCAATGACCTCGGGAGAAGCCTGGTAGGCGACCAGAACGTAGGTACCCCTTCCCTGCTTCCGGATCGGATAGGCCAGTTTCCGGGTACCCCACTCGTCGACCTTGAGGATCTCGACCCCCTGATCGGTCAGAACCCCCTTGAACTTGTCGACGACCGCGGCATACTCGTCACCAACGATATCCGGGTGAACAATGAAAATTGTTTCGTAGGTACGCATGCAGCAAACCTCCTCTCGGGTTGTTAGCCCCGGACCGTCCCGGAGCAAGGAGCGGACACTTGCGCGTCCGAAGAAAAAGAACTTAGTTTATTACCACAATCCGCCCCACGCTTCAACGTTTTTTTCTCAGACGTTGAAGCGAAAGTGCATCACGTCACCATCGCGAACCTGGTACTCCTTGCCCTCCAGGCGAAGCTGGCCTTTCTCCCTGGCACCGGCCTCTCCGCCACAACCGATAAAGTCGGCGTAGGCAATCACCTCGGCGCGGATGAAACCTTTTTCGAAGTCGGAATGGATAACCCCGGCAGCCTGCGGCGCCTTGGCTCCCCGCCGGACGGTCCAGGCCCGCACTTCCTTGACCCCGGCGGTGAAGTAGGTAATCTGGTCGAGCAGATGATAGCCGGCGTGAATCATGCGATCCAGCCCGGACTCGGCCAGGCCGAGTTCGCGGAGAAACTCGCCCTTCTCCTCGGCCGGCAGTTCGGCGATCTCCGCTTCGATCTTGCCGCAGATCATGACAAACTCGGCCTCGTCGCGTTCGGCCAACTCGCGGACCCGGGAAACGAAGGGATGCTCTCCGCCCAGGTCGTCCTCGCTGACATTGGCCACGTAGAGAACGGGTTTGGCGGTGATGAGGTGCAGCTCCTCCAGGACATCGCCTTCCTCCTCGGACAGTTCGGCCTGGCGTGCCGGCCGGCCCTCGTTGAGGCAGGCACGGATCTTCTCCAGCACGGCCACCTCCGCCTGCAGCTTCTTGTCGCCGCTTTTGGCCTGTTTCTGTCCACGCTGGATCCGCTTTTCAACCGTATCGAGGTCGGCGAGGTTGAGTTCGGTCTGGATCACCTCGATATCGCGCATCGGATCGACGCTGCCGTCAACGTGCACCACGTTGTCGTCCTCGAAGCAGCGAACGATATGGGCGATGGCCTGCACCTGGCGGATATGACCGAGAAACTGGTTGCCGAGCCCCTCCCCCTTGCTCGCCCCCCGGACAAGTCCGGCGATATCGACGAACTCCAGCGTCGTCGGCAGCACCCGCTGGGGCTTGACGATGGCGGCGAGTTCATCGAGACGACGATCGGGCACCGGAACGATGCCGACATTCGGTTCGATGGTGCAGAAGGGATAATTGGCCGATTCGGCCCCGGCCGAAGTGATGGCGTTGAAGATGGTCGACTTGCCGACATTGGGCAAGCCGACGATACCGCATTTGAAACCCATTTATGAATCCAGTTTTAAGTTTTAAGTTCAATGTTCGATGTTCAATGTTCAATGTTCAATGTTCAATGTTCAATGTTAAATATTTCGTGAACAACCCTCTATCTTACCGTTTCTATCTTACCGTTTCTATCTTACCGCTTACAGCTTACAGCTTACAGCTTACAGCTTACAGCTTACAGCTTACAGCTTGCCCCTTGCTTCCTGCTTCTTTCCGAAAGCACGATAGCCGGGGCGCACGCCCCGGCTATCGCATCGATCGTGGTTGTCTCCCGCCTTGTGGCTCAGGTGAGCAGCGGCGCAATAACCAGCGAGACGACGCTCATCAGCTTGATGAGGATGTTCATGGCCGGACCGGAAGTGTCCTTGAACGGGTCGCCGACGGTGTCGCCGATAACCGCGGCGGCATGAGCTTCGCCGCCTTTGGACTCCCCGTCAAGCTGGCCGCTCTCGATGTACTTCTTGGCATTGTCCCAGGCGCCGCCACCGTTGGACATCATGAGGGCGAGAAGAACGCCCGCCAGGGTGGCGCCGGCGAGCATGCCGCCAAGGGCTTCTTTGCCGATGACGAAGCCGACCACAACCGGGGCGACGACGGCGACCATGCCGGGCAGGACCATCTCCCGAAGGGCGGCGGCAGCGGAGATGTCGACGCATTTCTCCGGTTCGGGCTTGACCCCCTCCTTGCCCTCGAGCAGGCCGGGAATTTCGCGGAACTGGCGACGGATCTCGTCGACCATCTTGCCGGCGGCGCGTCCGACGCTGGTCATGGTCAGCGCGCCGATGAAGAAGGGCAGCATGCCGCCGATGAGAAGGCCGATGACGACCCTGGGTTCGATCAGGTTGATCGTCTTAAGACCGACGGTGGTGGCGTAGGCAGAGAAAAGGGCCAGGGCGGTCAGGGCTGCGGAGCCGATGGCGAAACCCTTGCCGATGGCGGCGGTGGTGTTGCCGATGGCGTCCAGGCCGTCAGTGATCTTGCGCACGTCGGGACCGAGGCCGGCCATCTCGGAGATGCCCCCGGCGTTGTCGGCGATCGGGCCGTACGCGTCGACGGTCATGGTGACGCCGACGGTGGCCAGCATGCCGACGGCGGCGATGCCGATGCCGTAGAGGCCGGCAACGTTGTTGGCGATGAAGATACTGAAGGCGATGATCAGGATCGGCGCGGCGCAGCTTTCAAGGCCGACGGCCAGACCGTGGATGATGTTGGTGGCCGGGCCGGTCTTGCTGGCCTCGGCGATGCGGGCAACCGGCGAAGACGCGGTGTAGTATTCGGTGACCTGCCCGATGGCCACGCCGGCCAGGGTACCGACGAGGATCGCCCAGAAGACGCCGGTGGCGATGCCCAGCGCCTTGATGACGAAGAAGGCGGCGACCAGGAAGAGGCCGGCGGCGACGAAGGTGGTGTAGTGCAGCGCCTTGGCCGGATCGATTCCCTTGAGGAACTTCATCGAGCCGATGCCGATCAGCGAGAAGACAAGACCGACCATGGCCAGGGCCAGGGGCAGGAACATGGCGTTCGCCTGAACGTCGGCGCCCCCACCGAGCTTGCTCAGCAGCTCGGGGCTGGCGGCGGCGGCGATGGCGATGGTGGCGATGATCGAACCGACGTAGGATTCGAAGATGTCGGCGCCCATCCCCGCGGTGTCGCCGACGCAGTCGCCGACGTTGTCGGCGATGACGCCCGGGTTTCGCGGATCGTCCTCGGGGATGCCGGCTTCGACCTTGCCGACCAGGTCGGCACCGACGTCGGCGGCCTTGGTGTAGATGCCGCCGCCGACGCGGGCAAAGAGTGCGATCGAGGACGCGCCCATGGCGAAGCCGTTGATAGCCTTGGCGGTCTCGGCGTCACCGTAGATCAGAAAGGCGATGCCGACGCCCACCAGGCCGAGCGATGCTACCGCCAGGCCCATGACAGCGCCGCCATTGAAGGAAACGGACAGCGCCTTGGCCTGGCCGGAGGCGCGTGCCGCTTCCGCCGTGCGCACGTTGGCCCGGGTGGCGGCCTTCATGCCGATAAAGCCGCAAGTCATCGAGCAGACGGCGCCGCCGAGAAAGGCGAAGGCAGTGCCGAAGCCCATGCCGAAGGCAACGAGGAAGAAAACGATAAAGATAAACAGGGCCAGAACCCTGTATTCGCGACCGAGAAAGGCCATGGCGCCGGCATGAATAGCTTCGGAGATTTCCCTCATGGTCTCGTTGCCGACCGGCTGCGACTTGACGACATTGTACAGAACAATGGCGATGATGAACCCCACGACCCCAATGCTGGGGACAAGCATTTGCACATCCATTTTCCTCGTTTCCTCTCTTTCCCTGCTCTTCGTTATGTTGAAATGTCACGGTTGTTGAACTCGTTCATGGCCTGCTTCACCCCCTTGGCGAGCAGAACCTCAAGAACCTCCACCGAGTTCGTCAGCACATTGTCCAGCTTGGTACGTTCCGCGGCGGCAAATCCCCGAAGGACATGACCGGCGGCCTGAGCCTCGCCCGGCGGTCTCCCCACCCCGAGCTTGACCCGGATGAAATCCCCGCCGCCCAGAACCTCGCAGATATTGCGGATACCGTTATGTCCGCCATGGCCGCCACCGGTCCGGATGCGCACGATTCCGAAGGGGAGATCGATGTCGTCGTGGACCACAATCAAATCCCCCGGATCAAGGCCGAGGGATTTGATGGCGGAACCAATACTGACCCCGCTGAGATTCATGAATGTTTGCGGAAGAAGGGCTGTAACTTCCCGACCGGCAACGCGGCCGACGCCATAGATGCCCTGGTAGCCTTTTTTCTTAAGCGCGATGCCTCCATGACGAGCCAGGCGCTCCACCGCCATGAAACCGACATTGTGCCGGGTGTCGGCATATCTCGCTCCGGGGTTCCCCAGTCCGGCCACAAGCTTCATAACGGCAGCGATCAGGCCTCTTCGGCGGCCCCTTCGGCAGCGGCTTCTTCACCTTCGGCTCCAGGCTCTTCTTCCTCGGGCCTGATGCCGACTACGGTGATGATGGTGAAATTGACGTCGTGAGGTACCTCAACCCCTTCAGCGAGATCGAGATCGGCAACATGAAAGACATCGCCGATCATCATGGCCGTCACATCCACATCGATGGCGCCCGGGATATCGGTCGGCAGACAGACAACTTCCAGCTCCTTGCGGATGACCTGCAGGCTGCCGCCGATCTTTTCGCCCTCGGACTTTCCGACCGGATGCACCGGAACCATGACGCTGAGCTTCTTCTTCATGTCGATGGCGTGAAAATCGGCATGCTGGGCGTCCCGGCGGATCGGATCGATCTCCATGTCCTTGAGGATGACGACCTTTCCGTCGAAGGGTCCATCGCCCTTGAGAGTGATCAGGGTGTTCCAGCCGGCCTCGGTGGCGATTGCCGCCTGCAGAGCCTTGGGCTCAACGGCGAGGGAGCAGGGTGCCATGTCCTTGCCGTAAACCACCGCCGGCACCAGGCCCTGACGCCGCAGGGCGCGAGAGGCACCCTTGCCGGAGCCTTCGCGGGGGGCAACGTTCAATTCGGTCTGTACCATTTATCTAACCTCCGTTGTATGGGTCGCTTTATTTATGACATTCTTTCCGAGAGTTCCGCTTCGCCGGAGCGAATCAGACAAAGAGGGAACTCACCGATTCATCATCATGGATGCGCCGAATGGCTTCGGCCAGCAGATCGCCGACCGAGAGACAGCGCAATTTGTCGCATTGCTCGATCTTCTCGACGGCCGGGATGGAATCGGTCACCACCACCTCGGTGAGAGAACTCTCGGCGATCCGCTCGAGGGCGGGCCCGGAAAGCACCGGGTGGCTCGCATAGGCGCATACTTCCCTGGCGCCCTGTTCGCGCAAGGCACGAGCCGCGTTGCAGAGGGTGCCCGCCGTGTCGATCATGTCGTCGACAATGATGCAGACCTCGCCGGCGACATCCCCGATAATATGCATTACTTCGGAAACGTTGGGCCCGCTGCGCCGCTTGTCGATGATGGCCAGTCCGGCATCGAGGCGCTTGGCGAAGGCACGGGCCCGCTCGGTACCCCCGGCATCGGGCGAAACCACGACGACCTGTCCGCTGTAGCGGGACTTGATGTCCTCCAGAAGCACCGGAGCCGCATATAGATGATCGACCGGGATATCGAAAAAGCCCTGAATCTGCCCGGCATGAAGATCAACGGTAAGCAACCGCGTCACTCCGGCGACCGAGATCAGGTCCGCCACCAGCTTGCTGGTGATCGGGGTTCGCGGCGCGACCTTGCGATCCTGCCTGGCGTAGCCGAAGTAGGGAACGACGGCCGTGATGCTGGCGGCCGAAGCCCGCTTCAGGGCATCGGACATCACCAGCAATTCCATCAGGTTCTGGTTGCAGGGCGCACAGGTGGACTGAATGACATAGACATCCCGCCCCCGCACATTCTCCCCGATCTCGACCATGATCTCGCCGTCGGAGAAGGTCTTGACCTTGGCCTCCCCCAACTCCAGGTTCAGACGCCGGCAGATCGCCCGGGCCAGTTCGGGATGGGAATTTCCTGAAAAAATCTTGAGCTTGTCCAACAAAGCGCTCCTCGACAAAATGACTCGGAAAAACTGTAGGTCATGGCATCCCATGACCTATCCGGAGGCAAATAGAAGTTTATGGTCCTTGCGATTACAAAATCGAAGCCCCCGCCGCCAGGCCAGTGCCCGGGCAGGAGCATACTTTTTGGTGGCTGGGGCGCCAGGATTCGAACCTGGGAATGCCGGAATCAAAATCCGGTGCCTTACCTCTTGGCGACGCCCCAAAATATTTGCCTTGCCGACCCGCCTTCAATCCTCGGCCCCGGGACCCCGGAGAGCCCTTGCCACAAAGACCCTCCAGCCCGGCCGGCAGGGAAGCGCCCCGGCAGCCTTTCGGGCCTCCTCTTCGCGCCCGAAAACTCCGAAAACGGTCGGACCGCTGCCCGACATGAGAGCCCCTGACGCCCCGAGATCGAGAAGGTGCCTCTTGATCTCGCCAATGACCGGAAATCGACTGGCCGTGACCTTTTCCAGATCATTGTGCAGCAGGCCGGCGAGCCCTTCAGGCGTTACGGAAAACCTCGGCAGTCTAGCCCCTTCCCCCGGTGATGTCAACCCCAAATTTCGGTAGACCCAGGCCGTCGAAACAGCCACCCCGGGATTGACCAGAACATACCAGAGCGGCGGCAAATCAGGCACTTTTTCGAGTCGATCGCCGACCCCCGTGGCCCAGGCCGTATCTCCAAAGATGAAAAAAGGAACATCGGCCCCGAGCCTGGCGCCCTCGGCCATCAACTGCCGGCGGGTCAATTTGGCGCCGAGCAGGTCGTTGAGCCCCATCAGGACGGCAGCCGCATCGGAAGAGCCGCCGCCGAGGCCGGCCGCCACCGGAATCTGCTTATCAAGCTCTATGGTCGCCCCGCCCTCGAGATCGGCCAGCTCCAGCATGCGCCGCGCCGCCCGGGAAGCGATATTCTCCTCACCGGGCGCCAGATCCAGCCCATCGCAACGTACCCGGACGCCGGGACGGTCCTCAAGGGAGATCACGAGCCGGTCATAGAGACTGACACGCTGCATGAGCATGGCCAGCTCGTGATAGTCGTCAGGACGTTTACCCAGGACATGCAGGCAGAGATTGATCTTGGCCGGCGCAAATACCGTCTTCGTCGTTGCCATCGAGAATCCGCCTCCTCAGCCGAAATTAACAAGATGCCGAGAAAGATATCAGCATCTGCTCGCATAATCAACGAACACCGTCCGCCCGCCCCCCAGAATTGAGCCCGAAACCAGGGCGACGCCTAACTGGCCAATTTTGGCCTCCCTGGCGAGATTCAGCCCGCGATCGACGGAGAAAATCCGTCCGGAAGACCCATTTTCACCCTCCGAAACCTCGAACCTGACTTGTAAAATACTTTTTTACGTAACCGCCATTCCCCTTCCCTGTTATCTACCTGCGACGCAGGTCCCTTCTCCAGAAAACATTCCTTTATTTTCAACCAAATAGCAGGAAAAGCTGGCGTCCAGAGGAAGCCTGACCGGCGACCGCTTACCCATTGAAAAAACCCACCGGTGGCGCGAAAGAGGACAAAACCATCCGACCACCCCTGCAAGCTAAAAACACCCTCTCCCATGGGACTTAGGGCCCTTTTATCAAATTCCGTTCTATTAAGGAAGGCGGACGTGGCATCCATATTGCTACTTCTTTGTTAGCATGACCACGCGGCCCCACCCCCCACCGCACCAGGTTAAACAATTGAAATCGAAAGAAAAGAGAGAGTAATCCGAAAGTTTGACCTTGTCCCATTCATGCCTGGTCGGCCCTTGCCGGTAAAGTCACGCAAACCGATCCGCCTGGATGATGTCCCGGCAGGGGCAGATAATAAAACCTCTTTCCAAAGGAGAAAGAAATGGCAAAGAAAAAGATTTTTCTGGTAACCCTTCTGGCCGCGGTGACCATGGTTGCTTCGACCACGGTTTCCATGGCCGCCCCCATCGTCATCAAGTTTTCCCACGTCGTCGCGGAGAACACCCCCAAGGGACAGATGGCGACCAAGTTCAGGGATCTGGTCGCCGAACGCCTGGACGGCAAGGTCGTCGTCGAGGTCTTCCCCAACTCCCAGCTCTTCGGCGACAACAAGGTCATCGAAGCGATGCTGCTCGGCGATGTGCAGATGGCAGCCCCCTCGCTTTCCAAGTTCAAGAAATACACGAAGAAGCTGCAGATCTACGATCTGCCTTTCCTCTTCAAGAACATGGGTGCGGTAGAGAAATTCCAGCAGAGCCCTGAAGGCCAGGAACTGCTCATGTCCATGAAAGACAAGGGACTGATCGGACTGGGCTACCTGCACAACGGAATGAAGCAGCTCTCGGCCAGCGATCCGCTGCGCGTTCCTGAAGATGCCGCCGGCAAGAAGTTCCGCATCATGAGTTCGGACGTTCTCGCCGCCCAATTCGAGGCCGTCGATGCCCTGCCCCTTAAGAAACCCTTCTCCGAAGTCTTCACCCTGCTGCAGACCAAGGCAATCGATGGCCAGGAGAACACCTGGTCCAACATCTATTCCAAGAAGTTCTATGAAGTTCAGCCCTACATCACCGAGACCAACCACGGCGTCCTCGACTACCTGGTCATCACCTCGGCTGCTTTCTGGATGGGCATGCCGGACTCGATCCGCATCGAAGTGAAGAAGGCTCTTGACGAAGCGATCGCCTACGGCAACGAAGTGTCCGAGAAGAAGGCCATCGCCGACCGCCAGAAGATCATCGATTCCGGCCGCTCCGAGGTCATCCAGATCACCGACGCCCAGCGCCAGAAGTGGGTGGATGCGATGAAACCGGTATGGAAAAAGTTCGAGGACCAGATCGGCAAGAAGTACATCGACGCGGCCGTGGCCTCGAACTAAGGCACAGGAGTTCCACAACTGAATGTAAACCTTCTTTTTCGCGGACCCCGGTTCCGGGGTCCGCGATTCTTCAAGAACAGGATTACCACGAGGTCTGAATATGTTTAGCCGCATTCTCAACGGCCTGGAAGAGGCGATCATCGCCTTGCTCCTGGCATCCATGACCCTGCTCGTCTTCGTCGAGGTCGTGATGCGCTTCGGCTTCGGCGAGGGAGTGATGTGGGCTCAGGAGCTGACCCTCCACCTCTCCGCCTGGATGGTCCTTTTCGGGGTCTCCTACGGGATCAAGGTCGGCGCCCATATCGGGGTGGACGCCTTTGTCAAGATCATGCCTTCAGGCCTTCGCCGCGTCGTCAGCGGCGCAGCCGTGGTCGCCTGCCTGGTTTACTGCGGGCTCTTTATCAAAGGGGCCTGGGTCTACCTCTCGATGATGCACATGATCGGCATCGAAATGGAGGACCTGCCGATCCCCAAATGGATCGCCCACAGCATCCTGCTGATCGGCATGGTCATGATCGCCATGCGGCTGCTGCGGCTGCTCTGGGATATTTTCACGGGCAAGGCTGAGGGCTTCAACATGGTCGACGAAGCCCAGGAAAGCATGCACCTGGCCGAGGAGACGAAAGCGGCCGGCGGCGAGGGAGGTGATTCGGCATGACCACCGCGGCACTTTTCATCATCCTGTTTCTCTGCCTGATCACCGGCATGCCGATCGCCTTTGCCCTGGGTTTGTCGAGCATCACCACCATCCTGGCGTTCTCCAGCGACTCGCTGGCCTCCATCGCCCTGAAGCTCTTCGAGTCCCAGTCCGAGCATTACACCCTGCTGGCGATCCCTTTCTTCATCCTCTCCTCGGCGTTTCTCTCCACCGGGGGGGTGGCCAACCGGATCATCAATTTCGCCATCGACTGCGTCGGCTGGATCCGCGGCGGTCTGGCGATGGCGTCGGTTCTCGCCTGCATGATCTTCGCCGCCGTCTCCGGTTCCTCGCCGGCGACCGTTGCGGCCATCGGCTCGATCGTCATCGCCGGCATGGTCAAGGCCGGCTATCCGAAGCAGATGGCGGCCGGGGTCATCACCAATGCCGGCACCCTCGGAATCCTCATTCCGCCATCGATCGTCATGCTGGTCTACGCCGCTGCCACCGAAGAATCGGCCGCGCGGCTCTTCATGGCCGGTTTCCTGCCCGGCATCATGATGGGGACGCTGCTGATGATCGTCATCTACATTGTCGCCCGCGTCAAGGGACTCCCGGCCCAGCCCTGGGTCGGTTTCCGCAACCTGCTGCGCTCCTGCGGCGTCGCCAGTTGGGGCCTGATGCTGATCGTCATCGTTCTCGGCTCGATCTACGGCGGCATCTGCAGCCCGACCGAAGCGGCGGCCATCTCCGCGGTCTACGCCTACTTCATCGCGATCTTCGTCTACCGAGACATGGGTCCGCTGAAGGGGGTGCCCTGGCGCCTCGACGAGAACGAATCGATCCCCCAGCTGGTTATCCGCAACGCGACCCAGACGGTGCTGGCCCTGCCCCGGTCGATTTTCCACAAGGATACGGCCAAGGTTTTCCGGGATGCCTCCAAGGTCTCCATCATGCTGCTCTTCATCATCGGCAACGCGATGCTCTTTGCTCATGTGCTGACGACGGAGCGCATTCCCCATCATATCGCCGAGATCATCGTCGGGATGGGCCTGCCGGCCTGGGGTTTCCTGATCGTCGTCAATATCCTGCTGCTCGCGGCCGGAAACTTCATGGAGCCCTCCGCCATCTTGCTGATCATGGCGCCGATACTCTTTCCGATCGCCGTCAAGATGGGGATCGATCCGATCCATCTCGGCGTCATCATGGTCGTCAATATGGAAATCGGGATGATCACGCCACCGGTCGGCCTGAATCTTTTTGTCACCGCCGGGATCACGGGAGAAAACATAACCTGGGTTTTGCGAGCCGCCCTTCCGTGGCTCATGATCCTGCTGGTCTTCCTCGCCCTGATCACCTATATTCCCCAGATCTCTCTCTGGCTGCCCGAATATATCGATCATCTAAAGGGCTTCTGATGCCGTAAGCTGAGTAACCTGCAGAGGGGGGTAGCCTCCCCCCTCTGCTCTTTGCTAAAATGACTGGGGAACAGACAACTATCCAGCGCCCCCCACCGCCTTAACCGGGAGAATAAAATTCAATGCTTCCGAACTATAAAAACATCCTGATCGCAACCGACTTGACCAAGAATTCGGAACACGCCTTCAAGCACGCCGTCCTTCTCGCCAGACACTCCAAGGCCCGGATCCACTTGCTGCATGTCGTCCCCGGGATCGACGCGGGCTTCCGCAGCTATGTCTCATCGATCATGGGAGAGGGCAAACTGGAAGAATTCGAATCGCGGCACGAGGAAGGGGCACGCACCGAAATCAAAAGGGAGCTGGAGGAATTCGCCCGCAAGGAACTGGCTGATCACCCGGATGATCTGGAGCGCTTCGCCGGGGCCATCGTGGTTCACGGCAGCCCCGTAGCCCAGATCCTCCAGACGGCCGATCGCCTCGATGCGGATTTGATCGTCGCTGGAACCCACGGCAAGGGTGCCCTGGAGTACACCTTTCTCGGCAGCGTGGCGGAGAAGTTACTGCGCAAATCGAGACGGCCGGTCTTCGTGGTCCCGCTGCCGGGCTGAACCTTTTTCGCTACGGATTTGCCGAAAGGGGGAGGGCTCCTCTCGCCCGGCATTTACAGGGCCGTGGCAACCTGAACAGTTGTGATTATCTCGCATGGGCAAGATCGGATTATCTCACATGGGCAAGATCGGTTCTCTCATAGGCCTGATGATGGTGGCATTTACGGCGGGGTCTGCCGTTGCCAGGCCGATCACCATCAAGTTCAGCCACGTGGTGGCGGTCGACACCCCCAAGGGACAGGCGGCGGAGTACTTCAAGAAGCTGGTCGAAGAGCGCTCCAACGATGAAATCAAAGTGGAGATCTATCCCAACGCCTCGCTCTACGGTGCGCAAGTGGCGATCGATGCCCTCTCGGTGAACGCCTTGCAGATGACCGCGCCGAGCTTCTCCAAATTCACCGACTTCATCCCCCAGCTGCAGCTCTTCGACCTGCCATTTCTTTTTGACGACAAGGAGCATCTTCACAAGGTTCTCGACGGCGAGGTCGGCCGGAAGATCCTGACCCTGGTCGGCAAGCGCGGCCTGGTGGGTCTGGCATACTGGGACAACGGCTTCAAGCAGATTTCGGCCAACAAGCCCCTGATCAAGCCCGAGAATGCCGCCGGTCTGAAGTTTCGAACCATGTCCTCCAAGGTACTCGAGGAGCAGTTCAAGGCCATCGAGGCCGACTCCATGGTTCTGCCCTTCTCCGAGGTCTATGGCGCTTTGCGGCAGGGTGTCGTCGATGGCCAGGAAAACACCCTGTCCAACATCTATACCCAGAGGTTCCACGAGGTGCAGTCCGACCTGACCCTGACCAACCACGGTTATCTCGGCTACCTGGTGGTCACCAACAAGATCTTCTGGAACCGGCTCACGGAAAGGCAGCGCGAGATCATTACCGGCGCGATGAGGGACGCCACCGAATTCGCCCGCACCAAGGCCGCCGAGCTCAACGAAACCAACCTGGAAAAGATCCGTGAATCGGGCAGGATCGCCATTCACGAGCTGAGCGCCGATCAACGCCGGGTGTGGAAGAAAAAACTGATGACCATCTACCCCGAATTCTACGACGTCATCGGCAAGGACCTGATCGAAGGCGCTCTGGCTGCCGGCAACAGATAACAGATGCCTCCCAGCGGCAACACCCCGCGACCGTTCGCGGGTTATTCCCCCCCCTCTTCTTCCCTGTTATTCCCCCGGCTCCCCCCGGGGTTTTTTTGCTTTATATGGATATCCCCCTTGCCCATTTTACGATACCGTTTTATTTTCGAGTAAACTCCGATGGTTTCGGCCGTCGCGGCCAATGGAAGGTAGCAAGACTTCGCCCCCCCCCAATAAAGGAAGGAGAAGGACGATGACCCGGACCTCCCGTTTGTTCACCATCTTGGCATTTCTGGCGGCCGTGGCGGCTCTGATGCCGGCGGACACGCTGGCTGCGAAGACCCGACTCGGATTCTCCGGCGGTCCCGAAGGTGGGACATTCCAGTATTTCTCCAACGGCATCGCCGTGCGATTGACAAAAGACCTCCCCAATATCGAGGTATTCAACATGGCGTCGGCCGGCTCGGTGGAAAACGTCCGTCGCATCAACTCGGGCGATGCCGACTTCGGCATATCCTACTCCGGCGACACCTACCTGGCCCGCAACGGCCGCCTGCCAAGGGACGACACCAAATATGTGCACGTTCTTGCCGTCGCCTATCTCTACGGAGCCCCCGCCCATCTGATCGTCCTCGAAGGAAGCGGCATCGATAAGATTTCCGACCTCGCCGGCAGGCGCATCGCGGTCGGCGGAGCAGGCTCCGGGGCAGCTGCCGCCGCCCAGCGCTTTTTCGGCAATCTCGGCCTGTGGGACAAGATGAAAGTGGATTTCATCGGTTACAGCAAAGCGGCCGGCGCCCTGGACCGAGAGCTGATCGATGCCATGTGGGTCTTCGCCGGCTTTCCAAACAGCTCGGTCATCCAGGCAGCGGCGAACAACAAGATCAAGATCCTCGATACCCGGGAGGCCGCAGAGAAGGGCGGCGTCCTCGAGCAGTTCCCCTTCTACGCCCCGGTCACTATTCCCGCGGGAACATACAGCGGCGTCGACTACGACGTGAAAACCTTTCAGGACAGTGCCCTCTGGGTAGCCGGAGAGAACGTACCTCCGGACGTCGTCTACAACTCGGTCAGCGACATTTTCGCTCCCGCGGGACTCTCCTACATGGTCAAGGTGAAGAGCACCGCCAAAGCGATGTCGGTCAAGGGGGCCCTGACGGGAATCGTCACCCCGCTGCACGAGGGCGCGATCACGTTCTGGAAGGAAAAGGGTCTGACCCTCACCAAAGAGCAGCGAGGCCACTAAAATGCCCCTCTGCCCCATGGTAGAGCACCGGCGTGGGGGTGGGCATGGGCAGGTCCACCGTGCCGCTCCTTACCCTCCGGGCGGAGGCCGAGCGATCCGTTGGCCGCCAGAGCTGAGGAGGCTCGGGAAGGAGAGATGAATCAGACCCGAGGGAGAGACTAGAAAAACCGGCTGGCAATGTAGGCCAGGGCCGGCCAGGCAATGAGAACGGCCGTCAGGAAAGCGAAAAAACCGCTCGCCAGGAGAACGACCAGGACCCAGCTGATCTTGACGGAATCCGCAAAGCGCTCTCCGGCCGTGCTCCCTGCCATCGACCCACCGGCGTTTTCAATTCTTGATTCGTCGAGAAACATAGCCACCTCCTTGCGCGGCCCCATTGCCGCAAAAAAATTATACCATTTTAATTCAACCGATCAACTTCCCCCGCCCTTTCGGAAAAAAAAGCGCAGAGCTTCCGCACCCTGCGCCCGCTTCGGAATATGTCAGGGACAGGATCTAATCCTCGTCCCGGCCGAAGTTGTGAAATTCATCGAGATTGCTGAATTCGCCCCAAGCTAGAAATTCATTGGGGGCGTTGACGAAATCGTAGATTTTCTGCAGGTTTTTCAGCTCCCGGTGCTCTTCTGCGGCAATCCTGAGCAGCAGATTCCTCACCCCCGTATCAGACTCATGCGCCGCAGCATCTTCATAAAGCCGGCAGAGGTCCTCCTCGACCTTCATCACGTAATTGTATGCCTGCAGGTCATTTTTCAGGTGAAGCGCCCTGCTTTCGTCGAGTACTTCCTCGAAAACGTTTTCGGCGTACTCCAGAGCCCGGGAATCCTCCATGGTCGTGCTCTGGGCCGAAACTTTCATGGCCTGGAATTTTCTCAACAACTCATCTTCATCCCTGGCCATCATGGTGAAAATCGTCTTGAGCCCTTTATTGTCGGTTTTTTGGGCCAAACGGCGATAGAACTGTCTACCGCTTCGTTCGATGTCCATGGCAAAATCGAAGACGTTCATAACCTCTCTCCTTCCACCTCGGGTCGTGACTCGGGGCGCGAATCTATTTCCCAGCGGAAAAGATGTGTTTTTCTTATATTACAGCGTATTACGCCTTATATTTTCACTTTATCCCGCTGTCGTAACCTGTCAAGAGACAAGCCGGGGCCGGATGCCGAAAACGGAATTGACGGGGAAGGGAGATTGAATGGAGGACGCGGGGGAGTCCGGACTACTGCCAGCGGTCGCCGCGTTTTTTCAGGACGATGACTTCCATTTTCCCCTGGTCACTAACGAGGGAGGTCAACGCCCAGCTGACCAGGCTGATGACAAGGGAGCCTCCCAACGCCGACCAGAAGCCGCGGATATGGAAACCGCCGATGACACCCGAGGCCATCATCAGAAGAAGGGCGTTGATGACGAAGGTGAAAAGCCCGAGGGTAAGGATATTGAGAGGCAGGGTAAGCAGGAGAAGGGCGGGGCGCAGAACGGCATTGAGCATGCCGAGAATGGCGGCGGCGAAAAAGGCGCTGAAAAACCCGCTCACTTCGATGCCCGCCAGGAAGAAGGAGGCGGCCATGATCGCCGCGGTAAGGATCAGCCAGCGAATCAGCAGTCCGGACATGGAATTGGTCTCCGTCAGGAAAGTCCGAGTGGGAAAAACGCCTTGAACACCGTCCCCTTTTCTTCGTCGCTGGAGAAGGCGATCTCCCCCTCGAGATAGTCGCTCAGCAGGGCCATACCGTAGGTTCCCAGGCCGCGGCCGGGCCCCTTGGTCGAGAAGGACCGCTGGAATATCTGCATCTGCACCTCCCGCGGAATCACCCCGGCATTGTGCACCCAGAATTCGAGCCTCCGCCCTCCGCGGCGACAGCCGACGGTGACCGTGCCGCCGGAGGCAGTCGCTTCGAGGGCATTCTTCATCATGTTGCCCAGTATCCGCCCGAGCAGGATTCGATCGGTGTTGAGCACCGCATCGTCCGATGTTTCATCCAGGCGCAGGGTACGGCCCTTGGCAACCTCATGATGACGATAGATGGCGACAAGATGATTCAGGATCTCGATGCTCCGCACCGGCTCGAGCGTCACCTGCATGTCCCCGTCCTCGGCGGCGAGCAGGGTCCGCTGGGCCTGGATTTCGTCGATGGCCTGCCCGGCGGCGCGGTGAATGAGGTCGACGATCTCGCGCGGATCGCTCTGGTCCATCTCCCGGTAGAATTCGGAAAAGCCCTTGATCGAGCCGACCACGTTGAGCACGTCGTGGAAAAAGATCCGCTCCAGGGCAACGCGCCTTTTCCGATCACTGATGTCGCTGAGGGAAAAGAGGGTGAAGCGGTCGCGGCCGAACTCCAAGGGGACGGCCCGAACCTTCAGGTCGAGGGATTCGCGCCGCCCCTGGTGCAGTCTCGTGACGCGGCATTCGCGCTCCTCCCGCCGCCCGGAGAGGCCGGCAAGAAGTGCCAAAAGCGTGCCGCAGGTACGGCAGTGTTCGCCGTTGCCGCACCCTCCCTCGGTCTTTTCGGAATGAATGCAATTAAGGGCATCGCCGGGGCGGCGTCCCTTGAGGTCGTCGAGGTGCTTGTAACCGGTCAGGGCCAGCAGCGACTCGTTGGCGTAGACGATCTGGCGGTACTGGTTGACGATGGCCAGAAGGTCGGGGACGGCATCGAGCAGGTGGCGGGCAATGAAGGTCTCGGAAAAAAACTCGCCGTGGCGCTCCAGGTCGCTATCGCTGGATCGCTCGGGCGAAGCAAACATGGTCGAAGCGTCGGACGCAGTCATGGGAGGGCCTCCACTGGATATCGGGAGCGAAAAAATTAGACGGCACTTATTTGACGGCTAAGCAAAAAACGCCAAATGCAAGGCGCGTAATTGTCGAGCAATGAGGCGTACTGACGGACGTCGAAGCAGCGAGAGCAACGCTGCGACACCCTCTTATTTGACCACAAACGGGGAGGTAAAGGCAAGTAATCACTTGCGGCCGGGAGGCCAACCAGTGTCCATCCGGAAACTCGGGATGGACACTGGCGAATTTCTGATTCGGAAACGAGTAATTTTTCGCAAGGTCAAGGAAATCGAGGTCTTGCGCGGAGACCTACATGGTACGTCGCACAAGCAAGACCGTAGATTGACGCAGGGATTGTGAAAAAGGATTCCCGGATGAAAAGCCGAGCCAGCCTTGTCTTTCCACCCTGCCCGCCGCTGCAGTCCGGCCCCCGGGTAGCCGTTCAGGCTCTTCCGGAATCAACCGAGGTTCAGAAACCCTGCACCTTCCTCGGCACTTCCGTGACCACGGCAACGCCTTTCAGGGCCCGGGCACGGTTTTTCGGGGTCTTGCCCAGGACGACCTTCTCCAGGGCATAACCGACCACCTCCAGGAACTTGAAGGCTTCCTCCCGCGCCAGCTCGAATCCCGCCTGCTCCTCCACCGGCCGCACCGGCACATAGACCAGATTTCTTTCCGATTCCGCAAGACGGAAGACGACATAGATCTGCCGGCCCGTCTCCCTTTTGAGTGTCACGACATAGGCCGAACAATGCTGGTTGGGGTAGCCCTCGAGGGCGAGCTGGACCATGCCCACCGACTGATGAATCTCCAGGACCTGCTCAGGAGAGGAATACGCGACGGCGGAGCGCTCCCAGTCGACGTGAAAAAAGGCCCTCTTCCTCGGAGAGCGCCGCTCTTCCCGGACACCGGAAGAAATCTCCTGCGGCGCCATCATCGGAGACAACCGAGGCGACCGTCCGGCGTTTTTTCCGACTTCTTTCTTTTCCGCGGCCGAACCCGTTTCGGCCAGGCGGCCCTCGGCGGCGACCTTTGCTGCCGTCATCTTCTCCAGTTCCTGGCGCAGAAATTCGGTCCTTTCCTCGGCCCGCCGCAAGGCCTCCCGCATTTCATCCAGGGGTGCGCGCGCCTGGTCGTCCCCCGCGGGCAGCTCCTCCCCCGACCCTTCCTTCGTTTGGTGAAGCCGTTTTTCGACCGCCGCCTTCTCCCGGGCCAACAGCTCTTTTTCGAAACGTTCCGCCTCGACCTCTTCGCGGGCCTCCTCAAGGGCCTCCTCAAGGGCGACGATCCGTTCTTCATATCCGTTCGGCGGAGCGTCTTCCAGGCTCGCGGCCTGCATTTCGTCGAGAGCTTCCTGCAAATCGGCGACCTGCTTCCTCAACGCCTCGGTTTCGGCGACCCGCTCTTGCCGTTCCCCCTCCGTCCATCGGCTGTCCTTTGCTTCCTTGAGTTCCGATTCGAGTTTGGCGAGACGTTTTTTCGCCGCTTCCTCGGTACGGGCCGACTGCTCCGCGCGATCTTCGGCGGCAGCCAGCTCTTCGCGGTTTCCGGCCAGCTGACCTTCAAGGTCGTCGGCCTTCTTCCGCGCATGAGAGGAAAGCCTCTCGGCTTCCTCCAGCGCCGCCTCGGCCGCATCGATAGCTTTCTCCATCCGGGCGATTCGCTCTTCGGCCGCTTCCCGGGCCTCGATCAACCTCTTTTTTTCACCCTTGTCCTCTTCGATCTCCCGCCAGGCTTGAACGAGCTCCCTTTCAAGCTCGTTCGAGCGCTCTTCCAGCTTCGCCCTGGCCCGTTCATTCTTCCCGGTCGCGGACTTGTAGCTTTCAATCTCCCGCCGAGCCTGGCCCAGAGAACTTTCCGCCGCATCGAGTCGCTTCCGACCGGCCTTCATCTTTAACTCCAGCGCCTTGCATTCGGCCTCGGCACTGTCGCGAGCCTCTGCGGCTTCCGCCAGTGTCTTTTCCAATGCGGAGATTTTTTTCTTTGCGTCGGAACGGACCCTTCCGAGTTGTTTCTCGAGGCGGTGGATGGTCCGTTCCCCCTTACCGTTTTCCTCTTCGACGCTTTCAGAGGCCGGCTCATCCGGGCCGGCCAGCAACCTGTCCACCTCTTCCCGGAGAAGAGCCGCCCGCTTTTCCGCCCGTTCCTCGGCCGCCAGTTCCCCGGCGGCCGATCTCGCCCGCCGTGCCCGCTCTTCTCGCTCCCGGCTTGCCTTCTCCCGTTCTTTCTCCGACAGACCCTGATCGTCCGGCGGATTTCCCTCCCCCTCGGCGGCGACGATCTTTTCCAGCTCGACAAAACGCGCCCTCCTCTCACGCTCGATGTCTGCCATTCGTTCCGGGGAACAGAGAACCGGAATCTCCTTGATCAGCACCTCGCGCATGGCCGTACCGAAGTTGAGGCCGACCTCCTCCATGGAAAACCCGAGGGCCTCGACAAAGGAGAGGCCCTGATCGAGAAGGCCCGGCGCGGATTCCGGATCTATGCCGTAGACCAGACAACGCTCGATCGCCCTGGCATAAAGGGCGGCAAAAACCCTCGCCTCACCCGCACCGTCGAGCACACAGACGAAGGCCTGCACTTCCAGGGGCTGGGCTCCCCGAAGGTCGAGCTTCACCGTGCCGGTGGAGCGGAAGACGGTCTCGACCTCGGACTCGACCGCCACGATCCGGGAAAGGTTGGATGCAAAAGTCTCCATCATCGTTTCTTCCCTTCGGTAACCCGAAAGTGAAAAAAGAACAGCCGGATTGCCGAAAATCGTTCAAGATAATTCGGCAACCCGGCTGTCTGCAGTCAGACCCCTAGGCTTTCCGCCCCATTCTCGCGAATGGTTTGGTCTTTTCGTTATCTTTGTTCGATCACATCTTCTTGTTTCGCATCACCTGAATCAGTGGGTTCATGCCGGATGGAGACCCGCCGTCGCCTTCGGCTTTGCCGTGGCGAGGGTGTAACGGCTTGGCCTGAATGAGCTTTTCCAAAATCCCAGCCGCCCCCATTTGGTCCAGCGGTGATTTTTGGGACGCTCGGGCAGGTCGATGAGTTGCGCTATCCGCCGGTGATGCACTCACTGCTTCAGGTTATAGCCTCAGGATAGCAGCAATGAGTGTGCCCATCAACGGGGCACAACAGCCTCTCCGTCCGGCTCTGACACACCATGCCCATCGCGGCAGGCCTCGTCGCAGCCGTCGGGCTCCATCCAGGCCGCAGGCGAGGACCGACTCATTACCGGAGATCGACATTCCTGGGCAGTTCCCGCCGTCAAATGACCCGGCAAAAATCGGCGGTCAGGTCCCCCCTGCCCGCTTTTGCGCCGCCAGCAGATAGGGCGCCCGGTGCCGGTTGGCCGCCTCGAGTTTCAGCACCTGCCACTTGCCGGTCGGCAGGCCCCGAAAAAGCGCCTCCACCGCGGCACCCTCCTCGGGTCCGCCGGGATGTCCGACATAAACCACCACGGCGATGCGTCCGCCGGGAGCGAGAAGCTCCAGGGCCGCTCGCAGGGCGCCCAGGGTCGAGTCCGTTTCCGTGGTAAGGGCGGCATCGCCGCCCGGGAGATAACCGAGGTTGGCGATAACGACCCGTGGAGGCCGGTCGAGATAGTCGGCCAGCCGGCTGTGACAGTCGCGGATGAGGTGAAGGCCGGGGGGAAAATGGAGGGGAGTACTCCTGTCGGCATGCAGGGTGACGGCAGCACCGGCGGCACGGAGTCGTCCGGCGGTCTTTCGGAGGGCCGCCGGCTGGACGTCGAAGGCAAGCACCCTGCCCTGCTCTCCGACTTCATGGAAAAGAAAGAGGGTATCGTGACCGTTGCCGGCGGTCAGGTCCACCGCCCGGTCGCCCGGCCGGAGAACTTCGGAGAGAAAGCGATGAGCCCAGGGGATCAGGCGGGTCGGATTCGAGCTGCCGAACATGGAACGAGGCAGCGATGTCAACGGTCGGGCCGGATCTCGTCCAGGACCCTGACCTTGGCCTCGATCATCTGGCGGTGGGAGAGTCGCAGCAAGCTGGCAAGCTTGCGCACAAGGTAGTCCTCGTACTTGTCGAGCACCCCGTCGGCATAGATAATGCGCCACAGGACGTCCATCACCTCGAGCTTTTCCCCGCGGCTGAAGTTTTCGTTGATCTGGCTGGCGAACTGGTGCAGGTCGAGGCTCTCTTTGCGCTCGCGCTGCGCGATACTCATCAGCTCGTCCGTCGCCTCCCGGGAAAGATCGAACTTGTTCCGCAGCAGATCGCGAACCAGGGTGGCCTCCATGTCCTGGAACTCGCCGTCGGTATGGGCCATCTCCAGCAAGAGGACGCAGGTGGCCACCTGTATGCGGTCTTTTCCCGCCGCAGGTTCGGTCGTCGGGTCGGAACCGAGCAGGGCCCTGATTCGATTCAGCATGGTCGGTCTCCTTGTCCGCGGTTGCGGGGGATGGATCAGGCCCCTTGGTAGCGAATGACCCGGGCCTTCTCGAGGGTCACCATCCCCCCCTGGAGCATGGTGTCGAGCCGGGGAAGGACTGCATCGATTTTCGCATCTTTTTCAACGACCTCGATGACTACCGGCATATCGGTGGAGAGCCGCAGCAACTTATCGGTGTGCGTCACGCTGTGGGCACCGAAGCCCATCGCCCCCTTAAGTACCGTGGCACCGGCAAATCCCTCCCGCCGGAACATCTCCACCAGAACTTCATAGAGGGGCTTTCCCTCCCAACGATCCCCCTCGCCGATAAAAATACGCATCAGGGTCATTTCCCCATCGAGTCGCGACATGATACCTCCGTGGTGTAGGGGCGCCCCTGGTGGGCGTCCAGGGCAGGCACAAGACCTGCCCCTGCGATTATATCTGCCGGGCCAGGAAGATGCCGAGGCCGGCGAACATCAAACAGACGACGACGTTAAGCAGAATATTGGTTCCGGCCTGAAACAGACTGCCCTCCTCGATCAGGCGGACCGTTTCGAAAGAAAAGGTGGAGAAGGTGGTGAATCCGCCCATGAACCCGACGGTGATTCCCATCCGTACCTCCGGGGAAAGCAGGGTGCTGCGCAGACTGCCTTCCATGACCAGACCGAGCAGGAAGGAGCCGACGACATTGACGGCCAGGGTACCGAAGGGCAACGCCCGGCCCAGAAAGGCGTAGGTCCAGCCGGAGATAAAATAGCGCCCGAGGCACCCGAGGGCACCGAACAATCCGATGTAAAGCAGTTGCATACCAAAAACCCCCAGGATGGTAGGTGCGAGCCGATTTTTCCGCCCGGGTATTATCGTTGCCTCGATGCGGCCTGTCAACCCGGAACCAGAAAGCCGATTGACCTTGCGGCCGCCGACATCATTTGCTATAAATATTTGGCACTCTCTTCCGGTGAGTGCCAATCGACTGACATTAAAAGACTTTTCAAGGAGTACCGCAAATGAGCACTCTCAACCCGCCGGCGGTCACCGACTCTTTCGACCACTACATGACACAGATCAATCGCTTCGACCTGCTCAGCCGCGAGGAGGAATACGAACTGGCGGTGCGCTACCGCCGTCATGGCGAGCTGGAGGCGGTCCACCGGCTGATCTGCGCCAACCTCCGCTTCGTGGTCAAAATTGCCCTGGAATATCGCAATTACGGTATCAAGGCACTCGACCTGATCCAGGAGGGCAATATCGGCCTGATGAAGGCAGTGAAAAAGTTCGACCCGGAACGCGGCACCCGCCTCATCTCCTACGCGGTCTGGTGGATCCGGGCCTATATCCACAATTTCATCGTCAAAAGCTGGTCTCTGGTCAAGATCGGCACAACCCAGGCGCAGAAAAAGCTCTTCTACAAACTGAATCAGACCCGCAACGCCCTGAAGCGGTTCACCGGTGAAGAGACGACAGAAAAAATCGCCCGGGAACTGGGGGTGCGCGATGACGAGGTCGAGGAGATGGCGCAGCGCATGGCCTCCCGGGACGCCTCGCTGGACCTGGAACTGAAGCAAGGGGAGGACTATACCCTCCTCGACACCCTGCCCGACGATCGAAACGACCAGGAAGATCTTCTCCTGCAGAAGGAACAGAAAGAGCTGTTCTCGAAACGGCTCCAGACGGCTCTGAGCCGTCTCAACCAACGGGAGCGCCGCATAGTTCAGGCCCGCATCCTCAGCGACACTCCCCAGACCCTGAAAGAGCTGAGCGATCGTTTCGACATCAGCCGCGAACGGGTCCGGCAGCTGGAGAAAAACGCCCTGGAGAAGATCGGGAAAGCCCTGGTCACCGCCGATTCTCCGTAACCATCCCTTCGCCTCCCCCGCGGGAGAAAGCCGGCAGGATCTCCCCGCGCCACGAACGTCGCCACCGTAAGTACGGGTAATTCACCCCTGGAGATTCAACCGGGGACGATCGGCAGAGACTTGATCGCCCGTTGAATGACGTTGACAATTCCCGCCTCTTCCAGTAATTTCACCGCAACCCCACAAACCTGAGACCAAGGGAATGACCATCGAATGAGACGCTTGATTCTCCCCGCCATTCTTCTGTTCCTTGCCGCGGCCTGTACCCCTTCCAGGGTCCCGCCGGCACCCACCGCCGAACATTACCTTCAGGAAGGCGAGAGCTACTTCGACAAGGGGCTCTACAAAGAAGCCATCGCCTCCTGGGAGAAGGTCCGCGAAAGCTATTATTCGCCGGAGCTGAACAGTCTCGCCGAGATGAAAATCGCCGAGGCACACTACCTGGCGGAAGAGTACGTGGAGTCGGCTGCCGCCTACGAAGACTTTCTCAAGGCGCACCCCAACCATGAGCGCACGCCGCAGATCCTCTACCTGCTCGGCATGTCCTATTTCAACCAGATGCTTTCCGCCGACCGCGACCAGACGGCTACCCGAAATGCCCTGGTCACCTTCCAGAGCCTGGCCAAGCGGTTCCCGGAGAGCCCGCGCGCCAGAGAAGTCGCTCCCTTCATCGAGCGATGCAAGAACCGATTGGCCGATCACGAACTCTACGTCGGCAATTTCTACCTGCGCACCGAACATTACGAGGCGGCTATCCATCGCTTCAAGGGAATCTTCACCCTTTTCCCCGATTTCCGTCACCGGGACCGGGCTTATTTCCTGCTCGGCAAAGCCTACCTCGATTCCGGCCAGAGGGAAAAAGCGGCGGAAGCATTCAAAGCCCTCCAGCAGGAATTTCCGGATAGCGAGGACATCGATGAAGCACACCAGCTGATGGACAACCTCGATTGACCGAATCGACGTTAAAAGTGTCGAAGAGCGCCCCCTTCCCCGCCGAAGAGGGCGCTCTTTTTTTTGTCCGCCGGGGCGGCCGGTAAAGGTGCCCCAAAACCCGTTTATCAGATATGGGATAGAGAATCTTTTCTCTTGACTTGCCGTTTACGGCATTATATAAAAGTCGTCACTCCTATAACGGAATTTTAAAAGGAGCCACCTGCCGTTCCGGGGACAACAGTGAAGGCAGGGCAAGCGTTCCTTGGTAAATTCCTCTTTCCCGCACCTTTCATCCCTTTCGGGGATTTCAAGAGGGTTCTTCACGCCGTTTTAATATCGATTGTCGAGAGTTTGTCGAGAGTTTGTCGAGAGTATGTTGGAACGCACCGGGGTCGGGCGTTACCGAGCAATCACAGAGGAGGAGAGAGAGATGTCTACACTTGAAAGCCGCATTCGTCGCAAATCGTTGATGGACAAAATCCGTCAGCCCGAGGACCTCATCCCGTTGTTCAAAAACGGCATGAACCTGGGCTGGTCCGGTTTCACGCCCGTCGGCTATCCGAAGGTCATGCCCGTGGCGCTGGCCGACCATGTCGAGCAGAACAACCTGCAGGGCAAACTGCGCTTCAACCTCTTCATCGGCGCCTCCGTCGGCGTCGAAACCGAGGACCGCTGGGCCACCCTCGACATGATCGACCGCCGCTGGCCCTACCAGACCGGCAAGAACATTCAGAAGGGGATCAACTCCGGCAAAATCCGCATGGGCGACAAGCACCTCGGCCATTTCGCCCAGGACATCGGCTACGGCTTCTACACCGAAAACGGCCGCATCGACATCGCCATCATCGAGTGCACCGATATCACCGAGGACGGCGGTCTGGTCCTCTCCGGCTCCTGCGGCATCTGCCCCGAGCTGTGCCAGGTGGCCGACAAGATCATCATCGAGCTCAACACCGAGATGCCCTCCCACGAGGGTCTGCACGACATCATCGAGCCGGTCAAGCCGCCCAACAGGCTGCCCTACCTGATCACCGACGCCGGCTCCCGCGCCGGCAGCCCCTATACTCGCTGCGATCCCGACAAGATCATCGGCATCGTCGAATCGAAGAAACTTGACAACGGCCGGCCCCTCGGACCTCCCGACGAGATGTCCGAGCAGATCGCCGGACACATCCTCGAGTTCTTCGAAGGTGAAGTCAAGAAAGGCATGCTGCCTCCCAACCTGCTGCCGCTGCAATCGGGCGTCGGCAACATCGCCAATGCCGTCGTCGGCGGGCTGGTCAAGGGCCCCTTCAAGAACCTCAGTGTTTACACCGAGGTGCTGCAGGACACCATGCTCGACTTCTTCGACAGCGGCAAGCTCGACTTCGCCTCGGCCTGTTCCCTGTCGCTTTCCAACGACGGCTTCAAGCGCCTCTACGCCAACTGGGACGAGTACACCAAGAAGATCGTTCTGCGCCAGCTGTCGATCTCCAACCATCCCGAGCCGATCCGCCGTCTGGGCTGCATTGCCATGAACACCCCCGTCGAGTTCGACATCTACGCCCACGCCAACTCGACGCTGGTCGGCGGCACCCGGATGATCAACGGCCTTGGCGGCTCCGGCGACTTCCTGCGCAACGGCTTCCTGAAGATCATGCACAGCCCGTCGGTACGCCCGAGCAAGACCGACCCGACCGGCATCACCTGCGTCGTGCCGAAAGCTCCGCATGTCGACCACACCGAGCACGACCTCGACGTGCTGGTCACCGAGCAGGGCCTGGCCGATTGTCGCGGCCTGGCGCCGAAGGATCGCGCCCAGCTGATCATCGACAAGTGCGTGCATCCCGACTACAAGCCGATCATCCAGGAGTATTTCGACATCGCCAAGAAGGAGACCCTGGCGAAGGGCATCGGTCACGAGCCCCAGCTCTTCGACCGCTGCTTCAAGATGCAGCTCAACCTGGCCAAGAACGGCACCATGAAGGTCGACAACTGGGACATGAAGATCGACTTCTAAGCCCGCTTTACAGCGATCCCCAAAAAGCCCCTCCGTGCATGCGGAGGGGCTTTTTTGTTCCTCCGGGAAAAGCAGGGAACGCCCTCTTCGAGATCGCCCCCCCCCGAAGGTTCCCGGGCGGCCAAAAATCCGAACAAGCTTATCGGCACCCGCAACCTGCTTCACCGTGTTAAAGGCAACTTAATTTCACTAGAATTCCCGGCCCGGAAATTGTTTCAAAACAGGAAGAATTCACCCTCGAAACCGAAAGTGCACAAATCCAAAAAGCCCTTGAAAAACAGGATAAAACGTGAAAAAATGACCGGAGACATCATGTTTATTTTGAAATTTTTACCATATTTGGAAGGAGATCTTTTCCCTCCTGGTGGCCCTTTTCCCATAAACCCGGAACCATCTCCGCCGAGAACTATACCCCGCCAATCCTGTGACGCACTTCCTTCCTCGACATCGAGGGCCGGACCGCCGAAGGGAGAAGGCGGGAAATTCCTGCGCCGGAAGAGAATCGACATACCCGGTTTTCCGAAGGAAAAGGCCGCTTTTTGATCCACCCGGTTTCTCTCGCCAGTATCCGGATGGTTGATTCTGCTTGAAGTGATTTGATGAAAATACTTAAGCATTTGACATTACTGTTCGTGGAAGACCAGAAGCTGCTGCGCAATGCCATCGGGGACCTGCTGGCCCCCCACTGCGGAAAACTGCTGTTCGCCACGAACGGTCGCGAGGCTCTGGAACTTTTCCACGGGGAAAAACCCGACCTTGTTCTCACCGACATCATCATGCCGGAGCTGGACGGGATCGCCCTGACCGAAGAGCTGCGCCAACTCAGCCCGGAAACCCCCGTGGTTTTTTTCAGCGCCTTTTCCGATGTCCCGTATCTGTTGCGCGGAATCGAGTTGGGGGTGGCGGGCTTCGTGCCGAAACCGTGCGAAGACGAAAAGCTGATCTCGACCCTGCAAAAAGCGGCGCTTCCCGTGATGCAGAAAAAACGTCTGTTCGGGCTCAACAGCGAGCTGCGTCAATCGGTCGAGCAGATGCTCGGCAAGGGTCCGAAACTGAAGCGGATCGCCGGGCAGGTTGTGCGAATCGCCCGCAGCCACTATGCCGTCCTGATCCAAGGCGAGACCGGATCCGGCAAATCGAGGCTGGCGTCGATTATCCACGGCCTCAGCCCCCGCTCCGACAAACCCTTCGTCCCCGTCCAACTGGGTGCCATCCCCGAATCGCTGGTGGCCGCCGAGCTTTTCGGCCATGAAAAGGGTGCGTTTACCGGAGCGGAGCGAAAGCGGGAGGGATTGGTCATCGCCGCCAGGGGCGGAACGCTATTTCTCGACGACATCGATGCCGCTCCTCCGGCCGTGCAGGCGCTGCTTCTTCAACTGGTGGAGGAAAAAAGTTATCACCCCCTCGGCAGCAACCGCAAGGCGCACGCCGATATCCGCATTATCGCGGCCAGCAACAAGGATCTGGCGGCCGAGGCCGCGGCGGGAAACTTCCGCCAGGACCTTTATTACCGCCTCGCCACCTTCATGATCGAGATGCCTCCCCTGCGGGCCATTCCAGAGGATATTCCCGCCCTGGCAGACAAGTTTCTGCGCGAAGCCTGTCACGAAATCGGCCGGCCGCCCCTGGAGATTCCCCCGGACAGCATGGCCATGCTGCAGGCTCATCCCTGGCCGGGAAATATCCGCGAGCTACGCAATTCCATCAAGCATGCGGCGGTCATGGCCGACGAGCGGTTCTCCTCCGCCATCCTGGAGGGCATTCTCGGGGAACCCCTCGACGCCACGGATACCGCGTGCAAACACGACAGGGCGTTCGACTGTCCACCCGAAAACCTTCCCCTCGAAATGGCCGAAGTAGAGAAATGGGCGCTGAAAAGGGGCCTGGAGGCCGCGGAGGGCAAAAGGATGGTGGCGGCTCGCCTTCTCGGCATGAATTACTACACTTTCCGGCGCCGGTTGGCGCGATACGGAATGGAAGGCGACACAGAAGACTGACCCCTCCCGGGTATCTATTTTGGGTACCCAAAACAGATACCCAATTATTCCACACCGCCACCACATACCACAATGCATTGAAATTACTATAATTTTATTTGGCACGAAACATGATTACTTAAATGATGCGCTCCATGTATTGATGGCGCGCCATGGCATGGTTGCCTGGGAACTTTCAGGCACCGATGTATTTTCTGGAGGGTACCCCGCCTCGCGGTGTCCCCGTAGTAAAAACCCGCAACACCACAACTTGACCCCAACCATACTCCGATAACGGCAAACCTGGAGAAATCCAGGGACGCAAAACCACGGACCCTCCTCCGCCAGATCGTCAGGCGGAAAGGGCAGCCGGGCTTCCGAAGAGACGGGGAGTATGGAATAGGCGAAGACCTGCGCCCAGGCCCATGCTCCCCCGGAGCATGGGCTTTTTTGTTTTTCGACAACCGTGAACGAAATCCGGATGAGAGCGATGAATTCGAGAAAAAGTGCCTGCCCGCAACGGACCGAAACCGGTCCCGTCGATTCACGAACCACTGAAGTCATTCGGCAACTTCGGCTCCACGCCGAGGACCTGGCCCTCGAACTGGCGGTACGCCTGCGGGTTCTCGGAAAGACCCTGAACTCCGCCTGCCCGGAACAGGGATCGGGCCGCACCCCCTCTTCCGCCTACAAAGGACTGCGCCGGCAGCTGGATAGCTTTTTCGCTTCCGTGGCGAGCCATGAATTCGCCGGCGAGCGGTATTTCGACCACATCCGGAGCTACCTTCAGGATGCCCTGCCTCCCGAATTGGGGGAGGCCGTCTGTGCCGAACCGTGCCGGATCGAACTGGTGGATGAGGTCGTCTCCCTCTTATCGGAAGTCGGTTGTGGGAACGATGAGCTGGAGAGCCTCCCGGCGTTCTCGTTTTCGCTTTGAACAATGCCGTCTGGTCCCTAGCGAGAACCCGACCCTCCAGTTCCCAAAATTTGTTTTCAATGTGGCAAGCAATGGTATTCAGGCGAACAACCCTTAAACCGATATTCATCCGGCAGAAATTTCTAACCGGTCTATTCCTGCTTCTCCTGCTTTCCCCGCGGGTGGTTGAAGCCGCCTGCGTTTGCGGAGGCGACGACGGGCGGTTTACGATTGTTACCCCCGGGCAGATCAGCATAAACGGTGCAATGAATGACTGGACTGCCGTTCTTGCCGATCCGGACAACATTTCCTGCGACGACCAAGGTAGCACTTGGCCATCTTCCGACCGGGATTATGAAGTTCAATCTACCGGCCGGGACCTGGTTCAATTCGCGTTCACCTGGGATGACGACAGCGTCTATACCTATACCGAGCGGGCCGGGTCGGCCAGCAATTCCATACTTTTTGTTTATTACGCCGACACCAACAACAATGGCGTCATGGAGTCCGGCGAACCCGTCATTTTTGCCGACTGGAAGGGCAACAACCGCTCTGTCGGCTTGTCCATCGGCGATTACTCCCCCGCCAGCTCGGGGGGGGATCCCATGGTCGACAGCAATGGTTATGGCGACGGCTACACCCTGCCCGGGACAATCTCCAATTTACAATATTCCAGCCAACTCAGCGGCAGCTGGGGCAGTTCGGATGGATACAAAATGGAATGGTCGGTGCCCTGGAGCGTCCTCGGCATAATCCCGGGAACCGCCTTCACCTTCCATGTTTCCAGCTCCAACAGCAGCAATATCCCAGGTCAGATCGACGACAACATGGGCGGGTGCGGAGGTGGGGCGGCAACGACTCAATACGCAGACCTGACCTTCACACCCGACCGCACCATCCAGACGGGATTGGGAACAACCGCCTACGCCAGCCATACCCTGACAAATGCCGGCAACGGCACCGACACGTTCAATCTCGCGTCCTCGGGCAGCAGCTTTACCATCAGCTACTACCGCGACGCCGACGACAGCGGCACCTTCAGCGCCGGTGACACTCTGTTGACCGACACCGACGGCGATGGCAACCCCGACAGCGGGCCCCTATCCGCGGGAGTCAGCTTCCAGTTGCTGATCGCTTATGCCGTCCCCGCCGCGGGCTCCAACACCGCAGTGACCACCAGTGCCACGTCCACGTTCAATTCCAGCCAAAGCACCCCCGTCACCGA